>Ga0209819_10000071_pt1 | contig 30840 bp, 26 predicted proteins | sample PPLLak2March2015_FD_187248 | JGI IMG/M metagenome (GOLD analysis project Ga0209819, IMG submission 187248) | Freshwater sediment microbial communities from Prairie Pothole Lake near Jamestown, North Dakota, USA - PPLs Lake P7 Core (1) Depth... | ecosystem: Environmental > Aquatic > Freshwater >... | reverse complement strand
TCTTTTTAAATCTCTCATAAAATCTGATATACTTTCTCCTTCAGGAGTATAAATTATCAAATGCAGATGTGTCGGTATAATTAAATAAGCAGTTAAGTTAGAACAATATTTTTTTAGCCGTGCTTTTAGGTTATCAATAATTATCATGCAATAAATGTCGCTCCATGAGTTACCTTCTGAAAATACTTTTTGGAAACCGGTTATTGTAGTAGTTATAAAATGAAGATTTTGTAACTTGTCAAATATTTTTCTTCCTCTTCTTGATATCCCGGATTAAATATAAGTTATAGGTTTTAAAGATTAAATTATAATAAATGGTAATATACTGGTTGAATGTAATAAATCAATAGATTCAAACATGTTGATTGTGTCAGGTTATTTGGGAGTAGTTGAGATTATTCTTGTCTATATAAAAATACTTGTGTTAAAATCCATTCCTACTTGAAAGACCAACCTGACACTGCCCTAAAATATTCCATTCGTCTGTATTGTGTACTATCATCTTCTACAATTTGTGCATAAAACTGAATTTGAAAAAAAAGAAGTAAAAACAGAATTTTTACCCTATTCATGATTAACCCTTTCTTTTTTATTTTGTTGTTATTTATATTATATTTGCATAAATAAAGAGAGGCAGACAATAAAGTTTTTAAACTTTATTGAAATTATAAATATGCTGGCGAGCAATCATAATTTCTAATGCCTGTCTGTTTGACAATGTCAATAGGCAGGCATGTCTGCCTCAATTTATTTTCAACAAACTCTTTGCTTTATTTTGTTAAAATCATTTTTTTAGTTTCCGTTATAATATTTATTAAATAATTTTCAGGTTTTACTATAATTTGGTAAAAGTAAATACCACTTGAATATTTGTCTGCATTCCAGTTAATTTGATAAGTTCCCGGATTTTGTTTCCCTTCAATAAGTTTCTCAATTTCATTACCAAGCATATTGTAGATTTTTAAGCTAATGTACGAAGGATATTGTATATTATATGTAATCACAGTTGTATTGTTAAACGGGTTAGGAAAGTTTTGTTGTAAAAAAAATGAATTGGGTATTTCGGTTGATTTTGGTATAATACCGTCTACTTGTGAATATTTTATTGTCGTTATAACTCCCGGCGATCTGCCTGTTACAATAACATCAAGGTTAGTATTAACTTTTATTTCTGCTCCTCCTCCAGGATATGTCATTAACCATTCTTGTATTCCATTTGTGTTGTATTTTATATTTGAAAATACATACTCTGAACCTGTCCACATATTTCCGGTTATATAAACATTAGCATATTTATCAATGTCCAAATGTGGTTTTGTTATTTCGCTTTGATTTCTTAAAAACACTTTGTTCCATAATGTGTCACCATTTGAATTATATTTTATTGTTGTATAAGCTCCAGGTGAAAAGTTAATGCCTGTAACATATATGTTATGATTATTATCTATTGCCATATCCCAGATATAATCGTCGTCATTATAACCAGCACTGTTATATGTTTTAAGCCATTGTTGTACTCCCGAAGAATTGTATTTTACTAATAGATAATCACCTGGATTATTTATTGCTCCACTTATGTATATATCATTTGTTAAAGTATCCAGGGCAATTTTCCCACCACCGGAAGATGTTGCTCCACTAACTTTACTCAACCAGACTTGTTCCCCCAAAGAATTATATTTGATTGTTGTTGATCTGTGGTAATAGCCATCAAAAGCACCTCCCGTCACAAATACATTATCAAATTTATCTACATATAAATCATTTGCCTGATCACGCTTATCAGCCTCACCGTTATATCTTCTCACCCACACGGAATCACCGTGAGAATCATATTTTATTGTACAATAATCAGATTTATTATATGCTGTCTCACTGGTTCCTGTTACATATACGTCGCCATTTTTTCCTATTACTATAGCAGAAGGGTCATCTGACATGTTTTCAGTATATTTATATCTTGCAGTCCATTGCAGCACACCTGATGAATTATACTTAATAGTACAGTAAGCATCTGTTAACCATCCTGTTTGTTCACTGTATCCGGTTACATAAACATTACCAGATTTATCAACAGCAACAGCAATTGCAGCATCAATACTGTTTCCGCCCGGCCAATTGTAAGTTGAAACCCATTGTTGAACACCGGCTGTATTATATTTTATTGTAATGAAATTAGTATTTTCATTTTCTGTCCATATTGTGCCAATTACATATATATTTCCGAGTGCATCTATTTCCATATCATTTACAATTATTCCGTAAGAACTGTTGTAGGTTCTCACCCATTCCTGGTTCACTTGTGCATAAACATTTCCATTCAGCAGTATTATTTCAGCAGCCATCAGAAGTATTATCAGAAGTGTTTTAATTTTTTTCATAAAAAAATTATTTTAATTATTTTCATGAAAAAAATTATCGCGGTATAAACATCGTGGGTCTTTCCTCCCCTTCAGGATGTGTCGTTAATTATTTGGGGGGGCTCGTATATTGTTAATTTATTTCATTTATCCATTCTATTAATTTCTTAAATATATAATATTGTTTTAGTTATGTCAATAATAAGAATATAAAATATGCAAAATATAGTCGTCAATTGTTATATTTATTGAGCAATTTCATTAAAACCTGTATCCCTGCAAAATGTACAGGTGTTTTAACTCTGCTTTTTCGTAAATTATTTTGACTTAATGAACCTGCTGAATCCTGCTTTCGCGGTCTGCCTGACGAAGTCAGGGAGATATGCTTAATAAACCTAACAAACGTACCATACTCTACTTATTCGAACTCACCGGTACTTATTGTTGTTGGTGAATAACACCAACAACGGCAGAAAGTGCATTTCCTGAAATGAATATTCCGGGGAATGCACTTTTACATTTGAAATTAAATAACGGTTTTATTGATTAACATAAAATCAATTAAAACCGGTACAAGATAAAGCATAAACTCTATTTTTATAAATGTTTTCAATAAGGAGATTAACATGAAATTAATAACATTCACAATTTTTTTAGTCCTGGTGCTTTTAACATCAGCATCAATGGCAGGATGGCAGACACAGACATCAGGAGTAACAGATAACCTGCAATCTATTTATTTTATTAATGAAACAACCGGCTGGGTTGTTGGAGCAAACGGAAGAATTTTATTCACGACTAATGGCGGAATGGTGTGGGCACAGCAGGTTTCAAATACAACTCAGGTTTTACTTACAGTGGATTTTCCTTCTCCTCTATCAGGATATGCTGCGGGTTCAAACGGCATTGTAGTAAAGACAACAAACGCAGGAGCCGGATGGACTACCGGGACTATCCCGGGGATATCTACAATAAACGCTATCGATTTTATTAATGATGTTACAGGATATGCATGCGGTAGTGAAGGGAAAGTTGCGAAAACCACTAATGGCGGCACAAGCTGGGTGGTTACAACTCTTTCTGCATTTGATCTAAATACATTAAAAGCTTTTGACGCTAACCTGGTAATCGCTGCAGGAACATCCGGAACAATATTTAAAACAACAAACGGCGGCAATAACTGGACACAGCAAATTACCGGCTCAAACAATTATATCAGCAGTATTGTATTCTCTGATATGAACAACGGCTATTTCACAACTCTTGGCTTAATAGAAGAAGTGTACAGAACATCAAACGGCGGCAATAACTGGCTTGCGGTTACTTCACCGGGCAATACCGGTGGTTTAAGCGAGCTCGCAATTGTAACTTCAAATATTGTGTATGGTGCAGGTCCGTCAGGCAAAATCAGGATAACCACAAACAGCGGTATGACGTGGGATACACAGCCCAGCGGTGATACGACTTTATTTTTCCTGAGCATTTTTATGGTCAATACAAATGTTGGATATATTGCAGGTAACGGTGGTAAAATTTTAAAAACAGGTGATGGCGGCGGTATAGGTATAAAACAAATAAGCAGCAGTGTACCAAAAGGGTATGAGCTTTCTCAAAATTATCCTAATCCGTTTAACCCGGTTACAAATATTACTTTTAGCTTACCAAAAACAGGAATTGTCAAGCTTGCAGTTTATGATGTGCTTGGTAAAGAAACCGCAGTCTTAATTAATAATGAAGCATTAGGCATTGGCACTTACAATGTAGATTTTAACGCTTCTCAATTATCTTCCGGAATATATTTATATAGAATTGAAGCAGGTGATTATAAAGAAACGAAGAAGATGATATTGACGAAATAATCTGCTAAGATTATTTCGGAAATCCCTGCCTGCAGCAGGCAGGCGGCTCTGCGGGATTGACGAAATGATTTAATCTCGAATTTCGAATTGCCAATTGCGAATTGAATGATGAATTATCAGATTCATCAGATTAGTCAGATTTATCAGATTAAAAAATCATGGTAATCTGATTAATCATGGTTATTCTGAGGTTCAAGTTTTTCAATTCGCAATTGGCAATTCGAAATTCGAAATTATTTACCCCACATCTATCAAACCCAATGAATCTTTATAAACTTTAAAGAAATGCTCTCTTATACATTCATGTTCAGGTTTTCTTAGCTGTGTGTCTTCATCAATCAGCTTAAAAGCTGAGTGTCTTGCCTTATCCAGAAGCTGTGCATCTTTTATCAGGTCGGCAGCGGTGAATTTTAACTCACCCGATTGTCTTGTACCAAAGAACTCCCCGGGTCCTCTTATCTGCAAATCAACATTTGATATCTTAAAGCCATCTGTGGTTTCAACCATTGTATCAAGCCGGAGACGTGATGTATCGTCAAGACGGTCTGCCAGTAAAATGCAGTATGATTGTTCCGTTCCCCTGCCTACCCTGCCTCTTAACTGGTGAAGCTGAGATAAACCAAACCGTTGTGCTTCTTCAATTATCATTAATGATGCATTGGGAATATCAATACCTACTTCTATTACAGTTGTAGTTACAAGTATATCAAGCTTGCCGTTTTTAAAATCTTCAATTGTATCATCAATTTCATACCAGAATAATCTTCCGTGAACCAGCCCTAATCTCAAATCAGGAAAAACATCTTTTTTCAATATTTCATAATTTGCCTTAGCTGATTTCAAATCAAGCTTTTCGGATTCATCGATTATCGGGTAAACAATATAAACCTGTCTTCTTTTTTTAACTTCATCCCTGACAAAGCTATAAACATCTTCCCTGTTCGATTCCCTTCGAATCACGGTTTTAATCTCTTTCCTGTTTTTGGGAAGCTCATCTATTACGGATACATCCAAATCACCATATACTGTTAATGATAATGTTCTGGGAATAGGTGTTGCAGTCATAACAAGTACATCGGGATTCAACCCGTTTTGCGACGATTTTTCACGCAGCCGTGCTCTCTGCATAACACCGAACTTATGCTGTTCATCAATTACAATAAAGCCAAGGTTCTTAAACTCAACGCCTTCCTGAATTAATGCATGGGTACCGACAATAACATTAGCTTTACCAAGCCGAATATCCTGCAATATCTGTTCACGCATTTTTTTCTTTTGACCGCCAACCAATTGAACCACATTCACATCCAGCTTATCGAAGTATGATTTTAATACTTTATAGTGCTGCTCTGCAAGAATTTCAGTCGGGCACATAAATGCGCACTGGTAGCCGTTTTCAATGGCAACAAGCATGGCAAATACAGCAACAATTGTTTTCCCGCTTCCGACATCACCCTGCAAAAGACGGTTCATAGGCTTCGGCTTTTTCATATCGGCGCGAATTTCTCTTATCACACGCTTCTGTGCATCGGTTAATTCAAATGCTAAAAGCTCATGGAAAAGCTTTTCTACCCTTACACCGGTTTTTTCAAATACAATTCCTGTTTCCTGGTTTTCTACTTTCCTTTTCTTTAATGCCATTATCAACTGCAGATAAAACAGCTCTTCGAATGCAAGAGTTTGACGCGACATCTCAACATCTTCCAGGTTGATTGGGAAATGCAGGCGGAGCAATGCTTTTTTGTGTTCAAGCAATCCATTCTCATCTCTTATTTCCGGTGAGAGATTTTCGTGAATATCAGAGCTGCATTTTCTTATTGCATTAAAAATTATCTTTGTAAGTATAAGCGGTCTTATCCATGTTTTCTTCAGCTCCTGCGAAAGGATATAGATAGGTATGTAAGGGTACTTCAGCAATTCATCATCACCTGCTTCATACTTTTTGTGGTCACGCAGGTCGAACTGGACAATTCCTTCAAAATTATTAAAGCCCACTTTACCCCAGAACAAATATTTATTGCCAACCAAAAATTGTTTTTCGCGGTAGAAGGCATTCCCCCATATAAGAACAGCAAGCCGTCCTGTTCCATCGGAAACAAGCAGGCGTGTCGGGTGATTAGGACGGCGGGGCATTTGCTTATCCATTATTTCTGCACATATCACTACGTTCTTATCAATGTACTGACTGAGCTTATCAATCTTTGTATTAAAAAGATAATCACGCGGATAAACATTGAACAAGTCGGTTATCTTATGAAAGCCGAGTTTTTCAAATGCTTCAGCCCGCTTGGGACCCACACTCTTTAAATATGCTATTTCCGATATTTTTTCTTTTGCCAAAGCTAATATTTATATGCAAATATAGTTATATGGAATTATGACAGCAATAGAAATGATGGTATTTAAATTTACTCCGGTTGTTGGTACATCCGTCCTAAACGTGAAGTTAAAAATTTAAACGCTCCTATTCTGCCATAGGCGTCAAGTTAAGGAAAGAAAATTCGAAATAGATAAAAGACAAGGGGTAATATTATTGATATGCTTATTTCCCGATTTATGTATATATCATATAAATAACTCTAATCATTAATTTTCTTATTACCCCTTGCCAATCTTAATTCAACAAAGAGTAAACACACAGGCGTCAAGTTAAGGATGAAGAGATTCCATCTTTTATATCACAGGTTAATCAAAATTGTCCTTTTATAGAATGATAATTAATTGAGCGTTAATCATGCAAGAAACAAAGATGGAATCTCCTCATCTTATCTTTATGCCTTTGCGAGTAAACAGAGTTATCGCAGAATCTTGAGATTAATTATTATCCTTTTTACATATCCGGATATTTTTATAATTCATCAAATTTCAGTTGCTATGGTAGAGATTGACGGTTAATTGAAGTATGCAAGGGGTAATGAAGGAATTATAAATCCGGGTTGCTTATCAAGATTATTTCTGAATTTGAATATATGTCTATTAATACAGTTACCCCTTGTCTTTTATCTATTTCGAATCCTCTTTTCCTTAACTTGACGCCTGTACCAGGAGAGGGGGATTAATTTTTTACTTTAAAATATTGGACGGATGGTGGGGAAAATGATTGGAACAATGGGAGAATTATACTGTTTTTGCAAAACTATTTATTTATATTGTAATTCTGAAAATATCTATACTTTACTGCATTTCCTCCGTATAGCTTTAAAAAATCTTCTTCTTATTGTTGTTTTACAAAGAAAGGCCATGAAATGAAAAAATATTTATTTCTTTTCATATACTTACTAATCTTAGTCTTAGTTTATAATAATTCATACGGACAAATAAACCTGGATTGGAAATGGGTAAATCCAAAACCTCAGGGAAATGATATAATGTGGGTCAAAGCATTATCGCCTGACAACTGGGTTGCTGCGGGAGATTATGGTACTTTTATGTGTACAACCAATGCAGGTGTTAACTGGACTATTTATACTAATGCAGGGGGGACAGACCAATATACAAGACAAGGAAAAAGATTACTCGGTGGATGGTTCTTTAATATGAATACCGGTTTAGTATGCGGTTCAAGAGGATGGATTGCAAGAACTACAAATGGGGGGGCAAATTGGGATTCTATCGCTGCCGCTGTTCCAATTACTACTAATTTAGAAGGAATATATTTTATAAACAGTACTACCGGTTTCATATCAGGCAGCTATGGCACAATTTTAAAATCTACTAATGCAGGTTTAACATGGACTGTTATTCCAACAGGTATAACAACAAGTATGGGTAGAATATTTGCTCTCGATATAAATCATATCTATGCAGCCGGTCAGAATTATCTTATTACTACATCTAATGGAGGAGTTAACTGGATTTCAAATACCACTCAACTTTACGGTAAAGATGTTTACTTCCTTAACTACAATACCGGTTTTGTTTGCGGTTCAGGAGGTATGGTTAAATTAACAACTAACGGAGGAGCAAACTGGATAAATAAACCAACCGGGTCGAAATATATATTATATAGTTTATACGGTGATGTTTCATCATCAGGCAGCTCTTTCTTCGAGGGCTTTGATAGTATAATATTTCCTCCTGCAGGATGGAAGGCAGTCAATGTATTTGGTAATTCAACCTACTGGGTAAGAACTACAGCGTTTCCGCATTCACCTCCGGGATGTGCATGGATAACTTATGAATCTGATACAGTAAATGGAGGACTGGATTGGCTCATTACTCCAAAGCTTTCGATAAATACCGGTGATACTTTGGAATTCCGGTTAAAACCTGAATACACAGGTTATCCACCGGATTCATTATGTGTTAGGGTATCAACTACCGATACAGCTCTAACAAGTTTCACAACAAGAATTTTGTATTTAGCTGAAGGAGCCGGCTATCCGGATTCAACTGCGTGGACAAAATATTCAGTAAGCTTGAATTCATTTGCCGGTCAGAATATATACATTGGATTTAAACACCAGGATTTTAATGGTGATGGTATCTATTTAGATGATATTTCTCTCATTACACAAGGAGCCCAAACCTTAAAACTATATGCGGGCGGTGATACAGGCATTATTTATGTCACAACAAATTTAGGCGATAACTGGACACCTTTACAGTTTATGATACCGGGGCATTTTGCCGGTGCCCGGTTATCAATGGATGTTAATGGTTCAGTTATTATTACAGGTGGTTCTCATGGCATATTTAATTCTTCAACTAATTACGGTACAAATTGGTCTGCAAAAAATTACAGAACAAGCAGGGCAACTTTTTCTGATGTTTGGTGCCAGACGGGTACGGGAAAAGTTTGGGTTGTTGGGTCAACAACATTTCCGGGTTCTTATTTTGACCAGGTTATGTTTTCATCAAATGGAGGTACAACATTTGCAATTCAAAATGTAAATGGGTCTACTGCCGGATATCACAGTATTTCTATGGTAAATGATAACACCGGATATATAAGCGGTTCACTTGGAGCAATTAGAAAAACTACTAATGGCGGGCTATCATGGGATTCGCTGGCGACACCTATTCCCGGCACTTTTTTAGATAATATAGATTTCGTAAATGCAAATACAGGTTGGGTATTTTCAAATATTTCCGATATTCCGGGTGGTTCTATCTGGCACACAACAAATGGAGGCATAAATTGGACACAGCAAACACTGGCTGATACTACCTTATGGGGTCAATTTATTTATGCAGCCGATATGATAAATCCGAATACCGGTTTCTGTGTTAGTGGTATCCCTGTAATACATAAAACTACTAATGGCGGATTAAACTGGATTCCACAAAATCAATCTATCACAGATTTAATACGTGATATGAGTATGTTAAATGAAGATTCAGGTTATGTTTGCGGCAATTCGAATGTATACATGACGACTAACGGATGGCAAAATGCCAATACTGTAGTTATGCCGTTTAATGATGAATTTGAATCAACAAGCTGGCTGGATTTTAACAACGGTTTTGTTTTAGTAAACAAAGGTATGGTGTTTAGAACTACAAACGGTGGTAATGAATGGGAGTTTCTACCGGCAGGTACAGGTATTTTATATAAGATATTTGCGAAAACTATTGATACTGCTTATGTTGTCGGAGAATTAGGAGATGTATTAAAATTACAGAGAGGTCCTGTTGGCATTACCTGGAAGAACTCTGTTCCTTCTCAGTATTTCCTGGGGCAAAATTATCCTAATCCATTCAATCCGGTAACGGAGTTTAAATTTGGTTTAGCTCAAAAAGGCAAAGTAAGCTTAAAAGTTTATGATATACTCGGAAAATTAGTACAAACATATTTTGATAATCAGCAGCTTAACGCAGGTACTGTAACAGTGAAATTTGATGGGAACAATTTAGCATCAGGAGTATATTTTTATTCACTTAATATCGATAATGAGTTAATTGATACTAAGAAGATGGTACTTATAAAATAAATACAATTTAAATTAAAGCCCGGTGAAACGCCGGGCTTTTTTGTTATATATTAATAGTCATTATTAATAATTGATGATTTAAATACACTCATAATTTATAGCGGTTCTATTTATTATTTATCTGCTGATTTAGTTGTTGGTGGGAAAACAATTGACAAAACAGACAAGCCAACAACAGGGAAAGGTTACTCGTCCTACAACTACCGGCGCAATGTACTGTCAGTGCCTGCCTGCTGCAGTCAGGCACTGGCAGTACGGGAATCAATTGTTATTTGAAAGAGGGTAATTCAAAAATCTCACATAGCAACTTTCAATATCCTTTTCATTGTCCCAAAGGGACGCCTGTGGTTCAGTTGACAAGAGGTACGTGGTTAATTATCAGCTTAAAGTTGTTAATACAGAATCTCGTTTAAAAAAACATATTCGTACCTATTACAGTGACCCTCCCGAAGCCCGTTTCACTCTTTCAGAATCTTCTACTTCCTGTCACTCATTATAAATTTTCCAGTCATCTTAAGCTAACCCTTGCGTCAGGTGAATTTTTGTTAATCTAAGTTCTTTCTTTCCCTATCATATGCATCAATTAATCTAAGCTAATCCATATTATCAAACTAACACATGACACTGTCCTGTAATTTTTCAACCTTCCAATTTTCCAACCTTTCAACCTGCAATTCTTCATTCTTCACCTTTGCGATCTTCGCGGCTTGGCGTGGTAGTACACCGGCAAAAAATCAGAGTTGGGTTCAAAACAGTGCGTAGTTGGGTTCAAGTTGTGTCGGAGTTGGGGTCAAGTTGGTATCAAGTTGGGTCATCGTATTTCAAAAACAGGGGTTAACTCATTGCAGTATAAGGAGATAACGCCGTCAGAGATGTGAGATTTTTGATTTAAATTTGCGATTTTGAGCCGGAATCACAACTTTTTCATCAAAATAAAAATTCACTATATCATTAACCATTATCGTTATGGGAAAAATCCGGTAGCAAATAATTGTCGCTGATGTTGGAGAGTTAAAGTGATACTTGAAGTATTTCCGGTTTATTTCAGGACACACCCCGTCCTCCGATTTCCGCTAACGCTCCATCGGAGTCCACCCCTCTCGAGAGGGGAATCTTTTGATTTTTAAGCTCTAAATACACCTCTCCTCCCAGTAGAGGGGGAAAGGGGTGAGGTTTTTTCACCAAAAACTTGACAATTAACAATTACTATAATAAATTATATAGTGATGCTTATATAGCTATATAAGCATCACTAATCGTTCTTTGATAATATCGAAATAAATTAAGGCATGTCGTAATATTACTGTAAAATGCTGCTCACGGATTTCGTTAGATTTTGGAAGGCTGAAAAAAATATGTATTGAAAATGGGACAAGTTTATTTTAATCTTTTAATAATCTGAGAGAATGGCTATTTTTGTTTTATGAGTGATTTATTATTGATTCCACTGTGCATTCTCACAGGTATGCTGTTGATTAGGCATAAAGCTTTTTCTGAAAACTCGCCAAAGATTATAAATTCTTTAATTATTTATATCTGCCTGCCTGCTCTTACGCTATATTATGTACCTCAAATTGATGTAAGCTATGATTTAATCTTCCCTGCTGTTGTAATATGGATAATATTTATATTATCGGCAGCATTCTTCATCCTGCTTCAAAAAATATTTAAATGGGATAGAAAAACTACGGGAGCTTTAATTCTTACAGGCGGGCTGGCAAATACATCATTTGTCGGGTTTCCTGTATTAATTGCTTTGTTTGGAGAAGCCGGATTAAAAATTGGCGTGATTATTGACCAGGCGGGAAGCTTTCTTGTTCTTTCAACACTCGGAATAATTGCTGCATCAATTTATTCAAGCGGTACTTATTCCATTAAAAAAATAATTAATAACATTCTTACCTATCCATCATTCATTGCATTTGTAGTATCATTAATTATGATAGCAGCCGGAGTAAGACACAATGATTTTTCCTCATCTATACTCATGCAGTTAGGAAGACCGACAATAATTCTTGCATTAATTTCTGTCGGTATGCAGTTAAATCCGAAAATCGATACATTGCTCTGGAAAGAATTAATTTCCGGCTTAATGTATAAACTCGTGCTTGCACCTGCTGTGATATTTGTACTTTATTATTATTTTTTCAGGTTAAACGGTTTGCCCTTCCAGGTAAGCTTAATAGAATCAGCAATGCCGCCAATGGTAATGGGCTCTGTGCTGGCAACACAGTTTAATTTAAATCCCAAGCTTGCAAACCTGATGATAGGAATAGGGATACCAATTTCTGCAATAACACTTGCCCTGTGGTGGATGATAATAAGATGAAAGATATACAGATTCTTCAGAATACGAAGCTTCAACACAAAGCACACAAAGGAAACTAAGAGCACAAAGAAGAACAATGATTGTTGGGAAACAGGGTAAAAATGATTAGAGGGAAAGAGATAATTTACAGATAGGTTTATCTATTAGTAAGTGAACTCCGAAATCTAATTTCTAACATCTAAATCTTATAAATCTGACAAATCTGATGAATCCGGTAATCAAATGAATTCACGACTCCCGTTATATCTTTTCCCTTTCACCTTTTACGAAATAATGCCATATTTCAATAAATATTAATTGAAATTTTGCTGACTGATACCGTAAAATATATTCCTGTAATTGGTGAAACCTATACGTTGTTTGGAGATTCCGTCTCAACAGATAACTATTACCGGACACTGCAGGATATTGTTTTGCTTCTCATGAATGATAATCCGGATATTATGTATCACATTAAAAATCTGAGATTGCACAGCAAGGCATCATTTATCAGAAAGATGTTTTCAAAGAAACATTACGAGCTTCCGCCTGATTATGAGTTTATAAGGCATGAAATAGAAGAATTAAAAACATTTACTGCTCCGATTAAAGGGCATTTCAAAACGCTGCCTTACTCAAAATATTTTAATAACACTATTTCAACCTTAGAATACCAGTATCACCTTTACATGCTTGAAATAGAATTAACCAATATTTTGAACAAGGAAGATTTCCTTAAATCAGAACATAAGATTGCTCTACTTCCGCACTGCATGCGGGAAAATATTGAGCTCTGCAAAGCTAAGTCAAACGGCACAGATTATCTTTGTAAACATTGCAAAAAATCCTGTTATATCAGCCAAATAAGTGTAATGTTAATGAAAAAGAACATCACTCCGTACATCTGGCTTGAAGCAGAGCTAAACAAGCTTATTAGTGATAAACATACGGGAATACTTGGTATTGCCTGCATACCTGAGCTGACAATGGGATTAAGAAGATGTGATAAAAAGGGAATTACTGCAGTAGGTATTTCGTTAAATGCAAACAGGTGCAGAAGGTGGATGGGAGATTTTTATCCCACATCTGTGGACCTTGAGCAATTGGAAAAATTAATAAGTTAACAAATTTCCATTGGAGCTATTCGCATCATTTACCGGTATAATCATTTTTTCACTATACGATTATTTCGGCTTTCACATCTCGCACAAAAAAGGCTGGGAAGATTTTACACCGATTAATCCATACCGCATATCTCAATTAATCGTGCAATTAATAATTACTGCTTTTCTGTTTATTTTCTACGGTTGGTTTTCGGCATTAGCATTTAATATTTTATGGTGGACATGGTGGGCTGATTTGCTTTTTTATTTATGGTATGACTTGCTGCGTGTATTCGGTTATCCGCGTAAACCCGGCGGATTCAAAGAACAGGTTATCGGGAATAAAGTTACATGGGCTTACTGGACTGCCTGGGGTTTTCTTAGAAGAAAACATAAGCACACCGTTATGACACGGAAGGAGATATTTGTGCAAGCGTTAATTGGATTGATTGTTGTTTGTATTATTTATTTTATTAAATAAATTACTATTATGATTTGTTATCTTCTGCTATTGGTTGTTCTTCTTCAACAGCGGGTAATTTCTTAATAAAATAATTTCCGGCTTCAATGCCAATTCCCAATCCCAAACCAACTAAAAAGCTTATAGACATATTCAGAGCTAAAGCATTAATAAGCTGCGGCAGTTGGTTATTAATAAATAACAGCACTACTGTCATAACAATATTTAAAACTGCAAAATAACCTGCAAACTGTAAAGGACGGTTCCATAATAAATTTGTTTTGTATGAATATCGCCAATACAGATATACAGCAAAACCAATAACAGCAAAGTACAAAATATCTCTTAATATATATTCTGCAGTAGGTGATTTCATTAATAATCCTTCCATAAAAATGCAAATCACAAAATACCCTGCCAAAGAATTTCGGAATGTTGTATATCTTAATAATGTAAAAAATGAAGCTGCCATAGCTCCGCTTATTACAAATTGGAAAACAGCCAGGTTTGGAATAAATATCTGTGACTGGAAAATAATGTATCCAATAATCAAGCAGCCAATATATGAAGAGAATAACATAATAAGAATTTCCTGTGAAAGCTGATGAGTGGATTTCATATTATTGATAAGTTAGAAATTTTGAACAGCTAACAGTATTTACATCAATTTAATAACTAAGATATAAAAATGAAACATAAATATATGTTTTTATAGTTATTTTTGTTCAAAATATTAGAAAATGAAAATAGAAGAAAAAGTTTACAAAACAGGTTACTCGCTAAAGGCAGGTGAAAATTATATTGAGCTTATAGGTCATAAAAAAGGTGGGTATGATTTCAATGCATTCTCCATTAAAAATGAAAAGAATAAGAAAATTATTAATGAATTAAGAAAAAGGTTCTTTGAGTTTGCTAAAAGGGAAAAATGTATTATTCAAAGTGAGGATTCTGAACGTGACATGCCTCAGAGTAACTTTTTAATCGATTGTGGATTTAAAATAAAATATTCCAAAATCTGCTTCGTGAAAAATCTTATCAATCATACTTTCCCATATGACGATATTTTTCAATACCGTTCTATAAATGATACCGGTATAGAAAAATTCTTTGAAGTATTCAGAGCTTCTTGTGCTGATCCCATCAGGACACTTTCCGGATTCAAAAGGTACATTAAGAGAATGATAAAAGAATATAACTGCGGAGATGATATTGATAACTGGAAATCTGTTTTTCTAAAAGAAAGACCGGTTGGAATAATTATGCCGTTTAAAATTTTAACAGTCATGGCTCCTAAGTTTACGACCCGCAGGAAGGTAGGTACATTGTTAAATATTGCTTTACTTCCTAAAGAACGCGGAAAAGGATATGGCAGAATTATTCACTCAAGAGGATTAATGATATTAAAAGATATGGATTTGAAAACATATTTGGGCTCCACAAATACAGATAACTATGCAATGCTCAAAGTATTTAAAATAAATAAATGCAGGAAGGAATTAATACAGAATTTTTATCACATTAAATAAAAAGAACCGGTTTTAAAAAAACATTTTAATATTGCAAAAGAGATTACATTGATAAATCAACCTGTAATTTTATATGGTAAGCTTACCTCATTACCGCCCTTTCTTCTTTTCATATCCCATAGTATCAATATTATTCCTGTAATAGCCACCCATGCTACAACTATTATAACTATTGTTTGAAATAATGATGAATGCCTGATATCTTTTATTCCTATTGATGCCGCAAACTCGGGAGTAGCAAAACATATGGGACCGAACATGAACGCAGGAAATATAATCCATCCGTATAGATATGTTTTAAGAATATTTGTAAACCTGTGTTCTGTTTTTTCAATTACCCGGTAATTATTAAATACATCACCTGTTTTAATGATATTTATATAAGCACTAAACAGAGGGAAGATTGGTAAGAATAAAATTACAATCCAATTGGTTGCGAAAAGCTTTCCGTCATCATCTTTTTGAAGACCGAGAAATCTTGTTCCAACTCCTTTAGAGTTTATCATAGCTGAGAAAATTATTTTTTGGATATTCAAAAATAAGAAGAGGTTAAAATAGTAACAACGCAAAATAAAATGAAGATGATGTATTTTCAGTGAGAAATATTAATACAGGTAAATCCGGAATTAAGAGCTGTAGTATTTTTTATGGATTATTCTTTCTTCTTTTTTGAATTTCCAGAATTGCTTCAAGTTCCTTTAAAACTATTAAATCTTTTTGCCGGGTGGATGCTTTTTTACTGATAATTAATCCTTCTAAAGTCAAAACTTTGCAAGGTAAATTGTAAATATCAAGTGTTTCAGAATACTTTAACGTATCTTCGTAATTACCTATACCGGTTACTTCACCTAACAGGTCTATATCGCCAATATCGGTTGAAAAAGTAAAGTTCATACCCATCTCGAGAGTTTTGGGATCAAAAATAAAAGGAAGATTTTTATCTGCACCTCTTAAAGTCGGTTTAAAAGGACTTAATGCAATTACAATATTTTCCAAATTATTTTTATCACGTGAATAGCAGAAATCTATGTCGGCTGTAACAAAACCTGAACCTTGTAAAACGGCTGCTTGTCCGCCAATAATAATAAATTTAATATTATTTTTGTGTAAGAGAGGTATTAATTCTTCAACTTTAACCATTCTTTTTTCCACTTGCTCTTCTTAGTTCTTCAACAAAACTGAGAATTTGCTGATGCTTCTCAATTCGTTGTGTTGGAGTTAATTCAAGCCGCTCATAAAACAGGGTTAAATCAATTCCAAACTCAACAGCTTCTTTAATTGGGTCATTACTGTTTTTGTTTTCTAATATTTCCATATTCAAAACAATATATAAATTTTCACAAAGATAATACTTTATAATATCATTCAAAAATTCAAATAAAAAAAGGTGATTATTACTAATCACCTTAAAGTGCGGGAGGGGGGACTTGAACCCCCATGCCTTGTGAGCGCCACCCCCTCAAGATGGTGCGTCTGCCAATTTCGCCACTCCCGCGTTTCCATTCCCATGTAGCCGGGAATCTCTATAATCTGCAAATATAACTACACGTTAGCATTGTTTCAATTCTAAAGATTTTCACATTCCATTAAACTGTTTTACATATATTTTCAAACAAAAAACAATTAAAATTGTAATGTAAACAAATATAAAAACTTCACTTAATACTTTTTAATTATATGAAAATCTATTTATTCACTATTCCATTTTTTATAGCAATATCGATACTTGCCGGATGCACTGCAGGGGATAAAAGTACTTCGAATGAAACCGCATTGTTTAATACCTGGATAGCAGACAGTATAAATGGAATTAAAACGGATGCCAATATTTACAAGGATAAATTTCCTACTTTAATATTTAAAGAGGCTAATGATGTATCCGGAACAACTGGCTGCAACACTATCAATGGAAAATATACTGTCTCCGGCTCAACAATAAAAATTTCAGATATGATTTCCACAAAAATGTTTTGTGATGATATTGACGAAACAACCTTTTTAAGTATTCTCAAAAATGCAGATAGTTATAAGATACAGAATGAGAAATTATATCTGTACTCAGGTAAAGATATTAAAATGGTGTTAAAAAAAGAGAAATAATTTTATTTTTTTCGTTTCTGATTTAAGATTATATACAAAGCTCAAAAGGCTTTGTATATTTTTTTCCCGCCTGGATAAAAAACCACAACATAATTGTTAAACTATTATTATGCATAGAGTTTTATTATATTATAAATACACCACAATTGAAAATCCTGAGCTTTACACACAGGAACACATGCAGTTTTGCAAAAATTTGGGCGTTTTAGGCAGAATTTTGATAGCAGGAGAAGGTATTAACGGCACTGTTTCCGGCACATTTGAACAGAGCGAAAAGTACATGGATTTTTTGCATTCCGACCCGCGTTTTGCAGATATGATATTTAAAATTGATGAAGTGCCCGGACATGTGTTTAAGAAATTATACGTAAGATATAAACAGGAATTAGTCACATTCCGGCTTGATAAGGAAATAGACCCGAATAAAATTACAGGCAAACATCTTAAGCCGAAGGAATTCTGTGAAGCCATGCAGAAGGATGATACAATCATACTTGATGTACGTACCGATTACGAATTTGACCTCGGTCATTTCCACAATGCGGTTCGGCCGCCGGTGAGAAGCTTCCGCGAATTTCCTGACTGGGTGAGAAATGAATTCTCGAAATATAAAGATGCTAAAGTTCTGACATATTGTACGGGCGGGGTGAGATGCGAGAAGTTCACAGGATTTTTGCTAAGTGAAGGATTTAAGGATGTATCACAGCTTGATGGCGGTATTATTACATATTCCAAAGACCCGGAAATTAAAGGAAAACACTTTGAAGGTAAATGTTATATGTTCGATGAAAGGATTTCTATTCCCGTTAACTTTGCCGATGAATATAAAATTGTCTCAAAATGCCATCACTGCGGAAAGCCAACAGACCGGTATGTTAATTGTGCCAACCTAGATTGCCATAAACAGCATTTTGAATGTGAGGAATGCGAGAGAAAAATGAGACGCTCCTGTTCAGTTGAGTGTATGCATGCAGAAAGACATGAAATACCTGCCTGATAAAAGTATTAACCTTATATTAAATATTTATTAATCCCGCAAAACTTTTTCCGCACTTTCCCTGTTTACATATAAACAAAAATTTATTATATTAATACAGAAGATTAAACCGTACTCACATTAGAACTACACAAAACATACTATCTTCACATCAAATAAAAATTCTTCCGAATTTAGTAAATCCTTTTATCTTCGAATGAAAAAAAAATCAACTAAAATATTTATTTTGGATACTAATGTAATATTGCACGATGCAACCTGTATCCACCAATTTAAAGATAATGATATAGTTATACCTCTTGCCGTAATAGAGGAGCTGGACCACTTCAAACGCGGCAACCAGGTTATAAATCTTAATGCAAGAGAATTTGCCAGGACACTTGATTCAATGAGCGGCTCTGCTTTATTCAATGGCGGTATAAGCATGGGTAAGAATAAAGGCAAGGTTTCAATTTCCATTACACGCGGTTTAAGTAAGGAAATAAAAGATATTTTCCGTGAAGATACACCAGACCACAGGATTTTAAGCTCTGCAGTTGAAGTACAGCAAAAATTTAATTCTACAAAACAGGTTGTGCTTGTGACTAAAGATGTAAATCTCCGCATGAAAGCCAAAGCACTCGGCATTTATTCAGAAGATTATACCACTGACAGGATAAGCAGTGTCGAAGAATTGTATAATGGCAGGGAAACAGTGGAAGATTTTGATGATGACATGCTGGTTAAATTTTTTTCACCTCCGTATGAAATAGATGCAAAGAAAGCATTCAAAAAAACCGGAATTGAAGTAGTTCCGAATAAATATTTTATTCTTCGTAATGCAAACCGCTCGGTACTTGCATATCTTGACCCTGAATTACAAGTATTAAAAAAGATAGATAAATCGGTTGTATACGGTATCAGGCCAAGAAACTCTGAGCAGACTTTTGCCATAGATATGCTTACTAATAACGATATTCCGCTTGTATCAATTACCGGTAAAGCAGGAACAGGAAAAACACTGCTGGCTCTCGCTTCATCACTTCATGTAAGGAAAAATTACAGACAAATTTACGTTGCAAGACCTGTTGTACCATTGAGCAATAAAGATATCGGCTTCCTTCCCGGTGATATAGAAGACAAGCTTGCACCATATATGCAGCCGCTCTGGGATAACCTGAAAGTTATACAGGACCAGTTCAGCGAAAGTGATAAACAAAATGTGGCAATAACACAAATGGTGAAAGATGAAAAGCTGGTAATTGAGCCTCTGAGTTATATCAGGGGAAGAAGCTTACAGAGGATATTTTTTATTATCGATGAAGCACAAAATCTTACACCTCATGAAATAAAAACCATTATCACGCGTGTTGGTGAAGGTGCAAAAATCGTGTTAACAGGAGATATTTACCAGATAGACCATCCATATCTTGATTCACAGTCGAACGGGTTATCTTATCTGATTGAGCATTTTAAAGGGCAGAAGATATATTCCCATATAAATCTCGAAAAAGGTGAACGCTCGGAGCTGGCTGAGTTGGCAAGTAACTTGTTGTAAGTAATTATTATGTCATTCCCGCGAAGGCGGGAATCCATCAGAGGGAGAATTGAAAACAATCGAATAAAGGATATACTACTTGAGGTTCTTTATTTCTGTACAAATATTCTAGAAGAAATAATTTTTTATATCATTAGCAGTGGATTCCCGCCTTCGCGGGAATGACAGTTAGAGTACATTTCCACATGCATATCCTGAAGCCCATGCCCACTGGAAGTTATATCCTCCAAGCCAGCCGGTTACATCAACTACTTCTCCTATAAAATACAAGCCTTTTACTTTTTTGCATTCCATAGTTTTTGATGAAAGCCCATCAGTATCTATTCCGCCTTTTGTCACTTCAGCTTTTTCATATCCTTCTGTTCCGGATGGAATAATTTTCCAGTTGTGAAGCTTTTCGGAGAGAATGATTATATCTTTGGGTGAGAGCTTATTAACAGGACGTGATGGAAAATACATTTCACACCATTTATCAATAAACCTTTGAGATAAGTATAAAGAAAGGAATTTGTTTAATTGTTTTGCACTGCGGTTATTTTCTATTTCTTTTATTATATCAATACCTGGAAGTATATCTATTACAATTTCTTTTCCCCCATCCCAATAAGATGAGATTTGCAATATTGCAGGTCCGCTTAATCCGCGGTGAGTGAATAACACACTTTCATTGAAGCTTACACCATTGCATGAAACAACTGCATCAAACGATACACCGCTGAGAGAGCCAAAGACATCAAGCTCTCTTTTATGCAGGGTTAAAGGTACAAGCCCCGGTTTTATTTCAGTTAATTTTAATCCAAATTTCTTTGCAATAGAATACCCAAAATCAGTTGCACCCATTTTGGGAATTGAAATGCCTCCTGATGCAATAACAAGTGATTCACATTCAAACTCGCCATGAGATGTAATTAATATGAAGTTATCACTCTTGCTTATATTTGCAACTTTGCAGTTATAAATTATTTCCACACCTGCATCTTTGCATTCCTTCAGCAGCATATCGACAATTTGTTTAGAGCTTCCGTCACAGAACAACTGTCCAAGCTTTTTCTCGTGATACTTTATATCATGTTTTTTTACAAGGGAAATAAAATCCTGTGGTGTATATCTTGCAAGAGCAGATATAGCGAAGTGCGGGTTATCTGAAATAAATCTATCAGGGGATGAATAAATATTTGTAAAATTGCATCTGCCGCCGCCGGAAATAAGAATTTTCTTACCTGCTTTTTCTTCACGCTCTATGACAAGGACTTTCCTGCCGCGTTTCCCTGCTTCAATTGCACAGAATAATCCTGCCGCCCCTGCACCGATTACTATTACTTCAAAGTTATTACTCATCCTATGACTGTAGTTATTTAAATTATTTTAGTATTAATGATTATTCAGATTTACTTTATATAGTCATAGAATGAGTAATCAACGTTTTATATCTTCATCAAACAAATCTTTCTTCACATAAAATTCATACTTGCCATTAATAAACGGCACATGAATCCGGTCAATGGAAAAATTTATTGAGTAAGATGCAATTATATCGTTTGTGTAAAAATTATAGATGCTAACGGATAAAGAATCAGCAACGATTCCATATTTATATTTACATATTTCATCCGGACTTTTTTTGAAAATATCATTATATTTTTTGCTGATATAATCCGCCGGTATATTGGTCAAGTCTTCAGGAGTATAAAAGAATGGACCATCAATTGAGAATTTATAATATTCATCTTCATTCTTTGGCTCATCAACAAGAATGCTTGCATTTTCTTCATATTCCTTTAAAAAATTATCAAATTCATCTTTACCGGGTAAACTTATTTTTTCAACCCTGAATGATTTTATATCTTCCAGTTTCCCGTTAACCTCTTTATAAAGCTCTAAATATTTATCAGTTCCAAGTTTTTTAAATAAGAATAAATTATACAATCCTGCAACCGGATATGTCAATGATGCATCTTCATTATAAAATTTATCAAAAGTAATTAAAGAATCATATGTAATAAACCCGCTTTTTTGCAAATATACACCAAGGTCCAGCACAACCCTATTGCTTATCCCGCCCCTGCCGCCAAATGCATTCGCAAAACCTTCAAGAAAGAAAGGTAATGTGTTTAAGCTCAAATTCTGAAGCTTGTAATTTATTAAAAAGTGTGAAAGCTCATGGAAATGAGTGTTATATGTTGAAATAATTTCATCAAAAGCAGTAATAAATATACCGCGTGCTTTGTAGCCTGTAAGCTTTTCTATCTCATTATCATCTTTGCACATTAGATAATATATTTTCTCCTTTTCAAGCTGCTGCCTTCTGCTTTCATCAATTTGAAGCATAACGCACATTGAATCAACAAATTCATCCAGCTTTTTTGTACAATAATCATTGAATAACCGCGGCTCACTTATTTTAAATACAAAATACCTGCTTTCTTTTGTCTGCCAGTTTTTAGAAAAATAAGATGGAGGGCTTATAAACTTCCCATCTTTCAGATAAAAATTTTTATTATAATTTAATGAAGGCACAGAGAATTCAATCACTGAATAGCTATCTTCCAGCATTTTTTCATTTATATTATAAGCTGTATTTTTTCCCTTTATTTCAGACTTAACTGCATCATCAATATCATATGAGATTAAGAATTTGTTATTAACACCTGTGTAATTAATTCCCAATCTTTGAGAACGCTGCAGTTCATCTTTATCTATATATGAAGTAACATCTTCATAATTAATTAAATCTTTGATAAATAGCTCTGCATTGGATTGCGGGTAAATATTGTGAACGGCAAAAAACAAACTCACTATAAATAAGAATATTGTTTTATTTAGCATAACATTGATAGATATTCATATTAATTATTATAGCTTTAATAAATTGAAGAGACCCGGAAATTAATTATTGATAACTTTTCCGTATCATTGATGGGATCGCCACGCTATCCTTATCAAATCACATCCTTAGTATGTCTTTAATCAAATGGCCTTATTACATTTTCCGTTTAATTTTGAGCTCGCGATTTTATACTTTCACCAATTCGCAATTAATTGAGCCACATATTTCTATCCAGAGTTCTGTACTGTATCGCTTCGCTTATATGTGATGAAGTAATATTATCTTCTCCCGAAAGATCTGCAATTGTACGTGATACTTTTAATATCCTGTCATAAGCACGTGCCGATAAACCAAGCTTTGTTATTGCCATCTTCATTAATTCTTCAGATGCATGGTCTATTCTGCAAAACTCTTTTATATCTTTTGATATCATATCTGCATTTGAATAAATATTTTTCCTGTCCTTAAATCTCACATGCTGTCTTTTTCTTGCTTCCATAACTCTTTGCCTGATAGAACATGACGGCTCGGCACTTTCTTTGCTTGATAGCTCTTTATATTTTACTGCCTGCACCTGAATGTGAATATCTATCCTGTCAAGCAGCGGACCGGATATTTTCGAAATATATTTTTGTATCATCTGCGGATTGCAGGTGCATTCCTGGTTAATATTACCGTAATTTCCGCAGGGACAGGGATTCATTGCTGCCGCAAGCATAAAGTTGCATGGATATTCAACGGATATCTTCGAGCGTGATATTGTTACTTTCCCGTCTTCCATCGGCTGACGCATTACTTCCAGCACGTTCTTTTTAAATTCAGGAAGCTCATCAAGAAATAAAACACCATGGTGAGCATAAGATATTTCACCGGGTTTAGCAATTGAACCGCCGCCGACCAAAGCAACATCCGATATAGTATGATGCGGTGAACGGTAAGGTCTTACTGCTACAAGCGCTGTATTTGCAGGCAGTATTCCCGCTACCGAGTGTATCTTTGTTGTTTCAAGTGCTTCATCAAATGTCATTGGAGGAAGTATAGTCGGAATTCGTTTTGCAAGCATTGTTTTACCAGAGCCCGGAGGTCCTATCATGATTATATTATGGCCGCCGGCTGCAGCTACTTCCATGCCGCGTTTTACTTCCTGCTGTCCTTTTACATCTGCAAAATCTACAATTGATCTCTGGTCGATATTAAAAATTTCTTCCAGGTTAACTTTAAAAGGAGCAGGAGAAATATCATCATTCAGAAAATCCACAACATCGGTAAGAGTCTTTAATGGTATCACATCAATACCTTCAACCATGGCTGCTTCCCTTGCATTTTCTTCCGGTATTATTAAACCCTTCAACCCGTCTTTTTTCACAGCCATAGCAATTGGCAATACACCGCGTACATGTCTTAGTTGTCCATCGAGTGAGAGCTCGCCGGCAATTACATAATCTTTCAGCTTATCAGGTCTTATCCTGCCGGCTTCGCAAATTATACCAACTGCTATTGGTAAGTCAAAGCCGCTTCCTTCTTTTTTAATATCAGCAGGAGCAAGGTTTATAACAATCGTTCCGGGTCGCAAATTGTATCCGCAATTCTTTATTGCTGCTGGTACTCTTTCGTTTGCTTCACTTGCTGCTTTATCGGGAAGTCCGACAATTTTAAATTTATATGGCATGCTTTGTGAAAAATGGGTTTCAATCTCAACAAGATATGCATTAACACCCATCGTAGTTGAACTTAATACGGCAGATATCATAGCGGGTTAAATATATAATTTTTAACGATATGAATTTCTCAATTATTGCAAAAGAACGTGACAAATGAAAGTAAGAAATCTAACCACAAAATTATTCGGATTACTCAGATTCATCAGATTAATCAAATTTATCAGATTAGTCAGATTAGTCAGATTAGGGAAATATTAATTCAATTATTGAAAAAATATTCTATTAAATATTATCGAATTTCAAAGGTGTTTATTAAAACACTTTTTGTTTTCTGAGTTCTGTAATTTGCTGGTCGGTTAGTGTAGTTTCTATTAAAAGAGTTTTATCATAAACACGCGTATCAACCTTATCGAGAATTTTTATCATTGGTCCCTGTTCTTTTTTTGAAAATTGTGCAGAAAGCTTTGCAAGTGCTATTACAGCATCCATTTTATTTTTCAATTCGGATGCACCAGGTTCGTCAGTACATTCATTCTGCATTGAAAGTCCGAGGTCATCAGTCATTTTAAGTGAGAAGGATACAGAATTTATCTTACTGTATAAATTTGTCAGGTCAAACTCACCAGAGGAGTTACTGTCAGGCGGCGTAAAGGCGGAATCCGGGCTCTCGCCCCCCGGAAGGTTAGGTTTAAGAGATTTATTTCCTCCCATATCAGCAAGATTCTCAAAAATTCCGCGAATAAAAAGCTTTTGCGATGACATCATCCAAAGATGCTCTTTATTTTTAATACGCTCAATTTGTGCAATAGAAAAATCATTTTTAAGCAGTCCTGCTTTTGATGTATCTGTGATATTCAGTGAGCTTTCTATCTGCGGAAGGTAGTTACTGGCACATACGGTAAAATCATCTTTGAAATAAAAATAAAAATGCATCGGGACAAGGTTGTAAACAGTTACATCGCCGGGATAAGAAATTTTTGTATATTGCGTGTCACTTTTTATGTAATCATTTACTTTATTCCTGTCAAATGTTCCTTTTATCAGGAGAGCGTTATCACCTATCCATGAATTGGAAAAATAAAGTTCGTCTATTCCGTTTGATATACTTGCACCGGTTGCATTTTTCAGAATGTTGAGGAAGCTGCCGAAATTCCTTTCACTGTTGAAAATTGAATCGGACATAAACTTCTTCCAGAATTCGGTTTCCCTCATTTTCTTGAAATTGAAATACATAACAAACTGCGGGTCCTGCTGAAGATATGCCAGATTTTGCCTCGTAGATTTTGACAATGGCTCAGGATTGAACTTCTTTGAGCAATTAACAATGAACAATGAAATATTTACAAGTAATATTACAAGTAAAATTTTTCTTAATGTTATTTTATAACCGTTCATTGTTAGTTGGTAAATATTTGTTTTATTGAATTACGTCAATCTTACTGCCATTATGTCATCCCTTCGGGATTCTGTTCGTTTCATTGTCAATCTTACTACCATTATGTCATCCCTTCGGGATTCTGTTCCTTATCGGACAAATCTTACTACCATTATGTCATCCCTTCGGGATTCTGTTCCTTATCGGACAAATCTTACTACCATAATGTCATCCCTTCCTGCCAAAGCAGGCAGGCGGGATTTCTAATCAATCGAATCTCCCCTCTCCTCCCAGGAGAGGGGCTGGGGGTGAGGTTTTGAAATCTGCTATAATTATGTCATCCCTACAGGATTCTGCACACATACTACACACTCAATAAACTCTCTGAACTCTCTAAACTCTCTGAACTCTCTAAACTCTCTGAACTCTCTGAACTCTCTGAACTCTCTGAACTCTCTGAACTCTCTGAACTCTTTAGTAGTCTTTCCGGGAAAAATAATATACCGAGTACGCCATCACCGCTGCACCAAACAGGAAAGATGTTAATACCGGCTGCCATGATGATACATTTTCATGGGTAATTAGCCTTATTGTAATATCATTTATCTCACCCGGTTTCGGGAAAATATAATAAAAGAAATCAAATATGAATCTTACTATTTCATTTGTTACAAATGAAAATACAATGGTTTCCCTGTTGCCAAGTATCGGGAGCAGAACAAATATAAGGAACAGGTTTACCAGGATTGCAATTATTGAACTGTTTGTTAACAGACCTATTAGTACTACAATGCTGTACATTACAGCAAATGCAAACGTTAAACTTAATATCGTAAATAAGAAGCTAAAGTTCCAATATCCTGATTTTAAAGAGAGAATCAGCCAAATGCTTCCGATAAAATAAAGCAGGCTTATACCAACAAAGATAACTGCGCCTAAATATTTTGATATCAGAATAGTGAATCTCGATAACGGTTTCGATATCAGCAGGTCTATTGTTCCTTTATCAACCATTGACGGTACAAAAGATGCAGAAGAAATAATACAGAAGATAAGTACAAGCAAATAAGAAACGGTCATCATTAATGCCTGTAAGCTCATGACCGATTCCTTTACTTCTGTTAAGGATATTACGCCTTCTACTGCATCAAGATTTACAGCAAGCAGAAAAACAAGAATTATAATTGTATAAATTATGTAATAACCGACAAATATCTTCTTTGCAATAGCTTCACGGAATGTGTTTTGAATTATTGTAAACATCAGCTTACATTATCCTTTTTAATTACATTAATGAAAAGTTCTTCCAGTGTGTTTGTTTTTTGTGTTACGGTTTTTATTTTAAGATTGGAAGCTCTTAACGTATCTATAATCCGGTTTAATTTTTCTATTCCCGCTTCACTGTGTACTTCGTTTTCACCTATACCTGCGTTTGTATCAAGACCAAGTATCTTTCCTTTTGTTTCAATATCTATCGGCTCTATTGTTTCAACAATATAAATTTCTTCCGCTCTTGTAAGGTCATCTACATTTCCTTCTTTTATCAGGTCTCCTTTATTCAATATAGCAACCCTGTCACATATCATTTCCACTTCCGACAGCAGGTGTGAATTGAGGAAAATTGTTTTACCTTTTTCTTTCATCCCTATAAGGATATCACGTATCTCTTTTCTTCCAATCGGGTCAACTCCGTCGGTCGGCTCATCAAGGAATATCAGGTCCGGGTCATTTATCATCGATTGTGCAAGCCCCAGCTTCTGCATCATACCTTTGGAATATTTCTTTATCTTTGTCTTACGCCATTGAGTAAGCCCCATTACTTCAAGCAGCTCTGAAATTTTCTTTTTCAGGGTTTCATCGTGTTTCATTCCCGATAACTTGCCGTAATAGCTTAATACCTGTTCGCCTGAAAGATAATTCGGGAACTTATGATTTTCGGGAAGGTATCCTACTTTATTCTTCCACTTGTAATTTCTGGAATCCAAGCCGAATACTTTTGCTGTGCCGCTTGTAGGAAATGTAATTGCAAGAAGGATCTTTATCAGTGTGGTTTTTCCTGCACCGTTTGGTCCCAATAAACCGAATATCTCGCCCTGATTAACATCAAATGTGAAATTATTCAGTGCTCTGACCTTCTGGTTTGTTATCCTGCTTGTGTTGTATTCTTTGGAAAGTTGATTTGTTTCAATTACCGCCATTTTTCCGGGTAAATTGTTTTAAAAGATATTCTAACTCGCTTCTTGTCACTACCTGGGGTTTTTCATTCTGTTCACCCAACTGAATATTACGTCTTGTTCTTTTTTCCTTCAGCTCACCCCAGAATGATGCTGAACTCTGTATCCTGCAGCCTGAATCCCTGGCGTAAAGTGTAATACTATTATCGGATGAAACTACCTTTATTAACTTTTTATTTCTTGTTTTATCTATTGTTGCTTTAATTAAATCATCAGCATTTTCATAATGATGACCAACATCTGTCTTTGCAAATTTTATCATAATATTCCCTGCCTGCTTGTTCATCCCATATCCATCAAAGACAATAACAATTTTTGTTTTACCACTAATAAAGTGCGATTGGAATTTTGCTATCATTATATCTACTGCAACCTCCTGGCTTTGCTTTAAAAGCACCTGGAGTTCTTTTACTTTGTGTATCAGGTTGTATGCATCTACTATTATCGTTTCCATAATTTAATTCATCAGATTACCTGATTATCTCATTATTTATAAGCATCTTTTCTATGCCTCACAATTGTTATATTTACCACTTTGTTTTTGTCATTTATAGAATAAATTACCCTATAACTTCCAACTCTAATTCGCCACAGGTTCTCTTCACCTTTAAGTTTTTCACAACCCATTGGTCTTGGATTATTAGATAGCATTTCGATTTTATCCAGTATTCTTATTGCTAAATTTATGTTTAAAGAATCCACTTCTTTTCCGGCAGATTTATCAAACAAAATTTTGTACTCTGACATTAACTTTTTGCTTTAGTTATTCTTGCTCTTACTGAAGCAAACGTCTCCTTCGGTTCTTTCTTTCTGCTTTTAGCTTTTAAGGTATCATAGAAATCCTCCCATAGCTTGCCGTATCTTTTCAGATCTATCATTACAGCACTTTTATCACCTTTTTCGTCAACAACAAATTTTATTCCGGTCATATTTTCCTCAATTCTTTTTATTAAATATTATATCTGTTTTTTTGATTAACTTAAAATATTTGATAATAAAATTATTTTTTCATTAGTTTTCATAATTCAATATCTCTTTATGGTCTCAACCTGTATATCATTCTCGGAAATGGAATCGTCTCCCTTATATGCTCTAAACTGCACATCCATGAAACAAACCTTTCCAGTCCCATTCCAAAACCGGAGTGCGGCACTGAGCCGAATCTTCGCAGGTCAAGGTACCACTGGAATTCTTCCACAGGTAATTCATGCTCTTTAATCCTTTTCATTAGTTCATCAAAGTTATCTTCCCTTTGTGAGCCGCCGATTATTTCACCATATCCTTCGGGTGCAAGCACATCTACACCAAGAGCTATATTGTAATCCTTCGGGTCACGCTTCATATAAAATGCTTTCGCTTCTGCCGGCCAGCGGTGAACAAGAACCGGTTTGTCAAAATCTTCTACTATTGCTTCTTCATGTCTTGCTCCAAAATCCTCGCCCCATGGGAAAGGACGAATCTCTTCTTCTGAACCATCAGGTCTTTTTCTAATTAAAGGAACATTTTTATTGTTTAATATTTCCAATGCTTCAGCATATGTAACCCTTGGGAACGGCTTCTGTATTTTCTCAAGCTTTATTATATCACGTTCAAGAATATCAAGCTCTTTCCGCCTGTTTTTCAAAACCCGTCCTACTATATAAACAATAAAATCTTCAATCAAATCCATATTATCATCAAGGTCATAATATGCCATTTCCGGCTCAAGCATCCAGAACTCGGTTAAGTGCCTGCGGGTTTTAGATTTTTCAGCTCTGAAGGTAGGACCAAAATCATATACCTTCCCCAGTGCCATAGCTCCGGCTTCGGAATACAATTGACCCGATTGTGATAAATAAGCCTGCCCAAGGTCGAAATACTCTGTACCAAACAATGTACTGGTACCTTCACAGGCATTTGGTGTAAATATCGGTGAATCAAACAGCACAAAACCATTGTCGTACATATAATCACGGCACGATTTTATTACTTCTTCCCTAATGCGTAATATTGCAAACTGCCGCGGGGTCCTTATCCATAAATGCCTTTTATCTGCAAGAAACTCAATTCCGTGTTCCTTTGGAGTGATAGGAAACGGCTCTGCAATCTGCACTATTTCAAGGTCTTTAACCTGTATTTCGTATTCATCTTTTTTAGGATGCTTGGATACAATGCCCTTAACAATGATGGAAGACTCCTGAGTAAGTTTTTTGAAATCCTCCCAAACTTTTTCGGACACTTCTTTTTGAGAAACAACACCCTGTATAAATCCCGTGCCGTCTCTGAATTGCGGAAACATAAGCTTTCCTGATGTTCGGATGTTATATAACCAGCCTTTAATCGTGACTTCCTGACCGACGTATTGTGCTATTTTATCAATATAATATCTCATATTAACGTGTAATTTCTATAAATTTATGCAAGTTATTCAATATTTCAAGTATAAGCAATGAAATTAGTTTCAGGTTACAGGTTACAAGTTACAAGTTGCATCTGTCCAAAGCGTTGAAGTAAAAAATTAGCTCCCCCTCTCCCAGCATAGGCGTCAACTTAACAGTAAGGAGATTCGAAATTTATAAAA
>Ga0209819_10000068_pt1 | contig 31348 bp, 24 predicted proteins | sample PPLLak2March2015_FD_187248 | JGI IMG/M metagenome (GOLD analysis project Ga0209819, IMG submission 187248) | Freshwater sediment microbial communities from Prairie Pothole Lake near Jamestown, North Dakota, USA - PPLs Lake P7 Core (1) Depth... | ecosystem: Environmental > Aquatic > Freshwater >... | reverse complement strand
TTTAATTTTACATCTGCTTGTTCTTTTATCTCAAAGATTATTGTTGTTACAGGGTTAAATGGATTAGGAAAATTTTGTTTTAAAATATAATCTTCTGGTATATATTCAGTTACTTGTATAATACCTGTATACCATTGAGTATCTCCTCCTGTTGTTGTGTGTATGCCGCTTGCAGGCCAATACGCCCATCCCTTCTGCTTGTTTATAAATTGTACATGCTGATATACTCCTGAATGAATAGCAGTATCAGGCAGTTGAAACATCCATGTTGTACCACCATTGGTTGTTCGAAATATTAATCCTCTTGCACCACCTGAAACCTGAATAATTCCTCCCGCCCCCCAAATAGTATCTTTATTAATTACAGAAATGCTGCTTATTCCATTTGTTACAATATTCCCTCCGGATGGTATTATCTGAGTTACCCAGTTAAATCCTCCATCGGTAGTTTTCTTCATGTCAAGGTTGCATTTCCAGCCCTTCAAGCTGTCTATGAAGAACATATCTAAAAAATTACCAGCACCAATTATAGGAGTCCATGTTGTACCTCCATCCGAGGTTCTTCTTAAGCTCCCTGCATCTATAAATCCAAGTTTAGCATTAAACATGTAGATATGTGCAGGATTATTTGAGCCAAATGAGCCTTGCGGTATCCAGTTTGCTCCTCCATTGTTGGTGCGGAATACACCGCCTGTTAAAGGGTTTGATGAAACTATCCAGATTGTGTCTGTATTTAATATACTCATGCTCTGGTAATTATTTAATAGTGCATTAAGTGATTGCCAGCTTGAACCGCCATTAATTGTTTTATCAATTCCTGTTACTCCACATATATAGCCTGTGTTTTGATTTAGGAAATAAACCCTGTATAATCCAGGATATCCTCCACCTGTTTGAATTTTCCTATATTGAATAATCCAGTTATCTCCACCATTGGTAGTTTTCAATACCAATGTTGTATCATTATTTTGATTTGTAGCATTTGTTACTCCCCATCCTGTTAAGCTATCAAGAAAGAAAATATCTTGAACCGACCTTCCATTCAAATTAGGCATAAACTGTTGGTACCATCCGCCTGTCAAGTTAACAGGCACAGTAAATCCAAGTATGATAATTATAGCAGCAAGAAGCGAGAATAAAATCTTAAGTTTAGTTCTCATGGTGCAGATTTGATTGTTATTGTAACTTATTGATTATTTCTGATTAATACAATTAATTTAGCGATAGGACTAGAGGAGAGAATCAGAGTTCCTTCCCCTCCTTCCCAAGTTGTACTTGCCTATGCTGAATCCTGTCTGCATTGAATCCTGTTTATAGGCGTGAAACAGCAGGAAGGAGGAAAAACAACTGCCAAAGGCAGTCAAGTCAACAACGGGGCAACTAACCAATCCGGTCATCGTCTCATTAATGCCGCGTGTGGATTTTCTCCACAAAAAATCAGAGTTGGGTTCAAAACAAGTCGGAGATGGGTTCAAGTTGTGTCGGAGTTGGTATCAAGTTGGTATCAATTTGGGTTATCGTTTTCCAAAAACAGGGGTTAAGTCATTGCAGCATAAGCAGATAACGCCGTCAGAAATGTGAGATTTTTGATTTAAAATTTGCGATTATGAGCTGGAATCGGCATTTTTTCATCAAAAAAAAACTTCACTATATCATTAACTAAAATAGCTATATGAATTTATAATAGTGCATATATTGTCGCTGGGAATGGTGGAGTTAAAGTGATACTTTAGGGTTTTCCGGCTTATTTTAATACGCATCCCGTTCTAATCGCATATTGATTTTTCTTACTTCTAACCTCTGACATCTAACTTCTTATAATTGTAAATCCTGCTAAAATTGATGGGATTGCCACGCTTCGCTCGCAATTGTGCTTAACATCCAAACTATTTTAACCAAAAACTTGACAATTAGTGAATACTATATTAAATTATCCCAGAGGGATCCCTGTGGGATATAGTGATGCTTATATATCAGTATAAGCAAAAGTAACCGTTCTTTGATAATATAGAGATGAATTATAGCATGTCGTATTAAATCATGAAATTGCTGCTCACGGATTTGGTTAGATTTTGTAGCGTTCAAAAAAATATGTACTGAAAAGTGCACTGTTCTTTTTTTGGGTGATTTCTATATAATATTTTATTTATTTTGTATTGAATATTTGTTATATATTATGGTAATTTCAAATAAAAACGATACAGCCATTAAAATTGTTGTCAAAGGTTATGTGCAGGGTGTCGGCTTCAGGTATTTTATAGCACGGGCGGCAAATGAGCTTGGATTAAACGGCTATGTAAAAAACCTTTTCACCGGAGATGTGGAAATTTATGCTGAGGGCAGAAAGGAATTTTTGGAAGATTTAGCCAAAAAAGCCAAATTGGGCCCCTCCCACTCACATGTGGATTCAATCAAGATTGAATGGCTTGAATTTAAAAATAAATATAATAATTTTGAAATAAGATAAACTATAAACTTTAAAAAAGCGGAGAAACGTATAAAAAAACGTTACGAACTTTATAACTAAATAAGATTGATATGTTAAATAAAACCCATAATCTGCTCATATTACTGGTAATACTATGCGGCTTTTCAACTTTTGCTCAGGACAGGCCTGCTTACGATTTTCTGAGAGTAGACCCCAGTGCAAGAGCTTCCGCTTTAGCCGGTGCATTTGATACATACACCGAAGACCCAAATGTTATATTTTATAATCCCGCTGGGTTAAGCACATCAGACCAGAAAATGCTGTCCGCTGCATTCGGTAAATATTTGCTTGATATAAAATTTGGTGCAGCTTCATATGCACAAAAATATAAAGATATCGGCTGGTTCGGAGTTGGTGTGAAATTTTTCGACTATGGTTCATTTGATTATGCAGATCCCAATGGTGTAACAAATGGAACGTTCAGGGCTAATGATATATTGTTTACTGCCGGCTACTCTAACTTTATATATGATAAGATAAATTATGGCATAAATTTAAAATTCATTTACTCAAGCATTGCAGAGTATAAATCGACTGCACTGGCAGCAGATATTGGATTTCTGTATATGCTGCATGACGAGCAGATGAACTTCTCGCTAAGTGTTTTAAATCTTGGTGCTCAGATTAATCCATACATAGATACAAAAGAAAACCTTCCGCTTGATGTGCGTATTGGAATTTCCAAACGTCTCGAGCATTTGCCGCTGAGGATAAGCGCATCACTTGGCAGGATTAACGAGAAGCAGGATAAATTTATTCAGCGGTTGAAAGCATTTTCAATTGGCGGAGAGTTTTTATTCAGTGAAAGCTTTAATGCAAGAATTGGTTACAGTAATGAAAAAAGACAGGACCTGAAGCTTGGAACGTCACTTGGTGTTGCAGGGTTCTCAGCAGGTTTTGGTATTATTATTAATGATAAGTATAAATTCGATTATGCATTAAATTCACTTGGAAAAGTAGGCAGTACACACAAGTTCAATCTTGGTATGACATTCAAATAAAAGTTTACTAAAATAATTTTTACTGAAAATCCTCTTATTTTAGTAAGAGGATTTTTTTTTGCTTTTATTATTACAATGAACAAAAATTGCAGGAGTAAAAAGAAGATGCGGAACCACGATATTTACCAGTTTGTTTTCCTTTAAATTAAATTGAAACCATATGTTTATACCTATAAGTGACGATAATTCAGAAAGAACTATTACGCCATATGTCAATTATATTTTAATTGCAATGAATATTCTTGTGTTTGTTTTCTTCCAGGGATGCGGCCAAAATGAGAAATTCACCTATTCCTTTTCAACAGTTCCCCGGGAAATAGTAACTGGAAAAGACATAGTATCAAGTGATAGAAAGGTCCAGGACCCCGTTTCGGGAAATACATATATCCAGCCGGGACTGGGAGAAACTCCTTCCCCTGTCTATATTACACTTCTCACATCAATGTTTATGCACGGAGGCATTGCACATCTTTTAGGTAATATGCTCTTTCTATGGATTTTCGGTGATAATATTGAAAACAGGATACGGCATTTGAGGTATTTAATTTTTTACCTGCTTTGCGGGTTAATTGCATCGCTTTCTCATGTTGCTTTAACTGTTTTGACAGATTCCAATACGCTTGTACCCAGCTTAGGCGCTTCAGGTGCCATCTCAGGTGTTATGGGAGGTTATATTCTTTTATTTCCCAAAAACCGTGTAAACTTATTAATGTTCAGAATGCTGATGCCGGTGCCTGCTTATGTAGCACTGGGTTTATGGTTTGTATTCCAATTGATAAGCGGAATTGGATTACTTGGCGGCGGTTCACAGGAAGGCGGCGTTGCCTATGCTGCTCATATTGGAGGATTTATAGCAGGATTAGTGTTAATTAAGATTTTTGAAATTGGTGTCAGGAGAGAAGGCGGGTTGTTTGGGAGATAATGTTTTTTATTAATAAGTAATAAAATTGATAGTAGAGTTGCTGCTGCAATATAAAAATATATATTGTTTCATTAATTTATTGTAAATTTACTGCCATGAAATATACAATTTATAAATGAATTTAAAATATTTAAAACACTTATCCAAAAGCGGAACTGATTTTATACATCCCAAAGGACTCACTGCTACTAAATTATTAATTGATAAACTGGATATTCAAGCCGGTCAAAAAATCCTGGAAATTGGATGCGGAACCGGAGGGACCCTGGCAGAAATTGCAAATAAGTATGATGTATCTATTGATGGTGTCGATGTATTGGAAGATATGATAAAAACTGCACAGGAAAGAATAAATTACTTAAATATAAGTAACAAAGTAAAACTTCATAAAGCCGGCATAAACGATAGAGTACCTTTTACGGATAATTATTTCGACAAAGCATATTCGGAATCAGTAATCGGATTTCAGGATATAAACAACTTCAATTTTATGCTTCATGAAATTTACAGAATATTAAAAAAAGATGGTGTATTCATCGCAAACGAAGCTTTATGGAAAGAAAATGTAAATGATGATGTGATAAGAAAATATAGTGTAATATCAGAAAAATACTTTGGCTTAAGCCATGCTTCAAGCTCTAATTTAAATTTGAGCTATTTTATTGAAACAGCAAAAAGTGCCGGATTTGAAATATGCGAGACAATTGATTTAAGTAAAATAAAGTTTGATGAAAGAAGATTTGTGAAAAACAGGAAATCACAGGAATTCACAGACCAAAAAAAGTCATCGGCTGCAAAATCAATAAAATATTTTATAGATGAATATAAATATAAATTAAAACAGAAAATGGTTTCTAAATATGGAAGGTTTATCGATTCTTACTTAATAATATTGAAAAAATGATAAAAGCTGATAATTTACAGCAAAAAATTCTGTATTAACCAAAAAAATCACTGTTAATATTTCTTAATGAAATATATATTGCAGTAACAAATTAATACGACAATGAAATTAAGCCATATATTTCTTCTGATCGTAACAGCAATTATTCCTTTATTTTTCATCAGCTGTTCTGAAGATAATCCTGTTACACCGTCAGCTCCTTTAGACACAACAACATTTACTTATCCAATGAAAGATGGTAGTTACTGGAAATATAATTTGACAGTAACATACAGTGATTTTAAGCCCGATTCTATAAAAAAATACTTTTCGAATGTACATGCAACTGCGAGGGTAATGGTTCTTTATGATACAGTAATAAACTCCGTCAACACAAAATGTTTATTTGAAGAATTTTTGGGGGATACAATTTACAGGGAAGCAAGATATTATTATATAAACACGGATACTGCATTTCTGTTGTATGCCCACAGAGGTTTTACATCAGGATTTTTACCGCAGAAGGATGACCCTCCATTCTTCAATATATTCGACCCTCCGCAAAAGGTATTGCTCTATCCTGTTGTTACCGGGAAACACTGGGAAATTGATACAAGCAATTATTCAACTAAAACATATCTGGGTTTTGAAAATGTAAATACACAGGCAGGCATTATTACATGCATGAAAACAGTCCGGTCGTATACATCTTATATTTATCCGCCAAATTCTCTTACAGTTGAATATTACGATTACTATTCTGCGAAAGGATTAGTCAGGGAACATGTTTTTTTGGATAATATGGAAGTATCAACGATTCAATACCCTGAAGGGCTTGGTATAGCAGATATTACAGGTGAAACAATTTTAACGGAATATTTTATTAATCCGTAATCAATTAAAATATTTTATTCAGTATTTGTTTAATAAAGAACAGGAACAAAAGATAAAATTAGCCACAATTAGAATTAATTGAAAAATTTTATCTCTAATTCCTGTTCTCTATATACTCTTTAACTCTACTTGTATGGGTTATTTTTAAACGATTGAGCTAATTGCCGTGAATTCTCTATCTCCTTCATATTCAATACCTGGTCATAATATTTGATAGCTTCATTCCTGTCGCCTTTCATATCGTAAGCCATGCCAATACCAAGAATTGAAAACACCAGCTCCGGCGTTTCTTTATCTTTTTCTATCTGTCTTGAAAGGTCTGCTGACTGCCGGTAATAATTTAATGCCTCATCAGGATTATTTACACGCAAATTACTCAAACCAAGATAATAAAATGATTCTCTCTTCAGTGCAGTTTTATCATATCCTGCTTTATTGCTGTCAATTTTATTCAGAATGCTCTTCCATGTTGTTAATGACTCATTCCATTTCGCAAGACCTGCATAACTTCTTCCGAGGAATTTTTCTGCAACCGGATTATCGGGATATAAATTAAAAAATCTTAATGCATGTCGTTCTGCTTCATAATAATTTTTTTCGTATGCCAGGTTTATATAGCATAAGGCAACGTTTGCTTCTATCTTGGCAAACTTTGAGTTTTCCATGCAGTCCTTCAATTGTGATAAACCAAGCTCTTTGTTTCCTTTCGGGAAAAGGAATAAAACTGCTTTAAGGAAAGGAAACTTATCTGTTACATATTCAACTGCATAGTTATAAATCCCCATGCCAAGTATTGCATCTTTATTATTCGGATTTATCTCATTACATCTTTGCAAAAGATGTAATCCTGCTTTTCCGTCATCAACAGCATTAAGCCAGTTATCACGCAGTGCATTTAAGAAACCACGGTAACCTATTACTCCACCTTTCAGGAATAATGCCCATTCATCGTTTTCATTTGCATCAAGCTTTTCATCACACACTTCAATTGTTTTATCCACTGCTTTCCTGTATGCTTCGTCGTGGCTTTCATCATTTTTATTGAGATAGATTTTCCACCACTCATTCATTGAAAGCATAAAATAGCCGGTGGGGTCTTTGGGATTTTGATTTACTAAGTTTTGGAATATTGCCTGGGCAGAATCAAACTGTACTTTATATACATAATCAATCCCCTTGTTCATTAATTCATCACGTGACTGTGAATAGGAAGATACTGCGAATGATAATATTAATAATAAAAATATTGCTGTTTTTTTCATTTAAATTGCGTTTTTTGTCCGTAAAATCAATATGTTTTCATTAATTTAATACATACCCATGTGAAAATGTTCCAATCAACATACCAATTATTTACTAGCTCAATCATTAAAACTGCTCTTTACCAAATTTCACTGCCAAGAAGATGGGCAAAGGTATTAGCAAAATCTTTTAATATTAACTTTTTTTCTTTTCTTTTTTGGGCTTTACCTTTGTACTTTTAGACTTCGCATAATCGCTGACAGAAAAAATCACTTCATCAATCTTATTAGCATTATTAATAATATCCGCAAAGACTGAAGCAACAAATTCCGGCTCATACAATTTTCCTTTTTCTTTATATTCTATAAAATCATCCACCCTGCTGAATTCATTTTTATCTGTCTTTCTCAGCTGTTCCTGCATTTTAGTATCAACCACACCCGGAGCAACAGAAAATATTTTAAAATCACCTCCGGTAATTTTTTGTTCTTCTGCTACAACCTGGCTAAACATGTCCAATCCTGCTTTTGCAGCGCAATATGCACTCCATGCATCTACCGGATGTTTTCCGGCACCTGAGCTTACATTAACAATGATTTTCTTTCCCGTAACATCGGAATAAGTTTTCATAAACTTATTTATCAGGATTAATGCACTGGTCAAATTTATATTCATTGAATCAATAATTGTGCTGTCTCTATGATGGCCTGCCCGCTTTATTTCAATGATATCGCCTGCATTATTTATCAATACTATCTTCTTTGCATCATCATGATGTTCGAAATCAAAAGCTTTAACTGCATCCACATCTGAAAGGTCAAGTGGAAAATGTTTATAATTATGAGTAAATATTGTGCTGGCTCTTGATATTCCGATTACAAAGTTTTTTTCATCTTCAAGGAGATGTTCGGTTATTGCTTTCCCGATTCCCCTGCTTGTGCCTGTTATATAATAATAGTTCATTATTAAAATTTTTAATGAGTTGCTCCCCTCTTCACATGAAGAAGGGTTGGGTTGAGGTGTTACCTCCCTATCCCATAATATTTAAAACCTTTTTTGATTATTGTTTTTGGATTATATATATTTCTTCCGTCAAATATTACATGTGTCTTCATCAGTTTCTTTATCTTTTCAAAATCGGGACGCCTGAATTCGTTCCATTCGGTTACTAGTATCAGTCCGTTTGAACCCTTCAATGCATCATAATTATTATCGTATATCTTTAACAGCTTATTGGAGCCAAACTGGTATTTGAAATTTTCATTTGCTGCCGGGTCAAACGCCTGTACCTTTGCACCTGCTGCGGTCAATTCGTTAATAATAGTAATTGATGGTGCTTCTCTGATATCATCAGTCCTTGGCTTGTATGAAAGCCCCCAAACGGTAAATGTTTTTCCTTTTATATTTCCTTTGAAGTGTTTGATTAATTTTTCAACAAGTAAGCGTTTTTGCTTTTGATTAACTTCATCAATAGCCTTCAGTGTTTTGAAATTGTAGCCGTATTCTTCCGAAGTCTTAATCATTCCCTTCACATCTTTAGGGAAACAGCTTCCGCCATATCCAACACCGGGAAACAGGAAACTGTTTCCAATCCTCGGGTCACTTCCAATTCCAATTCTTATCATATCTATATCAGCATCAACCATCTCGCATATATTGGATATTTCATTCATGAAAGATATCCTTATAGCAAGCATTGAGTTAGCGGCATACTTGGTAAGTTCAGATGATCTTTCATCCATTAAAATAAATCTTTCCGATACACGCATAAAGCTGCTGTAAAGCTCTCTCATTATTTCTGCGGCTTTTTTGCTGCGTGTGCCCACAACTACTCTATCCGGTGACATAAAATCTGCTACTGCAGCACCTTCTTTCAAAAACTCAGGGTTTGACACGACATCAAATTTATGCTTTGTTTTAGCAGAAATCATCTTCCTTATCTTATCGCAGGTCCCAACCGGCACTGTACTTTTGCTCACAATTACTTTATACCCGTTAATATATTTTGCCATATCGGATGCAACTTCAAGTACATGACGGAGATCTACCGAGCCGTCTTCATATGGAGGTGTCGGCAGGCACAAAAATATTACATCTGTTCCCTGCACTGTTTCCTTCAAGTCTGTTGTGAATGTAACTCTTCCTTCACTAATATTTTTCTTAAGAAGTTCTTCAAGCTGCGGTTCATAAATTACAGGGTCACCTGTTTTTAACTTTTCAATTTTCTTTTCATCTTTATCCATGCAAAGCACATCATTGCCGTTCTCTGCAAAACAAACACCGGAGACAAGCCCCACATATCCTGTACCTATTATACTGATTTTCATATAATATTTGTTATAGTTCTTTTTTACAAAAATGGTTCTTTTTTAGTAAATAAGAAATGAGGAAAAAAATTAACTGGGTTTTGATAATATACATAAACATTCAACACAAAGATACAAAGAAAACAAAGTACACAAAGATTATAAAGATTTTGCAGACAGTGTCTGCCAAATCTTGTCAAAATTTGAAATATCCGGAACAGTGTCTTGGAATTTCCGTAACGGTGCTGCAGAAATGTTTTTTTGCTTCTCCTTCCCAAATTTCCATTTGGGAAGGTTATAAGAACTTCAAATGGATTATTTAATGAATATTAATTTCATTTAAACGTATTTAAATTATTGAAATTACGAGTTTATGGAACAAAACTTTTCTTTTTTACTAGGTGCTGGTTTTTCTGTTCCGCATGGTTACCCTACTGTTAAGGAACTTGACACCAAACTGATGTATATTAAATCTTCAGATATTTATATACATACAAGCCAAAATGCAGGATTTCTTAATGGTTCAGAGGATCCAAATCCATATATACTTAAGGAGCAAAGACATTTTGTTGAAGATTTTCTAAAATTCTATAATGAAAAGATATTGAAACCAGGAGAAACTTTTCATTTTGAGAGTTTTATTGATTTCTATACCGGCTTAATGCGTGGTGAAAAATGTGAGCTATATGATAATTTTTTTAAACAATACAGGAAGAAATATAAAGCTAGTAATTTATCTAAAATCGATGAAATAATGAAATTCCATTCTACATTTATTCAGTTGGTTTGGAAGGAATTACACAAAACATATGAAAAGGTTCATTTAGCTAAACCGTATAATCCTAACTATAATGTATTTCTTCACCTTCTTGAATATTTAAGTAATGATTTTACCATTCACATTCATACATTGAATCTTGACCTGTTAATGGAGTATTTATCTTTCTCAGACAGTGTCGGGGGAAATCTAGATGACGGATTCGAAGAAATAGGTTCTCCTTACTATGCTAAACATTATGAATATGGATATATGATACGGTTAAGGTATTTCTCAAATAAGTATGACCAGAATTTTCGATTATATAAACTTCACGGCAGCGTTGATCATATTCCTTTTAACTTCAATAAGGAATTTACAGTTGTGAAATCCGTGAGAGGTATCGGTATGACTGATTTTTATAAAGAATTTAGAAATCAGCAGGGAGAATTTGAATACTATAATTGTTCATGGAACAGCTATCCTGATTTTTTGTGCGGGACTACCGAAAAGATTAAAAGATATAACGATAGTTATTACTATCAAAAAGTATTCGAACACTTTAAAAATAACCTTCTAAGCTCATCTTATCTAATTGTGATTGGTTATGGTTTTGGTGATCCTGAAATAAATAAAATGATTAAGGATAAATTCCTATCTGCCCCTGGCAAAAAGATGTTGGTTATCAATCCCACTAAACCGAGTTCCGAATTACTGGACTTGCCTAATGTAATTCATTTACCGTTAGGAGTCGAATATTTCCTCTTAACGGATGTTGAGAACGCATTGGGAATTAACCTGACAAGAAAGGAAGCTGAAGATAAAGGTGTAACTCAAAATAAAGTAATTTGTTATGAATAAATCACAAGAAAATTTAGCCTTAAAAATAGCTCACTTTATTTTTGTTAATATCATAATCAAAATAATATTTAGAAAACACAACTTAATTATTAAATAGCTCCGGTATGCCAATTTTCACTGTATCAAATTTAATCGAAAAAAAGAATATAATATTATTAAACGGTATTAGTCTTGTATGTAGTTTAGATCGAACTAAACGAAACATTCAGGAAAGATACGAATATTCTCAGACAAGTAAATCTGTTTTCACGTCATCCTTCAAACAAAGTGAATCCCGAAAATTAATTTATCAAAATTTGGGCTTTATTATCAGACGGGGCAATGTAATGCACATAAGTTTATCAGATACGGGGAAAGAAAATATTAATATGAAAGAACCTATTTCATACTTAGATAAAGAAATGGATGATGTTTTATCATCAGATAGAAATAATTATAATGAATTAATTGTAGCTCCTGATGAAATATTTGGCTTCTTTATTAAGCAATATCCAACAAATGAAATTATTGATAAAGGTGAAGCACCAGAATGGATGACAAAAGATTTAGTTTTGAAGGAAATGTATTACACGAAAAAAGATGTTAGTACATTTTGCAAGAATAACCAATTGCCTCTTATAAGAATTTCTGATGATAATTTCTATCTCGTTACAGATATATTTAAGAAAACGGAAGAAGTCCTCAATTGGCAAAGTTTTAAAAATAGATTATTAAGCAATAATTTATAAGATTTAAATTAGTATCTCATATTATGCAATTTTTGCTAGATTCCAAATTAAATTTTCCCTTTTTATAAGAATATACAATTTAACATTTTTCCTTTTTTTTCATCCTTTATCAAAGACTTAACAAACCTTCTTGAAACTGCAAGAAGACAATCTGTAAAAGTAATTAACTCTATTCTTACTTCAACATATTGGGAAATTGGAAGAAGAATCGTTGAGTATGAACAGAAAGGATCAGTTCGTGCCGAATATGGAGAAGAATTGATAATAAAATTATCACACGACCTTACGAAAAGATTTGGAAGAGGATTTTCGAAACGGAATCTAGCACAAATGAAGAGTTTTTACTTAATGAAGAAGATTTTGCAGACACCGTCTGCAAAATCTTCGGGCAATGTACTTACTCAGATTTCGCAGACAGTGTCTGCAAAATCTAAGAATAGAAGTAAATTAATAGCTTTATCGCACGATTACCAATTTCCATTATCCTGGTCACATTATATTCGGTTGATGACAGTTAATGATTTTAATACAAGATATTTCTATGAAAAGGAAGCGTTACGCTGCGGCTGGTCTGTACGTCAATTGGATAGACAAATCCAGTCTCAGTTTTATGAAAGAACCGCACTTTCTAAAAATAAAACTGCAATGCTGCTTAAAGCAAATATTCACAAACCAGAAGATCTAATTACACCTGAAGATGAAATTAAAGACCCTTATATACTCGAGTTCTTAGGGTTAAAAGATGAATATTCTGAAAATGACCTGGAAGAAGCATTGATAAATCATTTAGAATCTTTCCTTCTTGAATTGGGCGGAGACTTCGCTTTTATTGGAAGACAAAGAAAATTAAGAATTGGCAATGAATGGTATAAGATAGATCTTCTGTTTTTTCATAGGAAGCTTAAAAGTCTCATAATAATAGATTTGAAAATTGGTAAATTTACTCATGCGGATGCGGGACAAATGCATATGTATTTGAACTATGCTTCGGAATGCTGGACTAATGAGAATGAGAATCCTCCTATTGGACTTATACTTTGTGCAGAAAAAAATAATGCAGTTGCTAAATATTCATTACAGGGATTGCCTAATAAAATATTAGCAGCAGAATATAAGCTCAATCTTCCCGATGAAAAACTAATTGCAAAGGAAATAAAGAAGACGAGAAAAATACTAGAAAGCAGAAAAAGGTTATGAAATAATTTCTTCCATTTTGGAAAAGAGAAGAGGTTCAATTGTATAACAATTGAACCTCTTCTTTATCAAAACTTATTTATTATTTTATTTCCTCAATACTTCTCAAACAATTTTCCCCATTCTGTATTCTTTCTCCATTCATTGAATATCTTCTTATCCAGCATTTGCCACCTGTAATAGTCATGATAGACTTCCGATGCTAGGATAAACACATATACCAGCGGTGTGCGGAATAACAAATTCTGTATTCTCTTCAACGGACCAAACCATGTAAAACGGGCGGCTATTTTTACTAAATTATAGCTTACTTTAAAATTCCAGTTCACATTGCTGATATCCTCACCAACAATTTCAATATCCCTGATATCGCCTGTTCCCAATCCCTGGTTATGAGCAACATTAATATACTCTATGCTCATTGGGTCAAAGCCCATCATCTTTGCAGATACTGCATCGATTGCCACCTGGTCGGCACTTGCTAAAATTACATTCTTAACTTCAGGGAACATTGTCCTTGGTCCGGGACCGTTACCTGCAGTTGTTCCATCCATTGTAGCAAATATTCCTGTATGAATCTCCTTTTGAATTGCGAGAAGGTCAACAATAGTTTTATGTATCCACGAATGAGTATAGTGGCGTTTTGTGTTTAACAAGCCGCCGAATGCATTCTTTATAGCTCCCGTTGTTGTGGTATGTATATGGCATTTAACCGTAGGAAGATGAACAATATTCTTTCCGATAAAATAATCAGGTATAGTTATTCCCTCGGGGAATATTTTATCCAGCACATTCATCTTTGCTTTAGGCTTATACTCTATCCATTTCATATCCTCATCTTTAAAATTGAACAAGACAGGAATATCGTACTTCTTAAATATTGGAACATACTTATTCAGGTCTTCACCCTTAAAAGCATTTGTTACGACTGTCTTATTCTGAACACAAACAATGTCTTTAAAGTTATGCTTTTGCAAGCCGAGAATTGCACCTTCCAATTGCCATGGAGTAGTATTTGCAGAAGGGAAAGGAAAGTGCCATGAAATATTATCCTTTAAAATAGTTGTTGCCGATGGATCGAGAGAGGTCTGAAACTCCGCCATTTCCATTAACCGGATGTTATCTTCCAGTACAGTTTCAGGTGTCGTTTTTAAAACTGCTACTTTTGATTTTGCCATTTACCTAATAAAATAAAAAATCCTCCCTAATGACTAAATGTCAAAAAGAAGGATTTCAAAAATATTTTCTAATTTAGAAATTTTAAATTTATTACTTTTCAATTCGAAATTGACACTTCGTAATTCGAAATTGGATTAATACTTCTCAAACAGCTTGCCCCACCCGGTATTCTTTTTCCATTTAGTGAATACCTTTTTATCCTTCAATGGCCAGCGGTAAAAATCATGATAAACCTCGGAGCCGGCAATAAAAGCATAAACAAGCGGAGTGTGGAAAAATAATTTCTGCAATCCTCTTAGTGGACCAAACCATGCCAGGTCACCTATTCTGCTTGCACCGTTATCGCCAACTTCAAATCCCCAGCTCTCATTTGATATATCGTGTCCAACAATTTCAATATCCTTCACGTCACCGGTACCAAGCCCCTGGTTTTGAGCTACATTGATATATTCCAGGCTCATCGGGTCAAAACCCATCATCTTAGCCGAGACTGCATCGATTGCCACCTGGTCGGCACTTGCCAATATCACATTTTTGATTTCGGGAAACATTGTTCTGGGTCCGGGACCGTTACCTGCAGTCGTTCCATCCATCATTGCAAAAACACCTGTGTGAATTTCCTTCTGTATTGCAAGAAGGTCAACCAATGTCTTATGAATCCACGAATGTGTATAGTGGCGTTTTGTGTTCAGCAAGCCGCCAAATGCATTCTTCATGGCACCGGTTGTCGTCGTATAAATATGGCATTTTACTGTCGGTAAATGAATTATATTTTTACCAAAAAAGTAATCCGGAATTGTAATACCTTCGGGATATATCATATCAAGCACATTCATCTTTGCTTTGGGCTTATACTCTATCCATTTCATATCCTCATCTTTAAAATTGAACAGGACAGGGATATTATATTTCTTAAATATAGGGACATACTTATTCAGGTCTTCACCCTTAAAAGCATTGGTAACAACCGTTTTATTTTGTACACAAACTATATCATTGTAATCATGTTTCTTTAACCCGAGAATCGTTGCCTCAAGCTGCCATGGAGTAGTATTAGCACCGGGAAAAGGAAAATGCCATGATATGTTATCTTTAAGAATAGTTGTAGCATTCTTATCCATATAATTTGAGAATTCCGCCATTTCCATAAGACGGATATAATCATCCACCACTGTCTCCGGAGTTGTTTTTAATACCGCTACTTTTGATTTTGCCATAAAGTTAAATTGTTTCCTCTTTTAATTCAGAAATTTTATAGTGCGAAGCTGCAAAATAATATAAACCCATCACAAGGTAAATTATAAAATTTGCCAGGTGGGTTGATGTCGCATATCCCAGTGCTTTTGTTTCACTTATTGCAAATATTGATACCAGTGTTAATTTAACAATATAATGGTACGGTCCGGTTGCAGCAGGAGCCGGTATAAACATAGAAACATTCACAAGTACAAGCAGTAAATTAGCATTCCATAAACCCTCTTTTAAGCTAATCACCTCTGAACCGGTAAAAATGTCAAATGCATAAAACGGAATATATGTGCTTATTAAATATACAATCCATAATAAGGCAGAATAAAGTCCAATCTTTACCAAAAGATCCGGCTTCCTGAGTATGTGAAAACCTTCAGCTAAAGAATTGAAGATTCCATCAACCTTGCCCCGGTACTTAACTGGTAATATTTTTGTAAAGAACTGCACAATTTTCAGGCTCTGTTCGGTTTTAAACATTGTGAAGACCACCCAGATCAAAAGCACAAATACTAATCCCGCCAGTATTATTACTGCAGTATCAATATCGGGAATTGCCGCTGATATCCTGTTTTTAAAGTATATCAACGCAATTACAAACATGAACAAAAATGTTAATGTATCAATTATTCTTTCGATAATTATAGTACCAAAAGCGGCCGCTTTAGAGATATTTTCATTCTTTCCTAATAAATACGGTCTTACAACTTCGCCTGAACGCGGAATCAGGTTATTAACCATATAACCTATCGCTGTTGCAGACATCAGGCTCTTAAAAGGAAGCCCCGGCTTAACGGGGTTTAACAAATACCTCCACCTGTATACTCTGATTACAGTACCTAATACAACGCCTAAAAAGCTTCCAATAAATATTGGGAGATAATTGGTACTTTTTAAAATTGCAGCAAGTTCATCAAAGTTAACATTTCTAAATGCAAGATATAGAAATATTGCTAAAATGATTGTACTGACAATTATATTTAGCTTATTATTTAGCTTCAGTGTAAAATATTTTTATGAATTAACGCATGTCAATTATTTCAGTACCCTCAGGCGGTGAAAAGGTAAATTTAGAATTACTTATACCTACATTCAATTGCACATTCTTTACATTATATGTTGTCGTTGATTCATCAGTAACAATCTGTATCTTTTTTATTATCCATTCTGCCTTATCAACCCACAGTTTAGCTGATTTTACATAGCCGCCTTCACGGGGTCTGAGCTTTAATACATACATTTCCTTACCGCTCATGTTTTCATTCCCTTCAAGATCCGAATAAAAATTCTCCGGGTACTGGAACAGGTATTTATTTGGTGAAAATGTATTTCCTGTTTCTTTGTAATTATCAATTACTACCTGCTTTTTTGAAGGCGAATAAGACCAGGAAGTACTTCCATCCGTAACTATGGTTTGGCTGCCTGTTTCTATCCTGTACTTATTATCTTTTTTAATATATAAGGTACCGGATGAAGACTGAGCCTTTGATTTACCGTACTTTACAGTCTGTGTAAATGATGCTTTTGCATCGGATATATCTTTATAAACGTTTTGCACATTCTGAATTATTTCCTGTGCTGTAATATTATCCTGAGAATAAATATTAGGGATTAAAATACAAATAAATAATATGAATATTGCTGTTTTTTTCATTTTTTGCTTGAATTTTTCTAAAATAGTAGAATAAAATTATAAATTCTATGTATTAATGAAAGATTATAATGAATGAAAATGTTCCGGTTTGCCAATGAACAATTGGAGTCAATGATTTATACTAAAAACACAATAGCGAGCTATTAATTAATTGACAGGTTGTTATAAAACAATAATCTACACATATTTATTTAAGACTTAAATAGCTATGAAAACGCCGTTAAAGCTGTCACCGCGGTATTGTTCATCTCAATAATTAAACGTATTACTTAATTAATTTGAATGCACGGAAAAATTGCAAATAGTATAATAAACTTAATTCTCAAAACCTCACCCCTAGCCCCTCTCCTTTTATGAGAGGGGCATCTGGTTTTACTCTACAAACTCTACAAACTCTACAAACTCTATGAACTCTATGAACTCTATGAACTCTACAAACTCTACAAACTCTATGAACTCTATGAACTCTTACCTTCCCGGTCCATTGTTGTCCTGCTGATCGTTTTGCTCGTTATTGTTCTGTTTTACTTTTTTCTTCTTCTGGTATGATTCATCTGTGTTTCCGAACTTATAAGAAAAATTCATATAGAATGTTCTTGAATCGAAATTGTTCCTGTATATTCCTTTGTATCCGGATGAATTTATATCCTGTCCCCATTTCAGAGTTTTAAATACATCATTTGCCCTGAAGCTTACGGTAAGCTTATTATTCATGAATGCCCTGCTTATGCTCATATCAAAGTTTTGTGAAGGAATATTAAATCCCTGTGCATTTATTTTCTTTCCTACATAATTATAATACAATTCAAGATTAAGCAATGTACCTAATGTGAAAGTAGCACGTATGTTACCTTTCCATGAAAAGCCTTCTTCGGCTGCATAATCTGATATCGGGTCTTCATCAAATTTTGTATTGTACAAGCTTAATGTTCCGTTTAAGCCAAGCCATTGTAACGCCCTTGAGCTTAATACAAGATCCATTCCATATGCTTTTGAACCTTTTGCATTTCTGTATGTTGTAACCAGAACATTTGTATCCTCAAGATAACTGAAATTTGAAATAACATCCTGTGACTGCCTGTAAAAGAACATCGGTGAAACAGATACAACAGGTGTCATTAATGAATAACCTATTTCATATGAATTTGTGAATTCAGGATTCAGGTCAGGATTTCCCATGAATACAACTTTCGGGTCATTCCTGTTTACAAACGGGTTTAATCGCCACACATTTGGCCTTGTTATCCTTCTGCTATAGCTAAGCTGAACCTGGTGCATATCTCCGATTTTCCGTGAGACGCTTACAGTCGGAAAGAAATCAATATAGTTCTTTTTAAAATCCTGCCCGCCCGTTACAAGGTCACCTTTTATATTTGTTTGCTCTAAACGCAAACCAAGCTTATAATTAAAACCTGCTAATGAGCTTGAGAACACTCCGTAAACAGCATTTATATATTCATCAAGATTAAAATGATTTGAGTTACCAATATTCCTGATGTATCCGTTTAAAGCGTAGTCAAGACTATCTGAAGCAAAATCATTGTCGTTTCTTCTGAATGTACCTTTATAACCTGTTTCCATTTTGGTTTCAGGAGTAAAAGGATGTATGTAATCTAATTGTGCATTTAAATAATATGTTTTTATATTCGTCTGGTCATATTGCAAATACGGGTTGATTAATAAAGGATTACCGTTTCCATCAAACTCCTGCCTGTTGAGATTGTTATTCATGCCGTTTCTATTGCGGGAAAAAGTAATATCACCTGAAAGCTCCCTGCCTGCGTCATTCAACTTTCCATTGTAGTATAAGCTAAGAGTATACCCCTGCCATATTCCCGAGAAATTATTGATACGGGTATTGTATGACATTAACCCAAAATTTGCATCAAGGTTTTCACCCCTGGAGTTGTTTAAATTTTTCCATCCTCCGGTATTAAAGCTTCCTTCAAATCCAATTGTGTTTCCCGGTGCAAACTCAAACTCGGCACTTCCCTGTGAAAATAAATATTTACTTGAATTTGTACCCTGACCGGTACTTCTGTAATATGAAACGGGACTATAATAATCAATACCGCCATTATGGTTAAATGTAAAATTAGACTGTGTGCCAATATATGTGCTTCCAAATAATGACCACCTGTTTTTCTTTAAGCTTACATCAATACCGCCGTTATACCTGTCTTTATAACCCATACCAAGTGTTAAATTTCCTGTAAAGCCCATGTTATTATTTTTTTTCATCACAATATTTATCAGACCTGTTACGCCTTCCGATTCATATTTTGCGGAAGGATTGGTGATAAGCTCTATCCTGTCAATACCATCAGCAGGAATTTGCTTTAAGCTTGCATACTTGGATGGTTTATCATCAATAAGAATTTTAACATTCTGTGAACCGCGCAGGCTTACATTGTCGTCAGCATCAACATCAACCATAGGTACTTTCTTTAAAACATCAATTGCAGTACCGCCTTTTGACATTGTGGTCTGGTCAACATTAAATACCTTTTTATCTCCTGTCAGTGTCATGAGATTCTTTTTATCTTCAATTACTATTTCTTCAGTTGTTACATCCTGCTTGTTAAGGTGCAGTGTATCAAATGTCTTAACAGGTGATTCCGCATTTAATACAATACCTTTTATTATTGCTTTAGAATATTCCATCAAGCTTACTTCAAGCTTATAATTGCCTGTTGGAAGGTTGTCAAATAAAAATGCACCCTGAGCGTTGCATTTTATACCTTTTATGAAGATAGTATCATTGTAAAATAATTTAACATCTGCTTCAAGGGGAGAGAGAGTTCCGGATTCTTTTACCGACCCGGAGATTTTACCGGCATCCAGTGCATAAAGGGCATAATTTGCAAAGAATAGCAAACAAAAAAATACGTTTGAAAATAATTTCATAAATTATTGCATAAAATAGGTTTATATAAACAGTTATTGAATTAGATGCCTAAAAGGGCTTTAGGGTTGCTAAGTGAATGGGCAAATATAATAAATATATCTCCGTTAATTTGTAAAAAACTGTAAATAATGTTAAATATATATTATTGTAGTAGTTATAAGGAAGAAATGGTGAAAAAAATTCCCATAACGGAAAAAATAAAATTTTAAAACTTATATGTCACACCTAAATTCAAAACACCGCTGAATCCAAAACCGAATTCAAAAAATCCACCAAACCTGTACCCGGCTCTCAATCCTATAAGATTAAACTGGAAAGCTACTTTTCTATCATCCAGATTTTCCGGTGAAGTGCCGTCTGTAAATCTTCTTATTCCGTTCAGAAAAGAATACCCAACCCCTACACCCGAATATATCTGCACCCATTTATTCCTTACATAAACTATATCTTCTCTGAACATAATAGTATGAAAAGTTTTGTCTTCGGTGTAATATAACTTTTTGCTTTCTGTTTTTACTGCTTCAGTTTTGTAAGATAGATAAGAATATTTGATACCGACATTTAATATTTTTTCAAAAGTTCTTTTATAGCCAATTTCAATAGGACCGATAGGATTTTTGTCAGTTAACTCTGTTGATGTAAAGAATGAGTTAAATATATCTCCCCAAAAATTACTTAATGGCTGTACCGGTCCAAGTATATATGAAGCATGAAACTCATTCTTAAGATTCATCTTTGGTTCTGTGGATTGAGAAAATGAAGACATACCGGTAAGTGAGAAAAATATAATGCTGAATAAAATAGTGATTTTGTTAAGCATTTTTGTCTTATTTAATTGCCTTTTCATAGACAATTAAATAAATAACATAAATAAAAACAATGGATTAAGCAGGGAATGAAGAATTAAGAATGAAAAAGCAATATCAGTTCTTATTATTAATAATCTGTAGAAATAAAAAAGCAGGTCTAAAACCTGCTCAAATTCGCAATTCACAATCCGCAATTCGCAATTAAATCAACTGTTCAAGCTGTGCTTCTGTCTCAACCAGCACTTCTCTTGCTTTGCCGCCATCAAACGGACCCACAACACCTGCGGCTTCAAGCTCATCTACAATCCTTGCGGCACGTGCGTAACCCACCTTCAACCTTCTTTGCAGCAATGATACCGAGCCCTGCTGGTAACGCACTATTAACCTTGCAGCATCTTCAAATAACTCATCCCTGTCATCGGTACTTGAATAAGCTTTTTTCCTGTTTGCAAGAACCGAAGGCAGCTCAAACTCTCTTGTAAATCCTGCCTGTCTGCTGATATATTCAGCAATTTTTTCAACTTCTTCGGAAGATATAAATGGATTTTGAATCCTCAGCGGCTTGCCAACACCCGGCGGCAGGTAAAGCATATCACCGTTGCCGAGTAATTGTTCTGCACCGTTCATATCAAGTATTGTGCGGGAGTCAACTTTTGAATTTACCAGGTAAGCAATCCTCGCCGAGAAGTTTGCTTTTATCACACCTGTTATTACATCAACAGATGGTCTTTGTGTTGCAAGTATTAAATGTATACCCACTGCTCTTGCAAGCTGTGCAAGACGTGCAATTGGTTCTTCCACTTCTTTTGCGGCGGTTATCATCAGGTCAGCAAGCTCGTCAATAATAACAACAATGTAAGGCATCTTTCCATGCTTAACATTTTCATCATCTTTTAAAGTACCGGCTTTAACTTTTTTATTGTAATCCGCAATGTTCCTTACCGTTGCATTTGCAAGCCGCTCATATCTCTTCTCCATCTCAAGCTCAAGACTCTTAAGCACCATGACTGCATTTTGCGGTGTTGTTACAATTGTTTCTTTTATATCTTTTGTAACTGCAAGAAAATGGTTCTTTAATTTGGAATAAAGGTTAAGCTCAATTTTTTTCGGGTCAATTAAAACAAATTTCAGGTCGGTTGGCTGAAGCTTATAAAGCAAGCTTGTTATAATTGTGTTAATACCAACGCTTTTTCCCGAGCCGGTTGAGCCCGCAATAAGCAAGTGCGGCATTTTGGCAAGGTCATCTATAAACACTTCACCCGATATTGTTTTGCCAAGTGCAATTGGAAGCTGGTAACTGCTTTCATTAAATTTCTTTGAGGCGATTGTGCTCTTTATCTTCACCATGCAGGGCTTGTGGTTCGGAATCTCAACACCAACCGTTCCTTTTCCCGGAATCGGTATTATCATCCTGATTCCCCGTGCCTTCATTGCAAGGGCAATATCATCCTGCAGGCTTTCTATCTTGCTCAGCTTCACATCTTCAGCGGGAATAAGCTCATACAGCGTTACAACAGGCCCCGGTGTTGCAATTACTTTTTCTATCTTAACATCAAAATGCAAAAGCTTTGCCTGGAGCAGCTTGCCGTTCTCTTTCAGCTCTTCATCCGAAATTAACTCAAGCTCTTCCTTCAGCGGCTCATCAAGCAGGCTAAGCGTTGGAAGCTTATATTCTTTTAGCTCTTCTTTTATTATTGAGCCGTTATCATTGGTTTTACCGTTTTCACCTGCCGCAGAAACCAGACCTTCTTTTACTGGTGCTATCTTTTCTATCTTCAGCTTCTCAGCGGATTTTTCATCAAGTATAATTTCTTTCTTTTTCACATCAACAGGTTCATCGGTTATCATAGTATTTCCATCGGGGCGGTTTATCTTTGTATCTTTGATAACATGTTCCTCTTCAACAGGCTCAGCTAATACTTTTTCTTTCTTTACCTTAACAGGTTTTTCTTCTTTATCAAAAGTACCTGATTCTATACGCTTCTTTTCTTCCGCTCTTCTTTCTTTCATCTCTTCCAAATAATCTCTGAACTTTTCCCTGATTGATTCAAGGATTAATTTCATTCTTGCAAATGATTTTACAATATCCCTGTCAATCAAAAGAAATATAAATCCTGCTGAGAGAAAAAATAGAATTACATAACTTCCGAGTGAACCGGCAAGTAAATAAAGCACCGAGGACAGATATTCGCCGCTTCTTCCCACCAGGGAATATGAGACATTTTCCGGTCCGATAGTAATTCTGAACATTCCGAAAAGTGCAGAAAAAATTATCATCAGTAACAGGGCATATACTGATAACTGCATCACATCGGAAAGCTGTTTTTTACGCAGGAGTAAAATCCCATATATGATAAGAAGTGCAGGAATAATTATTGAAAAAAAGCCGAAGGCGCTTTCAACAAAGAAACCGGATATTAAAACGCCTGTTATGCCAAGCCAGTTTGAAGTGGTAAAATTTTGTGATTGGTTTTCTTTTTTAAGTACATCCGCAATATTAAAGCTTTCAAGACGTGACTGGTCTATACCCGAATACGATATAATGCTTAGAATAATAAGAATGCTAAACAGAACAAGAAAAAAACCGAGGATTTGTTTCTTATTGGTTATCGGCAGCCCTTCTTCATACTTTCTTTTAGAAGAAGCAGGACTGCCGGAAGACCTTTCCCGTCTTTTACGGATATTTCTTTCCTTCATTCGTTACAGCTAACTAGATTAAATTATGAATTAGGGCTTTTTTGTGCAACTTTTTTCATTGTAAGCTTAGGATCACTGTCAAACGTTTCACGGAGCTTTATTATGCCGTTCCTCAGCAAAGGTAAGCTGTTGCATACATCAACCTTAGCGCATTCAAGCAGGTCTTCTTTAAATCCAATGCTTGCGAGAAATCTTCCATGCTCCGAATCTGACAGCATTTTAAACAGGTCGCTTTTATATGCAGAATATAACCTTAAAGCTCCCCTTGCAGAATCTGTTAGTGTATAATTATCTTTAGAGTTCTTTTTAATCAATTTATAAATAAGCATCCCGCCGCAAACAGTATCTTCAAGCGAAAACTCACCTGTTTTACCGGCACAAAGTATAATAAAATCATCATTAAGCTCGCCCAGATATTCCGCTACCCTTGTCATATTTGCAAAGCCGAGTATCACACACATTTTTGCAAATTTTGATTTCATTATAGTCGGTGTTCCATTCGTGCTGTTAAATATAAGTGTTTTACCGCTTACCCTTTCAACAGAGTATTCCTTAACCGAGTTGCCTAAGTTAAAGCCTTCGATTACTTTTCCGTTTCTTTCGCCGCATAAAAGTGCCTGCCCCTGCGAATTTCTTCCTATCAAACCGGCTGTTGCCACATCTTCGGTTGGAATAATCTCCTTTGCTCCGTTTGCAAGACCGATGCTCATTGTGGTTGAAGTTCTCAATACATCAATTACAACAACATTCTTATCTTTCAATTCTACAGCTGATTCAACATGTTTATGAGTAAAATATAAGCTGATTTTTGTCATATGTTCATTAATTTAGAAAAAATTGCCAATACTTAATCCTTGGCAACAAAAGGTATATTTACGATTTGTGAATCCACAAAGTCGTTTCTTATTTTTATCTTAATTGTGTTACCCAACCCGGCAAACTGTTTTTCAACATAACCGAGACCGATATTTTTCCCAAGTATGGGAGATGTATTTCCGCTTGTAACAAAACCTATCTTATCGCCGTTGTTGTAAATCTCATATCCGTGTCTTGCAACTAATCTTCCATCAACAATAAATCCAACAAGCTTCCTCTTGCTTCCGTTCTCAATCTCCGACATAACCTTTGGTTTACCATTGAAATCACCTTTTGCCGGCTTGGTAATCCATGAAAGCCCTGCTTCTATTGTATTTGTTGTGTTATCTATGTCATTTCCATACAGGCAATACCCTGCTTCAAGACGCAAAGTATCTCTTGCACCAAGACCAATCGGCTTTATATCAAATTCTTTTCCGGCTTCAAATATTGCATCCCATAACTTTACTGAGGGCTCAACATCTGAGGTCACATAAATTTCAAATCCTATCTTTTCACCTGTATAACCGGTTCTTGAAATGATTGCATCAATTCCTGCAATCTTACCTTCGGTAAAAGTATAATATTTTATTTCCGATAAATTAACATCAGTAAGCTTCTGCAGAGTGTTTAATGCATTTTTTCCCTGTACGGCAAGTAATGAATAATCATCGCTCTTATTTATCAATTCAACATCACCGAATTTATTTTTTTCGAACCATGCGAAATCTTTTTCTATATTCGAAGCATTTACAACTATCATAAAATGTTCTCCGAAGTTATAAACCAATAAATCATCAACAATACCGCCGTCTTCATAACAGGCAGCAGAATACTGAATCTTGCCTTTAACTAATTTTGATGCGTCATTTGTTGTAACTTTCTGCACGAAAGCCAGTGCATCTTTCCCTTTTACAATAAACTCACCCATGTGAGATACGTCAAATACTCCGACAGAGTTTCTGACAGCCATATGCTCGGCAATAATACCTTCATACTGCACAGGCATTTCAAAGCCGGCGAATTCTACAATTTTTGCACCGTACTTTTTATGACATTCATAAAAAGCGGTTTTCTTTATGGTACCCATTTTATTAATTTATTATATTTTGTTTTGCTATTAATTAAATAGGAAGAACGAGCAATTTACTGAATTTTCTTCCAGTCACTTAAAAATTTCTCTAACCCTATATCCGTTAATGGATGCTTTACAAGCAGCTCAATAACTTTGAACGGTATGGTGCATATATCGGCACCGATTAAACAGGCATCAACAAAATGAAGCGGATGTCTTATACTTGCCACAAGCACTTCCGTGCTGAATCCATAGTTGCCGTATATCTGGACAACTTTTGCAATTAAATCCATGCCATCCTGTGATATATCATCTAACCTGCCGATAAAAGGACTAACCATTGTTGCCCCTGCTTTTGCGGCAAACACTGCCTGCGAAGGTGAGAAACAAAGTGTTACGTTTGTTTGTATGCCTTCATCTGTAAATGCTTTTACGGCTTTTAATCCTTCCATTATTAAAGGTACTTTAATAACAATATTGGAAGCTATCTTTGCATACTCCCTGCCTTCTTTTAACATTCCCTGGCAGTCTTTTGAAATTACTTCAGCACTTACCGGACCTGTAACAATTTTACAAATCTCTTCATAAAACTTTGTGATGTCTTTATGACCTTCTTTTGATATTAATGATGGGTTGGTAGTAACACCATCAAGAATACCAAAACTTGCTGCTTCCCTGATTTCATTTAGGTTAGCAGTATCTATAAAAATTTTCATGATTTAAACATTGATTTGAGTGAATACAAAACAAATATAGCACTAAATTAACCTCTTATCAATTTAGATTTAACAGCATAGAGTTAAAGGAAAGCTATAGCCCCCAAAGAGACACAATTGTGAGCTCAAAATTGTACGGAAAACTACGTAGATGATTGAAATTTCAATCGATTTGTTGATAAAAATAGACAAGAAAAGCAAAGCAACCCCATCAATCAACCGGGAAATTTACAATCCAATGATTCTTCTCTCTCGGGTCATCCCTTTTTCTACCACAGATTTATAGATTAAAAATGAAGAAAGCGTACAAAAATATCTAATCTGCGACATTAAGAAAATTGTAATTGATTATTTTATCAATAGTTTGTATGTTCTAATACCTGCCACACTACACATATTCTCATTTGGGGTGAGATATACTTAGGAGCACACAAAATACTACTGAATTTGCTGACCTGGATATTTGCGGAAAGAAAAATAATTGAAATATAACCATAGGGAGAAAAACATGGAAAATATAATCTATCTTATAATAGGACTTTTCATAGGAGTAATTGCTGTTTGGATAATACTTACTTTAAAAAATAAATCAGATAAAATACCTAAAGCAGAATTTGAAAGTATGTTAAGTAATTTAAATAATTGCATAACTGAACTAGGCATAGAGAAAGAGAAAAATAAAATATTTACAGAAAATTTAGATACTTTTAAAAAAGAATATAATGAAAAAGAAACGAAGAATTACGAATTAAATTCAAAAGTAGCTGTCCAACATACACAAATTGAAAATTTAAGAGAGCAGATAAGCTGCCTTGAGAATGAAAAAAAGTTAAAAGAAGATACAATTTCGGAACAACAAATAATAATACAAAACAATGAAAGAAACTTAGCTTCTCTGCAAGCACAATTGGAGACTAAAAATACTATAGTAGTAAAGTACGAAGAAGAAGCAATAAAATTAAAAAATGAATTACAAAATATAAATAATAATTACAATGAGTTAAATAAGAAAACTGCCACACTTTCTGCAAATAATGAAGCTCTAAATGAGAAATTAGTTAACCAATTAACAGAAATCGAAGATTTGAGAAATAAATTCAATTTAGAATTTGAAAATATCGCATCAAAAATCCTAGATCAAAAATCAGAAAAATTTACAAATCTTAATAAACAAAACATTGAAGCCATTTTAACACCACTAGGTGAAAATTTAATCCAATTCCGTAGTAAAGTTGAAGAAGTATACAATAAAGAATCAAATGAACGTTTTTCGCTAGGTAAGGAAGTAGAAAAGCTTTTTAATCTTAACCAAAAGTTAAGCGAAGATGCTAATAACCTTACACTGGCACTTAAAGGTGGAAGTCCGAAACTCATTGGTGATTGGGGACAAATGATTTTAGAAAAAATACTTGAAATGTCCGGACTTACAAAAGATAGAGAGTATCAAGTTCAACCTTATTTAAGAGATGAAGATGGTAACACTTTAAAAAATGAAGAGGGTAAGAAATTGCAACCAGATATTATTGTTTTTTACCCTGATGACAGAAGAGTAATTATTGATTCAAAAGTCTCATTAGCAGCTTATACCAGATATGTTAAATGTGAAAATACAGATGAACAACAAATTGCAATAAACGATCATATAAATTCTATGAAAACTCATATTGATGCATTATGTTCAAAAAATTACCAGGATTTTGCACCTTCACTTGATTTTGTAATGATGTTTGTTCCAAATGAACCGGCATACTTTTTGGCAATGAAAAATGATGAAACATTATGGCAATACGCTTATAATAAAAGAATTCTATTAACTAGTCCAACGAATTTAATAGCAGCTTTAAAACTTGTTGCAGATCTTTGGAAAAGAGAGTATCAAAGCAGACACGCACAAGAAATCGCATTCAGAGGAGCAGCATTATACGACAAACTTGTAATAATTGTAAATAATATGAAAGAATTAGGGAATATTATTGATAAAGCTCAATCAAATTATAAAATTGTATATGGGCAACTTGCAGAAGGGAAAGGAAATTTGGCTTCACAAGTCGAGAAAATGAAGGAGTTGGGGCTTAAAACAAAAAAATCTTTGCCGATTTCGTCAATTCAAATTCAAGCAAATGAAGAAGTGAAACAAATACCAGAAGAATTAACTGATTCTCTAGATATACAACATAATTAATCTTCACATTGAACAAAAAAATATTAATAACCAAACAAATTAGCTTATGAAACTATACTGGAAAGATCTATTAAATGAAGAAAGAAGGAGGAAATCAAATAAACATCCTAATGATAACAGAAATGAATTTGAAAGAGATTACGATAGATCGATTTATTCTCCGTACTTTAGAAGATTACAGGATAAAGCTCAAGTTTTTCCACTAGAACAGGACGATTTTGTTAGAACTAGGTTAACTCATTCCATTGAAGTATCATCAATTGGTCGATCATTTGGAATAGAAATTGCCAAAACCCTTTTAGATAATGGTTTGATAAAACAGCAGGAAATTGATTTGAGAAAAACATCAGCGATATTATCAACGGCGTGTTTGTTGCATGATATAGGTAATCCGCCATTTGGTCACTTTGGAGAACAATCAATTAGAATGTGGTTTAAAGAATGGTTTAATAATCAAGATAGGTTAAAAGAAAGCAAACCAAATGAGTGCTTAATAAATAATTTGACAAAAGAGCAAAAAAATGATTTCATAAATTTCGAAGGAAATGCTCAAGCATTAAGAATTTTAACTTACTTAAATTGTATTGATGATGAGAATGGTTTAAATCTTACATTTGGTACTTTAGGCAGTTTAATAAAATATCCAACCGATTCATCTAATATAAATGAAGATATTAAATCAAAAAGTAAATGTGGTTTCTTTCAATCAGAAAAAAAAGTCTTTGAAGAGATACAAGAAAAATGTAAACTCTATTGTTCCAGACATCCTTTAGCAATAATTATGGAAGCAGCTGATGATATAGCTTGGTCAATTATTGATATTGAAGATGCATTAAGAAAAGAAACTATGCAATTTGAAGAATTTATTGAATTTATGCAAGAAAATTTGGAAATAATAAATAAGAATAAGAGATGGGATAATTTTTTACAGGATAGTAAAAATAACACAAAGTGGGGTTTTGTACGCTCTTATAACATAGCAATGCAAAAGTTAAGAATTAGAATTATTGGTGATATGTTCAGAGCTTGTGTTGACTCATTTACACGGAACTATAACGATATTATGAAAGGTGTGTTTAATGAACCACTAATTAAATATTCTGACGAAAAGGATTTACATAGCTTACTTTGTAAATTTGCAAGAAAACATATTTACAAAAACCGAGCTATACTTGCAATGGAAGTTTTAGGATGCGAAGTGATTGATTGTTTATTAAATTTTATAGTTCCACATATTTTAGGCTCAAAAACTGATAATATTAAAACTTATGAAGGTAAAATTTATCATTTAATTGGACCTACACTTAGGAAACAATTTGAAATCTTTTCCAATAAAACTACATATGATAAGTTATTATTAGCTACAGATTATATCAGTAGCTTAACTGATACTTATGCATTAAATTTGTACCAAAAGTGGTCTGGCATAAAATTAAGAACGTAAAAATGCTTATAAAAAATTATGAATATGAAATAACTTTAGTTATAGATTTTATTAAAGAAAAATTTAAAGGTCAGGATAAATTATTTGAATATATAAAAAGTATGGGTGATATAGTAGTTTTTGGAGGTGTACCAAGAGATTTAATATTTTTTAAAAGAAACGAAATTAGAGATATAGATTTAGTGATCACTGATATTAATAATCAAATTATTGAAGCTATTATAGGTAATAAAAAAAACAGAAAAACTAGATTTGGCGGTTTAAAATGTACTATTAACAAGACACCTTTTGATATCTGGGCTTTGAATGATACATGGTCATTTAATCACAGGAAATTTAAATACAAAGTAAGATTCGAAAATTTACCCAAATCGGTTTTTTTAAGCATTGATGCGTTAATTGTAAATATTAATACGAAACAATTAATTGATTATAATTTTAAGAAAAACTTTGAAAAAAAAATAATAGATATAATCTTTGAACCAAATCCATTTCCTGCTTTATGTGTATTAAGATCCTTTAAATATAGCAAAAAATACAATTTTAAATTATCTGATAAACTGCAAGCTTACATTCACTCATATCTAAATAACACTTATAATGTAATTGAAGAATTAAGTAAAATGTATATCTCACATTATGGAAATCTTTCAAGTCCTATATGCTATATGTTTCCTGAAATTAAAAAATATTTGAGCAATGCATTAATTAAATAAGTAAAAATCCTTTAACCTTTTCACTTATCTCCTCATAACTAACCAAGCAGTAATGATAACAGCACTAATTGCAATAATAAAATCAAAAATGTAAACACTTTTTTACTGCGCGATATACATAAAACTATATAAATGTTTTCACCAACAGCATTGATTGGATTCCCGCCTACGCGGGAATGACAGGTAGAGAGAGCATACGCTTACTTGCTGCAATCAGGGGAATGACAAGTTGGCTTTTTTTATCAGTGTAATCTTTGTTTAATCAGTGTAATCTGTGATTCAGACAATAATCGCACCCCTCTCCTTCCCAAGTTGTTTGCCCAGGCGGATTGGGATGGAGAAAAAACTTAGTCATAGGTGATAGGTTCCGCCGTTGTTGGTGTTCTGCACCAACAACAATATGGAGGAATAATAATCATAACAAAGTTTTTATATCATAGAGAGATTTCCGGGTTCTGGTTGTTGGTGTTCTGCACCAACAACGGCTGAAATTTTCCCCTCCTTCCCAAGTTGTACTTGGGAAGGAAATTGAGTTTGAAATTGTATTTCAATCTTTGATCTCCAATGCTGCTGATGAGTAAGTTCAACT
>Ga0209819_10000066_pt1 | contig 31454 bp, 29 predicted proteins | sample PPLLak2March2015_FD_187248 | JGI IMG/M metagenome (GOLD analysis project Ga0209819, IMG submission 187248) | Freshwater sediment microbial communities from Prairie Pothole Lake near Jamestown, North Dakota, USA - PPLs Lake P7 Core (1) Depth... | ecosystem: Environmental > Aquatic > Freshwater >... | reverse complement strand
GCAATAGCACATAACCTATCAAAAATAGCAGCATAAGAATCTCATCTTCTGTCCAAATCTTAAATAACAAAAAACTAGAACCGCCTCAACAAATAAAAAAGAGGCTATCCTTTTGAGACAGCCTCTTTTTTTATTATAGAATTTTAATAAATTTAAAATTACTTTGTAATATTATCCCAAAACAAATCGTTGACTTGAAAAAAACAGATTCAAATTACTTCATTATACTAATAGTTTCTGCCCTGCTCTTTATTCCATTTATAGGTCATATCCATTTATTTGACTGGGATGAAATTAATTTCGCAGAATCTGCAAGGGAAATGCTCCAAACCGGTAATTATTCGATAGTTCAAATCAATTTTCAGCCGTTTTGGGAGAAGCCGCCTTTATTCATCTGGCTGCAGGCATTTTCTATGACGATATTTGGAGTAAATGAATTTGCTGCAAGATTTCCTGATGCAATTACCGGAATTGCAACACTGCTTATATTATATTCTATTGGAAAAAAATTTTTTAACAAGTCTTTCGGGTTACTTTGGGTACTGGCTTATGGAGGTTCTTTACTACCTCATATTTATTTTAAATCCGGAATAATTGACCCTGTATTTAACCTTTTTATGTTCCTTGCTGTATATTTTTATACACTGTTTTTAACAAAGAACATAGAACATAAAAAATCAATTGCCTATATTTTTATATCTGCATTATTTATTGGTCTTTCTGTCTTAACAAAAGGTCCTGTTGGCTTTCTTATAGTTATAATGACTATAATAATTTTCCATTTGTTCAAATGGAATGAGACAAAGAAATTATGGAAGGAATTCTGCTTACTGGTTATTTCATCCATAGCAGTTTCATTGGTTTGGTTTATTATCCTGACACTGCAATCCGGAACAGAAATAATTCAACAATTTATAGATTATCAAATCCGGCTTTTCAGAACCGAAGATGCAGGTCATGGCGGACCTTTCTATTATCATTTTATTATTTTGCTTTTCGGTTGTTTTCCTGCTTCAATTTTTGCTTTATTCTCTTTCAGAAAAGATGATTCGACAGACAAAAGACAGCAGTATTTTAAGCTTTTTATGCTCATCCTGCTTTTTGTTGTTTTAATAATATTTTCAATAGTTAAAACCAAGATAGTTCATTATTCTTCTATGTGTTATTTCCCAATCAGTTTTTTATGTGCTTATTATATTTATAAACAAAAAACAGAGATGAATAAAAACACTCTGCTTAGCATTTTAATTGGCGTGATTGGTTTAGCCATAGCTTTAAGTGTAGCCATTTTTCCGGTCAGCCTATTAAATAAACAATGGTACATTGACACAATAAAAGACCAGTTTACTAAAGCCGTGCTTATGGCTCCGGTTAGCTGGAGCTATTTTGATTCTATTACAGGAATAATATTTGCCGGTTTCATTATTATCAGTATGGTACTTATTCAAAAAAATAAATTGCAGCGTGCTTTTATCACTTTGGCTTTTGGAACAATATTAGTGACACAAATTATATTAATACAAATTACGCCAAAGATAGAAAAATATACTCAAAGCTCTGCTATTGAATTTTACCAATCTATTGCATCTCAGGATTGTTATGTGGAAGTACTTGGCTTTAAAAGCTATGCTCAATTGTTCTATTCATTAAAGAAAACACCCGGTAGACCAGAATCTTTAGATAAAGAATGGCTTCTGCACGGAAAAATAGATAAGCCGGTTTATTTCGTTACTAAAATTAGTTATAATATTCTGCAAACGGGAGTACCTCTTGAAAAGATCGGTGAGAAAAATGGGTTTGTTTTTTATAGAAGAAATCCTTAGCTCAATTATTCAATATAAATTCTTTAATTCTTTTTATATATCCTGAAATTAGCTAACTTATGTTTTTGCAGAAAGTGCTGAATACTTACTCTCAACACTCCAAAACCATATTTAACACTTCTCCTGAAATTGATACTTGATGCTTCTTTAAAATATTTTGTAGGACAGGTTATTTCAGCAACCTGGAATCCTGCAAAAAATACCTGCGATATCATTTCATTATCAAAAATAAAATCGTTTGAATTAGCATCGAAATTTATCCTGTTCAATACCTCTTTAGAAAAAGCACGGTAACCTGTGTGATATTCAGATAATTTTTGGTCAATAACTAAATTCTGAAACAATGTTAAAATCCTATTGAGATAATACTTATAAAAGGGCATGCCTCCTGTTCTTGCTCCTTTTCCCAATATCCTTGAACCTAATACAACAGGATAAACGTTATACGCAATTATATTTGCCATTGCCGGTATAAGTTTTGGCGTATACTGGTAATCAGGGTGAAGCATAATTATTATATCAGCACCAATCTCAAGAGCTTTATGATAACATGTTTTTTGATTATTCCCATACCCTTTATTTTTCTCATGTATTATGATATGTTTAATCCCAAGTTTTTTAGCTACATCAACAGTTTTGTCTTTGCTTGAATCATCCACCAGCACGATGTCGTCTATTATATCCATAGGAATATCGGAATACATTTCCGCAAGCGTTTTTTCGGCATTATATGCCGGCAGGACTATTACAATTTTTTTATCAAGAAGCATTAAGAAATTATTCTAATTATCAATTTTCTAAATTACTATATAATTGGTTTTAAAAATATTACTTTATAAATGTCTATCTAACCGGTTCAAGTGAGTTGCCGGTATAAATTTACTCAGAAAATCCGCAAATTTTTATATTATTTAATACTTTTAAATATTTTATATTTATTAAATTAACTTTTGGGGACGAGACTAAGTATTTGAAAGTACTTTACGTTACATCCAATGGCGGGATACATGACTACCGTTTTTTAAAAAAACTGGTAGAAGATTATGATGTACTCCTTCTTCACTATGCTTCAGATACACTGATAGATGAAATAAAAAATATTAATGGACTGAAAATTATTTCGAAAAATCCTGCCGTGAAATCATTTCCTTTCCTTAGTGAACGCTCGCATTTTAAAAAAGTATATAATGATTTTAAGCCGGATATTGTACACTCGGGTTATGTGTGGCAGGTGGGAATTCTTGCTTCAAACTTAAATGTTCATCCGCATTTATCAATGCCATGGGGTTCGGATATTCTTGTTGAACCGGATAAAAGTATTCTCAAAAGAATGCTCGTGAAGAAAGTGATAAACCAATGTGACCATTTACAGTGTGATGCTGAATTTGTGAAGAAAAAAATGATTGATGATTACAAAATCCCCGCAGATAAAGTTACGGTTTTCCCATGGGGTATTGATTTGAACCTCTTCAAACCCTCCGGTAAACAAGTAAGCAGGAAAGAACTTGGACTAGATGATAATTTATTCATTGTTGTTTTCAACCGGCATCTTACATCCATTTACGGAGTAAGTGACCTTATGGAAGGATTTAAGCTTTTCAGTACCGGTAAAGATGATGTAAAACTTTTAATGGTTTCCGGCGGGCCGCAAAGAATTGAAACGCAAAAATTTATAAATGATAATAATCTTAATTCAAAGATAACGATAACCGGCAGGGTACCAAATGCAAAGCTTCCGGTTTACCTTAATGCATCCGATATATATATATCCACCTCGTTAAGTGACGGAACGTCGCTTTCTTTGCTTGAAGCTATGGCAATGGGATTAGGTATAATTGTAACCGATGTACCTGCAATAAGAGAATGGATAAATAATGACAATGGTATTATAGTACCGATAAATAAATCACAGGAAATTGCAAAAGCACTTGAGAGTTATTACCTGAACAGGCAGTTAATTGCAGAGCATGGAACATTAAACAAAGAGATAGCAAAAGAACGCGCCGACTGGGATAAAAATTATTTGAAGCTGAAAGAGATATTCGATAAAATAGTATAAATATTCTTTAGATTTTTACTTAATATTTTAATCACTAAATTGTTAAAATTCCTCAATAATACATAAAATTTGAGAAAAAATTCTGATAAACGAGCGGTAATTGCAAATATTGTTGGTGCACGCCCTAATTTTATTAAGATAGCTCCAATAATAAGAGAAATGGCTAAACATGCATCACTTAAAAGTATGCTGATACACACAGGACAGCATCATGATTTTACACTTTCAGAGCTTTTCTTCAGAGAGCTCTCTATCTCAAAACCTGATGTATCACTAGGAGTTGGCAGCTCTACTCATGCAGTACAGACCGGGAATATTATGAAGGGACTGGAAAAATGTTTCATGACAACACGGCCTGACCTGGTTCTGGTTGTTGGAGATGTTAATTCCACTCTTGCCGCTTCATTAACTTGCTCCAAGATGGGGATACCTGTCGCTCACATAGAAGCCGGGTTAAGGTCAAATGACCTGCTTATGCCTGAAGAAATAAACAGAATAATTACTGACCGCTTATCAAAATATTTATTTACTACCTCTGAAGATGCACATTTGAACCTTAAGAACGAAGGGATTGATAAGAAGAATGTGTTTTTTGTAGGAAATGTTATGATAGATACACTTAAACATCTTCTGCCCGAGGCAAAAAAAATAAAAAGTGTTTTACCGCAGTATGGAGTTAAGAAAAATAATTATGCTCTTCTTACTCTTCACAGACCGTCGAATGTTGACAATAAAGAAACATTCATGCGGATAATAAAAGCATTAACAGAAATATCAAAATATTTGCCAATAGTATTTCCAATACATCCGCGAACTGAAAAGCAGATAAATTTATTTAAGTTTAACCATTATTTTGATTCTCCAAACATAAAGCTTGTAAAGCCCATCGGCTATCTTGATAATATGAATTTAATGCTGAACTCAAAATTTGTCCTTACCGATTCAGGCGGCATACAGGAAGAGACAACTGTGTTAAAAATACCATGCTTAACACTAAGAGAAAACACTGAAAGGCCAATAACAGCTGAGGTTGGAACAAACACAGTGGTTGGCACAAACACTGAAAAGATACTGGTTGAATTCGATAAAATTATGTCAGATAAATATAAAAAAGGTAAAATTCCTAAATTCTGGGATGGAAGGTCATCAGAAAGAATTGTGAAAATTTTAGAAAGAAAGCTCAACGGATAATGATTTGGTTCGATTTAGATAATTCACCGCATGTTCCGCTTTTCCGTCCTGTATTTGCAGAGCTGGATAAGAAAAATGTAAAGTATACTGTTACATCAAGGAATTTTGCACAAACAACCGACTTGCTGAAATTCTGGAAAATTCCATATACGGGAATAGGTGCTCATGCAGGAAAAAGCAAAGTAAAGAAAGTTACAAATCTTTTAGGGAGAAGCCTAAAGCTCAGAAAGTACATAAAACCGTTACCGGTAAATTTAGCAGTAAGTCATGGCTCACGCGCTCAGCTTGTTGCTTGTAAACTGCTTGGAATAAAATCAATATTAATGCTTGACTACGAATACACCGAAACAAAGATTTTCAATACACTTTCAACAATACTGCTTATGCCTGAGTGTATTCCGGGCGAGAGATTAAAATCTGCAGGATTCGATATAAAAAAAATAATACGGTACCGCGGCATTAAAGAAGAGCTTTATTTAAAGGATTTTATTCCCGATAAAAATTTCAGGAAAGATATAGATGTAAATGAAGATGATATACTTGTAGTTGTCAGACCGCCGGGAATGTCATCGAACTATCATGACTCAAGAAGTGAGCCGCTACTGGTAGAATCATTAAAGCATTTTTCGTCGCAAAATAATGCTGTGTGTTTAATTATTAACAGAACCCAAAGGGAAAGAGACTATATACTTTCTCATATACAGATTAAACCAAACATAAGGTTCCTGGAAAAACCGGTAGACGGCCTGCAGCTGCTTTATGCAGCGGATATTGCTGTCAGCGGCGGCGGTACTATGAACCGGGAATCGGCTATGCTTGGAACTAAGACTTACAGCATTTTCACCGGAAAAACTCCGTATATCGATGAATGGCTTGAGGAGCAGGGTAAGCTGAAAATGGTAAGAAATGTAAACGAAATTGCAAATTTTGAGATAAAAAGGATAGAAAAAAACTCATCACAAAGCTATTCTACCCGGGCAATTGATGACGTTCTGAACGTTCTTTTGGAAAACAGCAATTAAATCTTCAAATCCAGCTCTATCGGGCAGTGGTCACTTCCCATTACGTCAGCGAGTATCTTTGCATCAGTGACCATCTTCCTCATTTCTTTTGATATGAAGAAATAGTCTATACGCCATCCGACATTTCTTTCTCTTGCTCGGGTGACATTATCCCAGTATGTATATTGTCCGGGTTCGTCGTTAAATTCTCTGAATATATCTATATAACCGAGATTAATGATTGTATCAATCCAATGGCGTTCGATGGGAAGGAACCCCGTATTGTTTGAATTTTCTTTAGGCCGGGCAAGGTCAATTTCTTTATGTGCAGTATTAAAGTCACCGCAAACAATAATATTTTTCTTTTTCTTCCTAACTTTTTCCATATGGAAGAAAAGCTCATCGTAAAAATCCAGCTTATATTTTATTCTTTCGGGTCCCCTGCCGCCATTGGGAAAGTAAACATTGAACAATGTAAAATCCTTAAACTCCGTCTCTATCACTCTTCCTTCCAAATCATACAGGGGCTTATTAAAGCCCATTCTTACATTTAACGGTGTTACTTTGGAGTAAGTGGCAACACCCGAATACCCTTTTTTCTCGGCCGAAAAAAAATGGCAGCAATAACCGTCAACCTTGGTCAGTCCTTCATCAAGCTGTTCTATCTGTGCTTTGATTTCCTGCAGGCAAAGTATATCAGGTGATTCCTTTTTGACCCAATCAAGGAATCCTTTTTTCTGAATAGCACGGATACCGTTTACGTTCCAGCAAAAAATTTTTAATTTCAATGTTCCTGTTTCAAAGATTTCAGTGAATATACTGTCAGCCAGTATTTTTCAAATATAACCAATAAGAAAAATATAAAGTACCAATTACAGACATTCCCAAAATATAGGCTTTAAGGGTGAACTGTTTAAGACGGGGGATGATTAATAAAAACAACACAGTAACAAGACCCAGCAAATGTTTCTCACCTAAAATAGTATTAAAAGAATATACCCCAATTAACAAAATGCCAATAAAGAATAATTGTTTTTCCCAATCATTTTCAACATAATCAAACATTGAATAAATAAGCAAGAGCCCAAAAAAGACTAAAATAACATTTAAAGCTGTGGAAAATATTGGTGAGAAATTTTCAATTATATGTAATATATGGAAAGTAATTCCAGGAAATATACCTGGTCCCTGGCTATCACCCCATTGCGGTGCAAAAAAGATTCCAAGTATTAAGGATACAGGTGCAAAGATGAAAATCGTTTTTTTATCTATCTTTTTTAAACTAATAACAAAGGGAATAAAGACAAGACCAAGAACAGTAAAAACAGCGGTTAAATTTTCAATATGAAAAGATATATTATGGCACTGGCTCATAGGGTGCAACAATCCCTTCCATTTTACAAATAACCACAGAGGCAGCAGAAGGGGAATGCTGATTAATAAAATTGAAATGATTTGTTTTTTAATAGAAGAAGTTTTTCTTCTGTCTTTAACCAATAACCACACTCTCCACATTATTACTGCCGCAGGAATAACTATATAAAACTGCTGGGATAATATGGCAAAAGAAGAAGAAAGGCCAAACAGAAACTGTGAAACTCTGTTTTCAATATTCAATAAAAACCAGAAGGCCAGCAAAGCAAACAGCAATCCGTAAACAGGGGTATAAAACACAAAAGAACACATTAAAAAATAAGGATAAAATAAGAACGGGAGAGATGCATAATATACCGGTTTCTTCGAGTTCGCTCCTATTAATACCGAGAACATTATTAAAGATATAAAAGAAATAATGGCTGTAGATGTTCTTACAACAATAAGATTTATACCAAATAATTGTCCGGCTGAATCTACTATAATATAGGGTAAGGGAGTATTGGCACTCAAATACCCCTCGCCAAAGATTGTTGCAAATAAATTCTCATTTATATTAATGGCAGTAGGTATATGAAACTCTTTTTCATCCCCTTTAGCAGTATTTTGAATAAAGGATAAAGAACAAAATGCCAGGTACAAAACTATATATAGCAGATACATTTTGTTTCTATCTTTGCCAAATGCATCTGATATAATCTTAATCAATCTCTTAATCTTTAAATTTTCTCCTATTTTTCATAAAACTTTTGCAAATCTCAGGTGCTGTTGGAGCAGATAATTTTAAACAAGTTAATGATACGCTCCCTGCAAACCTATTTTGCCTGTTTCTGTATTTTATTTATATTATTATTTTCAAAGTACTGCTCGTGACGCCGTTTTGTCAAAATGTAAATATGAAGAAATCAAAGTGTTACAATTTACAAGATAGGTTTTTTTTATTTAATTTTTAATAGAAAATTTTCCACCTAAAAATAATATCGCTTAATTTATAACCTTACTGCAGGAAAAATTCATTACTATACAAAAACCAAATTGATTAATGTTTGGATTAAAATGGCGTACGAATACGCCAAATGGGAACTTAAAATTGACATGTATTTAGAAAGGATTCAATGGTCATTAAACTATATAGTGATTTACTATAAATAAAAATGATAAAATTTATAAAATATATGAAATATATGAATAAATTATTAGGTTTCCGTCATAAATAGATATCTCAATAGAAACAGTTAGATTATTTATACCCAATCAAGCAATATTTTTTATATTGTGCCGGTACCGTTATATTCCGGCAGAAGAAACAAATCTGTTTTTAGACAATACAAATCATTAAATGCTTTCTTCCTGCTGTGATTTTTTCGCCATCAGGTTCAATGCACTGCCTACTTTAAACCAATCTATTTGCTGTTTATTGAGCGAATGATTCAGCAAAACTACATCTTCCGTTCCATCAGAATGTTTCAAAGTCATTGTGACCTGCTTTGATGGAGCTATGTCTTTCACATCAAGGTCAAAAAGGTCATCTTCTCTGACTTTATCATAATCATCCGGATTATCAAAGGTCAAAGGAAGCAAACCCTGCTTCTTTAAATTTGTTTCATGAATACGGGCAAAAGATTTTACTATTATTGCCATGGCACCAAGATACCTAGGTTCCATAGCCGCGTGCTCTCTTGAAGAACCTTCACCATAATTTTCTTCACCAATTACAATCCAGCCAATTCCTTTGCTTTTATAATCGCGTGCAGTTGCAGGTACCTCGCTGTAATTTCCTGTATCATAATTTTTTATCCAGTTCATCTTACCGTTGAAAGAATTTACTGCCCCAATCAGCATGTTGTTCGAAATATTATCAAGGTGTCCTCTGTATCTCAGCCACGGTCCTGCCATTGAGATATGATCGGTAGTACATTTTCCTTTTACCTTAATCAGTAACCGGATGTTCTTAAAATCTTTCTCAACATCAGGATGAACGAACGGAAACAATCTTTGCAGCCGCTGGCTTTCGGGGTCAATAACAACCTGTACCGATTCGCTTTCTGCCGCAGGCTCAATATAACCTTCCATTTTGTTAATGAATCCGTTTTTCGGCAGCTCTTCTCCAACCGGAGCATCAAGTTTTATTTTCTTTCCTGTTTCATTCTCAATGAAATCTGTCAGCGGATTGAATGTCAGATTACCTGCAAATGCAAGCGCAGTAACAATTTCCGGTGAAGCAACAAATGCATGAGTTGCGGCATTACCGTCATTCCTCTTTGAGAAATTACGATTATATGATGTAATTATGGAATTTGCCTCCCCGTCTTTTACATCATGTCTTTTCCATTGACCGATACATGGTCCGCAGGCATTAGCAAGAACAATCCCTCCGACTTTTTCGAATAACTCAAGCTGGCCGTCTCTGTCTATTGTAGCGCGGATCTGTTCTGATCCCGGCGTTACAATAAATTCCGATTTCACTTTAAAGCCTTTATCCAATGCCTGTTTTGCAATCGATGCGGCTCTTTCCATATCTTCATATGAAGAATTTGTACAGCTTCCTATAAGAGCGGCTTTAAGCTCTTCAGGATATCCTTTTTCTTTTACTGCTTTTTTAAATTCGGAAATGGGCAGTGCAAGGTCAGGAGTGAACGGTCCGTTTATATGCGGTTCAAGCTTTGAGAGGTCAATCTCAATTACCTGATCATAATATTTTTCGCTGCCTTCATCTGCTTTTAAATATTCTCCCATCTCATCAGCAAGCTTTGCAATCTCTTCTCTTTCAGTTGCCTTAAGATATGTTGACATTCTTTCATCGTAAGGAAATAGCGACGTTGTAGCACCAATTTCAGCACCCATATTGCAGATTGTTGCTTTGCCCGTGCATGAAATGTGTTCTGTGCCTTCTCCGAAATATTCCACTATAGCACCTGTTCCGCCTTTGACTGTCAGTATTCCCGCAAGCTTCAGAATTACATCTTTGGGAGCAGTCCATCCGCTCATTTTTCCGGTCAATTTTACGCCAATAAGCTTCGGAAACTTCAATTCCCAGGGCATACCGGACATAACATCAACAGCGTCTGCACCGCCAACACCGATTGCAACCATTCCGAGTCCGCCTGCATTTGGTGTGTGCGAATCAGTTCCAATCATCATTCCTCCGGGGAATGCATAGTTCTCAAGTACAACCTGGTGAATAATTCCCGCACCGGGTTTCCAGAAACCTATTCCATATTTGTTTGAAACACTTGCAAGGAAATCATACACTTCTTTATTATCATTGACAGCACGCTCAAGATCTTTTTCCGAACCTTTTTCTGCAAGTATTAAATGGTCACAATGAACTGTTGAGGGAACAGCAACACGTGGAATTCCTGCTGACATAAACTGCAGCAAAGCCATTTGTGCAGTAGCATCCTGCATAGCAACTCTATCAGGTTTAAACTCAACAAATGCACCTCCTCTTTCATACGGTTTTTCCGTCCTGTCAAATAAGTGGGTATAAAGAATTTTTTCAGCATAGGTAAGAGGACGTCCGGCAATTTTTCTTGCTTCATCTACTTTATATCTGAAGCCTTCATAAACTTTTTGTATCAGGTCTGGATCGAACATTTGTAAATTGTTTCCTTTCGTCTGCTCACGCTAAAAGCCTTGGCTAAAAAGCGTTGGCTAAAAAGCGTTGATGATATGATTTATATTTTCTTGTTTTCCATTTTTATAAATTGCAATAACATCGAATCTTTTTTCATAATCTTCAAACTCATCATGTTCCATTAGAAATCCCTGCGCGGCTTTAATTATCTGTTCGGTTTTGCCTATAGTAATAGATTCTTCGGGTTCGCCAAAGAATTTCGAGCTCCTTGTCTTAACTTCCGCAAAAACAAGAGTTCTGGTTTCGTCATTTTTTACAATCAAATCTATCTCGGCACGGTCAAAACGGTAATTCCTTATAACAAGTTCATACCCCTTCTCTATGAGAAGCTTCGCAGCAGTTTCTTCACCGTACTTCCATAAGCTGATCTTCTTCGAAGCATTTAAGCTTGAATGAACGCCTGTGGATGTCTGTGTAGCCGTACCTCCGGATTTCTTCGATATGTGCTTGCGTTGCATATCCTTTATGTGTGGCAAATGAGAAATTGGGATAAATTTCCTGGTAACCTGACATTATCCTGTCCCTGGTTACCTTTGCTAAAATTGATGCTGCGGCAATGGAAAAACTTTTTTGGTCTCCTTTAACAATGTTAAGCACCTTTGTATTGGTGTTTTTGTAAAAATTGCCGTCTGCCATAATCAACTCGGGGCACTGCATCAACTCAGAAACTGCAGTTGTCATTGCAAGTAAAGTTGCATTGTAAATGTTTAAATCATCTATCTCTTTGTTATCCACCTTGCCAATTCCAAAACACACACATTTCTCTACTATCTCCTCATATAATTTTTCTCTCATATCAGGAGTCACCTGTTTTGAATCGTTAATACCTTCGATATAAACATCATCATGGAAAATTACTGCAGCTGCAACAACCGGACCTGCCAGAGGACCTCTGCCAGCTTCATCGACACCGCATAAAAATCCCGTATGCTCCTTGCGGAGATTGTAGTCATGTCTCAATAATTTTAACGTCCTTTTTCTAAGGTCTTGTTTCATGGTTTGGGAAAGTTCATTAAATTATGAAAAATCCATTTAATTTAAAATTCAAAACATGTATTTTAAGACAATGTTTAAGAAAATATTTTCCGGTGTTGCCAATTTTATAGTGCCGCCAATTTGCCTTTGCTGCGGTAAACCTATGATTGACAAGGAGATATATATTTGCAGACAATGTTTCCTCAAGCTTGAAAAAATCAGCCCTTCCTTTGATATTATTAAATATCAATTCCATGAAAATAGTTTTATAAGCCATGCAATCAGTTTATTTTTATTTAAAGAAGATAATCCGGTCCAGGTGATGGTTCATGGATTGAAGTACCGGCAAATGAGAAACATCGGAAAATTTTTCGGAAGAATGATAGGCTTTGAAATTTCGAAAAGAATTAGAGACAATTTTGACTACATTGTTCCCGTGCCTTTGCACATTTCAAAGAAGAGAGAACGGACTTATAACCAGAGTGAGTTCATTTCAAAAGGAATAAGCGAAACGCTGAATATAAAAGTAATGGATAAATGTTTGAAACGTGTTAAATTCACACAGACGCAAACAAAGCTTAACAGGGAGCAGCGTCAGGAAAATGTACGCGGTGCATTTTCGATAAATCAAAAATTTGCAGATAACATTCCCGGAAAAAATATAATTATTGTTGATGATGTTGTCACAACCGGCGCAACTATACTTGAATGCGCAAGAATACTGAAAGAAGAAAGTGCCGGGAAAATTATGGTGTGCTCTATTGCTTTAGCGGAATGAAGATTGGAAAATTGGAAGATTGGAAAATTTAAATATATTCATTATGAGCAAAATAGAAAATTTTGAAGATCTTGGAATTTGGCAGGAAGCAAGCGATATTGCTGTGGATATTTATAAAATTGCCAAAACCGGAGAATTAAGAAAGGATCTTAGTTTAAGAAGTCAGTTACAAAGAGCTGTTTTATCAATATCTAACAACATCGCAGAAGGATTTGAATATAATAATAACAGAGAGTTTATTAAATATCTAAAATATGCTAAGGGGTCAGCCGGTGAAACAAGAAGCATGGTAAACTTTATGTTAAAAGCCAAGCATATAAGTGAGACAGAACATAAATTATTATATGACAGATTATTTCAATTATCAAAACAAATAAAAGGTTTCATGGGTTATTTGGATAACTTCGAGTCAGGAAAAAAAATTAAATCAAAATAAATAATTTTTCAATCTTTCAATTTTTCAATCTTCCAATTTCTTTTTCCCCATATAAAGCTCCAAAGCATTAAACACCTGCTGCATTTGCTTTGAATGAACTTTGCTGAAATTCATTATCTTCGATAATGACCTCAGCCAGGGACTGTTTATTTCAAGATCAATTTCTAATGTAACCTTTGTCTTTCCGTTTTCTCCTTCAAATCTCCAGAAAGTTTTTCCAAGCCATGCACCATCGATGTAATCAATAGCTATTAATTTGTTTGGTTTAAAATCCGAAATTTTCGCAGTCCATTTTACAAGCTTGCCGTTCTCAATTGAAATTGTTGTTCCTGTTGCGTGTGAATCCAGGTGAAGAATGTCAATCTTAAATGGCTTGGGATACCAGCGTGGATATGAGTGGAAATCTGTCAATGTTCTGTAAACATCCTCTAAAGGATAATTAATAATCTTGCTGTCTTTTGCAGTAATACTCATGGCGTTGAATTTTAATTTTAATTAATTACCGCTTGTGATTTATTTCGTTACTTCAATCAAAATTGCATAGCCGTCGTGGTCTCCGGTTGTTGCACTGTCATTATTAATAGCATTATCCAGCCACACTTTTTTAGTAAACTTATAATTTGTTCTTTCATCAAGCGATGCAGCTATTTCATCTCTTGCCTGTATGAATGAAATGTAATTATGGTAGTAACCGCTTTCCCTGCTCAGTGCTCCTGTAAAATAATAAAAACCGTTCTTAAAATACGGTCCAAAAATTCTGCCATGATTATTATCAAACTCAAACGGCTTATCTGAAAATGCATAGAAATTCTTTCCCGGAAACTGGCTGCAGAAAACACTGTCTATTAATCCTTTGTATCCGCTTGTATGCCCCCACCTGTTTTTTAATCCGGCATCAGTGAAAGCCCGCATTAAATTCTTTTTTGCTTCATCTTCCGATCCCGAGATGCTGTCAACAATTATTATGTTTATCGGCTCTCTTATGCTTTTATTATCAAGTTTTTTCCCAAGCCATGAAGCAAGTACAAGATTAGAATCAAACATCCATCTGCCAATCTCCGGCAGCCCTGAAATAATTTCTTCGTTATCAGTTCTATATTCAACAGTATTCAATTTTGTATTTAATAATTTAGAATCTATGGATTGGTCTGTATTAATTTGTTTTTTGCCGCAGGAAACAAAGAAAAAAGTAATTAAAAAAACGAACAAGATGAATGTTCTGCTCATTGTGATACTTAATGGATTTAATGCAAAATGGTTAAATCCCGTTAATTTATAAAGCCAAATATAAAGTTAAATCTGTGAGCAGATAAAAATAATCATTGCTGTCTTTAGGGAACAATATTCATGACAATAAAATTTTATTATATCTTTTGCTATTTTGTTGCAACTATCAATATTGCATAGCCGTCATGGTCGCCTGTTATCAGGTCTTCTGTATTGAGCAAATTATCCAGCCATATTTTTTTAGAAAGCTTATAATTTGTATTTGTATTTAGTGATTCAGCAAACTCGTTTCTTGCCTGGGCAAATGAAATATAGTCATGGTAGTACCCGCTTTCCCTGCTTAAAGCACCCGTAAAATAATAAAATCCATTCTTATATTGCGGACCAAATATTCTGCCATGATTATTATCAAATAAAAACGACTCATCTGAAATAGCGTGATAGGTATCCTGAGGAAACTGGTTGCAATATATATTATCTATTAATCCTTTATATCCGCTTGAATGCCCCCATCTGTTTTTATAGCCGGCTTTTTCAAGCGCATCTATCAGGTTCTGCTCTGCTTCTTTTGCGGTTTGGGAAATACTGTCGGCAATTACAATATTTATGGGCTCTCTTAAAATTTTGTCATTAAACTCTTCACTAATCCAATGAGAGGGTTCGTAATCAGGGTCAAACAGCCATTTGCCGATTTCCGGCAATCCGTGAATAACTTCTTCATTCTCGGTCTTGTATACAACCGTCTCTATTTTTTCTCTAAAGTACTGATATTCGTATGCCTGGGATTCGTAACCTTGTTCTCCGCCGCAGGAGAGTGTCAGGATTGATGCTAATATGAGGAATAAAAGGGTTTTAATCATTAATTCTTTTAAGTTACTGTAAATTGCTAAAATTCTAACTTTAATCAAAGGCAATTTATTCACGTTAAAAGAGGATTTTTTAAAGACAAAAAAATTGTTTTATCAGGAAGTGTGTGGAAGGCATTACAATGGTATGAAAAACTGAAAATTAAAAGAATTGTTTAGTGTTTTATGGAATTTAACACTAAACAACTCTTTTCTTAATATTTAACTCTTAATTCGTCATTTGTAATTTGTCATTGATTCAAACGTATCTTTCAGCATAGGTTGCATATTCGACTTTAGCAGGAGATTCTATCATAAATATTTTTGCTTCTGAAGATGAATTTAAATACAGCTCTTTCTCTTCCTTTACCTGAATAAAATCATTCTTTTTTACGTTGCCTTCATTCAGTGTTATTTCCCCTTCAACCACATAAATTGAATAGACCTTTTCATCATCAAACTCGAGTTTTTGCTCCTGGGTTGAGAAAGTTATATCTTTTATTGTTAAGCCGGGAGTAACCATTTCGAGCGGTGAGCCGCTTCCGTGATAAATTTTTATTGTTTTCCCCTCTTCATTTTTTACAGGAAACGAATCCGAGCTGTAATCGTCGTACGAAGCAGGATTACCAATTGTATTTTCTATCCCCGGATCAACCCAAATCTGGAACATCTCTGCACCCGGTCCCAGTCTTTCTGCATGACTTATCCCGCTGCCGGCACGGATTATCTGGGCATCACCCTCTTGCAGACGTTTCCACGTTCTATTCTTAGAATCATAATGCTCAATCCAACCTTTTGTAATAAAAGACATAATTTCAAATATTTTGTGAGGATGCTCTTCTATTAAACTTCCTTCGTTAGACCAGGCATGTGCCCAGTAAAATATATTGGAATACGGCTGAAGCTTCCGGGTATCGTCGGATAGCTGAATTGGCTTATTTTCCAATATTTCGTCATTATTGAATCCGCCTTTATGCTGTTTTTCGAATGGATAAATTGTAATTGACATAATCGTTTTTTATAAAATGATTAATGAAATGATATGTATTAAAAATCAAAATAGCGGGAAAAAGTTGCAGCCGGTTACATCGGAACGCTCGCCTCGGTCATATAGCATGTTACCCCATATTGTTTTACATAATATTGAATGACATAATCCAGCACCTTGGGGTAAATTGTGCGTGTACATAACACCTCAATTTTTATATTGGGGCTTTCCTCTGCATTTCCCTTACCGCTTTTGATTTCCTGAAGGGTATAACGTGTTGGCTCAAATTGCCGGAGATTTTGGATGAGATGCTCCGATACGGATTCCTCGCAGATGATTGTGAAGAGATAATAGTTTGTTGTTATTACCATATGGATAATTTTTTCATTATGGTTTTCCGGTCAACTGTTTTAGTTCTGTTTGCTTGTCTCATTAGGATTTGCAAACCGGAATCTTCCTGTGATTTCTTGTTGGATATTATAGTAAATCCAATATTTTTTCTTTTTAGATAAGATATTAGTACATAATGCTCAGTTTTATCTTTTGGAGTAACTATAATTGATATCATGAAGCAAATATAATGAAGATTTTATCACTATTAAATAAAAAGAAAAACCCGCCCGGGTGCACTTGAATCAGAGGCGTGGCAGGTATTGTTGATACAAAGATGGTTAGCTTTGATAGCTTTGTTATTATATACTTATTTAATCGAAAATACGTTTGAATATCATCTTTTCTTCAGTATCTTGATAAGAAGATACTACAAAGTCTTTCCAATTAAAATCAAATTCTCCATAAGTGTGCTCTTTACCTGAAGGAATCTCGATTTCATCTTCATTAAATGTTACTATATATTGAAAATGTGGCATTTTATTATATTCATGAAATATGAAATTCAAAGTATTAGCCATTGATCTGTGTGCAATAGAATGGTACACACCATCATGAATAATAAAATCTGGCATTGCTCTGTTTTTGAAAATATTCCTAAAGAAAACCATCAAGTCATATATTATTAATTTAAGCCTAGATTGACCTAACGCATCAACCTTAGGTATGTTAATCTTTATATTAAATGGTAAGTTATCACGCTTTGAGGTTGGATTAGGTTTAATGTCGAAAAATGCATTCTCTTTTGTTTCTTCGATGTAGATTATGTTCTCCAAGATAGTTAAAAATAAGTCTCTTAGTCTACTTAATTCAATAGAGAATTCTTTTAGGTCTGCTAATATATCTCTTCTTTTTTCGCTTAATTTAATTTCGGTTTCACTTATTTCTTCATTAATACTATCGATATTTTGTGTCGCATTGATTGTAGTTTCTAATTCACTTCTTAGTTTAACTAATCTATTAAAAGTGTTTTCAATACTATCTAACCCACCTTTTTCTTTAAGTTGCTTTAGAAGTGAACTTCTTTGAATCTCTAAAGCTGAAATATCCTCGTTAATTAATTTTATTTTTTGTAAGAATCCTTCTTCTTTTTTCAACAAAAACCTTTGGCGGTTTTCTATAATTTCTCTCTTAAAAATAATTAATTCATCAAGTGTTTTTCTTACCATAGATGCAAAATTTTCTGAAACTTCACTATATATCATTTCGATTTTGTTAGTATCTATTTCCGTGGAATATTCGTACGATTCTCTTAATTTTCTTAAATTTAAACTGTAAAAATGTAACTCTTCTAGTTTCTTACTAATTCTACTTGTTAATTCTACAAGTTCCTTCTCTACATATTTATAACTCGGTAAAAATTCGTATTCCTGTAAACTACCTTCTAATATTTTTATTTCAGAATCAACTCTTATTTGTTCTGAACGAATTTCATCAAAACTCTTTCCAGTACTATTTTCAATAGTGTTTTCAATTATTGATTTTGCATTATTAAGGCTATTATATTTTTTTAATATCTCATCAAATTGAATAATATTATTGTTTGGAATATCAAGTAGATAAAAATTAATAATAGAAATATCTCTGGTATTAGCTCCATTATATCCTAAAAAATTCAATGGTTCTATTCTCTTTTGGTTATCCAAATCATCTTTTACAAAAAAATTCATCAAAGAACGATACTTATTGCTGCTTATTAAAATATTCTTGTTCTCTATAGGGAAAAATATATTGTTTAAAATTTCTTTTAATTCGTCCTTTCTGAAAGTATCCAAATTACCTTCATTACTTCCAAAAAGAATTTCCTTATTATTGTTAAAATTTCTTTTTATTAAATATCTTTTTTTTGCAAAAGAAAATTTTAAGCTTACTGAATGTTCTTCCTTTCTAAGAAAACTATATTTATTTTGAGAGAATATTTTCTCTGCACTCCCGGATAAAAGACAAAAATCGATAAGGCGGATTAAAGTAGATTTACCTATGCCGTTTATACCTGTTGTTTTTTTTCCTTCAGAGTAAATCCCCAAAACAATATTTATACCACCTCTAAAATCTACCCTATCAAATAATCCAGTATCTGAAAAAATACTATCAAGCATTTTACTTTTCTGATTTTAAAATTTTTACTTTGTAATTCTTCCACTCTATTAAACCGGTTAAGTACAAAAAAGTTAAAGTATGAAAAAATAAATCTGGTGTACGTCTTTCATCCTGAGAAATAAAGTCCTGTAATAATGTTTCAATTAAGATAAATCTAAACTTATCTTTGGGTAAAGATAATTTTTTGATTAACTCCGCTCCTAACACTAAAATATTTAAATTTAAATCTGTTTCTGGATGTGGTAAAATCATTTAACTTTTTCTCCAATTATACATTGTTCAAAATGGTATAATAATACTGCTTTAATATAATATTCATAGTTATCATCCCTAGAATTTGAATATATCTGAAGATATTTATCTTTTATTCTATTTAATCTTTCTTTAAAGTTTCCAGTTTCCAGACTATAATCTGCAATTATCTTATTTTTGATTACTTTCTTATCTTCATCTTCATAATTTTTTATCAAATGATCAATTTTAGAAAACTCTTGCATTAAATCTTCATATAAACCTATTACACTTTGTACGTCTTTTTCGTCAAAATTTATTTTTATTTTTGTTTCTATTTCAACAAGTGTTTTGGGATTATAACTCGGAGAATGATTATAATTGCTTCCCAGTTTTAATAAATCTTCTAAAATTTCACTAATATACTCGTGTGTGAAATATATCCTAACATCTATTTTTAAGTATTTAGCTAATTCCCTTTGTTGATAGTTATTTAAGTCATTATCAATAATATTTAGAATCTGTTCCAGTCCAATAATTGAAGGACTGGAATGCAAGTTTCCAATATATTTTATTTCATCAGGAGATAGTTTGTGGTTTACAACAAACTGCCAATTAGAGTAATCTTTTTTCCAATGTATTTTATATTGTTTATAATCATCTTTAGCTTTACTGCAAAAAATTTTATAATCATAGTTTTCTGGTCCGTAACAAGCTATAACTGTTTTTGTTGAACAAATTATTCCATCACAGCCTTTATCTCTTTTTGGCCTTGTTGGTAAATAATTACTAGAGCCAAATTTCTTTAAAAAAAGATTATTTATAAAGTCTTCAAACTGAAATCCTTGTAAGTTTCTGATTGTTGTTGAAAATATCGTGTAGAGTGTTGAGTTCAAATTATTTTGTTATAATACAATAATAATTAAATATTTATAATAAAAAACTATTCAATTCTACGAACTCTTCTTCACTTCCACTCCATCCTTCTTATCCACAATCTCATAACCCATCTCTTTTATCTTTGCTCTAATTTCATCAGCACGTTTGAAATCTTTTGCTTTCTTTGCTGCAGTGCGTTCTTCAACCAGCTTCATTATTTCTTCGGGAATATTATCTTCTTTCTTTTCTTCAACTTCTTTTAATCCCAGTCCAAGTACATTATCAAAATCATACAGCAGCTCAAGCCGTGATTTAGCCGGCAGCAGCTCGTTCTTGACAACATCCCACAGCACAGCAAGTCCCGAAGAAATATTCAGGTCATCATTTACAGCCTCATTGAACTGCTGCTTGTAACCTTCGATAGTTTCTTTATGATTTGGTGTCTCTGTGCTCTCTATATGCTCTGCGGTTTGCTTTTTAAATTCTATTACACGGTTCTTCAATCTTGTATATGCACTTTTTGCTGCATCAAGATTTTCCCAGCTGAAGAGCAATCGTTTGCCGTAATTTGTACCAAGGCACATATAGCGGTAATCAAGCGGGTCGTATCCTTTATCGACCAATGCCTGCACGGTTAAAAACTCACCCTTTGATTTACTCATTTTTCCGGATTCCTCTTCAAGAAAAGCCCCGTGAAGCCAGTAATTCACAAATTTCTCACCTGTGCATGCTTCCGACTGTGCTATCTCGTTTGTGTGATGACCGGGTATGTGGTCAATTCCTCCGCAATGTACATCAAAATGATTGCCCAGGTATTTCATTGCCATAGCCGAGCACTCAATATGCCATCCCGGGAAACCCGTGCCCCACGTTGATTCCCATTCCATCTGCCGCTTTTTATCCTTGGGAGAAAATTTCCATAACGAAAAATCTGTTATATTTTTTTTCTCCTCACTTAGCTCAATGCGGTGCCCGGGTTTTAGTCCGCTTATATCCAGCTGTGCAAGCTCACCGTAATTATTTATTTTCGATGTATCAAAATAAACACCATCGGAAGTAATATATGTAAATCCCTTTGCCTCCAGGCATTTGATAAGTCCTATCTGCTCGGGTATATGGTCAGTAGCTTTTGTCCATTTATCCGGCTGAAGGATGTTAAGCCTTATAGTATCTTTAATAAATATGTCTGTATAATATTCAGCAAGTTCCCACACAGTCTTTCCTTCACGGCTGGCACCTACTTCCATCTTGTCTTCACCTTCGTCTTCATCGCTTGTAAGATGACCGACATCCGTAATATTAACAATGTGATTTACTTTATAGCCATTATAAAGGAACATCCTTTTAAGGAGGTCTTCAAAAATATATGTTCTCAGGTTCCCGATATGCTGGTAATTATATACAGTAGGTCCGCAGCAATACATGCCAAGTTTGCCTTCTTTTATTGGTATAAACTCTTCTTTTTTATGAGCTAATGTGTTATAAAGATATATTTTTTCCATAATATGGGAAGATAAGTTTATTTGATGAGAGGTTAAATAGAGAAATCCGGTTTAGAGTTCGGGAATCCAGGGGGCTGAATCACAGATTTCGCAGATAAAAAGCTTAAACATAAAATATAGAAAGATAATTGGTGTTGGACTAAAGTCCGGTCCGGATGGTTCATTTTCCACGGGCTTTAGCCCGTGGCTACTAAAACTAAAGTTTATTTCGTATACTTTATAATCTTTTGTATTAAAGCTTTTATCCGTGCAATCAATAATATCTGTGGTCTGCGATTAAAATTATTTTTCTTTCACAATGATTCATTTAAATTTATTTCCTAACTTTGTAAGTCATCTTACGCAAAAATCAAGAAACTATACATTTCAGTCCTGAGCGGAGTCGAAGGACAATAGTTAAGATGAAAACAGATTACTTCTGTAATTAAAAAACAAGATTAATAATATATTAAAATAATTCGTATCATTGTAATTATTGTTTTTCGACTCCGCTCAGGACTGAATAGTAAAGAACATACACAATTTTGCGTAAGGTTACTTAATAAATAATATAATTATATGGAAAACGTAAAACCTGTAACACAAGAAATTACCATTAATGCAAGCCCGGATAGGGTCTGGGAAACAATAACAAACCCGGAACTTACAACGCAGTATATGTATAACTGCAAAGTTGAAACTAACTGGAAGACAGGCAATGAGCTAAACTGGAGAGATGCCTCTACCGGTAAGCTAATGGTCATTGGTAACATTATTGAAATTGAACCCGGCAAAAAACTGGTTTATACAACATTTGACCCAAACGGTAAGCTTGAAGATAAACCGGAAAATTACTCAAGGGTTACATATGAAATATCCGGAAAAAACGGAAATACGGTTTTAACCGTGACACAGGAAAATTATCCCACGGGACACTCACCCGAAGATATGGCAAGCGGATGGGAATATGCGCTGGAAGGATTGAAGAAAACTGCAGAAGATTTGTAGGTGGTATTACATAGTGTGAGAAAAACGGGCGACATTGCAATAATTCCAGTTTAACTCTATTTTTGTACTTAATTCCAAAAATATGAGAAAAACTATACTTGCTGCTTTCTTATTTATTCTTATACAATCATTAAATAGCCAGGAGAAACTAAAACCGGGATTTGATGCTGAAGAATGCAAAAAAATGCTTGAGATTTCAGCTCATTCAGTTGATACACCATGGGTAAAAATGTCTGTTGCTTATCCGCAGCATTATAATTTGGTTTACCGCTCCGATACGGTCGGTCTAAAAAACCGCTGGGACCTGTGGCTGCGTGATGATTCAGTTGGAGTTATAAGTATTAGAGGAACTGTAGCGGAAACCATTTCATGGCTTGAAGATTTTTATAGTGCAATGATACCTGCAGCAGGTAAAATTAAAATTGGCAAAGGAAAAGATTTAATTTACAAACTGGCAGATGATACTGCCGCTTATGTGCATGCAGGATTTTTACTGGGGCTTGCATATCTTGCTCCTGAAATTGTAAATAAAATAAATGGAAATTATATTAAAGGAGTAAAAGAATATTTCATAACCGGTCACAGCCAGGGCGGCGCTATTGCAAACCTGTTAACATCATATCTTCATTATCTCCCCGAAGGCACTATACCCGGTGATATAAAATTCAAGACCTATTCTTCAGCTCCGCCAAAATGCGGCAATTTATTTTATTCATATGATTTTGATTATATAACACGCGGAGGCATGGCTTTCAGGATAGTCAGCACTCTTGATTGGGTACCTATGATGCCTTTCACTGTGCAGACTATATATGATTTCAACAAAAATAATCCTGTAGCAACAGTTGATACAGTTCTTATGGAGCAAAATATTTTTACTCGAATTGCAGCCGGCTTGATAGAAAAAAGTATACTCGAATCTCTTAATGATGCCCGTGATATACTTATAAAATATTTAGGTGAAATAATTTTTAAAGTTATAAAAGAAAGCATCCCCGGTATAAAAGAACCCCAGTACGCCGCAACTATGGATTACACAAGCTGCGGTGTTCCGGTCATACTTATTCCCCGCAATGATTATTTCAAATTTTACAATTACAGAAAAGGTATGAGCGGAATTTTCATGCACCATTTCCCGGGTGCTTATTACTACCTGCTGAAGGAAGAATTTCCGAAACAGTAAACGGTGAATTATTTAACACCTTACATACTTTGTTAATTATTAATATTTTAGAAATTGTGTAAATTGTTAATAATAACAACATGAATATAGTCGAATTCATAGATAAACAAACACAGGTCTCAAGACAATTAACTAAAAATCTGATAAGCGACATTCCGGATGATTTGTGGTACACGGTTCCTGAAGGAATAAACTCCAATATTGCCTGGCAGATAGGTCATTTAATAATAAGCCAAAGCTACCATTCGGTTTTAGTTATCACGGATAACAATAAACAGATTCTCGATACAATTCCGATGCTGGATTATGTAAAAAAATATTCTTTCAATTCCAAAGCAGGAAAAGAAGACCAACCCGTACCGGATACATTAAGAAACCAATTGGATTTAGTAAACAAAATTGCCCGCTGTGAATTGCAAAAGCTCACTATGGAAGATCTTGATAAGCCTTTAGAGCCCACAAGAATGCCTCATCCAATAGCAAAAACTAAGTATGAAGCGTTAACATGGAATTTCAGGCACGAGATGTGGCATTGCGGACAAATTGCTATGATTAAAAGAGGAATGGGATTACCAATTGTAATAAAACAAATTCCCGTTGGCTGAAAATATCGAAATAAAAGCAATCCTCCGTGAGCCTGCAGCAGTTGAAGAAAATATAAAACAGTTTACAGGAAACGAGCTGTCTGCTGTACTGCATCAAACCGATACGTTTTACCGGAATCCTTTTGGCAGAATAAAGATTCGCGAAATAAATAACGACTCTACTGAAGTAATATTTTACAACCGTTCCAATTCTGCAGAAGTAAGAAAGTGCAGATATTACAGATTCAATCTATTGTTCCCAAAATTCACAAAAGGATTCTTTAGAACTTTCTTTGGGGTAAGAGGAATAGTAGTAAAAGAAAGAAGACTGTATTTCTATGATAACACAAGAATTCATATCGATACAGTGAAGAACCTCGGCTCATTCATCGAGTTTGAATATGTGGTTGATGAAGCCCATCCCCAAAAAAATGGTTACCCGGTTGTAAAAGAATTAATGCGGCAGCTCAACATTAAAGACAATGATATTCTTTCAGTATCGTATATTGACATGCTAAATACAACCTTTTAAACCCTTTAAACCCTTTAAACCCTTTAAACCTTACAAACCTTACAATCTTTACGAACTAATCAGCTCTTTCGCACTCTTAATGCTTGCATCAGTAATCTTTTCGCCGCTCAGAAGCTTGGCAACTTCCATTATCCGCTCATTTTTATCCAGCTTCTTTATTTTTGTATAAGTTTTATCGCCTTCATCATCCTTTGATACCACAAAATGCTGCTCTGCAAGTGCTGCAATTTGCGCTAAGTGTGTAATTGATATGACCTGGTGGTACTCAGAAAGCTTTTTAAGCACCCTGCCGACCTTCTGGGCTATCCTTCCGCTGATGCCGGTATCAATCTCATCAAATATCAACACATCGACGTTGTCAGCGTCTGCCAGGACGTTTTTCACTGCAAGCATTATCCTCGATATCTCGCCGCCGGATGCTGTTTTACGCAACGACGAAAATTCATCACCTTTGTTTATCTTCACCATAAATTCAATATCGTCAATTCCTTTAGCCATTAACCTTATATTCTGACTTTTTGCTTTTATTGTGTAATTATTTTCAGCATTATCCGCTTTAAAGTCAAAATTTACTTTAAACTCTGCATTTTCAAATCCAATCTCTTTAAATACCTTTATTACTTCAGTTTCAATCTTCTTTGCATTTTCTTTCCGGAGCTTTGAAATTATACACGCACGTTTGTATAAATTATTCTTCAGCGATTTGATGTTATTTTCAACATTGCTTAACCTGTCATCAAAATTATCAAGCAGTGATAAATCCTTTTCAACATTATCTCTTAACCTTATCACTTCGCTTAAGCTGCTGCCGTATTTCTTTTTAATGAACTGCAGCTTGTATAATCTTTCCCTTATATTTTCAATCCTTTCCGGATCATAATTTAATTCATTCATTAAATTATATATCAGCCGCACCGATTCGTTTATTGTTGTATTAACCTGTGATATTTCATTCAGCACATCATGGATATCCTTGTTAAACTCTTTTAACCTGGAAAGTTCTTTTTCAACCAACTTCATTCTTTCCAGGACCGAACCCTCATCATCATACAAATTTGCATGTGCCGATGTTAATCCCTGCTGTATAAATTCGATGTTTTCGAACGTTTTTAGCTCTTTTTCGAGCTCATCATCCTCATTTTCTTTTGGCTCTACTTCATTTATTTCCTTTAACTGGAATTCTAAAAAGCTCCTTTTGTTTTCAAGGTCTGTTTTTTTATTCCTTAAATCCTCAAACTCTGCAATTAATTTATTAAGCTCAGTAAAATCTATTGAATAATTATCAATCTCCTTTTTAAAATTATTAGTTTGCTTTGAAAGGAACGAATCAAGCAGCTCAATATGAATTTCCTTCTTCAATAACGATTGATGTTCATTCTGTGAATGTATATCAACAACCGATTCACCCAACTCCTTCATATCATTTATATTTACTGGAGTATCATTGATAAAATTCCTGCTGTAACCCTTAGTATATAATTCTCTCCTGATAATTAAATATTCATCATCAAAGCTTTCAAGTTCTTTTGCTTTAATAAAATTATTTATTGCTGATTTATTATATTTAGTTATCTTAACATGTGCTTCAACAATCATTTTCTCTTTATTTCTGCTGATAATTGAATAATCAGCTCTTTCACCAAGCAATAAAGAGATTGCATTAATGAGAATTGATTTTCCTGCACCGGTTTCACCTGTTATAATATTAAATCCGTTTGCGAAATCTATCTCAATATCTTTAAGCAGTAAATAATTTTTTATTATAATTTTATCAATCATTATTTAGCAACAATTATTATTATATTATAAAATATATAGAAGCAGTAGTAGTCGTGTTAACAAGTATGAATTTAATTATTATAGTTGAAATATATAAGGAAAATTAAATATATGAGCTATAATAATGTTAACAGAGATGTTCATATCTTCAATACTTATTAACAATTCTTTAACTTAATTTTATTCACAAATATAAAGAGATATGTATAATGTAAACAAGAGGTTATGCATTGACATGATTTAACAGGTGAATGTGGATATGTTGTTAACATATAACATCCCCGCGTTGTACCCTCTGGGTCAAGCTGAAATCATATCAATTATACAAATAATCTACCTCTATAACGGACTCCCGGCACCAGACTCCCAGACTCCAGACTCTTTAGGGTATTTTTCATTACATATTTTTTTGAACCCTCTCAAATCTAACGTTATCCGTGACCACTTAATAACAATAATTTTACGACCAACCTTAAAACTTTCACAACTATGACAAAGAACGGTTTTGAGTGAAAACATCATCACTAATTAAAATTAATATATGAATTGCCTCGTGTCAAGTTTTTGATGAAAATAGTTAGGAGTGTATAGAGTGCTTAGTGTGTATTGAGTGTTTAGAGTGCTTTTTAAGCAATTTTAATCAATAGATAAATAAAGAGGTAAGGATTCCCCTCTCGAGAGGGGAGGGAGCGAAGTGGAAGGGGTGTGTTTTATAATGAGCCGGATAATCCTTCAAGTAATACTTTAACTCTCCAGTAACGGCGACAATTATTTAATACTGAATTTTTCCCATAGCGATAATAGTTAATGATATAGTGAAGTTTTATTTTGATGAAAAAGTTGCGTTTCCGGCTCTAAATCGCAAATTTTAAATCGAAAATCTCACATTTCTGACGGCGTTATCTCCTTATACTGCAATGACTTAACCCCTGTTTTCGAAAAACGATAACCCAACTTGATACCAACTTGACCCCAACTCCGGCACAACTTGACCCCAACTCCGCACTGTTTTGAACCCAACTCGGTCAAACAGAAAATGAAATCCAGCCGGCAGAACACAGATGAGGCGGATGGGATGGATTTTTGCAGATTTTTTAGCCACAGAGACCATCCCGGGGAATCGGGACTTGCAGCAGAGACATTGGAGATAAAACGGGAGAATGAATATTCTTGTCTGGTTATGAACAGAATAAATTATCCCATCAATTGTCATACCCGCGAAAGCAGTAATCCATATTTGTATAGCATTTATAATTTTCATTCAAACAAAAGACAAAAGAGAATAAAAAAGCCATTGATCCACGGATTATAAGCTATCTAGAAAAAATATACCCAAACCCCCAATTTATATTTTGTACTGTAAACAACAATTACCAAAAATCAAAAAACGTACCATGTTAAATATTAAAAAACCCTTGCATAATTATTGTAAGTTAAAGAAGAAACTAACATGGGAATATTATAGATTAACGACAATGCTGTTTTGACTAAATTAAGAAAAATCATTATATTACAGTTGATTACCTTTCAAAGAACTGCTGGTTTCACTATAGAATATTAACCTCTGGAAATTTTCTGTTTGTTATTCGCTTTGAAAAAATTTCTTTCCTAATAAGAAAATTATGGCGAAACATTTTTATTGTAATTTTTAAAATTAATAATCATTTAAAAAAAGAAGGAGAATAAAATGATTTTAGATTTTGAAAAAAAATGGAAAACAGGGCAGGTTTTAAAAATATACTTTATGAATGGAGATGAAGAAGTAAAGGAAAAGGTTTTTAGAACTGCAAATAGATGGATTGAAGAATCTGGTGCCAATTTATCTTTTGAACGTGTTGAAGAACCGCAAAATGCTGAAATTCGAGTTGAATTTGGTAAATCTACAAGATCACTTGTTGGAAATGATTTATTAAATGAAGAAATTGAGTTTTCTAATATTTGTTTTCGTGAAGCTATAGCTGAAAATTTATCTGAACAAAAAATACTGCATGAATTTGGTCATGTTCTTGGATTAATACATGAAATTTTTCATCCGTTAATACCTATTACATTTAATTATTCAAAACTAAAACAGTACTATATGCATGATCAAGGATATAGTGCAGCTGAATACGAAGCAAATGTAGGACGGACCTATAGAAAAAACGAAATCCAATATTTTGATTTTGATGAGAATTCAATAATGATGTACCCTATTCCATCAAGTACAAACGATCAAAGTATTAATTATGAACAGCCACAGGTGCTATCACAAATGGATAAAGAATTTTTGAAATTAGCCTATCCTGATGTTGAAGATAATGTTGTAGAAATAAAAAATGGAGATAATATTGAAAGGGATGTTGAAAAATATGCCCATTATGACTTATATAAATTTTGCGTTATAGATGTTTGCACCAGCGAATTTGAGTCAAAGCGTACGGCAAATTGTGTTATAAATATTTGTGGTGATATAAAAGTGGCGGTAGGGATTTTTTATAAGGAGAATGGAGGTAAAAGAGCCGGATATTATACATATTTAAGCCCCGGTAGAGAAGAAGATGCTTTAGGCACAGAATTTAGATTTGATAAAGATTTAACAGTTGGTGAATATTTAATTAGAATTTTCCCGGTTGATATAAATACAAATGGTAAATATACATTTGAATTTTCGTTGAATAAAAATCCTGATGAATAGAAAAATACAAATAATTTTCCCATTGAAAATAAGTCATCAATGTGAAAATTTCAGTATAATGTTCATAGAAAATACACCTCTCCGTTGCTGGAGGATGGAAAGAAGAAAAAAGGAAAGGATTTAAAAAATATTACACCAGGTCAGAATTGAATAAAGAAAATGAAAGTAAAATTTATTAAAGTTGATAATTGTGTCGAACGTTATTTGTTTGAAGTGTTTTGCTCTATGAAAACAAATAGCAATTATAACTCATTCGAAACACATTGATAAATGTAAGCCCTCTTTCCCAAATTTCTATTTGGGAAAGGTATCACGTAGGATTATAAATCTCTTGTCATTCCCTTACCAAATAGAAATTTGGCAAGGAGTGGTGTGGTAAAAAAATTTGGTAAGAAGTAGTAGAAGTGTGTGGAAATATTCAAATTTGAATTGGATGAATGGATACTTCCTCTTAGTGCCTTTGTGTCTTTGTGGCAAAAATTATTGTTCCCACTGTTCTCATCATACACAGACAAGAGTGTCTGTGCTACCGGTTTTACCTCCAATGTCTCAGTGTTCTCCGTGGCTAAAATAATCTGTGTCATCTGTGTTCTGCTGATTGGGTGACCCAGAGGGTACCCCCCGCCAAAGGTAGGCGGGGCAAAAGCAAGAAACGTTTATCATACATAAATATATTTACAATTTTAATATTGAAGCGGAAGCTGTATTTTTCTTATAATTAATGTTAAAATATTGAAAAATTTACACAATTATTTGCCGTTTTTCTCTGTGATTTTAATATTTTTAGGTTATTGGGACCTGCATTTCTATTTTATGTACTTCGATATTCCTATATATGATTTTGTTTCAACCGGCGAAATAATTCTATCTTTTTTACCCAAAGCTACATACATTTTTTTATATACGATAATAGTAGTATTATCGTTGATTATCAGCCGCAGCTCGGGCTTGACTACAGAGCCGTATTTAAGAAACAGCTATGATATTTTGTTCAAATCGGGAAAGGATAGACATGCCGGAGTATCTGTAACAAAAAAAATATTTTCAGCTTTTGATTTATTCGTTAAAGTGCTTTCTGTAATTATGATTTTATATTTTACAATTTATGCAATAACAGAGTGGAGCCGCAGCGGTGACAGCGTTTTTACATACAGGGTTCCTTATGTTGTGCTGATAACTATTTGGTCTTTTTTATTAATGCAGTTCATCGATTATGTCATCGAGAAAAAATATCCCGTAAAAGATGAGTTAAATATACATAACATCCTGCTGGTAATAATGCTGTTAATAACTTATCTTGCATTTATTACATTTTCGGATTTTTCCAGGGCGGTACAGACTTTAAAAGGTTTTCCCGTTTACAATATTGAGTTTACTTACCGGGATAAACAAATTACATCAGGAAAGGATACTGTTTTTATCGGGCAAACAAATAATTATTTTTTTCTGCGTGATAATTTGCAGGGAATAAATCTTATATACCGGAAATCCGAATTGAATGAAATTAAATTAAGAGAAAATAAATATGATTTTATTGAGAAATGAAGTTTCAGATATGAATAACCATGCAGTAATCCGCAGCTGCCGGACACTCCAAAATATACAATCCAAACAATTCGTCATTCGTAACTTGTCATTCGTAACTCATCATATGTAACTTGTCATCCGTAACTTGTCATCCGTAATTCGTCATTCGTAATTCGTCATTGTCCATCACCATAGCTCATGCTCTTTCGGTACTGCAGGTAATTTCTTATTTGCAAAATCCCATATATCTTCAAGCTGGCTGCTGACATAAAACCTGAACAGCAAAAATCTTCCGCTCTTGTAGCTTACTCCGCCAACGTTATCCAGCTTTGTTACCCTGCTGCCATCGTACAGGACCACTTCCTTGCCAATTTCAAGTGTATCAAGCTTAACAAAAGTCTGGTATGACGGTGACGAATATGACCCGGCATGTATCATTGATGTTTTATCATTTGTGTATTGCGGCAGAACAAATTTATTATTCCCATCCATCCAGTAATATTCATCTTCCGCCCAGCCGTTTTCAACCGGGGATGAGGTTTCTGCAAATCCATCAGGTGAAATTTTAATGTGATATTTTCCTTGTTCCTTTTCAAGTGCCGGAGCATTCTTTTTTTCATACCGGACAGTTACCCAGCCTGTATAGCCCTTCGGCAGCTCGTAGGATATGGGAGTTCTTACCGGCTGCTTGCAGGAAGAGAAAAGTAATAATGTAATAAAAAGTAAAAGCAGTAATCTGGTTTTATGTT
>Ga0209819_10000065_pt1 | contig 31635 bp, 37 predicted proteins | sample PPLLak2March2015_FD_187248 | JGI IMG/M metagenome (GOLD analysis project Ga0209819, IMG submission 187248) | Freshwater sediment microbial communities from Prairie Pothole Lake near Jamestown, North Dakota, USA - PPLs Lake P7 Core (1) Depth... | ecosystem: Environmental > Aquatic > Freshwater >... | reverse complement strand
CGGCAACCGAGTTTATCGGTTTCGGTCCGAAGGATTTAGAGCGCCCAATGCACCACAAGTGGGAAGTTCAGGCGCAGCTACCGACCGACGAGATGATCCAGGCGCGCTACGCGCATGAGCGGCTGGCCGCAGGCACCTACGGTCGTGACGAGGCGGTGACGTACCTGGGCGACAACCCCGACGAGATCCGCCGCTCGCGAGCGCGAGACGAGATCCGCGATAGCCCGGCCTACAAGAAGTGGCTGTACGCGAGCATCTTCATGGCCGCGGGCCGCGGCGATCTGCTCCAGAAGGCGCAGGAGGCCGAGCAGCTTGCGCTGGAGGGCCAGCTTGCGGGAGCGGGAGCTCCTGGTTTGCCAGGACCGGGTGGGGCGGCAGGCATACCGCAGCCCGGCGTGTTCGAGGGCGGCGGACCTGGTGTGGGCGCCGTCCCCGACATGGGCGCTCTTGCCGCGGCGCCGAACGGTACGGGTGTGAACCCGCCACCGTACGGCCAGGTGATTGCGGGGGCGCAGGGTGGACCGTAATAGCGACAACCCCGACGAGATCCGTACCCGTCTGGAACGTCTCGAACGGGCCATTCTGCTGCTCGCCACGTACGCTCGCGACCGTGAGGGGCTTCAGACGTTGGAGCAGGCGCTCGAACCCATTCGCCAGCGGCTCGGGCGTGGTTGAGTACATGGTCGCTGGCGCCATCGGTGGCTTGATCGGCTCGATCCTGGGGGTGGTGTTGTTGATCCTGTTCTTGATGTGGCGGACGGACCCGAATGCCCACTCGTAAGACCAGCGAGATCACCAACCTGCAAGGTGAGATCGCGAACGAGATTCGCGGCGACGCGCCAGAGATCGCGGAGATGGTCTTCGGCAAGGCGATCGACATGCCCGACGTCGTCAACGTCTCGAACGAGCGGCTCGATCAGATCTACCGCGAGGCGTACCTCAAGGATGACCGTCAGTGGTTGCAGGGCGAGGCCAAGCGCGACCCTGAGCAGTTCCTGAAGATCGCGGAGCGCATCGGCGTGCAGAAGCCGCCGCCCGCCCCGACGCCGCAGCCAGGGTTCAAGCCGAGCTCCGTGCCGCAGGCCGCGCCGGTCGCACCGCTGGCGCCCGTACCGTTGCCCGCGCCGGTGGCACCGATCGCACCGGTGGCACCGATCGTCTCACCCCCGCTGCCGCAAGCGCCGCCGGTCATCCTGGGGCCGAACGGTCAGCCGCTGCCGCCCGCGGGGTCCGTCGGGGTCTAGCGTGCCAGGCACGCTGCTGCGGGACGACTGGCAGTCCGCGGTCGAGGACGAGCTCAAGAAGCACGCCCGCAACCTTCAACAGGCCGCTCAGCAGGCGCAGCAAGGGGTGCAGAGCGTCTTCCAGGCGCCGCCCCCCGTCCAGGGGCCAGACCTTCAACAGATCCAGCGAGAGCTCCAGGCGCACGCGCAGAGCGTCGCTGAGCCCGTCATCCAGTTCGGCCAGCAGGCGGCGCAACAGGCAACGCAGGCGCAGCAGGGTGTCGTCCAGTTCGGCCAGCAGGCGACGCAGAACGTAGCCGACGTACAGCGCGAGCTCCAGGACTACGTCGGCCAGATACAGTTTGGTCAGCCGCCCGACGTGCCTCAACAGCGGGCGGCGCCCGTCGCTGCTACCGCGGGCGCTCAGCCGCCATCGGACCAAGCGGGACCGATCGTCGCCGGCGCCCCGGTGCAGCTTGGCACTGGTCGAGACGCGTTCATCGCCAGTCTGCAGCCGCTAGCCGCGCGCGTGAGCGCATCGAGCGGCATCGACCCCAACGTGATGATCGCCATCGCGGCCAACGAGACAGGATGGGGCGTCAGCCGTACGGCGAAGGAACAGAACAACCTGTTCAGCATTCAGGGACCGTCGGGGCGGGCTAGCAGATGGGCGACCTACGACTCGCCAGAGCAGAGCTTCCAGGCGTTCGTTGACCTGATCAGCACGGCGCCGCGGTATCGGCAGGCGTGGGCGGTTCGCAACGATCCCGATCGCTTTGTCGATGAGCTTCGTCGCGCGGGCTACGTGGCCGACGAGCCAGGGTTCCCGGCGCAGGGATGGGTCGACCAGGTGAAGGGCATCAACCGCGGCCTGCCACCAGCGCCGAGTGCGACGCTTGGCGAGCGTGTAGGCGGACTTGTCCAGCAGGGCGGTCGCATCGTCCAGCAGGGCGCCGCTCTGCCGCACTCTGAGGAACCCGGGTCAGCGACCGACAACCTGGGCGACAAGTGGAAGACGCAGTTTGGCTTCAAGTCGATCTATACGGGGTCGTATAGGACGGGCACGCCGCACCGCGGCATCGACATCGTGCCGCAGAAGGGTGGTATCGGCACGCCGATCGAGGCGTTCCACCCGGGCACGGTCACGCTGATCCAGCGCGACACCGGCGGCGCTGGTGGCCTGATGGTGTACGTCAAGGATGCCGAGGGGCTGACGCACGCGTACATGCATCTCCAGAAGACCAGGGACGGGCTGAAGGTCGGAGACGTCATTAATCGCGGCGACTACCTCGCCAACATGGGCGAGTCGGGCACCGAAGGCTCACCGCACCTGCACTACGAGGTCCGCCGCGGGCTGAGCGGCGATCCCCTGGATCAGTTGATCGATCCGCGCCCGTTCATGATCGGTCGACCAGGCGTACCTACTGCACGCGCTGCCGTAGGCAGTACGGATCAACAGGCCGCGACGGTCGGTCCGCCGACGCCGATCGACGTACCGCGGCCCGCGGCGAAGCCACCGCTGATCGCAGACTCGATGCAGCCCACGGTTTTCGGGGAGGCGGGCCGCGATCGACCGGCGTTCCAGGTGGTGCAGGACGTCGCCGGCGAAGCGCGTCGGGCCGCGCAGGAAGCCGCGGAGCGGGTCATTCAGCAGGCGCAGGACGTCGGGCGGCAGATCGGCCCGAACCTGGGCTTCGATGACGAAGAGCTCCGCCGACGGCAGCAGGCGCTCAATACGAACCCGGCGCTGTTGCAGCGGGCAGCGGAGCAGGAAGCCAAGTTCGGTCCGCCTGAGACGCGCGTGGCGCCCGGGCTACCGCAGGTGGCTGGCGCCATCCTGGGCGGGGCGGGTTCACCGACGACGCCAGGTCCGCTGACGGGGACGCAGGCCGAGGTCCGCGAGCGCATCAACCAGGAGATCGAGCAGCACCCGGCCTTCCAGAACTGGCCGGTGCCGGTCGCCGCAGGCGTGGGTATCGAAGCGACCAAGATGCTGCTGGACCCGATGACGTACATGACCTGGGGTCCGTTGCTGCGCGGTGGCGCCGCTGTAGGCCGCGCGGTGACATCGGGGACGGGCAGCGAGCTCCTGGGCAAGCTGACCGCGTCGGGCATCGCTAACGGTTTGCAGAACGCTATGTACGAGATCCAGAAGCCGCACCCCGATCCGTTCGAGGTCGGGCTCCAGTTCGCGACTGGCGCGATCGGTGGACCGGCGATCGAGCTCGGCGCACCCGCGCTGGCCCGCGCAGGGCGGCGCATCCTCCAGGATGCCGAGCCGCTCCTTCGCGCGCGTCAGCGTGGCGAGCTCGATCTCGGCTTGATCACCAGCGGCCAGCCGACACCGCGTACCGCGGCAACGGCGCCTACGGCGCCCGACGTCCTGCACGGTCAGGCTGTGCCGCGCCCGGGCTACGAGCCAGGTACGCCAGAGGCCAGCGTCGAAGACTTCCTGGCGACTGCCGCACGCGCGCAGGGGACGCCGCGACCGACGATGACCGGCGCCGACATCGCGGCGCAGCCGGGCATGGCCGGCACGCTGTCGCGTGGGCTGGACGAGGTCCGCCACGCGATCGAGGTCGGCCTGCCCGCGGCGCGCTGGTATCAGGAGATGGTCGCGCAGATCAAGGCGGATACCGGCCAGGACATCAATCCGCGCGAGGCCGCGGTGCTGATGGGCGCCTTCGGCGGCAACGCCGGTGTCCCGCCCAACTACCACGCCATGCTGAGCGTGTTCGACGCCATGCGCCGCGCCAATCCCGACCTGACGGGCCTGGAGAACCTGACCCAGGACCAGGTGCTGGCGACGCAGGCGTTCAAGGACGTGCAGGCACTGGTGCGCGGCGACAAGGCGTACGCCGACGACGAAATGCTCGCCAGGGTGATGCGCGGTTACCGAACGGGCGAGATTCCCGTTCCGAGCGGAGCAAAGCTGTCCAGCTACACCCAGGATTTCCTGGCGGCGCTGAACGAGGCGTACGCGCCGTACTCGACGCAGGACGTGTGGCAGGGGCGCCTGTTCGGTGCGCGGCCCGACGTGACCGGTGGGAAGCCAGTCCCTGACGTGTCGCAGAACGACAAGGCGTACCGCACCATGCACGCGCTGACGAATTGGGTCGCGCGTGAGATGCATCTGTCGCCTGATCAGGCGCAGGCCGCGGGCTGGACGGTCTTCCGCGCACTGTGGAACGACCCGGTCATCGGTCCCGAGCTCCGCTTCAACCGCGTCTCGCTGAGCGACGCGATCAAGCAGGGGCAGCGGTCGGGTGTCCTGGACCCGCAGAAGATGCGGACGGGTGGTCTGGCAGAGGTCACTGCGCCGCGCGGCAGCGGTAACGCCTGGGTCGACAAGATCCACGATGTTCGCGATCGCATCCGCGCCGACGGTAGCTACAACACGCCGCCGCCAGCCTCCGCGACGGCGGTCAACGAATGGGGGCTGTACCACCCGTCGATCCAGTCGGCAGCGCAGCAGCGAGCTCGGCTCGATCCGAGCGGCTTTCAGTACGGCACGGTCAGCGGGCCGAAGACGGGTATCGCGCGACCGGTCGGCAACGTCCCGGCGGCAGGGCTCCGCGAGCTCGCGTTAGGCGACCAGCCGGTCCTGCGCGTGCCGAGGGGTACTGTGGATGTCGATCCAGCGACGGGCAAGATCCCCTGGCTGGTGCCCGAGCACACGGTGCAGCAGGTGGGCGGGAATACCTACGTCAGCGTGGTCGGTGTGGGGGACGATGCGGCGCAGGTGATCGGGCGCCGTCTCGGCGCAGATCGCTTCAACCACGCCGAGCCGAATGGGCCGAAGGTTGGCGGTTTCGGCATCAAGGGCGTCGTTGCGGAGCAGCGTGACGCCGTCGTTCAGGCGCTGGCGTCGCGTGGTCTACCCGTCCTGACTGCGGGTGACACGATCCGCGTGCCGATCATCGAAGGCAGTGGACGGTCGGTCAAGCAGGCGGTCGACCAGGCGCTGATCGAAGCGGGGGTGACGGGGGTTGTCCCGGACGCCTACGCTGGAGCGACACATGCCGTTAGATCCGCAGGAACAGGCACTGTTGGACGAGCTCGGGGTCAAGCTGCTGCCGCCGGACGACCCGATCTACCAGCAGGGGACCGTGTTCGTGCTGCCGTCTTCCGAGACGAGCCCCTCCCCGGAGGCCGAGCCGAGCCCCCAGGCACCGGGCTTCGTCGCTCCGAGCGTGGTGAGGCCGACCCAGGATTCGCGCTCGATCTCGGCGGAGCCGTTGCCGGCGGATACGCAGGCTACGCAGCTACCCCCGAGGACGCCGATTGGTCCGAGCGAGCCCGCAACGTCGGCATCGGAGCCACCACCGGCCTACTAGGCACACGGACCCTGCGGGGTGGCGGAGGCCGCTTAGCTGCCGCCGCGGCGGATATTCGGCTCCCGCGCGTACCTGAAGGCTTCCGAGCTCCTGACCGTACTGAGGGCCTGCTCCAGGCGACGACTGGTCCGCGACCGCCGGGCCCACCGCGCGAACCGCGCAGGCTCGGAGAGGTTCACTCGAATAACTACCTGCTGAACGAGGCCGGGCCCGACGACGTCGCCATGACCGACGACGAGCTCATGGCGCACTACGACACGCTCGAACAGCGGCTCGAAGACGTCAAGGCGCGTAGTGACGCAATCGATGAGTCGCTGCGGAACCCCACGGAGAAGGTGTATCGACCGTCCTGGGCGGCGGGCTACACCAACGAGGCGCTGATCGAGATCGCACGCCGCAACGGCGCCAGTGCCTACGACGAGGCGTGGGACCAGGCGATCGGGTTCGATCCTGGCTCGGGCGAGGTCAAGTACGGCGTCGGGGAGAGCGGCCTGCGAGGGACGGGACGTAAGCAGCAATCTCCGACCGAGCTCCGCGCCGAGCTCCGCGCGTTGCAGCAGGAAGAGGCCGACCTGATGGCCGCGGCGGACCAGCTTGGCTCCGCCCCCGCGGGCGTGCGCTACACGCGCCGTCCGATTGCCGGCGAAGGGCTGGCAGGTGAGGATCTGCCATTTGACGCGGGGAGTCAGGAGGCGAGTCCGAACGGACCGTTCGCGACGGAGGCCGGTGGTCCGTCGGGCGTCCTGGCGGACGACATCGTCACCAAGAACGGCACCAGCAAGCGCCCGAGCGGACTGCGGAATCTGTGGGGCGAGCCCGGCCAGGTAGTCGGTACGACCGAAGGTCGCATAGGCCGCGCCGTCGCAGACGCCGAGGCGGCGAGCAGTGGTCCGCCGAGTGAGGCGACGCTGCGGGCCATGCCGAACCTGGACGCGCTGCTGAAGGAAGAAGTACCCGACGAGATACGCGTGCAGATCCAGCGCGCGGTCGAGGACAACCCCGAGCTTTTCGAGGCGTACAACCAGGGGCGCATTAGCCATGCTTCGCTGACCGACGACCTGGCGCGGAAGGTCGGCATGTCGACCAAGGACTGGCTCGCCACCAAGGTCGGCCAGGGCTTCAGCACGCCTGAGCTCGTTGCGCTGCAAGCAGCCGCCGTCGACGCGCAGCACGGCATCTACGACATGGGTCGTGAGATCCTGGCTCGCCAGGGCGGCGTCGACGGGTTGAGTCCCGAAGAGGTCGCGTTCGCGCTGCGGAACCTGTTCGATACGAACGGCCTGCTGGCAGTCGCCCGCGGCGCTCGCAGCACTCAGGGGCGAAGCCTGAATGCGCTGAAGCAGCGGTTCGACCGCACGCTGGCACGCGGCATCACCGGCGCCAACGAGAAGCGCGCTGCTGACAAGGCCGCGGCGCAAGCCCGCCGAGGGGCGACGAAGGCAACGCAGTTGCTCAACAAGGGCCGCGACCTGGAGCAGGAAGCGGCGCAGGCCGTCGGCAAGGCCAAAGAGGCGGGACTGCCCAGGAACATCTGGCAGCAGATCGAAGAGGCGTACGCCGAGCTCGATCGCTACAACGCCATGTCGCTGCATGAAAAGGGTGACGAGTTCGCGCGGCTCGCCAAAGAGCGAGCAGATCGCGCTGCCGCGCGCAAGGCCAAGGTGCGCGAGGCTCCGCAGGAGCTTCTGAGTGCTTTACGCGCCGAGCTCGCTGCCGAGCAGAAGATCTTTGCCGGTCGGAAGAACACCTGGGAGACGATGGCGTTTTGGGACTCGAAGGCGGCGGAGATCGCGGCTGAGAAGCGCCGCGCCTTCAGGGGCGGGCTGTACCTGGAGCAGGCGCGGAAGTCCGCCAACCTGGCGGCGAAGAACGAGGACGCGCGAGCCGCGCAGGCGTGGGAAGAGGCGTCGCGTCGTCAGGGCAAGATGACGCAGCGGGCGACCACGCTGCTGGAGTCGATCGGTGGTGTCGAGCCGTCCAAAGAGCTCCTGAAGTCGTTCGTCCAGGCGATCGCATCGGGCGACCCGATGGTCGCGGCCAAGTTCATGAAGGGGCTGCATCCGCAGCGCAGTGGCTTCGCCAACTTCGTGGAGGTCGCGCGCAACTCGAACATCATGCGCTTGGCAGGCATGCTGTCCGCGACCGCGACGCACATCATCAACATGGGCGGCAGCATCGTCCAGGTGCCGCTCGAAGTCGGTACGCACGCGCTGACGGTGGGTATCGACATCCCACGCGCAGCCATCACCGGCGGCGAGCGACAAGCCTATGCAGCCGAGCTCGGGCCGATGCTGCGCGGCTGGTGGGACAACGCGCCGGACGCCAACGGCAAACGCTTCGGCATGGCGTCGGCGCTGCCCGACATGCTGCGTATCCTGCGCGGCGACGTGAAGGGCGCGCTCCAGGACTACGGCCAGAGCGACGTCGCGCAGATGCTGAAGACGGGCATCTCGCCGTCGAACGTGGCAGACCTGAGCACGATCCGACCGGGCTTCCGATCGAGCGATCTGCCAGTGATCGGCTACCCGCTCGGCAAGCTGCCAGGCAACGTTGCGGAGCGGGTCATCGATCCCACGATCGAGATGCCGCTGCGGGCGCTGCAAGCGGAAGACCTGGCGTTCCGCGGCGCGGCAATGGGCATGCACGCGCAGCGCGTCGCCATTCGTCAGGCGACCCGCGAAGGCTTCCGCGGCGCCCGCCGTACGGGCCGCGCGAACAACATCGTCGCCAATCTCGAGGAATACCCCGAGCTCTACCAGGAAGTGGCTGAAGCGGCGGCGCGCATGATCTTCCAGGAGCGGCGGACCGTGCCTGGCATGTCGAACGTGCGCCTGCCTGGCACCGCGGGCGAGGCGGGCGGCGTGCTGGTCAGTCAGGTCATTCCGTTCCGCAAGACGCCAGTCAACATCACCGCGCAGGGGCTCGGGCTGTCGCCGTTCGGCGCTGCGGGCGTCCTGGAGGCCGTCGGTGAACGCGCCGGTATCAAGGCCAAGGTCGCCAGCGGGGAGCTTCCAGCCTCACGGCTCGGCAAGCAGACGCTGCTGGCGCAGGAGCGTGCGTCGCGAGCGGTCATCGGCTCGGCCATCCTGGGTACGGCGTACCTGTGGGGGACGCAGCAGGACGAGCAGGGCAAGCCGAAGGGCACGCTGACGGCGATGTACGACGAGGACGAGGCGTCAACCTACCCGCAGGGCTGGCGCGCGTGGTCGATGCGCCAGGAGAACCCGGCCAACGGCGAGATCGTGTACGTGCCGCTCCAGAATTTCGGCGCCGCGGGCGTGCCGATGGCAATGGCCGCGATCCTGGCCGACGCGTCGCGGCGCGGTAAGACGGTCGTCTCGGACGAAAAGGAGATGGGTCGCGCGATCGCCGGCATCGGGCGCTATGCGCTGGACACGCCGTTCCTGCAAGGTCTGTCTGATGCCGTCGAGCTCTTCCACGATCCAGGGCGTGCAGGCACCAAGTTCGTGGAGGGGCTGGTCGGCAGCTACGGCCCGTACTCGGGCATGGGTCGCCAGATCCAGCGCGCCTATGGCGTTGCGAGCAGAAACCCGCGCGAAGGCTGGCTGATGATGCTGGACGCGCTCGAAGCGAACTACCCGGGCCTGAGCGGCAACGTGCCCGAGGCGACGACGGCGCTAGGCGAGCCGCGCACGCCAGGTGCGACCGGCTTCGGCGCACTGGTCGGTCGTTACGACATCGAGCGCGACACGCCAACGCTTGAGGCGCTGCGGCTGGCTGACGTCAACGTACCGCGCGAGACGCGCGTCCTGTCGACCGGTGGCGGCTACGGCGTGGAGCTCACCGAGGCGGAACGCGACACGCTGAAGCGCGCCCGCGGTCAGGCGATCATCGCTGAGGTCGCCAAGGAACGGGCGAGGCCGCGGACGGCGAGATCTGAGCAGGTGCTGCGGACCGCGGCGCCTGACTCGCCGCAGTACCGTGCGGCGCTCGAAGATTTCAACGCGGCGATGCAGGGGGCGGTCACCGACGCGGCGAAGTGGGCGAATCAGGATTTCGAGAAGCAGCTTGGCAAGGCCGAGATCAAGCGCCGTGAAAAGCAGACACGCGAGGTCGAACAGCGGTATCTCGGGACGCCGAGCCTGCCAGTAGGGGAGCTCAATCCGTGATGTGCAACACTAGCCGCGTGAGCGGGACGGTCTGAAGCGATGGCCGACACCAAACACTTCGCGAGCGCAGCGGCGGCGGTCGAAGACATTGTTCCGGGCTCGCGCGTCGTCGGCCAGATCCCGTTCTACGTCACCGAACCGATTCCTGAGGCCGAGCGGAATCGGGACGGGCCGACGACGCGCTCGGTGCAGCGCGGCTACACCGTGTCGTACATCCGTCCCGATGGTCAGCCAGACGAGATCGTCGTCGGCCCGTCGTACGAGGCGAAGGAAGGCGAACCGGCGCCGACCGGCGCGACCGTCGTCTGGAACAACGAGCCTGGGGCTCCGCTGCCGCCGTCCACGGTCATCCTGAAGGGGCCGAAACAGGGGCCGACGACAACCACGGCGACGGCATCACCCGCCGAGAACCTGCAGCGTCTCGACGCGCAGATGAAGCCGATCACGGACCCGAGTCAGCCCGCGGTCTACGTGCGCGATCCGAAGGCACCGGCCAGCACGCCGCCGTTCAAGCTCGACCCCGACGCCGTTTCGAGCAACCCGTCGAAGTGGCAGATCCTGAAGCACCCGACGACACAGGAGCCGATGGCGTACATCGACCCTGCCAACAACAAGGTGATGGCGACGATCGCGCCAACGCCGGACAAGAAGGCGACGGGCACGTACGACAACGTCTACGACCCGAACGATCCGACCAAGAAGCGCATCATCGGTATGGTCGACAAGGGCGACCCGTCGATTTACCGCCCCGTCACGCAAGACCCGAATACGCAGCGTCAGATCGTCACCACGCCGACCGCGGTCTACGCGATCAACCCCGACAACACCCACGTCAAGCTCTTCGACATCGACAAGAATTCGCCGTTCCAGGCGGTCATAGTCGACGGCAAGCCGTACCGCTTCGATCCGAATACGGGCGTCTTCACGCCAGGGCCGGTCAACGATCACCCGGACATCAAGGATCAGAACGGTCTGACGATGGTCTGGACGACGTCCGAAGACGGATCGGGCAAGTACGCCTATCCGCCAGGTGTCGAGCCGGCCAAGACGATGACGGGCGCGGGGACCACGTCCAAGTACCTCATTTGGTACAACGCGCAGACCGGTCAGGAGATCAGCCGTTCGGACAATCCGAACTATGAGCCGACGAAACCTGATCTGCCACAGATCAACCTGAACGCGCGGAAAATCCCGCAGGTCGATCCCGACAACCCGGGAAAGATCATCTGGATCGACAACCCGAATCTCCAGAAGGCGCCAGAGGCGCTGACGAATCTGGCGTCGCAGCTTGCGGGGGTCGTTGCTGATCCGAACAACCCGCTGACGCTGGACGAAGCGAAGGCGATCATCGACGCCGCGAACGCGCAGATGACGTCTGCGACCAACGCCGCGACGACGGCGATGCAGACGACGCAGCAGGGCGCGGCGACCGGCGCGGGCATCCTGAACCAGCGAGCGGCGACCGCGCAGAACCTGGTCCAGCAGGGGCTCGGCATGGTGCAGGGCAACAAGGACATCACCATGCCCCTGCCCGGTATCGGCGGTCAGCTAACGCAGGGCGCAGCAGCGTTCGCGACCGAGCTCGGCGGAGGCCAGGAGGTCTACGACACCGCGGCGCGCCTGGTGAAGGCCGCGGACCCGCAGGGCGGCAATCCCATGATGTCCGCCGCGGCGGCGACGCTGACGCAGATCATGCAGCGGTATCAGCAGGCGACCGGCCAGCCGCATCCGCTGGTGCAGGCGACGAAAGCGGCGAAGGCGTCGCAGACCGCGGGAGCGATGGTGGCACCAGGGACGCCGGTGGTGTCGCCCGCCGCGGTCGCACCGACGGTCTTCCAGGCGCAGTTCGACCCGCGGCTGAATCCCGCGGCCCCGCAGCAGCCCGCCGGAACTGTGCTGCCACCAGGGGTAACGGGCACGGTTGCGCCTGACGATCCGCGGCGGAGACGCAGCATGATGGCTGGCTTTGTCGCCCCTGAAACACTGCTGCAGATGGGGGTGACCTAGATGGGCGTGATGGTTGGCGGAGTCTGGCACGAAGAGCTCGCTGATCCAGGTGGCGGCTCGTACGAGAGCGGCGAGGACTACAACCAGGCATCGAGCGGAACGCAGTGGGGCGAAGGGCTCAACACCAGCTATGGGGGCGACAGTGGGGGCGGCGGTCCCGTCCAGAACACTCACCCCGCAGCGGTTGGTTACAACGAGTGGGGCGACCCGATCTTCAACACGCCGAACGGGCCGAAGACCGGTACGCAGATCACCCAGGAGCTCGCCGCGGTTGGGTGGGACGGCCAGGGCGAGCCGGTCGCGGTCTACAACCGCACGGCGGGCGGCGGCAGCCCGCCTGCAACGACCTTAACTGCAACGACCAAGACGCCAACGGTGGTCCCGAAGGGGACGGGCGCCGAGCAGTACGGCGGGGCGATTGATCGGCTGTACGAGGCGATCATCTCGGGCAACGCCGCGCGCATCGCGGAAGAGATCCGCCAGTTCAACGCCACGTTCGGTCTGGACACGCGCAAGTTCGAGGAAGACACCCGTCAGTTCAACCAGACGTTCGGCATCACCCAGGCGGGCTTGACGGGCACGTACCAGGGGGCGCCGACGCTGCCGGCGCTGACCAGCTATGCGACGCAGTTCGGTCAGTGGGGGGTACCGACCGCCGGGCAGTCGACGCTGGCGGCGCAGAACCAGGCGTATACGCAGCAGATAGGTGCGATCAACGCTGCCGCGGCGTTGCAAGCGAATCCGTTCCGCCAGCAGCAGGTGATCGGCCAGCTTGGCAATGTCCTGGCCGGGCAGGGTGTCGCTGGCTTCAGCGCGCCGAACACGGTTGCCGGTGTCGGCACCGCAGGCGGCAACAACCGTGGCGGCATGGGCTACTTGCAGCAGTTGATCGATGACATCCGTGACCCGAGTGCCAACACCGCCAGCATGAACAGCGTCCTGGACGCCACGCCGACGCCGACCAAGCTGAACAGCGTCGAGTTTCTGCGCTCGGCGCCGTCGACGCAGAGCATGGTCCTGCAAGCGATGCAGGAAAAGTACGGGCTGGACCCGGGTGACGCGGTCAAGCAGATCCAGAACACGCTGCCGCAGTTCACCGCGCCGACCACGATGGGAGGTCTACGTCGCTGATGCCGCTTAAGAAGGGTTCCTCGAAGAAGGTTGTCTCGGACAACATCCGCACCGAGATCAAGGCTGGCAGGCCGCAGAAACAGGCGGTCGCGATCGCCATGCGGAAGGCGGGCAAGCCGAAGAAGTGAGGCATCACCACCGCTGGCGTCATTTCCCGCGGCGTTTCTCGTTCTACTGGCGGTACTTCAACGGGTGCGCCCACTTTGACCGTCACCCGACCTGGAGATACGCATGACCGTTGAAGACCGCGGCGTTCACCCCGACCTGGTCGAGGAAGAGCAGCAAGCTGCTCAGGCCGCGCAGGAGACGCAACAGGAGGCTCCAGCGCGCGGACGGCGCAACGGTCGCTCACGCGCGCCGCAGGCGCCTTAGCCCGCTCCTGATGCGTCTCCGCAGACGCCTGAGGCTCCGCCTGAAGAGGCACCCGAATGGTGGACGGCGGCACGCGAGGCGAAAGACCCGAGCGAGGCGTTCAAGCTGCTGGCAAAGAACCTGCCGCGCGACGTTCTGGAGAAGGACGAGACGCTCAGCGGGCTGGTCGGTCACAAGGCCGACGCGCTGCTACGGAAGCGGCAGCAGGACGCGATCGAGCAGCAGAAGCGCGAAGCCGCGCAGAACAACGATCTGTACACGCTGGGCGAGCTCACCCAACGCGAGCTCCAGGAGCGCGAGGCGGCTGCTCAGCAGCAGCGTGCCGCTGCCGATGGCGGCTTCATGGACGGTGTCGTACTCTTCCAATCGCAACTGCCCGAAGAGATCCAGCGCACGGTCGCTGGTCGCACATTCGGGGAGGGAAAAGGTCAAGCCGCAGGGGTCGCTGAATATCTCCAGTTCTTGTCTGACGAACGGGTCAAGCTCAAGGAAGCGGAGCTCGAACGCGAGTTCCAACGCCGCGAGTCTGCACTCCGCAAGTCGGTCCTGAGCGAGGTCAACGGCGACGAGCCAGTCCCCGAGCGCGAATCTGGAACCCCCGGTCGCGTCCGCGAAGTGACTGACGAACAAATCGAGGCGATGACCATCAAGGAATATGACGCCTTGTTCGATGAGAACGGGCGACCAAAACCGGGGGTCCGCCATCGAAGTACCCGAGGCATCCCCCTGACACAACACTGAGGGGGTTAGCCGGTGCCGACTGGTGCAACCGAATTTGTAGACAAGACGATCGCGGACGGCGTCTTCAGCCCGGACGTCTGGAGCAAGCAGGTGCTCCGCGCGACCGAGTCGAACCTGGTCATCGCCAAGCTGGTCAATCGCGGGTTCGAGGCCGACGCGACGGTCGGTAAGGCGGTCAAGGTTGCCAGTATCGGCAACCTGGCTGCGCGGGCGAAGGCGGAGAACACCGCCATCACCTACGAAACGGTCGCTGAGAACACAACGACCATCACGCTCAACCTGTGGAGCTACGCGGCGCTCGGCATCGAGGACATCGTCAAGGTCCAGGCCGCGGTCGACGTGCAGAACGAGTACCAGCGCAAGCTCGGCTATGCCGTCGCGCGCGATATCGACACCAAGCTGGCGGCGGACTTCGCCGGCTTCAGCCAGACCGTCGGCACGCTCGGCACCGCGGTGTCAGACGCCAACGTCCTGGCCGCGATCAAGCTGCTGGACGATCAGGACGTGCCGCAGAACGAACGCTACTTCGTGATGACCCCGGCAGAAAAGGTGTCCAAGCTGGCGCTCGATCGCTGGAGCAACGCGTTGTACATCGGGGACCGCAACCTGCCGGCCAAGACGGGCGAGCTCGGCAACATGTACGGGCTCGATCTGTACGTCACCACCAACCTTGTGAAGCCCGCCGCGGGGCAGGCGCACAATGCGATCTTCCACCGCGACGCGATCGCGCTCGTTCAACAGCGCAGCCCCAAGAGTCACCTCTTCTACGACATCGACGTCTTCACCTGGAAGATGGCGGTCGAGACGATCTATGGTCACCAGGAGATGCGCGACCTGTTCGGCGTCCTGGTGCTCGGCGCGTCGTAGACCCATGCCCGAAGCCATCACCGGTAACTCGTTCCTGGATTCGCTGCTGGAGCGCACGCCGGTCGCTCCGAGCCAGCCGCGGCGGGGTCAGAACTACAACTACCCCGAGCGGCTGTACCTGCTGCCCGACGGGCGGGTGGAGTACCTCCAGGGCGATCCGCACAACCGCGCGTACTACGAGGACAAGGGCTATCACCTGATGAGTGAAGCCCCTGGTCGGGACGGTCGACCGTCGGAGGTCGACCAGTACCTGAAGGTCGAATACCCCAAGATCCTGGCTGAGCAGCGCGAGAAGGCGGCGATCATCAACGCCATCCGCCGCGCTGGTGAGCGCGATCGCAACCTGAATTTCGAGGACGACTTCGACGGCAAGACGCTCGAAGAGCTCCAGGAAGATCTGCGGCGCATCCAGGAGGACTACGGCAAGCCGATCAGGATTTCGCGGTCGCGGGCCGCGACGCGCGCTGAAGAGAACCGCGATCGGATGCTGGTCGGTGTCGAGACGACCGAGCAGACGTCGATCGAGGCGGTTGAAGCGCGGCGCGTGGCACGTCCTCCGCGAGGGAGTGCGGCATGACCGAGCAGAACGAGGGCGCCGCGGTAACGGAGCGCCAGCGCGAGCAGTACCGCCAGGACCGCGAGCGGCGGGATGAATGGGACAAGCAGCCGTTCCCCAAATCCAGGGAGCGTGAGCGTGAGGGCAACGAGCGTGCGTACTGGCGTGCGGTCGCGGAGATCCCCAATCCGGGCCCGGTCGAACCGTTGACCGAGCTCCAGGCGTTTCACGCCGAACAGACTGACCCGCCGCCCGGACCGTACCCCGATCCGCCGCTCGGGCCGTATCCCGACCCCGTCATTAAAGAGCGTCCATCGGAGGAAGCCGTCTATGGCAACGCACCAGGACCACGAAAAGGAACAGCGCGAACGCGACGCGAAGGAGAAGGAAGCGCGCGAGAAGGCCGAGAAGGAGCGCGAAGCTCGCGAAGCGAAAGCAGAGAAGGCCGAAGCGCGCGAGGAACGGGCATCAGCGGAGCGGCAGGAACGGGACGAGAGTACGACGAGCCAAACGTCGACGGCTACGACGAGGACATCCGAGAACGGGCCGAAGGCGTCCCCAGCGCAGCAGCCCCCGAGCGGCAACAAGCCGACGTCCGAAAGCCATCCAACGCAAGGTCATCCAACGTTTCCAAACCAGCCGAAGCCGACAACGACAAGCGGCGAGCCGATCGCGAAACCGAGCGAGAAGCTGGACCCGAAGAGCGGGGACATGCTGGTCGATCCGAGGCCGACCGCCCCGCCGATCGTCCAGGGGAACGCTGAGTACGTCTTTCCGCCTGCGGCGCCGAGCTCAGACGAAGTCCTGGCAATCGAGCCGAATCTGTACGAAGACGCGGTCGACGGCCCCGACGAGCAGATCTCGCAGATCACGTACGTTCACTGGACGCGTCCCGATGGGGGTGACTTCATCGCGCCGCTGAGCACTGCGGAGGTCTACGAGCGCAAGGGCTACAAGCGTGGCGAGGACGAGGACATCCCCGACCTGGTGGCGTACATGGCCGAGAACGCCAAGAGCGACGAGCAGCGCGAGCGCGACAAGGTGTCGAAGGAGCGTATCGAGCAGCACGATCGCGATCGGCGCGAGCTCTTGCAGCAACAGCAGAACCGACGGCGGGAGCAGGCGCGTGCCGGTTGACGGGACGTCGATCGAGTCACAGATCGGCGCCGCGGCGGGGCTGTGGACGCACACGCCCGTCGATTGGGCGGGTAACGAGGGCCCGGCCAAGCCGGGCTCCTGGCCCAACAACGCGATCGCCGGCCAGTTCAGTACGGCGACTGGCACTCGGCCCGGTAACCCGGGCGCACCAGGTAGCGCGACCGCGGCGGGCATCACGCTCGGGACGCCGACGGGCGTCACCGGCACGGCAGCGGTCATTAACTGGACGGTCGCGGCGGGTGCCGGCACGGTCAGCAACGTCGAGTACGGGCTGACAACCGCATACGGCTCGAACGGCGCCAATCAGAACGGCGCCGGCGCGAAGACCACGCCGCTGTCTGGCCTGACCCTGGCGACCACGTACCACTACCGCATCAAGGCCACGCTGAACGCGGTGACGAACTACACCGAAGACGACACGTTCAGCACACTGCCGACTACCGCATAAAGGAGCGCCATCCATGTCTCAACCAAATCCACCACGCCCGCCGGGTCCGCCCGACCACCCACACGGTGGGCCACCAGGCCAGACCGGCGACCATCCGCAGGGCGGGCCACCAGGTCAGGAGAAGCCCCGTCCCGAGCAGGATCTGCCAACGCCGCCGCCGCCGCGTCCGGAGCAGCAGCCAGGTCCGCAGCCGCCCGATCCGGGCGAGCCTGACGACGACGATCAGCCGGAGTCGCCAGAGCGACCACGATGAACGACGAGCGCACGCCGGACGTCATCGATGGTGCTCGTTTCCTGGGACTCTCGCGGGCCGAGGGCATGCGCGAGCTCGGCATCAGTGACGAGCGTGCGTATGCCAGGGCGTACCGCGACGTCGAGGCGGCGGTGAACGCTCGCGACAACCGTGAATCGCAGGGGGGCGTTCGCGCCCCCATCGTCATCAAGCGCGCTGGCCGGGACGTTACCGACGTCTAGCTGATGCCGAGCGCCCCGCCGCTGCTGCCGATCGGAGGGGCGCCGCCGCCATACACGCCGCCCCTGGTTCCGCCAGGTGGTGTACCGCCATTGCAGCCCGCTCCACCGTTGCCCGGCCCAACGCCGCCAGCACCGTGGACGGGCCCGCAAGGTCCGCCCGGCCCCGCGGGGGAACCAGGTCCACCTGGCCCACCAGGCGCCGACTCAACAGTGCCCGGACCGGCGGGGCCGCAGGGCGCAACGGGCCAGCCCGGGCCGCAGGGCGTTCCGGGCCCGACGGGTGCTGAAGGTGTTCAGGGCCCGGTAGGGCCTACGGGCCCGCAGGGCGCCGCTGGCAGCGGTGTCACCATGCAGGGCAGCGTCCCGACTGAGGGAGCTCTGCCGCCGTCTGGCAACGCGCAGGGCGATGCCTACATCGTCCAGGCCGATGACTCGCTGTGGATTTGGGACGGTACACAGTGGGTGTCAGGCGGCTCGATCCAGGGTCCGCCAGGTGCGACCGGCCCCGCCGGCGCGCAGGGACCAGCCGGAGCTCAAGGTCCGCAGGGTGTGCCAGGTACGGCGGGCGCCACCGGCGCACAGGGGCCGCAAGGCATCCAGGGTCCGCAGGGTGTCAAGGGCGATACGGGCGCCACTGGTTCGGTCGGTCCTGCGGGGCCGCAAGGCGACCCCGGTCCGCAGGGTGTTGCGGGTCCGCAGGGCGTCAAGGGGGATACGGGTGCCGCAGGCGCTACGGGCGCACAGGGCGCGCAGGGTATCCAGGGGCCGCAGGGCACTCAGGGTCCGGCTGGTCCTGGTGTGCCAGTCGGCGGCGCGACCGGCAACATCCTGACCAAGACCAGCGCGACGGATTACGCCACGGCATGGCAGGCGCCGGTCGACTACCTAACGCAGGCCGAGGGAGACGCGCTGTACGCCACGCCAGCGAGCGTCACCAGTGCGATCAACACCCACGCCGCGGCGGCTGACCCACATTCGGTCTACCTGACGCAGACTGAGGGTGACGGGCGCTACCTGACACCAGCAGCCGCGGCGACCACGTACCTGCCGCTGGCCGGTGGCACGCTGAGCGGTGGTCTGCAATTCGGCCCAACGAATTCCCATGACATCGGAGTCAGTACCGGAGGAAGACCGCGCGACTTGTTCGTCGCGCGCAACGCGACGCTCGGCGGGTTCCTGACGACGGTCGGGATCACCAGTACGGGCGGGGTGACGATTGTCGCCAGCGTTCTGGCGATGAGCTACGACCAGCACATCCAGTGGGGGGACGCCAACAAGCGCATCTTTGTCGACACGCCCGGCGCGATGATCTTCGATGCCTGGTCGGGGTGGTACTGGCGGAGCGCGCAACATGCTCATGCCGTCCGCATGAGCCTGAGCGCAGGCGGCGTCCTGGATGTGCCAGGCGCGATTATCGGCACGCTGGACTACGTTGGCCTGAAGCACAGCAACTTCTGGCAGTACTCGTCAGGCAGCATGGATCTCGGCAACGCCACTACGTACGCGCACCAACTTCGAGGCGTTCGTGCCTGGGGCGGAACGCTGACGGTGTCCTGCACCGGTTCGAGTGGGTTCATCGTCGGTGGCGGCATCGTCAACCCGCTGGTTTTGTCAAACGGCGAAGGGTGGGTGTTCATTGCTCGCGACGGATACTGGTGGTCGCTTGCGAGGTCGTACTAAGGAGATGGCATGGCTGGACTGACCCCGAGCACGGCACTGGAGCTCAACAACACCGTGGGTACGATCCTGCGGCGGTTCGTGGACGACCGCGAGAGCGTGCTACACCTGCACGCCAGCCTGGAGCCGCTCGATCTCACCGCCGAGCCGTACCTGATGAGCGAGGAAGATCAGACGTTGATCAAGTCCGCGGTTGGCGATCTCAACACGGCGCTCCAGGCGATCGACATGACGTTCATTTCGCGGCTCGTAGGGATGTGGTGAAGTCGATTCCGCTCAAGACGCTGCACGCCGAGGGGCAGGCGGACATCGAGTACGTTCAGATCCTGCGCGAGGTCATGCGCCGTCCGCTGAACCCGCAAGCGGGTGCCGACATCGTGGAGATGCGGCAGTCGATCAGGGTGCTGGACGAGCTCGAAACCTCGAACGGTACGTTGGAGCTCGAAGACGCCGATTACGAGCACTTGAGGGCCAAACTGTTGGCAATGCCCTGGAACGTGATTGATCGACGCATCGTGCAGCTTGTCGATGAGGTAACGGGTGCCTGATGCCGACTCTGGCTGAGTACCGACGATCGGTCGCGGTCGAGTCGGGGCCGTACATCGGCCCGGAGAGCTATGTCGTCCGAGCGACCAGCGGATCGACCACCACCAAGCTGGTGTGTTCGGCGTACCCGATCAGGAGCGGCATCCCGCAGAACGATCTGCTGGTCGAACGTCCGCTGTACCGCCCGAACGCGGTGCGTGAAGAGGACAAGCACCGCTACGTCCAGGCGTACGACCCGACGACGGGGAGCATCACACCCGATCTGGCGTGGATCAACCCACCCATCCCGGTCGCCGGACCGACGACGTACGAACAGCTTGAGGCGTACACCTACGCCGATCTCGAAATGATGACCTACGAGCAGATGGAGAACCTGGGCGCGGCAGGCGTAGGCGAACGCTTCGAGATCCTGGGGCCGTTTGACGTGCCGACGTTGCATCAACTCATCAACGACGGGCTGAAGCAGTGCTGGATGGTGATCGAGGTCGCGTCCATCCCGACGCCGGGTGCATCGCGGCATTCGCTGGAAGTGTTGACCCCCTGGCTCCAGGACGTGAACCACGTCCGTCAGGCGGGGGTGCTGGCAAACTACGAGGACCGCAATCAGAACGATCCGTTCCGCCGCATCGTGCATGGTCGCGTCGAGCGCGACGGCGGCAACTTCTACTTCAACAGCGGCAGTCGGACGTTCAACGAGTACGACATCCTGTACCTGCGCTGCTACAAACGTGCGTACGACCACTGCCGCCCGTCGGGCGGCGCCTTCGGTGACCAGCGGGGGCTGGTCCTGGAGACGGACGAGGCGCCGATCGAGCGTGATTGGCTCGCGAGCTCCGCGGTGAACATTGGCTGGCGGCGTTTCGCGCACATTCTTGAACCTCAGGCCAACCAGCGCCTGATCCGTGACCAGGTGAGCGCCGCGGCGTGGTTCACCGATCGCAGTCGGCAGCACTTCACCGCGGTGGCGCCGACGTTGACCTTTCGCCCCACTCGCCAATTCGGGCCGGTGGCACGCTAGATGTCGATTCTGTCAGCGCGGCGACGTCCGTTTCCCTACCACGTAGTCATCGGCAACACCGGCTTGCTGGTGGGGTCCGCTGGGCCGAACAAGCCGATGCTGGTGAGCTCGAAGATCCAGGACATCTCGCAGGTGGCGCCGCCCGACTACTCCTACGCGGGCTCCAGCCCCATCTCTGATCGCGACCAGCCCTACGAATCGCTCGTCCTGGGCTACGGCTGGACCGTTCAGGAGAAGTGGCAGGACATGCGCTACACCGCGGCGCAGGCGGTCGATCTGTCCGTCCACCCCTGGTGCAAGGGGCCGGAGATCACGCTGTTCACGCCGCCGATCAGGGACATCACCAGTGGCGTCCGTGGCTTCTTCGAGCTCGGCGGGGTGTTGTACTGCGCGCAGGGGCGGTACATCCTGCGTCGCGATGCCGACAACACCTGGCCGGTGGCGAAGGACTTCGGCGCCGGTGTCGCGGTCCTGAACGTCATCGTCTTCGCCAGCAACTTCGACGGCATCCCGCTGGTGTGGGTGGCGCTGAATACGGGACCAGCACAGTACAGCGCCAATGGAACGACCTGGACGGCGATGCCGACGTTCACCGCTCTGGCGTTCGCCAGCGTCGGTCGCGAGTGGTGGATGGCGACCGACACCAATCTGCTGCGGAAGTGCGATACGAACGCCGACCCGCGTCTGGAGGCGAACTACACCACGACGCAGTTCCGCGTCGGGGACAAGAGCTCGCACATCACGGCGCTGATGATCTCGTCCGCCGGTACGCTGATCATCGCCAAAACCGACGGGGTCTACACGCTCCAGGCGAACGGCGACGATCGCCAGTTGTTCCCATTTCTTGAGTTTGCGCCGCTCACCAGCAACGGGCAGGCGTGGGGGCAGTTCGAGAACAGCCTGTACACGTCCTACGGGCGCAACCTGATCAAAATCGATTCTGACCTGTCGGGCTCGGACGTCGGTCCTGAGCGGCTGATCAACAACGACTCAGACGTCCGCGGGCGCGTCACCAGCTTCACCGCCATCGGTGGCATGTTCGCGCTGGCCGGCCTGTTCAACCCCGATACGAACATGGGCTACCTGATGAAGTTCGGCGCGTACACGGCGCAGGGCTCGGAGAGCTCAGAGGTCCGTCACCTGGACGTGTGGCACGGATCGATCAGCGAGCCGTTCGCCAACAGGGCGCTCCAGGCACTGTTCCCGAGCACCATCGGTGCTCCAGGAGCGCACACGCGCACGTATATCGGCATGAGCGAGGGCACGATTGGCTGGCTGATCAATCCGTGTGTGGCGAACCCCGCGGCGTGCGAGGCGTACCGCTTTCACGTCGGGGTCGGGTGGGTCGATCTGCCGACCTGGCACGGCGGCTACCACGCGTCGACCAAGTCGCTGCGGCACTTCTCGGTGACGGGCGAGCACCTGGACGCGAACAACTACGTGTCGTTGCAGTACAAGCTCGATCCTGCGACGCCGACGTTTACGCAACTCGGGCCAAAGTTCGACACCGCGACGTACGAGATAGCGCCATTCCCGATCGACGCCTCGACCGTGCTGGCTGAGTTCAGGGTGAGCCTGCACAACACCGCGGCGACGGCCAGCCCGCTGGTGTCTGCCGTCTCGATCGGACATGCGCTGCGCCCCAAACGGTACATGCAGGTGGAGCTCACCATTCTGTGCTCGGACGGCCTGGTGCGGCGCGACGGTGTGCCGATGCGGATCGGGCGGCGGGCGATCCAGTGCGCGGTCGAAGAGGCCGTCGACACCCCGGGCGCGGTACGGTGCATCCTGCCGGACGAGAGCGTGCAGAATCTGTCGTTTACGGACTACGCGATCTCGCAGAGCTTCGATGAGATCGGTCGCCAGTGGCGTGGTTCACTCACGGTCAAAGCGGTCCAGTGGGACACTGTGAAGACGGAGTTGTAGATGGCTCGAATCGAGACTGACCCGAACTACACCGCGCCGACCTTCCCGAGGGCGACCGCGGGGCCGGACATCTTCAAGAAGGAAGACGTCCAGAAGCTGGCCGAGGCGCTGAGCGTCCATACCAATGACGGCGCCGGTCACGGTCTGCCGATCAACGGTGCCAGCATCGCACCTGGTTCGATCACGTCGGCGCAGATCGCGGACGGCGCGATCCAGGGCACCGACATCGCAGACAACACGATCAACGCCAGCACGAAGATCTTCACCGGCAGCATCATTGGCCAGAACATCTCCGATGACGCCATCGGCCAGAACCATCTCACTGACAATGCGGTCACCACCGCGGCCCTCGTCAGCGGTGCAGTGTCCAACTACAACGGCCAGCTTGCGGTCCTGCCGTTCAGTACGAGCCAGGTCGGAACCTGGGTGGCGACGCCGTTGTCCATAAATTTCACCACCGCTGGCGGCGGCGTGTTCCTGTGGTTCGCGTTCAACTGCTCGTACGCGGCGCCCGCCGGCGCGTACTTCCGTATTGGGATATCGATCGATAGCGGCGGCGCGATCACCATGCAGTCGAGCGTCAACAACATTGCCGACCAGGCGCACCGCGTGGGTGCCGTCTACCTGGCGACCGGGCTCAGTGCCGCGCCGCACAACTTCACGGTGTACGTCCTGCTGAACGCAGCGGGTACGTTCGCCTTCGACGGCGGCACGCCGGCGTCGGTCGTGCTCCTGGAGATGAAGCGATGAACGAAGACGAGATCCAGTTGAAGCTGGACCAGCTATCGCAGCAACAGAGCTTCCAGACGAACGCGATCAAGGCGGCGCTCGAAGCACGCTGGTCGGGCGGCGCGGACACAGTCGACGGCTGGCTGAAGGCACTTGATCCGTCGATCGAGACGAACCCGCAGACGCCGCTGTACTGATGCCGACGGTCGAGCAGCGCCTCAACCAGCTATCCGAGCAGCAGGGCTGTATCACGCGTGCGCTGGCCGCGATGGGTGACGGTCGCTGGACGTGCGCCCAGGCTGGCGCTGACAGTGTCGAGGGCTGGTTGCTGGCGCTGAATCCGACGTTCGAGGGCGGGCTGCTGCCCGATTCGCCGCTGTACACCATGCCCGACCCGCCGATCATCCTGGACCCGGATGTCCAGTGGATCGGCTCTCCGAACCACTACAACGGCAGGGCGGGCCACCAGGTGGTGGCGATCGTGATCCATACGATGGCTGGCACGCTCGAAAGCTGCGATAGCTGGTTCAGGAACCCGTCATCGCAGGTGAGCTCGCACTACGGCATCGGCCTGGGTGGCGAGATCCACCAGTACGTCAATCTGTGGGACGGCTCCTGGGCGAACGGCGTGCTCGAACCGGGCAACGACTGGACGGCGTTGGTCGGCAATAGCTCGAATCCGAACTATCAGACCGTCACCATCGAGACGGAAGACAACGGCCACGGCTGGACGGAGGTCACCGAAGACCAGTACCAGGGCACGCTGGCGGCGTGTCGGTTGGTGATGGAGGCGTACCCGCAGGTGTTCTACCTGTTCGGTCACCGCATCATTTCGCCGCAGTCGCGGCCACAGTGCTGCGGCGATCGCTGGTGGGAGAGCGGCAGCTTCCAGCGTCTGGCGGACGAGCTCGATCTGGAGGCACATTTCTGATGTCCACGCTCGCCATCGTCTTGATCGTCCTGCTGGTGGTCCTGCTGTTCGGCGGCTACATGGGCCGCGGCAGCTACGGCAGCAACGCGTACTACGGGCCCGGCCTGGGCCTGCTCGGGCTGGTGATCGTGATCGTGCTCATCCTGGTGCTGACCGGCAACCTCAACCTCTAGTCGGCGGTGAACATGGTCCACGCGCTGTGGGCTGCGGTCCAGGGCGACCCGCGCATGATGCGTATCCTGCACGGCTGGCTGACGATCGTGTGGTTCGCGGCGGCGTTCCCGATCATGATCTTCTGGAGCGAGAACATCCAGTTCCTGGTCTTCGTCAGCGTGTACGCCGTCGTCACCGGCCACTGGTCAAGCTGGCAGGCGGCGAGGGTCGAAGAGAAGCAGGATGAGGCCGGTGGCAAATAGTGGGGGCGAGTGGCATGAAGCGCCGCAGGTAACCATCACACGGCTGGTCTGCCAGTTGGTCCTGTCGGTAGGGGTGCTGACCGCATGCGGCCTGCTGGTGGTGAACCACCCCGAGCACGCCGCCGGCGCCGCTATGGCGGCGGGCGTCGTACTCGGGGCCTGGTTCGGGGTGGTTCGCGAGGGGCGGCTCCGCGGCTAGCGGGTCAGGCGTCCTGCGAGCCAGCCGAGCGCGACGATGCACGCCAGCAGCACCAGGACGACGACGGAGTCAGGCACGGAGCAAGTTCCAGATCGCCGTGTAGATCGTCCATAGCTGGAGTGCCACGGTCGAGATGACCAGGACGCCGATGCAGGCCAGGACGGCGTAGGCGATCAGCGGGTGAACTTCGCCGTCCATCAGAGGTCCGTCCAGCCCCTGTCAGGGGTCCAGATCGCCTGACCGCTCGGGTGAGCCTGCCAGAAGAGCTCTTCTTCGAGCGCCATCTTCTGCGCGTCCCGCGGCGGCTCCTGGACGAAGTACATTTCCAATGCGGCAACGTCTGAGGGGCGGAGCGAGCGCGTCTCGCCGGTGTCATCGGTGCGAACGATGACGATCGGGCCGGCGAGGCGGCTGTGCCCCAGGTGCGTCGCGAAGCGATTCGCTTCAGGCCGATCGGGGCGGATCAGCGCGTCGTCGTCGCAGAAGGCGTAGAAGCCCTGGCGGCGCAGGCTCGGCGGCAGGCCGCAGGTGCCGAGGTTTCCTTCGACCAGGCGTACCAGGTCGCGGTAGTCGTCGCCGTCGATCCGCTCCGAGCGCAGCGGTGCTGCCCCTCCAGGCAGCACCAGTACGGTCACCGGGCGGGTCATGGTTGCTTCATCGGAATGGCTTTGGCGACGCTGATGACGTCGACGCCTTCGGGTGCCGCGGCGGCAGCATCGTTGAAGCTTTTCGCGGCGACGATCGTTGTCTCGGTCCTGGTGACCGTGTAGGTGACCACCCATTCGGTCAACCCGGAAACCACCCCGTTGGTGGAGGTTTCCGCAACCTTGGGCGGCGAGACTGGTGACGTGCTAGGCATCTGAAATTGCTCCTTTTTTGGCTCTCTGTTCGGGCCACGGTTCGTCCCGCGGCGGGGTACGCCGGCACTGTCGAGCACCTCGTACAGGCGGGTCGTGCCGATGTTGTAGGCGCGCATGATCTCGGCAATCGTCTCGCCGGCAACGTACGCGTCGATGACTTCCTGGCGCTCTTCGAGCGTGAGCGGCGGTCGAAAATTGGGCGGGGCGTCAGAAACGGGGGTTTCCTCCTTTGGCGGCGGGATGACGGCGTCGTAGTGCGGCAGGCCGCGGGGTAGTGCGGCCTTGAGAATCATCTCGTTCGCGATCTGCTCGGGTGTTTTGCCGGCATCGATGCCGTTTTCAATTTCACGATCGAACTCGGCGTCGAGGACGACGCTTTTGACGGCGTCCTGGACGCTGAGCGGGGCGTCCCACTCACTTGGCCGTTCCACAATCTGCGGCTCCTGGAGGTCGACTTCGTTGATCAGCGCGCGGTTCGCTTGCGATAGCTGGTACTGCTGTTTGAGCGCGCGGCGGCGTTTCATTTCTGCCCTTTCCGCCTGGAGCGCAGGCTTGATGTACTGGAAGTAGCAGTGGGCGCACTGGTCGTGACCGGCGTGCGCGGTGCCCATGCAGCCCTCTCCGCGGTACTGGCACTTGCGGTGAGAGGACGACGCCATCAGTACCCCGCGCGCTCTTTCTCGGCGGCGACCTGGAGCGCCGCGACGATGGGCTCGCGCCACCCCTGCTTCGTCTCGTCGGTCCAGGAGCGCACCGCGGGTGTCCGCGCGAGCTCTCCAAGCAAGTTCAGCAGCGCGCCGAGCGGGACATAGGTGCGGACGCGGGCGGTGTTGCCCTCGCTGCCGCGGTGACGGATTTCGACCAGGGTCTGGCCGTCCCACTCTTCTTCGAGGCTGACGATGTCCGCGACGTTGACGTAGAGTGACGCCTGGTCGCGTCCAGCGAAAGCCACCCGCGGCAGTTCGATGAATGACGAGGTCATGCGAGATCGGGGGCTTACGCCCCCGCCTCCTTTTGCAGAATGGCTCGCAGGCCAGCGGTGAGCTCGCGGGCTTCGGACCCGCGACCAAACTTGTGGCTGGTCACGCCGTGATGGCGCGCGAGCGAGCGGATGACGGTCAGGCAGTAGATGCCGCGGAGCTCCGGCAGGCGTTCGCCGGTCTGCTCCGAAAAGATCGAGCCCTTGTACGAGCCGTCGCTCTTCTCGACCGTCTCGAACTCATCGATGACGGTGATCGGGATGTCGCTTTCGACGCGCATCGTGTCGGCGTTGAGGATCGAGTGACCGTCGTCACCGAACATGTCGAGAACGAGGATCTGCTCGTCCTGGGACACGGTGTCCCAGGAGAACGGGGGCTTCTTGGTCTTGGGCATTAGTCGTCTCCAAAAACGTCTTCGTAGCTGTAGCCGCCCGCGGGCCGCGGCGTACCGTTGCGCTGATCGCGCTGGTAGCGGCTGAGCGGGCGACCGTCGGTTGCGAGCTCTGAAGGATCGAGGGGCAGTTCCTCCTGCTTGATAGATGTGGCGACTGGCGTCGTCTGTACAGGCGCGGGCTGCTTGACCAGCGCGAGCAGTTCGTCGGCGGACTCTTCGACGCCAGTCTCGGGGTCGATCGCGACCGACTCGCTGGCCGCTTGCGCGGCCTGGGCGAGGCGGACGGACATCGGGATGGCTTTGGCGCCCCACGGCAGGCCAAGCTTGTCGGCGCAGGTTTCGCCGTAGCCGACCAGCAGGCTCTCGGGCTGGTCGAGCTCCTTGCCGCAGCGGAAGCAGCGCGAGCCTTCCTGGGCGAAGGCGAGGCCAGCGACCAGCCAGCCCTGCTCGTCGCGAGCGGCTTCGGCCAGAACCTTGACCGCGGCGGCGACGCGGGGGCCGGCGGACTTCCAGAGGCTGACCGCGCCGTTCGAGGCCGCGGTGCCGACGCCGTTCCACTCGCGCTCGCTGTCGCTGCCGCCGACGCGGAGGCTGATCTTGCGGGTGCCCTCACCGAACTTCTCGACGGCCCACTCATTCTTCGAGTCGAAGCGCAGCGCCAGGTGGTCGCCGTCGGGAAGGGTGACGCGGTAGCGCCCGTCGGGGATGCTGGCGACGTTCGGGCCGAATGGCGTAGCCGCGGGCGCCGAAGGCGCGGTGGGGGCGGCTGGTCGCTTGGCGGCGAGTCGGCGGCGGGCGTCGGCCATCAGCACGTTCAGGACACCCTTGCTCTGGCCGTCGGTCAGGAAGGCGCCGTTTGCCGCGCGAAGCTTCATGTCGCGCATGAAGTCGTCGTCTTCGCGAAGCTGGTAGATCGCGGCGTAGTGGGCAGCGGCTTGACGAAGCTGGATCGTCATGTCCGATGCCTCGAACTTGCGCCCGAGGGCGGCGCCGATTTTGTACACGGCGTTGAGGACGTTGCGGTCGGCGGGGGAGAGCTCGGTGTTCTGCATGGCACCTACTATAGGGCACCTACTGGAGGGGCTGTCAAGCTTTCCTCCAGCGGGTGCCGGCATCAGCGGTTCGGATCGTCGTCCGATTCGTGGACTTCGTATTGATCGAGCGCCGTCCAGCGGGAGTACAGGTCTGCGCCATACTCTTCGGCCTGCTCGCGAGTCGCGAAGCGCAGGGCGTTGTACGCCCACTCGCTATCGCCGCGGGTCTTGCAGCCGACCTTGTAGCTACGCGGCATACTTCGCCTCGTACGCGGCGACCGCGGTGTCGAGCGTGTTGTTGTCGAAGACGTGCAGGTTGCCGAGCTTCTGGAACTCGGAGAATTTGTGCTTCGAGTAGTCGTCAACTTCCCACCCGAGCGCAGCGCAGAATTCGGTGAGGTTGAGCATGTTTGCCGCGTACTGGAGGCGGCGAAGCTGGACGGTGAGATCGCTCACTTGATCATCCTTTCGTAGACGGTGGTGGCGACGAAGTCGTAGGACTCCGCGGCGGGCTGCGATTCACGGCCTTCCGTCCAGAGGGTCATGCGCTTGGCGTGTCCCTGGCGGATCGTGGCGCCGTCACCCTCCAGGGCGACCAGCGCGGCGGCGTGCTCGGCGTACTTGACGCTGGCGATGTACTCACCGCCAGCGTCGTAGACCTTGATTCCAGGGGAGCTCGCCATCAGTCGAAGTCCCGCGAGCCGGTGACCTGGCGCAGGTAGCTGACCAGGTGGTCGGCGGAGGCGAAGCGGCGACCGTCGATGCGCGCGACGAGCGCGTCCATCTCCGACCGCTCTTCGGCGGAAACCTTGTAGTCCTCAGGCTGGTGCCACTCGGCATTGGTGACCGAGCCGAGCTCCCAGGAGACGCTGACGACGAAACCGTACGGGTCGGTCTGCCCGCTGGCCTGGTACTCGGTGACGCACTCGGCGCAACCGCAGACCTCGCTGTGTGTGTTCATGTCGCCTACTGTAGCATGCCTACTTTAGGTAGTGTCAATATGCGCCGGCGCCGAGTATGGTGGTTGCAGCAGGTGACCTGGCCGGAGTAAGGTAACGGCATGCCAACGAAAACCAGGTTGATTGAGCGGGCCTACGCTGCCTGGCTCAAGTACCGTCCCGGACACGGTCCGCCGCCGACCTTCGGCGCGAGCACGGTCGAGGTCTACGACGGACGCACGTACGTGTTCCTGCGCCGCGGTGAGCAGATCGTGGCCGTCTATCGCTACGTCCCCGCAACCGCAAACACACGCGATACGCTCAAGCCCCTGGAGCGGTACTGGCCGGGGCCATACGGACGGCGGCGTGCCGCGGCGGCGTAAGCCCTATTACTGGTCAGCCGACGCCAGTGAAGCGGCGTTGCAGCATGCGCTGGCGAACGTTGCCCGCGGCGCCGGCGGTGAGTGGCTGGATGCCATGTACGTCGTCGTCGTCAAGGTCGCGCGGACGTGCTACGTGTTCACGTCCGACGACGTGTGGTGGACGGCGGAGCGCCTGAACCTGGAGATGCCACCGGATCTTCGCGCGCTCGGTCCGGTCATGCAGCGGTGCGCGCATGAACGCTTGATTCAGCGTGACTGGACGACGGAGAAGACCATCAGAGAAAACAACCATCGGCGTGACTTGAACGCGTGGCAGTCGCTGATCTGCCGAAGCGCGACTGCGGCATGAGTGACCGTGACGATCGCCGCCCATCGGAGGCGGAAAACAACGCGTGGTTCGCCTTCAAGGCGATCGCGAAGAAACAGGGGCGCGAAGCTGATGAGGTTTCGTTCCGTACCGGCTGGCGGCAGGGCTGCGGGTTCACCTTCGGAGCGACCAGCAAGCTGTCGCCGGCGATTGACGCATTCGTGGCGTGGATGGACTACGTGACGTCCTGGAGCGCGCCACTACCAAGAGAACAGGAGGTCGAAGATCCCGGTCCTGCTGGCGCACGCATGACCACGGATGAGATGGACGGCGCCGACGAATACAACCGAGCTCGATAGGACTCAGTTCCACCAGGCCGCAGGCCACAAGGAGAGCAGGCATTCAATGCCCATCAAGATGAACAAGCCCGGCGACACCACGTTCGCCATCACGATCGAGGACCGCTTCGATCCGCAGGAAGACCACATCGTTGAAATCGTGGACATGGACACGCGCGACGATGTGAGCACCATCGACGGCAAGCCGTACACGTCGATCGTCTGGAAGTACCGCGTCTTCGACGCCGACGGCGTGGCGTTCCTGGACAAGATGGACGGCTCGCCGTACGAGGGTTGGGAGTTCAGCAGCATGGCGCTGTCGCCCAAGGCCAAGGCCAGGGCGTGGGCGTCGGCGTTCCTGGGTCATGAGTTGACCGACGAGGAATGCGATCGCATTGCCGAGGCGTTTGACACCGCCATCGTCGGTAAGCGGGCGCGGGTGTCCTGGAGGGTTGAAGAGAAGGCCAACGGCACGCGTATCCGCTTCGCGCTGCTGCGCCCGATGCTCAATCGTCCTGCTGCACCACCGAAGGCGCCGAAGTCGAAGCCCGCAGAGGAAGCGCCGCCGGAGTTCGTCACGCCGAACCCTCCGCCGCGGTCGATGCCGACGGCGAACGGTGCGCCACCGGCGCGTGAATCTGCGGCTGAGCGCCGCGCTCGTCTCGAAGCTGAGCTCGCCGCGATGACCGACGAGGACGCTGATGGCGACGAAGTCCCCTTCTAGGGACTTGGTGGTGGCGGGGGAGGTTCAACCCTCCCTCGCTCCGCCAGAGCAGCGTGTCCTGTTCCTGATCCAGGAGTTCGCTTCGGCCTGGAAGCGCACGCTGGATGTGTCGATCGAGCTAGGCGAAGCCCTGACTGACCTGAAGGCCGCGCTGCCGCACGGTCAGTTCGGGCCCTGGATTGAGCAGCACGCGCCGTTCACCGAGCGGCACGCGCGGCGGTTCATGGAGCTCGCAGCAAATCGGACATTTATGTCCGATTTACCGTCTGAGACGACCGTGACCGCGGCGACGAAATGGCTCCAGGCGCAGCGCCGTACGCCGCGACCGTTGCCCGAGCAGGACGGCATCGGGCTGATCCTGGACGATCCAGAGGCCACCAGGGAGCCGCTGCTGCGGTTCAGTCCACCGGGCACCCCGACGCACGTCATCATCGATCGGATACTGCTGACGTTCTTTCCTGATGCCTCTACGGCGCTGGATACAACCTATGGCTCCGGCAACTTCTGGAGTCAGACGACGCACGTCTCGGTGACCGGCCACGATCTCGATGAGTACTGCGCGCCGGACGGCGTGATGGACTGCACCGACCTGAAGTACGACGATGCCAGCTTCGACGTGGTCCTGTTCGACCCGCCGCACATAGCCGATGGCGGCGAAGACGGCGTGATGGCAACCAGGTTCAGCACGGTCGCGACGCAGGCGGCGCTCGATGAGCTCATCCTGCAGGGCACGCGCGAGGCGTGGCGGGTGTGCGACAAGGGCATCATCGTCAAGGTGACGAACCCCGTCC
>Ga0209819_10000063_pt1 | contig 31831 bp, 47 predicted proteins | sample PPLLak2March2015_FD_187248 | JGI IMG/M metagenome (GOLD analysis project Ga0209819, IMG submission 187248) | Freshwater sediment microbial communities from Prairie Pothole Lake near Jamestown, North Dakota, USA - PPLs Lake P7 Core (1) Depth... | ecosystem: Environmental > Aquatic > Freshwater >... | reverse complement strand
AGTAGTGTCACGTCACTTATTCCCGGGTTCAATCCCACGGTAGGGGGAGGCCTTTATCTCAGTAGTGTCACGTCACTTATTCCCGGGTTCAATCCCACGGTAGGGGGAGGCCTTTATCTCAGTAGTAATTTAAAAGTTACATATAAAAAATTACCGAGTGGATATATATTATCATGGCAAGACGGCAAATATTTATTAGCCGATGGAATATTTACTGAGGTAATAAGCCATAGAGGTAATGTCTATCATGTTCGCAAAATTGGAGCAAAAGAAATCATATATTTGGTTACTGACGGAAATGGAAAATGGTCGCACGGAGAAACATTAAAAGAAGCGAAAAGTGATTTAATGTTTAAAATCAGTAACAGGACAAAAGACGACTATAAAGATTTAAAATTAACAGATACTTTGTCTTTTGAAGATGCTATAATGTGTTACCGGGTAATTACTGGGGCTTGTTCCTTTGGTACAAAAGACTTTATAAACAACAGATTGGAAAAGAAACAGAGAAAATACACTATCGCAGAGATGATTAAAGTAACTAAAGAGGAATGGGGGAATAGTACGTTTAGTAACTTTTTCAATAAATAATTAACCTATGGCACGAATTGAAGTAGAAATTGAAGATTATTTGGATGAAGTTGATACTAAATATTTAGTTAGAGAACTTCTTCAAAGAAATGATTATGAAAAGGTTCTTATAGAAGAAAATCGTAAAACGGCATTAAGTATTAATGATATCATATTGCCTGAATTTAAGACTTCAGATCAAATTCTTGTATATATAAAAAGACTTTTAGGATTAAAGCCGTGGCATGACAAAGATAGAATAATTTCAGAAATTAATAATTTATAAATCTATGGAACCAATGGACATCAGATTGACCTTTATAGTTATCTTTATTGCGATTGCTTTATTGGGGATAATAATTTGGTGGTTAATCGCTTGGGGTAAAAAAGAAGTTACCAATAAATTCGAGTATGATATGTTTTATCTTTGGCTAAAAGATTGCATTGAAAACTATGCACTTCATAAAGACAATTATAATTTCGTTAAGACGAAACTTATCGAGCTGGGGCAACTCAAATATAAGGATAAAGAGCGCACATCTGTTTTGACTGTGCAGTTTTTCAGGCGTTTTGAGCGTTTTGCGAAAGACGAAGTTGATGAACATAGCCCAGAGAGTGTTTATGGTGAAAATGATTTATATTGATTATCTTTGCGTTATGAAAGTACTTGTAGGATGCGAAGAAAGCCAGGCAGTGTGTATTGCCTTTCGTAAAAAAGGACATGAGGCTTATTCCTGTGATTTACAAGAGTGTTCAGGGGGACATCCAGAATGGCATTTACAAATGGATGTTTTTGAAGCAATTAAATTAAAGAAATGGGATTTGGGTATATTTCATCCTGATTGTACTTTTTTAACAAATTGCGGAATAGGGTATTTCAACGAAAAAAGATATGGACAAAAAGCAATAGATAGAAAAATAAAAAGGATTGATGCGTTTGATTTTTTTATGAAATTATATAATTCTGATATAGATAAAATATGTGTTGAAAATCCTACCGGTTGGGTTAATTCACATTTTAGAAAACCCGATCAAATAATTCATCCTTATTATTTTGGTGACAACCAATTAAAACGCACTTGTTTATGGCTAAAGAATTTACCTAAATTAATTCATTCTCGTACAGATAATTTATTTGAACAAAAAACACATATACCACATCCTGAACCGACATATATTGATGTAAGAAGGCCGGGAACTTATTATAAAGGAGGGGAACCTAAAAAAAGATATTTTGTTGAAGCAATTTCAGGGAATACACCAGAGTCTAAAAAAATAAGATCAAAAACCTTTCCAGGTATTGCCAAGGCAATGGCAGATCAATGGGGTTAATTTTTAGTATTTACCAAAAATGGAGAGATGAAAAAAATGATAATGATAATTTTTATATTCAGTTTATGGTTTCACATGTTATTTGCCCCTGCTTATCCAATTATCGCAATAGTAGACATTGAGCCAATTAATTACTATGATCCTTTGATCCAGGCAATAATCCAAGTTGAATCAGGAGGTAATGTAATGGCTTGGAACCAGGATGAGCTTGCGGCTGGCCCGATGCAGATCAGACCTTGCAGAATTAATCATTACAATAGGCTTACCGGATCAAATTATACTATTACCGATTGTTTCGATTTTGAAATAAGCCGGGAAGTGTTTTTATATTTTTCGCATGGGAAAGATTTTGAAACTGCAAGTAAAAACTGGAATGGATCAGGATCTTTAACAGAAACGTACTGGAAGAAAGTTAAAAAATATTTAAACTAAATTTTATGAAAGCAAAATTATCCCTTGAGCAGTTATCTGCTTATTTTCCTTACAAAGTTAAGGCAAAATTTAAAATCGTGAATGTGACTAATTGCCGGTCGTATGTAATTGGCACGGTTGGAGAAATTGCCGATAATGGTAAAATTACATGTTATGATACTGTAAATTCGTGTCCTGATAAGTTTAAACTGCTTTTAAGGCCGATGTCCGCATTGGATGACAAAGCACTATCAGAAATGAATTATGATACGGTAGATCAATTATGGATGACTGATTTAAGGGATAGGCATGTTGGTTATTGGAATGTACCATATAATGTGATTCAAATTTTACTTAAATATCATTACGATATTTTTGGCTTGATTGAAAAAGGTTTGGCAGAATCAATAAAAGACTGAAAGATGAATATTTACGCAATTAAATCACAAGGAGAAATAGACTGGATTTGTGCCAATACAATATTTCAGGCACTTAAATTCTATCATTTAAATAATGACATGGAAATCTCTGATTATGATGATTCAGATGATATTGAACTTATTCCGAAAGAGAAATGGGGAGAACTTAACATCACAGATACTGATGAGTTGGATGAAAACGAAGATCCTAAAATCATAAGTACTTTTGCTGAGTTCATGAAAACAGCAACTGAACCGGAATTTATTGCATCAACTGTTTATTAAAGATTATCCTACACTTAAAAAGATTTAACCAATAAACCAACTCATGAAAGTAGAAATAAAAACACATATTGAATCGTTCGCTAATATGCTTTGGGAAGAAGAAAAACTAATGATGCCATATTCTGAAGTTAATGAGTTAATTTTAGAATACTTAAATCAAAAAGATGTTATTGAATCAGAATCACCGGAACAGATTAAGAAGGAAGAAATCATCAAAGGATTATCAGGTGAAAAGATTGAAGACATTCAAACGGTTACATCAACAGAATATATTCCTGTTCAGCCAAAGGAGATAGACTTAAAGAAAGAGTTGATAAAGTTTTTAAAACAACTTGACGAAGATACATTCTATTCAGACGAATCACTTGATATAATAATTGACGAATATCTTAACTCTAAATAAACTAATCTATGGGGAATATAATTAAGGAAACTAAGTATTTGATTTTCGCATCGGAAACATTACCGGGGAGAAAGACTAAGCTGATTCATGTTAATAGTAAATCTTCAGGAAATGAACTTGCAACTATTGAGTGGTATGGATCATGGAGACAGTATTGTTTTATGCCAAGCAATGAATTTTGTACGGTTTGGAATAATACCTGCTTAACTGATGTAATTTCAGTTATTGATATCTTAATGAAAGAAAGAATTATCAAAAAACCGGAATGGAAATAGATCCAAAATACTGTCAAGTCACCATTGACCGCATGAAGAAACTTGATCCGAGTATTGTGATTAAAAAGAATGGTCAAATAATTTGAGAATAATTAGAGTATGAACGATCAAAATCTAATACCGCCAAAATATGGAGAGATACGAAATCCCAAAGGTCGTGGCCGTGGTGTTAAGAACCGTTCTACTATTCTTAAAAAATGGCTTAAAACAAAAATAACCATAAAACATCCTGAGACAAAAGCAGATATAAAGGTCACACTTGCTGATGCGATAGCATTGGGGATACTGAAAGAAGCTGTCAAAGGTAATGTAGCTGCATTCAAAGAGATTAATGATACACTATACGGGAAGATACCCGATAAGAATGAGCTCACCGGCAAGGACGGAAAGGATTTAAACGCACCTATGTTTGTTTTTCAGGATATTTCCGGTAAAGTCATTGAGAAATGATCTCACAAACTACCACTACGTTTAAAAAAATATGTGCGATGGCTGCCAAAATTAAAGTTGTTCAAGGCGGCCAAGCAAGTTCGAAAAATTATTCCATAGCTCAAATTCTAATTGTAAGAGCACTTCAGAAAAGAAGGACTATTACAGTTGTTAGTGATACTTATGATAATTTAAAAGATGGTGCAATAAAGGATTTCGAACATATCTTTGAGGAAAATAATTTAGAATGGGATAAATATTACAATAAATCTTCGCATGAAATAAATCTCAAAGGATCTGTTATTCAATTTCGATATATTTCGGATAATAAAAGTGATGCCGGCAAATCAAAACGGCGTGACATTCTTTACATAAATGAAGCAAATAAAATAGGTTGGCAGGTTGCAAGTACTTACATTGGTAGAACACATGAGGAGATTTATATTGATTACAACCCGGATTTTGAATTTTGGGCGCATACAGAGATTCCAAAACTAAATGACGAGAAGGGCAATTCAATAAGTGAGCAAATAATTGTAACTTACCTGGATAATGAGATGTGCCCACAAAGTGAAATTGATTACATACTTTCCCGAAAAGATAATATTGATTGGTTTAGAATTTATGGTCTTGGTCAAACTGGCTACTATTCTGCACGTAGGATATATAACTATCAATGGACCGACAAAATTCCGGACAATGCAAGGCGAATCCCTTCCGGGATGGACTTTGGTGTTTCGCCGGATCCGACTGTTTTAATTGATGTTTGGAAAAAAGATAACTGCCTTTATGTCGATGAGGTATTTTCTTTAAACAATCTCATGCCTGAAAAAATACAAGGTGCCGAGAGATTGGCTATTGTTGATGAATTAGACTTTGTAAACCATTCAAAAGGACAATTGATTATAGCTGATTCCGCCGGTGCCACTGAGATTAGAGATATTCGCAAGCATGGATATAATATTCGTGGAGTTAAAAAACCGTCGGGGTCAATTGTCAACGGGATAAATAAAGTCCGGGGCTATGATATTTTTCTGACTCCCAGATCTGTGACTATCAAAAAAGGCATTGAGACATATTTTTGGAAGGTAGATATTAACGGGAAGATAATCCCGGAACCTGAAGGACACGAGCCCGACGGATTAGCTGCGCTTAGATATGTAATTATGGAACACGATAAATCATCAGGCATACAGACATGGCACATGTAATTGGTATTGAAAAACTGACTTTGAAAGAAATGATAGACAATCTTCCGCTTTATGTAGGGTTGTCCGACGGATTGTCTCAGTTGCCTCTCCCGGAATTTATTAGGATAAAACACAAGAAACTTTCTATTCCAAGAACACTGGAAGAGTTTACCAGTAACATTTGCTATGGGCAAAGGCTTTTTCTTGTGCGAAAAGAAGACAATGATTTTGGGTCTATAATCCGCATGATGGATGGATATTACTATCCTTTTGTTTCCGGCAAAAAATGGGATGAAGATAAAGCGTTGAACTTTGGTAAAAATATATTATCTTTGAAGGTGGTTAATTTATACCCTATTGCCATGCATCTTATTTCTCTTGTTGGTGAAATGATCGAAAAGGAACAGAGGTTCTTGCATCGGGAACCATCGAAGATAGAACTTGCAGCTGGCATTGAAAAGCTAAATGTGTTTTCTGAATTAACATCTCTTGACTTTCTTCGTGATGCGATGAAATGCACCGTGCCTGAAGTACTGTTAACTCCATATAACGAATGTCTTGTTAGATTTATGGTTGCAAAGGAGCAGTCAGATTTTCAAGAGAGATATTTTAACATGCTGAAAAAAGAATCGGAACCTAAAAAGAAATATGCATGAAAGCAATAAAAATACAAACTATTAATGCAATTGATTTACAATACGGCCATATGGTTAACGACTTGACTGATAAGATTATTAAATCATATCATGAGCAAGAAGATAAAATATTTATAAATGCATTAAGAACGATTGCAATACCTCCAATAAAGGGAGAGATAACAAAAGGCAAGATAAAATGGCGTGGTATCCGATTGCACCAAACACAACATAATATATTTGATCCGCTTCAAAGGCAGTTGTTTCAAAGAAATAAACCCATATCTCCGATTGTAACATTTGATTGTAAATTTATTACAAATGATCACAAGTAAGCTCAAAACAATATTATCCGCTGCCGGGTGTACTCTTGTTTTGTATGAACAAGATAAACTTGCTAATCTCAAAACAGATCAAAGCAATCCAAATGATATTATTGGTTTAATATTGCAGGTCAATGAAGTGGATCTCGAAATTAAGGCCAATGCAATTCCGGAACATTATAACCCTCTTTATATTGAGATACTGCAACAAGTCAGACTTGAAGATGCAGCCGATAATAATGAAATAAAATTCCAAGCATTGCTTGACAAATGCAAAGAGATAATCATAAGGATCATCGCTGATGCGGAATTTAAGACTATCCAACCGATGCACCTGTCAAAGATTTATGAAACAAAATATGATGCAAACGTTATTGGTTGGTCAATGCCTTTCAATTTGTATTATTTGAAAAACGAAAACAGAAACCCTTGTTTATAAGCCCATTAAAAAAATAGATTATGAAAAATGCAATTAATTTTGAAGGCTATTTTATTTACTTATCTAAAATTGATACTGTTACTCCAGTTATTTATTCAGGCGGATGTGGAATAGATGAATATCATTTTGCATTTTATATTAATGGGATTGGGTTTCGTATTAATAAATATGGAGATAATTCAAAAGTTAATTGTGAAGAAAGTCGTCAATTGCTAATAAAATTAATTACCGAACAAAACGAATTGTAAAATTAAAATAATGGTTAGTCAGAAAGTTGCATAATATGAAACAAAACAAATGATAGGAATTGATTTAAAGCCGGAGTTGCAAGAAATGGTTCGCCTGATAGGGGAAAGAAATTCTTATTCCGGCAATAAGATTTCTGAATCAATTATGCGAATGTTTTCCGTGGAGATAACCGATCTTCATGATGGAATTCTTGTACCGTATTGGTTGGGGGTTTTGGAAAGAGGTCGTGGCCCTCGTAAAAGCAATGTCGATACCGAGTTATATTTGAAGATTAAAAAATGGATGGCAAAGCATAACATGTTTAAAACCGGGACAGACAAAGGACATACAAGAGAGGCAAAACAATTAACCTGGTACATTAACAAATACGGAAATAAGCAATTTAGGGATAAGACATTTATTGATGTTTACACGACTGTCAGAAAAGAAACTATTGAGAAGATCAATAAAAAATTCAGCGATAAAATCAGCAAAATAACAATGGAGGTACTTTAATATGGAAAAAATATTTACAAAAAAAGAATTGCAGTCATTATATGATTTATTGGCTGCAGCGATAATTGACGGAAGGGGCGATGATGTAATAAATTTTTTTGAAACAGATAAAAAATCTGATATGTTATTAAAAATAAATGAAGACGATAAATTTAGTCATTTAATGTAGTATGATAACTTTAATTAGTACTCCCGCATATTCCGATTCGGTAAGCCCCCCTAATGTTTGCCGTTGGGTAGCCACTGAGTCACCAAATAATTTTCGTTTGCTCAGGCAAGACTGGTTAGTTTCCGGGGCAGATGACGGAGGCTTTTTGCAATTAACTTCTATAAATAATTATACCGGTAATGTTGCTGATGACATTGCTGTTTATTGCGCTGCAACGAATCAGATGTATGTTGGCAAGGTGACAAATATTGACGGCACATTTAAGATCATCACAACGGATATAGTTTGGGTAGCCGGGATGGATATAACTTATTTTAACGATAATACTCTTTTTGGTGGCTATTACTTCGAAGGTCGTTTAACGGTAAACGGGATAATTCAGTTACTAACAATAATAGCTTCTCCTGATTCTTTTGGGTATGCTGATCTTGATGTTTCGGGGATACTCCGGATAGCCACGTCCTTAGGCAAGGTAGGAGACTACACTTCACGCATAATGAAAGAGACAACTAAGTCGGGTAATTTTTCTTTCGAGTATAGAGGCTGTTGGTACGGCAGTTCAAATCCGTGGATCCCTGAAGGCGGGGCAATCTCTCCCCCCTCTGATGTTATCCCCTGGCATTACGACGAGGCAGTCAGGAGCGAAGAGCAGGGATCTAACTTACATGAGTTTGTTCCTACGGATATTTTTGACGCACCATTTTTAAATCAATTCGATCAGCCGGTTTATTTTCTCGGACTTCCTTTTGATATTTCTTTTATCTTTCCTGAGCAAGCACGGATAAGTCCTGCATCGGACATAACGGTAACTATAAAGATTTATGATTCAGGTAATCTTCTTTTGGATACGATAGTCGAGACTGTTGTTGCAAATTCTCTTGAAGGATTTGTTAATTCCTTAAAAATAGATCAGACATCTATTCCGGCAAATGCATCTTACATGACCGCAGAAATAAGTGTATGAGATGCGGTTATAATCAATATGGCCTTATAAAGATCCCGATTAAAAAAGCTTGTACCGGTTATTTTTTAAGATGGTACTATAACGGCTGGCACTACTATTTTTTTCTTCCCGGCACATTAACGATTAATACCGATGGCGAAAAGTACCGGACGATAGGTACCCGTAAGATAGCGATGAATTCCGGGCAGATCACGAGAGGCCAGTCTGATGCTATCAGGACTATTGCCTACACGAGGGAGGTCTATCTGCTTACTTCGGTTGGATGGATGAATATAAGAATTGAGCCGGGGACACTGAATATCTATGATAGCAGGATAACCGGGGGAGAGATTGAGTTTGTCGCAATAATCGGTAGCAGAGAAATATCATTAACCGGTTATAGCCCTGTTGCCGAGATTCCTGTTGTGCCTTCATCTACCAGTTATTGCGAAGTTGTTATTGGCACCCAGATTTGGATGTGTAAGAATTGGGATTCAAATTTTCCGGGGTCAAAAGTATATGACAATGATGAGGCAAATAGGGCAATCTATGGAGGGCTTTATACTTTTAATCAAATTATGTCTCCGGGTTTTTGTCCTGATGGTTGGCACATTCCTACACTTGCAGAATGGGGTGTACTTATAGTTTTTGCTGGCGGTGGGGCAATAGCTGGTGGTCATTTGAAAGAAGTTGGTACGACACATTGGGATGCTCCAAATACAGGAGCGGTTGATACTTATGGGTTTACTGCAAGACCTACCGGTTATTTTGCGACAACGGATTTTTTACAACAAAATATTCATGGATTTTATTGGACTGGAGATTCTGTCAATGAAGACATGTCTTATGTAAAATTGTTATCATATAATGATGATAATATTTCCAACCAAAATATGCCAAAAAGTTTTTATTTTGGTGTGCGGCTGATAAAAGATATTATGGTTTCATACACAAATATTAATTCTCTTGTTACAGGATGGTCAGATATGACCGGATGGGACTCATTTATTAGTGTGGGTAGGAATATTACAACAGCGATAAATAGTGCTGCATCATCAGAATATGTACAGAGTAATAATATGGCAGTAATTCCTGGGCAATATTTAGAATTCATGCTTAATGTTACAATAAATTCAGGTAACAATCCTCAATTCTATATATGGGATTCTACTCATGGGATAGTGATTGTGAATAGAGTTTTAACAAATGGTGTGAATATGATTTATTTAATAATCCCCTCAGGGTGTAATGTAATATATATGAACTTAGTAAATGTTATTAATTTTTCTCCTCCGTCTCTGGCTGTTGATTTTGAAATTACAATGCCATGACAGAGATCTTAAAAATATCATTAATCACATTTTTTATTTCTGCTTTGATTCAGGAGGAGCATACGCCGCTTAGTTGGTACGGAAACTTGATAGATGGACTTCCTTGGTATTTTAGAAAGCCCTTGGGTGGATGCTATAAATGCTTCACCGGGGAAATTTGTCTGTGGTATTTTATACTTACAAAGCCATTTAACATAATTGAATTTGGATTCTTTATTTTTGCAGGGATATTCTCGGCGATGATTTACAATAAGATTTATTGTTTTTTATGCAAATAGGCTCTATTAAAATATTGATTTCAAATTGTGCATTAGGAATATACCTGAGATGGTGGTACAACGGCTGGCACTACTATAATTTTACCAACGGTTATGAGATTCAAATGAGTTCCGAAAGTCTCGGCACTCAGGTAACGAGAATGTTTTCACGCATTTCAAAAATAGAAAGGCCGACAAAATTAAAAGCAGAATATTCCTACCAGATAACTCTTGAAGGCATAACGACAAAAAACATTTCCGGATTTACAGGACTTCTTTTAGCCGAGAAAGTTGAGCAATACGAATCAGGTGTATGGCGTGAAGTCGATATAACTCGTGGAGATCATATAATCAGGGACGAGAATTCACCTGGGTACGTTCTTAATTTTGAGATCACCCGCAAAGAATTACCGCTTAAATCATCTGTTTATCAAAAGTCCCAAAAGCTTTATTTGGGAAATGTTCTTTGTGATCTTGATGACGATGAGATAATTCCGCAGACAAAACAAGTCAATGATATTGCAGAGATGCAGGATCGGCAATCAGATTTCACGGCGCAATTTAAAGTCCGGAAAACAAGGGTGATGAAAGCCCTTTTTGAATTATCCGGGGAAGTTGGGATAAATACAACTTTTCCATACGAGAACCAACAATGTAAATTAATACAGGATGGGATCGAGATAATCACCGACGGGAAAATTATACTTGACAAGGTTGACGATCAATATTATTACGTTTCTATTTTATCAGGAAACACAAGTTTCTTTAAAACAATCGAAAGCCTAAAAATAACCGATCTTACATTGGTTTCGACAGAGCACACATGGAATGTGGCTACAATGGTAATTACTCATGCTGTCGATTTGAATTATGTCTATCCGCTTTGCGAGCCTTCTGATGATGGGACTATCTCCCCGCTGACCGATGACGGTGACAGGATCGAAATGTATGCCGGATGGATCTGGCCATTTGTAAAACTTAAGGCAATATGGGATGAGATATTTTCAAACTCAGGTTATACTTGCGAGGGGGATATTCTGACAAACCCTATATTCTTAAAACTTTTTATGCCTATTAAAAACCTCAAAGTAACTGATACCAAAAAATATCTTTATGCAGCATCATGGAACGGTTACGCTGATTATGACAGCTTAGTGCCTTTTGGCTGGCCGGGTGCGGTGCTTATTAACGGGGATTTAAATTTTCAATATGGCAATTATTACGCACCGTATGCAGCAACTTATAAATTTCATATCCACGTTTCGGAAGGTACGATAGCCAGTCCTGATGTTGTGATTTATCTTTATGTCAACGGTGTTAATGCTAGTACATTTACATTGCAAAGTAAAAGCTGGTTAGACACGACCGCCGAATATGAAATTGAATATACAGCAGCTGCCGGGGATCATTTTAATTTTTGGGTGGATACTCATTACCCGTTTTATGCTTATATAATTTCAGTTATCGAAATTCGAGATGCTAAAATAGATTACTTATCTTATGTTGTTTGCAAAGATTATCTGCCTGACATTTCACAAGTTAATTTTATAAAGATGATTTGTAATATGTTTGGCCTTATTCCCGAAGTTATTTCAAGAGATAAAAAAATTAAGTTTTGGAATTATGAAGATCTTTATAAAAACATAGCTATTGCACGGGATTGGTCGGCATACCTTTCCGAGCGTGACGACGAGGTGGAATTCAAGTTTGGAGATTATGCACAAAATAATTACCTGAGATATAAAGATTCTGATGATGTTATAAAAGACCAGGGACGTGGTATCATGCAGGTAGATGATGAGACTCTTCCATCTGAGAAAGATGTCATTGAATTACCCGTATCGACATGCGATGAGGTTACTGTCATGCCTACAAATTTTAGCGTTAACATATCCCGAATTAATTTTAATAAATGGGATTCGCAAACAAGTCTTTACAAGCAAGAAGATTCTATTGATCCACGTATAGTGTATGTAGATTTTACAAAAGAAACAACTGGCCCATTGTATCAAAAAACATTTGGTATAAGACCGACAGTTGCGCCCGGCGGAGCCACTGACATAACCACTCCAAAGAAAGCGTCATCACTGGAAGCATCATTTTCTTATCTCGTTACTAATTACGCAGCCTTATCCCGTATGTTAACGAATACAAATCTTCGCAGGGCGAAATTTAATTTGCCTGTTTATGAAGTTGCAGGATTTAAACATTATGTACCTATTTACCTAAGTCAATATAAAGCGTATTTTTATGTCAATAAGATTAATAATTTTGTCCCGGGTCAACTTTGTACAATTGATTTAATAAAACTTTAGCCATGTCAGATACAAGTGAAAAGAAAACATATCTAATAAATATTGAGAGTAATCTCAAAAAATACGCTGATGAGGCTGTTGAGGCTAAGAAGAAAGTAGATGAGTTGACTATTGCTAATATTAAATTACAGGCATCAGATAAAGCTACGGCAGCAGAAAAAGAAGCCAGCAAAGCAGCTTTAAAAAATGCTAATGCAGAGTATACAAAGGCACAAAAAATGGTGCAGCTGCAAGTCGCTGCGAATAGTTCAGAGACAGGAAGCAGAAAGCAGTTAAATGAGATTCTGACTTTGCAAATGCAGGCACTTGGTAAGTTAGGGAAAGCCTATGTTACTAATGCACAAGGAATAAGAGAATTAAACCCTTTATATATAGAACAAAGAAAACGTATAGCAGAAACAAAACAACAGATAATTGATTATGATTTAGCACTAAATGACGGACGGTCAAATGTTGGACGTTATGGGGAATCTGTAAAAACAGCCATGCACTCAGCAGGACAAGGATTCTCTGAATTATCAAGTGCGGTAGGGGGAGTAGTTGGCGAGGTGGGAAATGTAATATCTTCATTTTTAACAGCAGGGGGGGTTGTAGGATTACTTAGTGCAGCAGTAGGAATACTCGCAAAGGCATGGAAGACAACACAAGAGAATGTTAAACTATATTTAGAGACAGCAGATAAAGCTATGTTAGGAGCTGCTGGTTTTGAACAGGATGCAGAAAACGCACGTAAAGAAGCAAGAAAGAGAGGGGAGGGGCAATTTGCCGAAGGATTAAGATTAAGCGGTGAATATCAGGGGTATTTACTAAGACAAAAAGATTTAACTGAAGAACAAAGAAAGTACTATCAGGAAATGGTTAAGACTGGAGATCAAATGGTGATTAATGGAAGAAGGATAGTTACGGACACTTATGGCATAAAGAATAAAATTGAATGGGAACGGAAATATAACACACTTCTTTTAGAGCAAGAACAGCTGGCAGATAAGAAGCTAGAGAAAGAAACAGAATGGGAGGCACTAGAGGCCGACTTAATAAAACAACGAGCCATTGTTTCAAGTCAGGAATCAACATCAGCAGAGAAAAAGCAGGCTGCCGTTGATGCTGATATAATTGCGAATAAGTTAGTAAAAGACAAAACATACCTGTTAGATATGGAGCTTGCAAATTTACAGGCTATTGCAGAAATGACAGGACTTCAGGAAAAATATGAAGATCAGATAAATGGCATGTTAAAGGAGCGCAATACAATACAAAAAGAATATTTCAGCGATCAGGTTAAAATAAATAGACTGACAAAAGCAACGACAGATAAAAATGCAACTCCGGAAAGTATTGCAAAAGTAGGATTTGATATTATTAAGGTTGATATTGATAATATAGAGTTAAAAAATTTACAAGTTCATAAAGATATTAAAAATGATGAATTACAATTTAATAAAAAGATAGCTGCTCAAAATGATAGACTAATAGAAGAGTCCGCAAGAATATCTAGATGGGAAGCTGATCAATATGTTCTTGATCTTGACATAAAAAGACAGGCAGCTATAAGTGGGCTTTCTTCAATTGCAAGTATTCTGGGAGAGCAAACAGAGTTAGGTAAGGGTTTTGCAATAGCTGCTGCAACTATTGACACATTTGGAGCTGCTGCAAAAGCACTCAATGACCCGACTATTCCGAGTACTATTGCACGTATTGCCTTAATGACTTCTGTTATTTTGGCTGGTATTGCAAACGTAAAACAAATTATGTCAGTTAAGGTTGGTAAAGGCGGGGTAAACTCCGTTCCTTCTGCAATATCCTCTTCCATACCAGCACAAAGGACATACGCTAATCAGGCAGGGTCTACAATACTAACACAACAGCAGTTATCACAGAATCAATTAAACGCTATGCCTAATCAGAATCTATTAACAGCTGATGACATTGCAAGGGCGTTAAGTAAAATGCCAGCTCCGAAAGTGTCAGTTGAAGACATAAATGCAAGAATAAAAGAAACAAATAAAGTATCTGTAAGAGGAGATATTTAATGACACGCTTTGAATATATAAACGAAAATATCGAGAGAATAAAATCGGAAACAAAATCCGGTTTGATTTCTACTTCTATTTTGCGGCATTATGCAATTTATGCGAAATATGATCTTTATAGGAAAGACGGCAACCCGGTTAGCTTGTCAGTTATTTTAACGAGTGAAAAATTAAATATTTGTCAGAGTGCTATTTTTAAAATTATAAAAAACATGGAGGAAGAATGGTAAGATTTTCCGTTATAATGCCAGTATATCTTTTGCCTTACGAAACTAACGGCATTAAAAGCGCAAGCAATCCTGAGGATAAGTTTCGTCGTGCTGTTGCTTCATTTCTTTATCAATCATTTTTTGATGCGGAATTAATTATTATTTCTGATGGATGTGATAAATCTCAGAAAATATATGATGAGGAATTTTCCAGATTTCCAAAAATCAGGTTTAAGAAAATAGAAAAACAACCTTTATTCTCCGGAAGTGTCCGACAGTCCGGTATTGAAATGGCACAGGGAGACATAATTACTTACTTGGATCACGATGATTTTTTAGGATGCGGCCATTTAAAAATCATAAACGACAATTTTAATACCTCGAAATATTCATGGGCGTTTTATAACGATTATCTTATTCAAGGCAAGGAAAATGATAGTCATATTTTTAAAGAAAGAGAAGTAAAGCCACAACTTTTTTACATCGGTACAAGTATGATTTCACACAAAAAAAGTCTTAATGCAGTTTGGCCTGACGGCTACGCTCATGACTGGCGAATGATTGAATCATGCTTATTGCCTCATCCCGGAATAAAAATCCCTACACCGCAATATTATGTTTGTCACTTTCACCCAAAAGATTTTTAATATGATTTGTATTGTAATGACGTACTGGAATAGGCAAAGGCTTTTAGAAAAGACTTTGTATTCTTACACTCTTTCAAAATCGAAAGATTTTAAAGTTTTGATTGTTGATAATAATTCCGATGAAGATATTAAACTTCCGGCACTTCCTTTCGAGGTAGAAATAATTAAACTTGGAAGTGGCTATGATTATATTTCTGCTCATAACCTGGGTTTCGTCCATGCTTTAAAAGATGATCCTGAGATAATTATGATTACTCATTCCGAGTGCTATCATCAGGGGGACGTTATTAGTTATTCTAAAAAAGTAAAAGATGATTCTTATATTTCTTTTGGATGCTATTCTTTATCCGAGGGGCAGGATCCTGAAACGGTTAAAATTAACGAAAGAGGAAACACCTTTGATGGAGACTCAGCATGGTATAATCACCCTATATTCAGATCGGCAAAACATCATTTCTGCTCCGCTATAACTGCAAAAAATTTAAAACTACTCAATGGATTTGATGAAAGATTCTCCGGGGGCGTGGCTTATGATGATGATTATTTTGTTGAGCAAATTACCCGGCTCGGATTAAAAATTGAAGAAACATCTTATCCTTTTGTGTTTCACCAGTGGCATTTTTCGGCATGGAAAACAAAGTCTCATCTTATATTTCGCAACAGGGCATTGTTTGAAAGTATTAAAAATGAGACTGATTACAGAGCCATTCATCTTTTAACTCCCGATTTATGAAAACATGTCCAATCTCTGGAAGCACTGAAGCAGTAGAATTTTTAAACTTAGGGAAAGTACCGCTCGTGAATAATCTTTGCACTACAAGGGAAGAGTCTTTCGCTTGTGAAAAATTTCCTTTGGCAATTCAATTATTTACAAAAAGTAATTTGACATGTCTTACCGAAGTTGTTAATAAAGACAATTTGTTTTTAAATTATCTTTACAGATCGGGGGTTAACAGTCCCTATCTCACACATTGCGCAAAAATGTACGATTATCTTTCCCGGATAATTGATTTTAAAGACAAAGATTTGGTAGTTGATATCGGAGGCAATGACGGTAGTCTACTTATAGAATTCCGGAAAGAAAATTGGAATCTTCATTATGTAAATGTAGATTGTTCGAAAAGTTTTATTGATATAAACAAAGAAGAGAGCATTGAATATGTAAATGAATATTTCTGTGAAAGTACCAGATTTCCTTTTAAAGCGAAACTTATAACTTCGACAAATGTTTTTCAGCACACCGAGCCTATCCGTTCTTTCGTGCAGGGAATTGAAAGAAACCTCTCCAATGAGGGAATGTGGTGCCTTGAATTCCCCTATATTTTAACTACGATTGCGAATGATAATTATGACCAGGTTTATCACGAGCATATTTATTATTTCTGTCTTAAAAATATAATCGACCTTTTAAAACAGGAAGGATTAAAAGTCATCAATGTATCTTACCACGACATGCACGCCGGCACGCTTAGAGTTTTAAGCGTGAAAGAATCTTCACTCCGACAACCCGATAGCACCATCTTGTCTTTTTTAAATCTTGAAAAAACCTTAACTGAAGAATATTTTTTAAAATGGGGGAAACGGACTCAGGAGAAAATATTAAATTATAAACAATTTATTATGGATCTTATTTCAAAAGGCAAATCTATTGCTGCATTTGGAGCAGCTGCTAAAGGATGTGTCTTTTTAAATAGTTGTGAGATTGATCACAACCTCGTTAAGTTTATAATTGATGATACTCCTTTCAAGCAGGGGAAGTTTGTACCTGGTACCGGAATTGAAGTTGTAAGCAGGGAAATTTTAAAGAGTCAAAAGATAGATTATTTGATTATCTTAGCTCATAATTTTAAAGATTATATTATCGATTCTTTAAAAGGACAATTCGACGGTAAGTTTATATTTATGTTTCCAGATATAAAAATATTATGAATAAAATTATAATTGCCTATCATGCATTTATCACCGGGAGCCATTTCGAAATAATGATTAACGAGCAGTTTGGAAAACTTGTATCTTCAAAATTATTCGATAATTGCGATAAACTTTATATCGGTATTGTTGATGACAAATTGCCATCCGGAGCCGAGTGGGCTAAAAATTGGTTTAGAAATTCAAGACATCCCGAAAAAGTTGAATCTATAATTTACCCGGAAAATAATGAATTGGCAGATACAATGAAGTGGGTAAGAGATTATTCAAAAAATAATCCCGGTGATTATGTTTTATTTTTCCACACGAAAGGAATCAGTCACTATGATTTACCGACTGAAGATTGGCGCAGATACATGGAGTATTTTGCTATCTGGAACTGGCAGGACTGTATTGCAAAACTTAAAGAAGGCTATGATTGTTGCGGGGTGATGTGGAACAGTAAAACCGTATGGGGAAATTTTCCGCATTTCTCAGGAGCCTTCTGGTGGGCTACGACAGATTATATAAATACTTTAAATCATTCTTATCTTGATCTTGAGTGGAAATATTTCCGTGAATTTTGGATAGGCTCTAATCCTGGTTGCAAAGCTTTCGAGTTTCATAATTCCCGGATGAACGACATCGAGGCTTTTCAGCAGGCAAGGTCTCATTACTCAGTTAGGTATCCACTTGGAAATTATTGTAAAAAATGAAAACACTGGAAGAACTTAATTCACGTGATGGTCTATATTTAACCGACAAAGGAAGCATCCATGGCTACTTAAAATTTTATGATGCTATTTTCAAACAATTCAGGGACAGGGAAATTAATATTTTTGAAGCAGGCTATCAATATGGCGGTAGTTGCGAGCTTTGGAAGCTTTATTTTCCGCACGCAAAAATAAAGGCAATAGATATAAAGAAATGGCAACCAACCCCAGACAGGATTGATCTTAAACTCGGTAATGAATTTATAGAGCCAGAGGGACGGGTAAGTCTTGACATTATAAACATCAATAATTTGCCTGATGATTATTTTAATTCCTTTTATCCTGATATTGCAATTGATGACGGTTCGCATTTATTGGAAGATCAGGTAGCGTTTGTGAAAAAAGTTTATCCGCATTTAAAAGACGGTGGGTATTTGATTATTGAGGATATTCAGAATTTAGAAATCGCATTACCGGAATTTAATAAGTTTGGACTTCATATTTTTGTCGTCGATCAGCGTGAAGTATCAAAAGTTTATGATGATGTTTTTATATATTTTGTAAAACCCGATCAGTTTTGTACTAAATCTACTTAACTATGATTTGCTTAATCACTCCGACTGGCAACAGGCCAATAGGATTTACTCTTTGCGCCCAGTGGATGCGCAATCAAACTTATGAAGGGAAGGTAACTTGGATCATTGTTGATGATGGCTTTCCGGTAAGCACGAATAATGTACCTGAGAATTTTCGAGAAAACTGGACAATTATAAAAGTTTACCCAAAACCTGTCTGGGGTATTGGCCAAAACACACAAGCCCGGAATATTGCCGCCGGGTTAAACGTGATGAAAACCATTAAAGAAGTTAAAGCAGTCTTTATAATTGAAGATGATGATTATTACCGTGGTCGTTACTTAGATAGAATGATTTCTAACTTTGAAAATTATTCTGTTATTGGTGAAAGAAATACAATTTACTACAATGTCCAGTACCGGAGATATGTCACTAACCCGAATACTATCCATGCGAGTTTATTTCAGACAGCTTTTACGCTGGATGCTTTGCCAATTTTTGAGCAATGCTTGCCGAATAAATTTATAGATTCAATTTTCTGGTCGAAAGCTCAGAATAAAAAAATCTTTTACGAGAATGATCTTGCAATCGGAATCAAGGGACTTCCGGGTCGTGGTGGAATCGGGGCCGGCCATAACAAGAATTTCGTAATGCGTGATGATAGGAATTTAAGTTATTTAAGAGCGCTGATAGGTGATGATGCAAATAATTACGAAGTTTACTATAAAGATCAAATTGCTAACAAACCATTATTTCAAACAAGATGAAAGAAATTACAGGAATTACAGTTGTGCATAATACAAAAAAACTATTTCAGGAAGCTTATGAATCGGTAAGAAAATTTCATCCTGAGATGCTTATTATAATTGTTGATGGATCAGATCCGTCGGACGAGTGTCGGGCGTATGTCGAAAGTTTGTCGTCTCCTTACACAATGTTAATGCTTTGTCCGTCGAATATTGGACATGGCAGAGGGATGCATTTAGCTTTACAACAGGTCAAAACTAAATATGCTTTGATATTTGATTCGGATATTGTGATGCTGAAAAGTCCATTAGATGATATGCTTATAATGGCAAAGGAAACGGATAATATTTTTGGTGTTGGTTATACAGAGCCTACCGGGGAGGATGGGTTCGAATACGGGGCGCACCCGCATCATAAGAACGAAACCCCGACAAGGTATCTTCACCCTTATTTTCAACTTATACAAGTTTCTGAATATTTTAAATATCCTCCATACGTCCATCATGGAGCTCCTTGCGTGCATACGATGAACGCTATAAAGAGAGCCGGTTTATCAGATAAAATTATAAAAGAATTTCCTGGTCTTGGTCATTCATCTTCCGCAGGATGGAACTGGACCGGAACGCCGAAAGAGTTTATAAAACACGATACAAGAGGCACGAGAGATGTACGTACTTCAAAACATTTACCCGAAATAGAAGGAGGATGGCAATATGAAAATCGCAACACTGGGGTTGGGCCCCTCTTTAAAAAACTTTAACGCACCTGATTTTGATTTGTCAATCGGTGTTAATGACATTTGGCGACACGTAAAAACTAATGTCGTTGTATGTCTTGATTATCCAAACATCTTTACTCATGATCGATTAAAAATAATAAACGATTGCAAGCCTAAAGCATTTTATAGTCAGATTGTAGCATGGGATACCCGACCGGATTTTGTAAAGATAGATTTTCTTCCAGGTTATCCTGATAACTTCGTCCAATTTGAAACTCCAGCACTGCATAAATCACTCTGCTCACCGTTTGTTGCTGCCGAGATAGCTTACAAATATTATTTTGCTGATGAGATTCATTTGTTTGGAGTAGATTTAATTGGTCATCCTAATTTTGATAAAAAACAACTTGATAATATTATTCTCCATTTTAAAAATCTAAAGACAGCCTTAACTCAAAAAGGATGTAATTTAGTAATTCATGGGGGCGGAATCTTGAAAAATATTTAATATATTTGTATAATTAAGAACAAGCGGCAGCCAGAAGACAAAGAGAGGCATCTATGACTTGGCAACTGGACGAAGTAAACGAAATGCAAATAAGTTACTGTTCTTAATTAGCCTTGGAGAAATCCAGGGCTTTTTATTGCTCCACATTTTAATATAGTAAAATCTACATACTTACATAATTAAATTTATGTAATGGATTTACATTTGTATTCTAAAGTATAAATTATGTGGACAGAAATACAAACATGGGTTAACGGGATTGTAGAAATGGGCGACGATGTCTATAATTTTTGGCTTGAAAAAATTGACGTAGATTTTTGATGGAACCAACTTTAAGAATTTACTCTGTTATTGGCACGGACGAGAATCAATTTTCATCCGATGATCTTATTTCTTTTCTTGACAAGAATAAAGAAGCTACTGAATTAACCGTCAGAATTAAAAGTCCCGGTGGTAGTGTTCGTGAGGGTTGGACAATTTATGACCTATTAAAAAATTCTGGTAAGAAAATAAAAATGATCGCAGAAGGTGAGCTTTACAGTATTGCTACTGTAATTTTTTTAGCTGGTTCAGAAAGAGAAATTTACCCAAATTCAGACGGGTTAATTCACATGCCAAGAATCCCGAATCCTGAAGGTGATTTTCAAGCCTCTGATTTAAGGGGAATGGCTGAATATATGGATCAGGAAGAAGAAAAAATATTAAATCTTTATGTGGAGGTAACAAAACAAGACAAAGAAGTTCTGAGAGATTACATGAAAAAGGAAACGATGCTTTCAGCAGATGACATGTTGAAACTTGGATTTGCAACTAAAATCTCGGAACCTTTAAAAGCAGTCGCAATTTTTAAACCAAAAAATAATTTCACAATGACAGAAAAAGATGTTAAAACTTTCGGGGAAAAGATAGATGCTATTCTCGAAAAAATAAAAAATCTTTCCAGACTTCCTGCCAAAGATCAAACTTTGAAAGATAAGGACGGGAAAGAATTTAAACTCGAAAAAGAAACCGGTGCGCCAACAGTCGGCGATAAGGCTTCTCCTGACGGGTCATTTGTAATGGCTGATGGGAAAACAATTGTCATCACCAATGGTGCCGTTAGTGAAGTAAAGGAACCTGCAAAGACAGAACTTGATCTTGCAAATGATAAAATTGCAGATCTTCAGAAACAACTTGATGCCGAGAAAGCAAAAATTACCGATGCTGAAAAAGTTAAAACAGAAGCGGAAGCAGCTAAGACAGCATTTGAAGCAGAAAAAGTTAAAGCTGTTGCACTCGTGACAGAATTAAGCAACCTGAAAAATACATGGAAGCCTGAAGGAAGGACTAAATTCAGTTCCGTTGAAAAGGTTGGAGATGTGAATCTCGACCAGGTACGTGAGATAATTAAAAACAATAAAGATAAATAACTATGCCAACTTCTCCCTCGTGTGGACACACACTCAATCTCGACAATCTTCATTTTACCGCTGATGAACTCCGGTCATTAAATGAACTTGTTGTAACCGCCGTACTTGAAGCTCCATCTCTTACAGATTTTCACACTCTTGTAACTGGAATAAAAAACGACAAACGCATCGGAATAATCCCTGGTACATTTGGCCTTATTGGTAAAGCAGCTCAGGCATGCAACCCGACAGCTCAGTGTTACGAAGATACCGCTATTGAAAAAACATGGGAGCCAAAATATAAAGAAGTGATAATTGATATGTGTATTGATGAGATCACAAACTCACTTATGCGCCTTTATGTTGATTGCGCGAATCCTTATGATCTTACAAAGACCCAGATTTTTGCATTTATCCAGGATCTTCTTGCAAAAGACCTTCCAAAAATGGTTTTCCGTACCGTTTGGTTTGACGATAAAAATGCAGCTAATTTCCCAGTTGGGAATATTACGCCAGGCGTTGACCCGACATTTTTCAACGTTATTGACGGTTTTTGGGTTCAGTTTGCAGCTATTTACGCAGCAAATCCACTTCAGTTAAACGCATTGCCCGGAAACACACAGGCTACTTATGCACTGCAACAGTCAGTAGCAACTCCACTGCTAATGTATAATGCTATCAACACGCTTATTGACAATGCAATTTCTGAGTTAGCAGCTCAACCGGACAGGGTGTTGCTTGTTACCCGGTCAGTTTTTGACAGGCTCCGCAGACAACTTCAGGCTCTTGGTACCGCATTTCAGGATTACAAACTCATGATCAACGGTCTTGAATTTGCAACATGGGACGGAATCAGAATTGTCTCTATTCCTCTTTGGGATCAGTGGATCAGGGCTTATGAAAATAACGGTACCCGTTGGAACGATCCTCATCGTGCTGTTTATACTACCGTGTCGAATTTAAATATTGGACTGGCTTGTACCTCGGCATTTGAAAATGTTAATTCATTTTACGATCCAAGAAGTCGTTATAACCGAATTGAGGCTACTGATGCACTTGATGCAAAAATAATCGACGACCGTTTGTTAATGGTTGGAAGATAGGAGGTAATTATGACAATAGGATGTAACCAAATTGTTGATTGTATCCTTAAAAACTGTGCGAATCTCGTACCGGGGATTAAGGATAGAGCTTACTTTATTAACTACGATGATGTCGATAAAGACTTAAGTACTTTTGATCCTTCCAATTCACTGCTTTGCACGCAGTTAGTTCTGAAAACAGTTTCTCCCCCGGCCTATGCGTATTGCGTTGAAGGGTATAATTTTTCAAACGAACATAAAACTTCGCTTGTTAAAAAGACTTACCAGAAAGTATGGGAGCAAGGTTTTGTTTTTCGTATTTTCGACAATACTCCGGAAACAAAACTCTGGATTCAAAACGCAGTTGATAGCCGGTTCATGATTATCCAGGAGAATAATTATAATAAAGATATTGCTCCACTGGCTGCCGGAAGAACCGTGTTTGAAATCCTTGGATGGGATTTCGGACTGGAACTTAACGCCGCTGAACGTGATGCGAATTCTGATGAGATGCTTGGCGGATGGTTGCTAACAGCCGGATGCTCAGATAAGTTAAAAGAATCTCTGCCCCCACTTGCATATTTTGTTGGTGGTACATTGGCCGCTACAAGAGCCGCCCTTGCCTCAATGGTAGCTCCTTGTTGCCCGTAATTGAGTGAGGGGTAAAACCCTCACTTTATTATGTTAATTGACGAAATACAATCGTTTGCAAGGGACTTTATAAATATCAAATCTTTTCGTACATCAAGTCGGAAAGCAAAAATAAGAGAGGCTTATAAAGCCCTTACAGGCGAAGAAATTAAGATAACATGCAATACTTGTTATATCGAAGCATTATTAAAAATTATAAATAGTAAACCTATGGCAACAAGAAATTATGAATTAAAAAAAGGAGTCCTTCTTCAGGCGTTTGGAGATGCATCAAAAACCTGCACCAATGACACTATTACTGATGAGTTAGGAGATTGGTACCTAAAACATTATCCTGAGAAAGCAATATATTTTTCAAGGATACCAGGTACTCCGACTACTCCTCCTGAGATCAGAATCATACCTCCATCAGCTCCTAACCCAAAAGTTGAACCTGAGATAGTTGAGCCGGAAGTTAGTGAGGTAGCAGATACTTTAATTGAATCAGTAACCCAGCCTAAAAAAGGCCGTAAAACCAAGAAATAATGAGAGTATCCGCAGCAAAGACGGCCCCACGAGTCGAGCGGAACTCTTATATTACTTCAAAAAAAATAAAGGGTTACGGTCAGAATAATGATTATCCCCAGAAGGTTTTAGAAATAATTAATTCATCCGGGACAGGAAAGACCTGTTTTGATATTTACGTTAAATTTGTTGAAGGTGGTGGCTTTGTAGATCAAATCTTTTCCGAGACAATTCTCAATTCAAAAGGAGAGAGGGCAAATTCACTGCTCAGGAAATTTGCAAAGGATCTTAAAAACTTTAATGGCTTTGCCTGTCTTGTTAAATATAACGGTATGGGGCAGCCTTATGAATATTTTAATATCCCTTTCGAGCATTGCCGGATTGAGATATTAAATAAAGAATATACCGGAAGGATCGCTGTTTATTCCGACTGGACAGGCATCGAGGGAAAGCCTTTCAAAATGTCCGATGTAAAATTCATTAATCGTTTTGATCTAGAGAAAGTAATTGCCGAGATGACAGAGGCCGGTGGCCCGGAGAACTACCTTGGTCAGATACTTTATTTCACGGCAGATGGTGATTTTGAATACCCGATAAGCCCTTTTGATCCTATTGTGACCGATATGCTTACCGAAGAAAGCGTGTCTACAGTTAAACATCGAAACGCAAAACATAATTTTCTCGCAGCCGGGATGTTGGTACGTAAAGGTATCAAACCCCGGACTCTTAACGATGGATCAATTGATCCAAAAGACCCGTACAATCAACAGCAAACGCAAAGTGCAAATGAAATAAAAGCATGGCAAGGAGATGATCAGGCTTGTAAAATTATAGTCATAGACATTGATGCCGATGAAGAAGTGCCTGAGTATAAACCTTTCATTGCAAACAATTATGACAGGCAATTTGAACTAACTGAAAGAACTGTTAAAGAAAATATTGCAGGTATGTTTAAGATACCTCCCGTTTTGCGAGGAGTTGATGTAGGCAATGGTTTTGGAAGCGATTTGCTTATCAATGCATATATTTTTATGAATAATATTTGTTCAGATGAGCGCCGTTTAATTGGAGAGGTTTTTAAAATTTTATTGCAATTTTATAGTGTTAAATTTACAGACTTTTCTATCAAACCGGCAGAATACGTACCAAATCAAACTACATCATGATTTCGCTTGTGACTCTTACCGATCTTCAGTCGCTGAAATATGTCTGCGATAGTGTCAAAAATTCGACATCATGGCCACAGTTTGTCAGTGAAGCAGAATTATTTGATATAAAAGTTTGGTTAGGTGATGCTTTGCTTGATGAGATAGTCACCCAGTTTTCAACATCTCCGCAAACTATTTCGGCAGCTAATCAGTTACTACTTGACGGGGGGAGTTATGTTTACCAGTCAAAAACTTATCTTTTTCAGGGACTCAAAAACTGCATCATTTATTACGCTTTTGCAAGATTCACAAACCGGACTCCATTTAATTACACCGCTGCCGGGATAGTCGTTAAAGATAGTGACCTATCAACGCCTGTAAGTGATAAAGTCGTGCAACGCCTTGAAACGGAATCCCGGTTAATGGCTGATGCTATAAAATGTGAGATACAGACTTTTTTAAACCGCAATTATGCTAACTATCCTTTATGGCAAAATCAAAATGGGGTATGTGGAAGTTCTTGCGGAAACAATGGTAGAATACAAATGATTGGTGATTAAACTTAATTTAAAAGACTATGAATACAAACATGGGTAATATTATTTCTCAGAAACTTATTGATGTTTCTGCACAGGATTTTGAAGATAACAATGGATTCTTTTTCCGCTGTCAGACGGCTGGAAATATAAAACATTGTGCCTTAAACGATGCTGATGATATGGCTGTTATAGATGCTTTCGATGCATCTCCAAAATTCGACAACCCGGAGATTTGCAGAAAAATATTTAAGACAGGAACGACGGCTGTGCTGATTTATATTGGATATGGCGTTTAATTTTTAACAAATGGGAATTCGACTTGGCATAGGTGGATTAAAAATAGGATCTTCTTCCGGCAGTTCGTCATGGACTCCACAGAAACCACTTGGAGGAGAAACACCAACACAATGGTTTACTTCCCGAAGTGGACTAAACATGATTGATTCCCTTGGTGGTGCTTCTGCTCCAATCCAACTGCCATATCTTTACAAGCCAACAGGCAATGAATATGCCTATGTTGCTGATCTTGGTGCTTTAGACATAGTTAATAATCTTGGAGTTAATCCTGCTACGCCGGGAGGGGATACAGGTTTTACACTTATTCATAAATGTAAATCAGAGACGACAAATAAAACTGCAATAAGATATTTAATTGGCAAACTAACTACATCTGCTATTGTTGGTCTTTATGGGATAGGTGTAAATATTACTACAGGCATACTTTTTGCGCAGTTAAGATCATCGGGTGGAGTTATCACATTGTCAGGGACTACCGATTTTTCAGCAGGCGGTTCACCTTGGATGTGGTTAACAATGAAAGTAAATACAACGCAAAAGAAAATAAGTTTACTTGTGAATAACGTTCAAGAAGGTGTTGATACGTCATATACAGGGAATCTTGCTCAAATGGATAATGCTTTTGAATTTTGTATAGGAACGGGTAATGATGCGGGTACGGGATTTCAAAAAATTGCACTATCTTCTCATTCTGACGCTTATATATTTCCTTTTATATTAACTTCAAATCAGGTAGATACAATAATGGCAGGAGGTAGTGTTGCCGGTGCTACTTTTTATACTGATTGCAGGTTAAAAGATGATAATGTAATTTATGAATACATAGCAGGGAGACATTTAACAGGTGTTAATTTACTTAAAGCAACAAAGAAAAAATATGATTTAAATGGGTCAAGACAGTCTTTGGAGATTGGTTATACTCGCTATACAAAAGTTGGCTCACAAGATATTCAGATTCCTTATAAATCTGCCGGAGTACCATCAACGGTAGTGCCATCAGGTTTTACAGTAGCTGAAAATAATCCAGTATCCTCAACAGGTCATAATCTTGCTGATAGTTATATCCCGGTTACAGGAGTGGATAGATCAAATACTTTTATGTGTTCTTATCTTGCCAGAAGGACAGATTTAAAATATTTTTATAATTCTGCGAATGTGAGTTGGATACATGCAACAGAAATGTATAATCTATTATTATCAAATATATTTCATTCTGCATATAGAGGGTTGAGATTTAGTAAGATTACAAATAGGATTTTAACAGATTTTTATATCTATGCAACTAACAAAGCAGGGACGGATTATGACAAGCCAATTATTTATAGCGGAGAAACAACACTATTAAAATTTGATGTTCTTACAGATACTCACATTGTCGCAATAAATGGGCTCAAGGTTTTAAAATTTAATGATGTCCATACTTTATCATTAAGTTTAGATGGCGGGGTAACTTATCCGATAACATTAGTAACAACTTTAGATTTAGTTGATTATGGATTCATTTTTGATAATGGGAACATAATGTTTTGTGATTCAACAAAAACCTATTATTCAGATGATAATCTTGCTACTTATCAAGAATCAACCGTAACGGGTGCAGATGGAAATCCTTTTGTTGCAGGAACACTTCAGAATTTTAGACCTTGGTGTACCGATTTTAGAGAGGTAACACACAATGGAGTTAAACTTCATACTTGGGGAACTTACGCAACAAGCGGTACTTCCGTTGATGTTAATATAAATCTTTGGGAAACGACAGATGGTGGGGTTAACATTAAAAGTGTTTATTTATTTGGAGTTACTGCTCCTGTATTGATTTGTCGGCATGTGCATTATTTTAACTACGATCCAGACACTGATGCTTTTTATGTTGGCACTGGTGATGATGATGCGGATAAGCAAAATATGATGTCTGGCACAAGAGACGGAGGTACGGGAGTGTGGACATTTACAAGTATAGGCAAGGGAACGGCGGCATCAGTTTGGGAACATGTCGGTATGGTATTTGACAATGATTATTTTTATATCGCAGGTGAAAGGACAACAGCCGCAAATATTGGAATAAGAAGATCACTAAAGAGTGACATTGCTAATATAGCGACAAATCAAGTCAGAATATTTGCATCAGATTTCGGACAACATTTGGTTGATCTTGATGGATACTATATTTTCTGTCACGGAGCTACGGCAGGAGACGATACAATAACATTTTCAAGAGATATGCAGAATTTCATCACAAGGAAATTTCCGCAATTAGTTGTTAATCCGGCAGTAGGTGGTTATGGCACATATACTTGTCGTGGTAAAATGGCAAATGGATACTACATGTTTTGGTGTAACGAAGATGGTGAAACAGTACATAATTTTCCAAAAGGCTCAACCCTATTAATTAAACCAAGTGTAATAAGTTAAATGACTTTTGAAAAATTATATAATCAATACTTGGCAGATCAAAGAGATGGGTTTGTCTCGAATAACAAGTCGTATTTTGAATCTATACTAAAGGGAAGGTCTGAAAAATACATTAATAAGATTATCAGTAGAGTTGAGAAAAAGTTTTTAAACAAGTAAAATATGAATGAACATAATTGCATACATGAAAAGGATTTTGGAACATTGTTTACAAAATTAGATAATCTTATTGAGGTAGTTTCAGCCCAGACGGTTGTGATCACAGATTTAATTAAATTTCAAGCATCACTAAAAGCTGTGGACAATTATAAAGAAAAGGAAAGTTTATCAGCAAGGCAACGTGCAGGTATTTATATATCTGGGATATTTGGTGTTTCAACTATTATAACATCAGTAATTTTAAAATTATTATGAACCATTTTTCAGGAACAAGCAAAGAGCGATTAAAGGCCTGTCATTCTGATTTGCAGATCCTTTGTAACCGATTAATTAAACGTTATGATTTTACAGTCGTATGTGGTCACAGGGGCGAAGATGATCAGAACAAAGCTTTTAAAGAAAAGAAATCAACTTTGCAATGGCCAAACTCTAAACATAACACTGAGCCTTCATTAGCTGTTGATCTGGCACCTTATGAAAGTACCGGGATTGATTGGTCGAAGTTACAATCAGCTTATTTTGCCGGCCAGGTTATTGGTCTTGCAGAAGAGCTATTTGCTCAGGGAATTATGAAACATCACATACGTCCGGGAATCGACTGGAATATGAATTCTGATATTGATGATACAAAATTCTGGGATAGTGGGCATTTCGAAATAATACCAAATTGATATGAAAAAATTACTTGCATTTGTTTATTTACATTTTCGTTGGATGCTATTTGTGTTAAGTATCCTTTTATTTCTATTCTTTAACGGATGGTTTCAGGGTGCTGCCTCGGTCGGCTTCTTCTGGTCGGCAATTGAATGTTATAAGTTTTACTTAAAAAAATTAAAGGCATGAAACTTAGTTTAGAAAATTTAAGCAAACCGAGCAATAAAAAATGGAAGGCAATTGCTGACTTTTTTTTATATACATTGCCCCTCTACATGGGAGCCGTGGTAACATTACCAATAGCTGAAGATAAAAAGTTATGGATAACTTTTTGGATGACAATATTAATCGTCACTCTCAAAGGAGCGACAAAATTTACCAGTGATGAAAAATAGATACCTTTTAATTCTTATTGTAATCGCTTTTGCGGCACTTTCGTCTTGCGTGACACAAAGGGCTTGCAATAACAAGTTTCCCCACACACATGACACGCTACGCATAATCACTGTAAAAGATTCGATTATCTTTAAGGACACGATAATATTTATTAATTTACCCGGAGAAAATATTATTGATTCAATTTTGATTCCCTGTCCGGAGGTTCCCGGGTATGCCCCTAAAAAAGTATATGCAGAAACATCTCTTGCAAAAGCATCTGCCTGGTGGTCTTTCCCAAATATAAAATTAGAGTTAATTCAAAAAGATACAACGATTGAAAAAAGACTTGACAATGCGATTAAAGAAGCTTACCACTGGCAAACACTTTATGAAAAATTGGTTATCAGTCCGGAGCCTGAAAAGTACATACCAGGTTTTTATAAATTTTGCACGTTTATCTTTTTGGGAAGTGTTTTGGCTGTCATATTATTTGTCTTATTTAAGATTTTTAAATAAATTTTAATCAGGGCTTTTGTTTAGTTTTTCATAGTTTTTAGTTTTCATTGGTTAGTTTTGGGCGGGGTCATGGGTTGGCCTCGCCTTTTTTTATATATATAAATATCTTCATATGTTAAATAATGTTAAAATGACTAAAATAATTGACTATTTATTTGGTAGATTAAAATATAGTGCTTATCTTTACTTCATAATCAAAAATGAAAAACATGAAAACAAAAGTTTATGAAGTGATTGGCCGTATGAGTGGTAACTATTCGCTCGAAATGAAAACAAAATTTGTAGTTTCTAAATCGAAAAATGAAGCAAAAAAAGATTCCGGGTTTGATTTTATCAAATCAATTTATTTGAGAAATGATATAAAACCAGAAGAAATTTAAAAGATTACCTGATGAGGTTTTATGAGCCGAAACCCCGTAAGGGGTAGTAATCAAAAACTAAACGACATGAAAAAACTAGAACAATTTAAAACAGAAAACGAAGGTTGGTTAGAGTCTATAATCTCTGACTATGTAGATGATATGACTTTTGAAAAGGGAATAAATATCAATCCGTCAGACTACTTTACCGACACACTTTTTATTGTGAGAGAAAGATGCCAAGATGAAGACCTGGCTTTAGAAGTTAAAGACTATATTGAGAGTGAAGTTATTAAAAAAATAAAATAAAATGAAACAATCAATCAAGGAAGTTCGGCAGCAGATCGGACTTCAATTAATCGAAGTGATGAAACAGAAAGAAATGAATCGGTCTGAACTCGCATCACGCTCAGGCATCACGAGGGAACAACTCAAATGGGTACTGTCTGGCGAAAGAGAGATCACTATGACAACCTTTTTAAAGATAGTTGAAACTTTGGGTTTAAAGGTAAAATTCCAGTGATGTTAAAAAATAATTATAAAATACTATTATTAATAATATAATTAATACTATATTTGTAAATATTAATAATTAAAACAAATGGCAAAGAATAAAAAAAACAAAGCAGGGAGGGTAATTCAGGTATCCAGAGAGGATAATATATTACTCAAAAAATATTTTCTTTATAATGAATCTATTGGAGTTACATTAACTAACTCGGAAATTTGCGATCAGATATTTAAAGAAGGTCTGTATTTGGTTGCCAAAAATATAAAAGAATAATGACTTCAATTCTCCTTTCCCTGGAAGGCTCAAAATCAAAGAATGAGATTAATTCGATCACTTTGAAATATTTGGATTTGATTAATCATTCTCCGATGCTTCAGTTTTATGAGAGAATTATCAGAAAGAGAAAATTTTCTTATTTTAAATATTTGAATTAAATTAAAAATTAACAAATGAAACTTAAAAAAATTACCCAGAAAGAATTTGATGAATTAATCAGAAACGAAAACGGAATAAAAGAATGCCCTTCTTTTACTGATTATTCTGATATTAACTCCTTTGGTAAGAGGAACTCCTTTGGTGAGTGGAACTCCTTTGGTAAGAGGAACTCCTTTGGTGAGGGGAACTCCTTTGGTGAGTGGAACTCCTTTGGTGAGTGGAACTCCTTTGGTGAGGGGAACTCCTTTGGTAAGAGGAACTCCTTTGGTGAGT
>Ga0209819_10000061_pt1 | contig 32137 bp, 24 predicted proteins | sample PPLLak2March2015_FD_187248 | JGI IMG/M metagenome (GOLD analysis project Ga0209819, IMG submission 187248) | Freshwater sediment microbial communities from Prairie Pothole Lake near Jamestown, North Dakota, USA - PPLs Lake P7 Core (1) Depth... | ecosystem: Environmental > Aquatic > Freshwater >... | reverse complement strand
CATTTGCTACAGCAATTGCATCATTTTCATTTTTTACCTTGATAACCGAAAGTACAGGTCCGAATATTTCTTCCTGTGCAATTCTCATATTGTTTGTAACATCAGCAAACAAAGTCGGTTCAACATAATAACCATTAAAGCCCTCGGGTATTCCGCCGCCATAAACTAATCTTGCGCCTTCCTTCTTACCTATTTCGATATAGTCAAGAACTCTTTTCTGCTGCTTTTCAGATACAAGCGGTCCAATATCGGTGTCTTTATCAGCAGGATTCCCTATCTTCATCTTCATCATTTTATTTTTCAGTCTTTCGATAAAATCATCATATATTTTATTTGTAAGAATCAATCTGGAACCTGCAACACAACATTGTCCCTGGTGGAAATAAATAGCATATAAAGTACCATCCACAGCAAGTTCCATATCGGCATCATCAAGTACGATATTAGCAGATTTACCGCCGAGTTCAAGAGTAACCTTCTTCATAGTACCTGAAGCAAGCTGCATAACTCGTTTCCCTATTTCAGTTGAGCCGGTAAAAGAAACTTTATCAACCATAGGATTAGTAACCATCTCTTCACCAACCTCAGCATCACCTGTAATAATATTCACAACACCTTTGGGCAGGTCGGTCTGGTCAATCAATTTAGCAAGCTCAAGAGCAGTGACAGAAGTTTCCGGAGCAGGCTTTAGGACGATAGTACATCCTGCGGCAATAGCCGGAGCAATTTTCCAACATGCCATTTGCAGAGGGAAATTCCATGGTATGATTGCTGATACAACACCAACCGGTTCACGGACAACCATATTTTTGCTGAACCCTTCTTTGGAAATCCCTGGGTCTTCATCCAGATCTGTAAGTGCAAGCTTAGAGAAAGTACTCATTGCTCTATATGATAGTATCATATCATCTTTTGATTTTTTGAAGGTAGAGCCGGAGTCAGCAATTTCCAGTTCCTGGATTCGTGCACTGTTCTCTTTAATTTTATCAGCAATTTGTTTTAAAACAGCACTTCTTTCTTCTTTAGATTTCCCGCTCCAAACTCCTGAATCGAAAACCCTTCTTGCAGTTTTAATGGCTTCTTTAGTATCATCAACAGTAGCTTTAGCAATTTTTGCATTAACACTCCTGTCATAAGGATTAATAGAATCAAAAGTCCCTCCATCTGATGCATCTTTGAACTCACCGTTAATATAAAGTTTGTAATCTGACATAGATAATTAATTGTAATTTAAGTTTTTGGAATTTATAAATTAACTAACTGAAAATTTATGAATTTAGTTCTATTATGTGGAATGTTAATCCTGGATTAATTTCTGTTTTGCAATCTGACTCTACTCATAAATGGATTTTGGTTAAACAAAATCCTTTTGTATACCCAGCCGATAGAATAGAAGTTTTGGCTAAAAAAAAGCTAAATCCCGATTTTGTTGAAAAATTGCTTCATTTTACATAATAATTAATAAATTAAAGGTGTTTCATCAATATTTTTTCTGTGGATAATACCTTTAACGTATAATATGTTATACAAAATGTATTATATTTGTATAAATTATTATACATTAAAATGAAAAAAGCATTTAAGTTACGAAATACTTCATCCAGCATCCTGGAAGAGCTTGGGGAAAACATTAAGTTAGCAAGACTTCGGAGACGGCTCAGTACTACAATTGTAGCAGAAAGAGCCGGAATTACAAGAATGACTTTATGGTCAATTGAAAAAGGTTCTCCTGGTGTTAGTGTCGGTTTCTTACTAAAAGTGTTGAAAGTGTTGGGTTTGGAAAGAGATATACTGAATGTAGCAAAAGATGATATATTAGGCAGAAAGCTGCAAGATGCTAATCTTGTTGTTAAATCAAAATCACCAAGAAAGGTTTGGAAATAGATGAATTCAAAAAGCTTTGAAAGAAAAATTCATGTTTATGCAGATTGGGACTTTCTTAAAAAAATCCATTTAATAGGTATTCTATTTTGCCAGAAACATAAAGGAAAAGAAATATTTTCATTTGAATATAACAAAGAATGGTTAAAATCAGGAAATGCACAGATATTAGATCCAAATCTGGATTTATATCAAGGAAGACAATATCTTAGAAGTACTGTTGATGGTAAAGAGAAAAAAAATTTTGGGTTATTCTTAGATTCCTCACCTGATAGGTGGGGTACAATATTAATGAGACGAAGAGAAGCAGCACTAGCCAAACAAGAACAACGGGAAGAAAGAATATTGTTAGATTCGGATTATTTATTAGGCGTATATGATGAACATCGTATGGGAGGATTACGTTTTAAAGAAGAAACAGATGGACCTTTTTTGAATAATAGTAAATATATGACAACTCCACCAATAACTTCAATTCGTGAATTAGAAGATATAGTTCATAAGCTTGAAAATGAGGACGTTATTGATGATCCGGATTATCTTAATTGGTTGAATATAATTATTGCACCAGGATCTTCATTAGGTGGAGCCAGACCAAAAGCAAGTGTAATTGATTTAGATAAGTCACTTTGGATTGCAAAATTTCCCAGCATGAGTGATAATTCGGATGTAGGTGCCTGGGAGATGGTTGTAAATGAATTAGCTAAACAATCAGGAATAAATGCAGCAGAAGCTCAGGCAAAAAGATATGGCAGAACGGAACATACTTACTTAACAAAAAGATTTGACAGAACTTCATCGGGTGAACGTATTCATTTTGCTTCTGCGTTAACAATGATTGACCGTATTGACAGCCATGAGAACTATGGCCATGTTAGTTATTTAGAAATTGTTGAATTTTTAACTACATATGGTGCTAATGTCAATGGAGACCTTGAAGAATTATGGAAAAGAATTGTTTTTAACATTTTGGTATCTAACACAGATGATCATTTAAGAAATCATGGCTTTATCCTTACTCCTGATGGATGGATTCTTTCTCCGGCATATGATGTAAATCCTAATGAGGAAGGTACAGGTCTTCATTTAAATATTACTGAAAACGATAATGATTTGGATATTGATTTAGCTATGGAAGTAATCGATTTTTTCAGGATAGATGAAAAGAGAGCTCTGAATATAATAACCCGAATAAAAGGCATGGTTGCTTGTTGGAAAAAGGTAGCAGATAAATACAGTATACCTAAAGATGAACAAAAGTTAAAAGCAAAAGCATTTATTAGAGCTAAATAAAATTATTGCTTATGAATATTGGATTGTTTAGTCATTTATATAGATTATACACCGGTATTGATACAGGTGCCATTATGACTGAAAAATATATCAGTTCATGTAGAGGAACGGTTTCCATTCTTCATCTATCTTTCCGACAAAATGCTTCATGAAAGTTATATGAGATGGTTTAGTAGGCTTTTTATGAATGGTCATTTTCGCATCTTCAGGTGAGCGGTCACCTTTTTTATTGTTGCAATGAACACAGGCAGTAATAAGATTCTCCCATGAATCATCTCCTCCTTTGGATTTAGGAACAATATGGTCGATAGTTAAAGGCACATCGCTTTTCTGGCAATACTGGCATTTATACATATCACGGCGAAGAATGTTTTTCCGTGAAAGAACAATTTTTTTATAAGGCACACGAATATAAATAAGCAGACGGACTATTGTAGGAAACGGTATTGCTTTTCGCACGGAATGCAGTTTTTTAGAGTCCTTTGATGCAACTAATTCGGCTTTACCTAAGTATAGTAGAATAACGGCTCTTTGAACATTACAAATGCTCATAGCTTCATAGTTCTGGTTTAACACCAGTACTTTGCCGTTTAACTTTTTTGAATAACCATTTGTATGTTGAGTAATTTCCGGTTCGAAATCGTAGCTCCTTATTTTTTAAATACTTACAGTTAAAGGAATTTATTTTAATTTATATTATGTTATTTAATAATATCAGCTTATAAAATAGTATATTTAAGAAGAATATACAAGGAATTGCAGAGTTTACAAAAGCTGTGTATGTATATAAAATAACAAAGTCAAAATTGTTTAAATTCCGTAAATTTGCAAAGAAGTTAAGAACCAGTTATTTTTGTATTGCATTATTACTTCTCATATGATAAAATTACAGTATAAGAAATTCATTTCAAACTAAAAGACAGCGAATGAAGCAATAGTACATTTATTTTTTTTATTTAAATTTTGTTGTTTAGCCAAAGGTCAATAAGAAATATATATTTAGTTTTAAGTACTATTGTCATTTTATTATTGCTGTTCCCCACTACAGATATAAATGCACAGGGACGAGACCGCAGTAAATTTCAAATGCTGATAGATTCATCCTTTACGGGGGGTGATACAACATCATTAATAGACTCATCAATAGTACGCGAGCCGGTAGATTCAACCGCACGAATTAAGTATTTCAAATACGAAAGAAAAGACGGTTATAATCCCCTATTCGGTACATATACACATCCGCTTGTATTATACGGTTCAAGAAATGTTGATTATAAAATAAGCTTTGACTCTTTAGATTTTGTTACCATAAGTGAAGTAGTAAACGGTGAAGAGATAAAATATCCGCTCAAGATACCTTTCGAAAAATATATAGCAGCACGAAGCAGTCTATCTGCCAAAAGCCAATTTTATAAAATAGTAGCGGATTATTATAAGATTGATACTGAAGATGAGCTGGGAAAGCTATTTAAAGATATTACCAATATTGAAATACCGCTTCCGTTTAAATCCGAAACAATATTTGGACCTCCTGTCGTTACGCTGAATATCAATGGTCTTATAGATATCACGGCATCTTATCAGCGTAATACATCGGAACAGCAGACTTTATATAATCCTGATGCACAAAATAATATTAATTTCAAACAGGATGTATCGGTAACAACAAAAGGCTCTATCGGAGATAAGCTTACAATTGATGCTGACTGGAATTCACAAAGGACATTTGATTTCGAAAACCAGTTAAAATTAAAATACAAAGGGTACCCTGATGAAGTAATTCAGAGTATCGAAGCAGGAAACGTTTCTCTTGAGACCCGCTCTAACCTGATTGGAAGTACCCAGGCATTATTTGGTATTAAAGGGCAGTTCAAGCTGGGTCCTTTAACAATGACTGCAATTGCCTCGCAAAAGAAAAGTGAGAAGAAAGAAGTAAATATTACAGGTGGTTCATCCGAAACAGACTTTATAATTGCTGCAAATGAATATTCGGATAATCATTATTTTCTAGATACATTATACAGGGCAGCATATGAGGAATATTACAGGCTCGGGCAGGTAACAACACCGGCATTACGTAATTTAAAAGTTGCTCCTGATATTGAAGTATGGGTTCAGACAACTCCTAATAACCAGCTGAAAAGAAAAGCAGTCGGATGGGTAAACCTGGAACCTAAACCTTTAAATGGAGCATACCCACCGCAGTATTATTCAACTGATACTTCTATTGTTCAGGGCGTAAAATGGAGCGGATATTTTGTAAAATTAAATCCGGGCGATTATACTTTGCATCCTGATGCAGGATATATTTCATTAAATATTAACCTGCAGAACCAGGAAGATGCTGTTGGTGTAGTATATAAGCATGAATATCCCGACTCTTTAAATCAGGTAGTACAATACGGAACATATTCTAACCAGGCGGCACAGGATTCGCTTATTATTAAGCTTGTTAAATTTCCGAATTTAATGCCGACTGATGAGATTGCATGGAAGTTAAAGATAAGAAGCATTTATGACCTTAAAGTAAAGAACATTAAAAATGATGCATCAAAGTTTTCGTTAAATGCATATTTCAAGCCGCCAAGCGGTGAAGTACAGTATAATGTTAATACTGAAAATAATAATGCTTCATCGTACTTAACAAGATTAAATTTAGATTTGAGGCAGGCAAACACCCCATATACGGCTTATCTAAATACCGGGGTAAATCCTGACCAACAGTTTGATTTTTACCCGGGCTTAACAATTGACCTGACCGGCGGTTATGTTATATTTCCGACACTCCAGCCATTTTATACTACTTTAATACAGAGCGGAATATCGGCTGATTCGCTTCAAACCAATTTAGGTATTTACACTCAGCCTAAGCTGGCAGTAAACAATACTAATATTAAATATTTCATTACCGGAAAAGCTATCGGTGATGCTACTGACAGATACAATCTTGGCTTTAACCTTGTAGAAGGAAGCGTGAAGATTTGGAATGGGTCTGCACAATTAACAGAAAACGTTGACTTCACTATAGATTACACTACGGGAGAATTAAAAATCAGAAATGCTTCTGCATTAAGTGCAGGTGCAAACCTGAAAATAACGTACGAGACAAATGACCTTTTCCAGCTTGCATCAAAAACTATGCTTGGAACCAGGTTAGAATATGCCGTAAATAAATCAAGTTACATCGGATTTACACTTCTGAATTTAAAACAACAAACATTAAATGATAAAATAAGGATTGGTGAAGAGCCAACTAACAATACAATTATCGGATTTGATGCAGCAGCAGATATAAAGATGAATTTCCTGACCAAGCTGGTAAACAAATTACCCGGTTACAATACAAAGGAAGAATCAAAGCTGACTCTCAACGGAGAAGTAGCATTCATGCTGCCTGAACCTAATACTAAAAAGAGCCGTATCCCGAGTGATAACAACGAATCTGTTGCATATCTCGATGACTTTGAAGGTTCAAAGAAACTAATATCTCTTGGCATGGTTCCAACTACATGGTCTCCGGCAAGTATTGTTAGAGATTCTTTAATATTAAGGGACTCTGTTTCACATTATGACAGCTTAATGAGCATCCGTAGAGCAAAAATGCAATGGTACACATTGCCTAACAATGTTCTTATCACGGATGTTTATCCTAATAAGCAGATTGCAAGCAATCAAAATAAATATTTATCACCGCTGGAATTTATGATTGACCCGAATAATCCGGGAATGTTTACATATCTGACTAAAGAAAAATTCCAGCTTAATGAGCCTAATCCAAGAAAGCGATGGACAGGTATTTATAAATACCTGAATACATACCAGACAAACCTGCTGGACGAGAATATGAATTTTATTGAGATATGGATGCAGATTAACCACGGGAATGTTGTCGATGATTCGGCAAAGATGATGATAGACCTCGGTATTATTTCAGAGAAAGTGATTTCCGATTCAAGGGTTGAAATAGACCAGCGTTTGAAGAGCCAGGGAATAACCTATCATACGGAGGATTTGAATTTAAACGGTACACTGGATGAAACTGAAGATGTAGGTCTGGATGGTATAGACAATGCCAAAGAGTTACAAATTTTCGGAGCAGAATTGCCGGGGAATGATGACCCAAGTGATGATAATTATGATTGGAACGGAGACCCGAATTCCAAAATATTTACAAAATTCAACGGAACAGAAGGCAATAGTAAGCTTGATGTTGGAAAAAGAATTGATACAGAAGACCTTAACGGAGACGGCAGCTTAGAGCCGCGAAATAATTATTTCGAATATGAAATTCCGTTGATTGCAGACACTTTAAAAAATCCGTATATCACCGGTGGAAACAGTGCCAAGAACTGGTACCAGTTTAGTATACCGTTAAATGAGTTCAAAAGATTTTTTGGCACAGCTACATTAACAAACATTCAGTATATAAGGATTTGGTTCAAGGGAATGGTTGATACTACATACATATCAATAGTAGATATGAACCTTGTCGGAAACCAGTGGCAGAAAAGCAATAAGGTTGATACTTCTTATTCAATATCAGTTGTAAACATAGAAGACAATGCAAATTATTATGATACACCTGTTCAGCCGCCGGAGATATTAAGACAAAGAGATCAAACAAGTACGGACCAGACCACCCTTTTAAATGAGCAGTCATTATCACTTGAAGTAAGAAACCTTTCACAGGGTCAGGGAAAGTTTGCTTCCAAGATATTTAATACAAGACCTATTGACCTCTTAAATTATAAGATATTAAAATTATTTGTTAATGGTGATTCAACCTTCAGGTATACAGATACGGCAAATTATGATGCAGCAGTTGTAATACGTTTTGGCAGTGACACATTGAACTATTATGAATACAGAGCTCCTGTTCATCCTGATAAAAGACCGGGTTCACCGTGGGAGCCGTTGAACGAGGTTACAATCAATTTAGCTGACCTGACAATTGTAAAGCAATTGAGAGATTCTTCAAACTCAATAAGATATTTTAAAGTACCAAACGGCCCGCCCGGAGCCAAATACGGAGTTATAGGAAACCCAACCATTTCGAGTATTTCATTAATACAGCTTGGAGTGGTTAATAATCATAATCCTGTGTTTGTACATCCGATATCGGGCTCTATTTGGTTCAATGAAATGAGAGTTTTGAAAACCGATAATAAGAGCGGATATGCATTTACATTGGGAGCAAGATTGAAGCTTGCGGATTTAGCAGATTTGAATTTTAGTTATTCAAAAACAGACCCGCATTTCCATTCGCTTGAAGGAAGATTCGGAAGCAGGGTGCTTTCCAACAATTGGGAGATATCCGGTACATTTAACCTGCATAAGATATTAAACTCCATGTTATCTTCGCTTGTATCTGTTAAGATGAAAGATTTTCTGACTATACCTATATCATTTGCGCATTCTGAAAGTTACGCACAGCCAAGGTTCCTGCCCAATACAGATATAGACCTGGAAACTGCAGTTGCTAACAGGTACACCCAGTTTCTTGAACAGAATCCCGGTCAAACAGATATGGCTGAGTATTTATCTGAACAGGTAAGAATTTCTGCTCAAACATTATCTATAAAAAACAGATTATCAATTAACGGGTTTAAGTTTACTTTCCCGGGAGATAATTTCTTTGTTAAAGAGATATTAAACAAGATAGAATCCAATTTCTCATGGGCTTCGCTGGATGAAAGAACCCCAACTTCAACTTTGAGGAAGACATGGGAATTACGTGGAGATGTAGGTTTAAATGCCAATTTACGTTTGCTGGATGCAATTCATTTGAATATAGGAAAGTTTATTCCGCTTGGTGATGAATACAAAGATGCAAAATTATATTTCTTTTTCCCGTTTGCACCATTAGCACCGTTCTTTTCAAACAACTTAAACCTATCATTAAATGTAGTCAGGAGCCGCGGAGATGAAGTGCTCCGCAATTCATCAATTGCTAGCCCTGTAAGCAGGAATTTTGGCGCTACAAGAAACTTTACACTTGACTGGAAATTTATTGAGAACTGGATAATTGACCTGACAGGCAATTACAGCTTCGGTGCTGGAAGCGACCTTACATTCCTGGAAACTACTAATGATTCATTAAGAAGACAGCGTACAAACGGGCAGATAATGGATGATATTTTCTGGAACGGTTCATTGGTAAATTTTGGAAGAGATATATCTTATAACCAGATTATAAGTATTAATCCAAAGTTTAACATTCCTATATTAAAGAATTTTGTAGATTTGACATCATCATACAGGGTTCAATACGGATGGCTTCCTTCACAAAATGAAAATGGAAATGTCGTTGGATATTCATCTGATTTCCAGACTTCTGCAATAGTAAAATTAAAATCTATCTTTGACCTGTTCAAACCAAAAACGGAAAAAATAATAGGTGCTTCGTTACCTTCACGGCAGCAGCAGGAACAAAATATATCAGATATATTAAAATTGATCGGAGGATTTATCCCCGACCAGTTTAACCTGACATTCTCTCAGAGCAAAAACTTAACACAACCCGGCGTGAGCGGAAGACCGGGATTTGCAAATTTCTGGATGATGTGGAACCCAAAGGAAAATTACGGTCCGTCAAGGTTATACCAGCTAGGCTGGTCTAATTATCCCGGTAAAAGAATGCCCAATTTAAGCTTTACAGATAAAGAAGGTTACGGCAATTCACTTTCGATAAGTACTTTTATAACACCGATATTTCCTAATAATCTAAAAATTAGTTTCACATATAAAACAACATGGGCTAAGGATAACCAGTTAGGTTATTTAACAAACGGATTTGGTGACGTGAGCAGCCCTATAAGTGTATTTAACACCAGGAGCCTGTCCAGACCGATTTTCTTTTTTACATCTGTTGACCAGTTAACTCAGAATTTAGCAAAGCCATCTGATACGCTGGATAATTTAAGCAAGGCAAAACAAATTTCGGAATCATTTGAAAATAATATTGTATCATTCCCCTTCCCGTCATGGTCGTTAACATTAAATGGAATTGAGAAGTTTGATATGTTCAGCGGTTTTGCAAGTTCAATTTCATTTGAGAATTCATTCAATGCAGAATATAAAAAGTCAATGAAGTTTACGGGAATTGGAAGTGAAACAATTGAATCACAAAATATAACATCTGGTTTTTCGCCTTTAATTGGAGTGAACGTTACATTTAAACCGGTTGGTGAAGGTAATCTTACGGCTTCGCTAAAAATTAATAAGACGACATCGTATGACCTTATTCCTTCAACTCCTGTGTTAAATAATACAAGTACATCCGATCTTTCAATTAATGCAACATATACAAAGCAGGGATTTAAGATACCATTGTTTGGTTTATCATTGGATAATGATATATCAATATCATTCTCATATACAAGAACAAAGAATGACCCGCGTTCAATGAAGTTACAGCCCGGAGCATTCTGGTCAAATGATGCATTAAACGGTTCGATATCAACTTCTATAAACCCGGCAATATTATATGCACTATCAAAGAGTGTATCCGTACAGCTGTTTTATAAATATACAAAGATAGAGCCGACACCGGGTTCAAATCAGGTTATTGAAAGAACATCTAACGAGGCGGGATTAAATGTCAAACTTACGATTCAATAATTATTGGAAACATTTACTCTTATTCTTGGACTAACAGCAGGAATACTTACAACATTTGCATATCTGCCGCAGACAATTAAATCAATAAGGTCAAAGCAAACAAAAGATCTATCGTTAACTATGGTATTAATGATTGAGTTAGGATTGATATGCTGGCTTGCATATGGAATTTTAATTTCAAGTATTCCAATTATTTTGGCAAATACTGTCTCGATTGTATTAATGACAATAATTATTATAGCAAAGCTTAAGCATGGTTAATAATAGAATTGATTAATTTTGCAATTTTGCTTATTTTGCATATTAATTAAGATTTTTAAATACATGTGCCCGTAGCTCAATCGGATAGAGCGATAGCCTTCTAAGCTATAGGTTACAGGTTCGATTCCTGTCGGGCATACAAGACAATTGGATAGAGTGATCCCGCTTTAGCGGGATAGGTTACAGGTTCGATTCCTGTCGGGCATACAAGACAATTGATAAACATGGTGGGCATAGCTCAGTTTGGTTAGAGCATCAGATTGTGGCTCTGAGGGTCGTGGGTTCGAGTCCCATTGCCCACCCAAATAGGGTTTGTAAGGTTTATAAAGTTTATAAGATAGTTAGTTCCATTATATTGGAGCACATTATAAATTTTGTAAACCTTATAGACTTTATAAACCTTACAAATACAATATTTAACTACGTATTTACCGGCTGTTCATAGTAAAAGTTCTTTATGTTTCTTTTACTATCTACATTGATTATTTACAGTATAAAATTTATATTTGTTTTTCCATTAATCCACAAAATATTATTTTTTAAGAGAAAAGATTGAAAAAGAATCGTTTCAGAATCATATTAACTCTGTCTTTTTTACTTCTTTCATTATACTTTTTGTACCCTACTTACCAGGATTACCAGTACAATCAGGAAATGAAGAATTTAAAAAATGCAGAAGACAGCGCTGCTTATTTTGATAAAAACGGTAGTGACATTCTTAAGGCAAGAGATAATAAAATAAAATTAGGTCTTGACCTTCAGGGTGGTATGTACGTCATCATGGAAGTTGACGTAGCAAAGTTATTGCAGGATTTAGCCAAACGCAAAGATGAAATTTTCACACAGGCTTTAAATGATGCAATTGAGGCAACCAAAACCTCAGATGAAAACCTTATCGATGTATTTGAACAAAAGCTGACTGCAAAAGGGCTTTCTTTAAAAGCGTACTTTGGCGAGATAAGGGACGATGATTCAAAAATTCGTTCTGATTTGAAATCCGAAGTTGATAACTCAATTGACAGAGCTGTACAGGTTGTCAGAAACAGGATTGACCAGTATGGTGTATCTGAGCCGGTTATTCAGAAAAAAGGAAGCAACCGACTTGTTGTAGAGCTGCCGGGTGTGAGCAATACTGAAGAAGTAAGAAAGCTTTTGCAGGGTACTGCATTACTTGAATTCCAGTTAGTTATTGACCCGCAGATAGCGTACAAAGTGATGGAAAAATTAGATACATATCTTGCAGGCGGTAACCTTGATTCTCTTAATAAAGCTGATTCATTAAAAAATCTGCCAAAGACTACGACTAATGTAAATGATACGTCTGCAATTACTGAAACAAAAAAAGATACTGCAAAAAGCAAATCAAAAGAAACAAAGAAAGATACTTCTAAGAATATCACTAAAAAAGATACTTCTAAGAAAACAGACTCGAATATTGCTTCAACTACCGATTCCAATGTAATGAATCCGCAAGATACAGCCGCACAAATGACCGATGAAGAAGCTAAAGTAAAACATCCCTGGTTCTATAAAGTAAGGTTACAGCAATACCAGGATGGAAGTGTTATTTGGCTAGTAAAAGAATCAGAGAGAAAAAGTGTTATGAGACTCCTGGACAGAAAAGAAATTCAGGACCTGATTCCCGGTGATATGGAATTTGTCTTCGGTAAAGAAGCTGACTTCCTTGATGAAGGCGAAAAAATTTATCAGCTCTATGCTGTGAAAAAAGAACCTGAATTAACAGGCGGCGTTGTTGTTAATGCAAGGTCAAATATTGACCCGGCAAATAATCAGGCAGTTGTGTATATGGAAATGAGCAGTGAAGGTTCTGCAGATTGGGCAAGGATAACAGGTTCCAATATCAATAAAAAAATTGCAATTGTACTTGATAATGTATGTTATTCCGCTCCTGTTGTAAGGTCAAAAATTACAGGCGGAAACTCACAGATTGAAGGTATGGCCAATATTCAGGAAGCAAAGCTGCTTGAAATAGTGTTAAAAGCCGGTGCTTTACCAGCACCTTTAAAGATAGCTGAAGAAAGAACAGTCGGACCCTCACTCGGTGAAGATTCTATCAAAGCAGGTCTATTTTCATCTTTGGCAGCATTGTTCCTTGTTGCATTATTCATGATTGTGTATTACCGCTTTAGCGGTGGAGTAGCAGATATTGCTTTAATGTTTAACATATTGTTTGTTCTCGGTGTTTTAGCAAGCTTTAAAGCTACTTTAACTGTTCCTGGTATTGCTGGTTTAATTCTCTCGATTGGTGTCGCTGTTGATGCAAACGTGCTTATATATGAGAGAATACGTGAAGAGCTTGGAGCCGGAAAACCAATGAGAACGGCAATTGAAATTGGATATAAAAAAGCATTTTCAGCTATTTTTGATTCTAACGTAACATCAATAATTACGGGTATTATTTTGTACCAGTTCGGTACAGGTCCTATTCAGGGTTTTGCATTAATTCTAATTATAGGTCTTGTAGCAAACTTATTTACTGCTATTGTAATTACAAGAATTGTTTTTGATGTGTTGACAGAAAAAGGTAAAACTCAAATTAATTTCGGATAATTTTTATATATATAACAAATGAGAATTCTTCAAAACGTAAATATTGATTTTTTAACAAAAAGAAAGATATTTTACTTTATTTCAGTGGCTTTAATTGTAATAGGTTTTGCCGTTTTATTAACTAACGGGCTAACACTTGGTATAGATTTTAAGGGCGGTAATGAAATATTGTTAAGATTCCAGCAGGATGTAGCAATTCAGAATGTCCGTGAAACTATGAGTAAAATTGGTATAACAGGGGCTGAAATAAAAACGATGGGAAATGAAAGAGAAATCCTGATTAGGACTTCCGAGGAAGGTGAAGGTACTGTTGTCACAGATAAAATCAAGGAAGCATTAAAAAACGACAATCCCAATAATTCATACGAGGTGCTAAGAATTGATAAGGTTGGTCCGAAAATCGGTAAAGAATTAAGAACAGCGGCTATTTATGCAACTGCTTTTTCATTTTTAGCGATTTTGATATATCTTGCTTTCAGGTTTGAATTTGTTTATGCCTTAGGTTCTGTTATAGCTTTAATTCATGATATATTAATGACTTTAGGCATGATTGCAATATTTAACCTTTTATTTCCTGCTTTGAACCTTGAACTGTCACAGGGGATGGTTGCGGCCTTTCTTACGCTGATTGGATTTTCCATAAATGATACTGTGGTTGTATTTGACAGAATCAGGGAGAATATCAAGCTCTATAAAAATGAGGATATCCTCAAAGTGATGAACAGAAGTGTAAATGCTACATTAAGCAGAACAGTAATAACCGGTGGTGCGTTATTTTTTGCCGTATTAGTTTTATTTTTATTCGGCGGTGAAGTTAACAAAAGCTTTGCCTTTACATTTTTAATAGGTATGATAACCGGTACATATTCATCAATTTTTGTAGCAAGTGCCTTTGTTGTTGATATCAAAAAAATTCAGCAAAGAAGAAGAGATGCTGCAAAACAACATGCACGTCCGGCAGCATTTACAAAAGTTTAACAGATTATTAAAAAACTAATTGAAATACTAACCTTCTCTTTTGAATCCCGCTTAGCGGGGAGATAAAGGGAAGGTTTAACTTTTTATAAACCCTCTTTTATAAAACATAATGCCGGTTAATATTATTTTAGGATTACAATGGGGTGACGAAGGCAAAGGCAAAATAGTTGACCTTATGTCAGAAAATGCAGATTATGTCGTTAGATACCATGGCGGAAATAACGCAGGTCATACTGTGGTTTTAGGTGATAAGAAATTCTTCTTCAGGTTAATTCCTTCAGGTATTTTTCATACAAGACCGTGCGGTATTATTGCTAACGGAACAGTTGTTGACCTTGACGTGCTTACTAATGAAATAAACATACTTGAAGCAGAAGGAATAAACCTGACGGATAAATTGGTAATCTCGCCGCGCTGCCACCTTATACTCCCCTATCATAAAGAATTGGATGCCGCATATGAAAAAGCACGCGGTAAAGAAGGATTGGGTACTACCAAAAGAGGTATAGGACCTGCATACGCCGATAAAGTAAGCTATAACGGTATCAGGATGTATGAACTGCTTGACTGGAAGCTCTTCACGGAGAAGTTTACATTCCAGGCAAAGATTAAAAATAAGATACTAAAGACCTTCAATATTAAGCCGCTCAATATTACAAAAGAGCTTGAAAAAATTAAGAAGCTTAGAGGCAAAATAATCAAGTTTGTTAAGGATGCATACTGCATAACACAAACTGCAATTGACGAAGAAAAGAACATTCTGCTTGAAGGTGCACACGGTATTATGCTTGATACCGATTGGTCACCTTACCCATTCTCCACAGCTTCAAATACAATTGTCGGTGAAGCAAATATTGGTGCAGGAGTACCGTTCAACTCGATAAAAAGAATAATTGGAATAGTAAAAGCATTCACATCACGTGTAGGCGGCGGACCATTACCAACAGAACTGAACAATGCATCATCAAAAGCAATCCGTGAAAAAGGTGCTGAGTACGGAACAACAACCGGCAGACCAAGAAGAATTGGCTGGCTTGATTTGGAAGCCGTAAAGTTTTCATGCAGGATAAACAGTGTAACCGAAATTGTAATAACCAAGCTTGATATATTAAGCGGGTTAAAAGAAATTAAAATCTGCACAGGATATAAATTAAAAGATGCAGTAGTTCCCTATTCATCATGCGGATACAAAGAGCTTGCAAAGGTAAAGCCAATTTACAAAACATTTGCCGGCTGGGAAGAAGATATTTCTTACATAAGAAACTACAACGACCTCCCCGCAAAGTGCAAAGAGTATCTGAAATTCATTTCAGAATTTCTTAATGTAAAAATCAGCATTGCCTCGGTTGGAGCGGAAAGAAATGCAAATGTGTATATGAATTGAAGATTATAGATTACAGATTGCAGATTGCAGATTGCAGATTGCAGATTAAAGATTGGAAAATTGGAAGATTAAAAAATTGAAAGATTGCTGATTACAAATTATTGATTCCCCTTTTACAGGGGAATTTTTTTTGAAATAACATAATTTCAAATCATCACTCCCGACTCTTGAACTCCCGGCTCTTGAACTCCCGGCTCATTAACTCCCGGCTCTTTGACTCCCGACTCTTGAACTCCCGGCTCTTTGAACTCCCGGTTCATTGACTCCTGACTCTTTGACTCCCGACTCTTTAGGGTATTTTTCAGTACATATTTTTTCCACCCTTCCAAAATCTAACCAAAAACGTGACCTCTGAATTTAAACAATTTTACGACGCACCCTGAATGATTTCGATATTGACAAAGAACGGATGCTCCTGCTCATAAAGCTGTATAAGCATCACTGATATAATTTAATATAGCAAATGATAAAAGTCAAATATTTGCTGAAAATAGTTTGGATGTTAAGCACAATTGCGAGCGAAGCGTGGCAATCCCATCAATTTTAGCAGGATTTACAATTATTAGAAGTTAGGCGTCAGAGCTTAGAAGTTAGAAGAATCACTATGCGATTAGACCGGGATGTGAATAAAATAAGCAGGAAGTACCTTCAAGTAATACTTTAACTCTCTCATATCAGCGACAATTATTTGCTACCAGATTTTTCACATAGCGATAATGGTTAATGATATAGTGAAGTTTTATTTTGATGAAAAATTGGCGATTCCGGCTCAAAATCGCAAATCTTAAATCAAAAATATCACATTTCTGACAGCGTTATCTGCTTATACTGCAATGACTTAACCCCTGTTTTTCAAAAACGATGACCCAACTTGATACTAACTTGAACCCAACTCCGACACAACTTGAACCCAACTCAGCACTGTTTTGACCCCAACTCTGAATTTTTGTGGAGAAAATCCACATGCCTGCCCGTACAGGCGGGAGGCAATATTGAGACGCTGACGGGATTGGTTAACAGAACCGGCACTGCCCTGAATGAATGAAAATGGCAGAGGACAAGGGGTGATTCGTGGTAGATAATTATGCTTTCACTTAACTGAAAAATTAAATTAATATTGAAAGACTTTAATATTGTAAAATCACCCCTTGATTTGTAATTCCTGCAGGGGTTGAAAGCAAGGGGTGATTATCCAGGTTTTAAAATCCTCCGATGTATTACAATAATTCGATTATTCAAAATATTTCATCTATTTACGAATCACCCCTTGTCCTCTATCTATTTTCACTCCTTGTCATTTGAGAAATTTTCTAAATTCAGAAATGAGAGAACATTGGCAGTACAAAGACAAATTATTTATTATAGGAGGTTTTACGCGTGGTTGATGTTTTCTACCAACAATAAAGGAAGCCATAAATTCAGTTGTTTCAATCTCGTAAAATTTATATTATTTTAGCATCATGCGGGAGTAATTCAGTTCCTGCAGTGCAGGATAAAGTCCGAATGTCAGTATTTATTTTATTTATAATAAAATAAATTTTATGTAATGCGGGAGTAATTCAGTGGTAGAATGTCAGCTTCCCAAGCTGGACGTCGCGGGTTCGAGCCCCGTCTCCCGCTCTAATATTTCAATTTAATTTGCTGCTGTGAATTCCTCTTTTTTCACAATTTAAATGTGAATAAAATGAAAGCTTTAAAAACACTTTTACTTTTTTTCATAGTAATTGCTGTTACATCTCAAGTTTTATTCTCTCAAATGTATCCCCCGGGTGGAGCATATGTAACTCAACCGGTACAATTCAGATGGCCAAGTGTCCCAAATGCTGCGTCTTATGCTGTATCGGTATATAATAATTTCAACCTGATAAGATATGCACCAACTACCGATACAACAATAACATTATCCGGATTTCCTGAAAACGTTGAATTAATATGGCGTGTCGTTGCAAAATCCGGATTTGACTCAGCACAATCAATGCTCTATACTTTTACTGTTGTTTCAACGCCGCCTTTATTATACATTCCGCCAAATAATACAACTGCCTGTACACCTGTTAAATTTATATGGTACAAAATGACAGGTGCTGTGAAATATGGTTTACGATTATACCAGGGATATAATTTAATTTATTATAATGAAACAACAGATTCATCGTTAACTGTTTCACCGCCGGCAGGTACATATTCCTGGGGTGTACGGTATTTCACCAATGAAGATACTATTTCATCCGAAATGTGGAATGTTTATATAACGTCACCTCCGCCTGTACCTGTTTTATTTAGCCCTCCAAATGGAGGTGGTGTAACATATCCCGTAAAGTTGATATGGAATAGGTCGCAGGGAGCAGTTTCATATAATGTACAGGTCTCATTTTTAGCTGATTTTACTACATTAGAATATTCAACATTAACTATTGATTCAACTATTACACTAACTTCGATATCTGCAGGTATTCATTATTGGCGTGTAAAAGCAACAGGAAACCCATGTACAAGTCTTTTTTCATCAGCATGGCATTTTTATTTAATGAGTCCCGTAAAGAAGGATATTGACATTCTCCCGAATTCTTTTAAATTATATGATAGTTATCCGAACCCGTTCAATCCAACTACAACAATCAGGATTGATATACCGAAAGAATGCGAAGGTAAATTTATTGTTTACAATGCTTTGGGTGAAGAGGTGGGAACCCTGCTTGATGAACATCTGAAACCCGGTGCATATTATGTGACGGTAACTAATGATAACTTATCATCAGGATTATACTTTTACAGGTTCGTTTCAGAATTGTTTAGTGACACAAAGAAAATGGTCTTAATAAAATGATATTTAATACGGTTAATGCTGAAAATCAGAATTTACTCTTTTAGTTACAAAAAATCAGGAATACCAAAAGATGATACATCAAACGGGGGCGGGTTTGTGTTCGATTGCCGCTACATCGAAAATCCCGGACGCAATCCTGCCTTTGCTATGTTATGCGGCAAAGACAAGGAAATCATTGAATTCCTTAACCCGCAGGAGCAAATGATGGATTTCCTTGTGAATGTTTATAATATAGTTGACCATGCAGTTGAAAATTACCTGATGAGAGATTTTACAGACCTTATGGTAAGCTTTGGGTGCACAGGCGGTCAGCACCGCTCGGTTTATTCCGCTGAAAAGCTTAAACAGCATCTTGAGAAAAAGTTCAAAGAAAAAATTAAAGTTGAAATATATCACAACGAATTAGAACAGGAAAAAGATTAGTTGCACTTAATACCGGATTCGGAAAATACTGATGATATTAAGTTCGTAGAGAAAAAAACTTTTAAGTTTCATATCATTGCCCAGATATTCGGCGGTTTATCTACGGGCATTGTAGTACTTCAGGATATAACATTAAAGAAATCACTCGGCGGCTCTGATTTCCAGATTCTGCTTCTTTCTTTATTTACAAGCTCAGCTTTTCTTGCTTCATTATACGGTGCGGAAATTATCAACCGTTCAGGCAACCTTCCGAGAACTGTTTTAAGGTTTGGAATATTAGCAAAGATTTTCCTGATACTAATACCTGTTATAAATAATTCCGTATTTTATATACTGTGCATTTCAATTACAGCATATCTTGATTCAATGATGCTCTCCTCCTGGAATATTGTTTTCAGGCATAATTACACTGAGGATAGAAGGAGCCGTTTATATTCTTATGCGGCAACCGTGGCTACTGTCCTGCTTTTATTTACTTCGACAATATTCGGTGTACTGCTTGATAGAGACAATTTTCTTTTCAGGATATTCTTCCCTATATCAGGTGTGATGGGAATTATGATGTATTATTTCCTTTCGAAGATGCTGACATTGAGTGTTGCAAAATTCCCTAAAACAGAAAAAACAGCTAAGACCCATTTTTCATGGAATCTGGTTAAGGATATTATTTTACTGCCTGCAAGGAATACAAGAAGAATATTTTCACAGAATAAGCCATTCTTCAGGTATGAAATATATTTCTTCATGTACGGCATGGCTTTTATGGTGATTATGCCTGCCATCCCGATTTTTGTTGTTGATACTCTGAGCTTATCATACACTCCGATTTCAATAGCAAAGGGATTCCTTTTTAATTTTGCGTTGATATTATTTACACCATTAATGGGAAAATACCATGGCTCCGGTAATCCCACAAAATTCTGCGGCTGGACATTTTTGGTTTTAACATTGTTCCCTTTAATACTTGTATCTGCCCAGGCTCCTTTTATGAACGGCTTAATTAGCAATAAAGAATATATTGTATATTTAGCATATACTATTTTCGGAATAGGAATGAGCGGTGTATCAATTGCATGGACACTAGGCTCGATGTATTATGCACCTGAGTTTGAAGTATCAAACTACCAGGCAGTGCATATTGCATTAACAGGATTAAGAGGTGCATTCAGTCCTGCTCTCGGCTATGCAGTGATGAAAATATTTTCAATCGAATATGTATTTATATTATCGGCATTTCTTTTCACATGCGGCGGAATGTTTATGCTGTTGGATGAGAGGATATTTGGAAGAAAACCTGAACCACAGATTAACCCTGAATAATATGATTAAGTATGATTAGAAAAGCTGAACCACAGATTAACCCGGATTAATATGATTAGAATGATTAGACCGGATTTATCTATTTAATCTAATCATGCATTTCAAATTTTTCATACTTATTGTTTATTAATCTTTTAAACTGAAGACTTTTAGCTCCAAAGTTAATCAGAAGTGCTATTTCTAAATTATTTGCTTCAAGGTAGTTTAAGGTTTGAGAAATATCTTTTGGAGTTAATTCTGTCTCAGCTTTCAGTTCAACCATTATACATTCATCAACTAAAAAATCCACTCTTCTGGTACCAACTGATCTTTTTTTATAATATAACGGTATCTCTAATTCCCTCTTAAAGCTTATGTCACATAATTCCATTTCAATTGCCATACATCTTTGATAAACTACTTCCTGATATCCGTTTTTCATGGTTTTATGAACTTCCATTGCACAGCCAATGACTTTTCCTGTGATATCAGAATGAGGATAAGTTTGATTTTCCATTTTATCTTTATTGATTAAAATTTAAGAATAATGAATTATAAAGCAGTATTGAAATATACTCCAAAAATAATCATTCCAATCATATTAATCTGGGAAAATCTGGGGTTCAAGCTTTTATAATCATTCTAATCATATTAATCAGGGTTAATCCGGGGTTCAAGCTTTTATATTACCTTTGCTGCTGTTGTGCCATTGTGATTAATAAATCTTTTCATGGTTGCATCATCCGGTGATAAGACAATAATTCCATGGTTGGCGGTTTCAATGAAAAGAAAATTTTTAAATTGAGTGGCATATAGTCTGACAATACCAATATTGGGAAGGTAAATTTTTGCACCCCAATAAAAAATCCCATCTATAATTACTCTGCAGCGTTTGAAGACATTATATTCTTCAGGTAAATTATAATCTGCGGAATATATTTCCATGAAAGGAATATTAATATCTCCCGCAAGTCTTTTTATTTTTAAAGTATTATCTGTAATTTCATAACATAATGGTTTCCTGAAAATCCTGATGGCAGATATTATTAGTACAAATGACGCAATAAAATATGAATTGTAAAGATTTGAAGTTTTGATTTCATAAATAATATTAATTATGTTCCCTATTATTACAACGCTGCATACAAAAGCAACCCATATGGTTTTTCTTCTGGTTATTTTATCCATGGAGCATTTAAATTTCATAGTGATAATGTGCTTTTAATTTAATACATATAAGGCGGGTATTCTTTGTAACAAGTGAAATGGTCAAGTATCCTCAGGTCATCGGGTGTGATTATTATTTTGCCGTGTTTCCCGGTTTCTATAACAAGGAAATTTTTTAATTGCGTCATATAAAGCCGTACTTCTCCCAATTTAGTGAGAAAAATCTTTCCGCCCCAATAAAAGCCGCCGAAGAAATAATATTGTGTATTTATAAAATCCGACCAGTTTATTAACCGGTATTCTTCCATTGTATCATATTTTACTGTGTAAATTTCATCAAAGGAAATTTTGATGTTGTTTACTTTTCTCCTGATTATCAGCATGTTATTTATTATAGTGTATGAAACCGGCTTGGTAAAGTACCTTGAAAAATAAATAAAAAGCAAAATTGAAACAGTAAAAACATATACATCCCACTGAAATGGATCTGAATTGAATGCAAAGAAAATTGTTAAGAAAAATATAGCAGTCAAATATGGACCAAAATAAATTATGGTTTGTATTTTAGTATATTTGTCCGTTGAGCACTTAAAATCCATATTAGACAGATAATTAATTTACCATTTCCGGCTTAGTATATTCAAAATACTTTTTTAAACAAGTTATCATTCCATTAATATCATCAGGCGATATAACAATTTTCCCGGTTGGGGTTTTAAAAAGAATAAAATTTCTTTTTTGTGTTGCATACATTTTCACTAATCCGAACTCACCTAAAACAAAAGTACCTCCCCAAAAAAATAATCCTAAAGTTGAAAATTTGTTAGATAAAACAAGCCGGCTGTCTTTTTCGGCTATGTAAAAAACATCTTCTATGTTAAGAAGAGAAACTTTCAGCTTACTAATTGTCCTGTTAATAATTAAACTATCATCCTTAATAACATATGAAGTTGGTTTGAATAACAAGACTATAACAACATACAGCACACAGTATATTATAGAAAGATAATTAAAAAATTCGTCCGTTTTATTCAGGGAATCAATACTAAAACGGAAAATAAAATAAAAACAAATTAATGCAAATATAAATAATATCAGTGCAGTTCTAAGTATTGTTTGCCTATCTATTGAGCAGGAAAATTTCATAAATAAAAATAGTAAATTCTAATAAAACATAATATTAACAAATAATGAATTTTTTATTTTTAATTATATAACAATGACTTGAGTATTTGGGAAAAACACAGTAAATTTGTTAATGGAGTAATTTAAGACTCCATTTTGTTTGTAAAAATACAACTTATTGGGAGCATAGCTCAGCTGGTTCAGAGCACCTGCCTTACAAGCAGGGGGTCATAGGTTCGAATCCTATTGTTCCCACAATTTAAGGTCTCATAATAAAGTGAGACCTTTTTTTTTGGTTCAGGAACATCACTATAAGCATCGGGGGTCATCCCGAGGACTCGGGATTGTTCCCACAAAACAGAAAATCCCGCAGCATTGCGGGATTTTCTGTTTATACAAATTAATAAAATATGAAATTTCTATAAAAAGTAATTTATATTTTTAAAATTTTTTTCTTATCTGAAAGACCCTGTTGTTTTAGAATAATTCTGTTTATTTGCTTTATTCCAGTTTTTCAAACCGTTTTGTACTTTCTTACATAATTGAAACCATGAGAATCTCATTGAATTAGGATCATGTTCATCACCAATAGCAATGTACTGATTTGCTCTGTCAGGGTCTGCAAAATTAACAATTAATGTGTATGTTTCCAGATACGGAAACAAATTAATATCATCCTGTAATAAAGTGAAAATAGAATCTTCCTGAGTCCTTACTTGTATTCTAAAATAATTCCACTGTGAAGGAATTAAAGATTCATTAAGGTTTAACGGAATCCAATTCTTTTCTTCTCCGGAATAATTTAATAATTCATTTCTTATCTCAACGTCCAACGACATAATATTAACCGGAGGAAAATAATCCGTGTATGGCGGGCAATGTCCGTGAGGCATAATTTTTATATACTTGCCGCGGGCTTTTTTAAACTCCGAATATTCAAATTCTAATTTTCCCGTTACACCTTCATAATCTTCTTTATCTAAATTATTAATTTGAATTACATAATAATCTAAACATTCCATTTTGTCTAAACCAAAATATGATTCCCATTTCGGATGGTCACCTAAATTGCAAATAATATTAAAGTATTTCCATGATTTGGAATCCTGTGCAAATCCATTGTTAACTTCTGAAACAGGAAAAATGGAGTAACAGCCTGAGTATAATAAAGCAAACAAAATGAATATAAAGATATACATTTGTATTCTATTTGACATCATTTTTTTCTTTCTCAATATTTGATGATAAAGAGCTTTATATATTAACATAATTAAATTACTGAAAATAAAAAAGTTATAATGGATATTTCTCGGTTTCTTAGTTAATCGAATTTATCATTTGCTTCACCTTAATAATTTCGGTTTTATACATCTATTTCTTAAATAATTTAGCTTTTGTTTTAGAGAATCTTTATACTATTGATAAATCTTTAAAACCAAGCTATTTTGTAACATTGAAAGCATAACGTATGATTTTATGTTATTATATTTTGTAGTTGCGGCTGTACAAGGATTAATTTACATATCTACCGGAATTTTATAAAAACAAAACAATGACCATACAAATGTTTTGAGTTTAAAACATTTGGGGGCCGTAGTATTTTTTAAAAAAATCTGTTTCAATAATAAAGATATTGTTCTAAGCTTTTGAGGTCATTTTATAGAATAAGATAGAAATCCAATTAATTGCGTAACTCAAAACTACTCTTCTTAGCATCATTAATATTAATATTCGGTATTAATTTAATTACCGATTATATCAACCCGTACTATTACCAGATAATTATATATGCGGGTATTAATATTATTCTTGCAACAAGCTTAAACCTGATTAATGGCTACACCGGGCAGTTTTCTTTAGGTCACGCGGGTTTTATGGCCATCGGTGCTTATGTATCAGCCGCTTTCAGCACATATTATGCACCGCTTTTTATATCGGCATTTGGCGATAGCGGTTTCGGGCATGTTGCAATGTTCCTGGTTGTTCTTATTATTGGCGGTATATTTGCATCAGTTGTCGGATTGATTGTTGGTGTTCCATCGTTAAGATTAAAGGGTGATTACCTTGCTATTACAACATTAGGTTTTAGCGAAATAATAAGAGTAGTAATACAAAACCTGGGATTCATCGGCGGCTCGCAGGGATTCAGAGGTGTTTATATTTATGCTAACGGCAAAAGCTCGCTGGAAATGTCATCAGAGTTTGGTGATATGGCTTTCCAGTTCTATTCTATACAAAAGATGACTGATTTCTTCTGGACATTTTTCTTTGTTGCCATAATAATTTTTGCCATAAGCAATTTAATGCGTTCAACATACGGAAGAGGCTTTGTTGCTGTTAAAGATGATGAAATTGCTGCTGAAGCAATGGGTATAAACACAACTAAGTATAAAGTGACTGCATTTATTATGGGTGCATTTTTTGCAGGAATTGCCGGTGGATTATATGCACACTTTATACAATATATTAACCCGGAAGATTTTAATTTCCTTAGGTCTGTTGAAATTGTTGCTATGGTTATCCTCGGCGGAATGGGAAGTACACTGGGTGTTGTTATAGCTGCTGTAATACTTACTTTATTACCCGAACTGTTACGCGATATTCAGGAATACAGGATGATAATTTATGCTCTCCTGTTAATAATAATGATGCTTGTTCGTCCGCAAGGAATTTTCGGTGTGAAAATCGCCAAAAGAAAAAAAATACCCGGAAGAAAAGATATTCCGGATACTAAACCGATTATTAAATAAATGGCATTACTTGAATTAAATAGCTGTACTATCAGGTTCGGCGGCTTAACTGCTGTTGACTCTTTAACAACAAATGTTGGTGATAATGAACTTGTGGGTATGATTGGACCTAATGGTGCAGGAAAAACAACAGTGTTTAATATTATTACAGGCGTTTATGACCCGACAGAAGGTGATGTAGTATTTAATAATGAAAGTATAGTAAATTTAAAAACGTTTGAAGTAACGCACAAAGGTATTGCACGGACATTTCAGAATACAAGGTTATATAACAGCTTATCAGTAAGGGATAATATAAGAGTATCGTATAATAAGATATGCCAGTCAAGATTATTTACATCTATAGTTCAGCCCGGGAAATTCTTTGCTGAAGAAAAAAGGATTAATGAAGAAATAGATGAATTGCTTGTTATGTTTGACCTTTATGATATGGCAGATGAGTATGCGAAAAGCCTCCCATACGGTGAGCAGCGGAAAGTCGAAATATTAAGAGCACTTGCAACAAAACCAAAGCTGCTGCTGCTTGATGAACCGGCAGCAGGAACAAATCCTACTGAAAAACATGCTTTGATGGATTTAATTAGAAAAGTAAAAGATAAATTTAAGATATCCGTTTTGCTTGTAGAGCATGATATGAGTGTTGTTATGGGCATTTGCGAAAGGATATTTGTAATAGATTACGGTAAAAAAATAGCAGAAGGAAAGCCGGAAGAGATTCAAAATGACCCTAAGGTAATTGAAGCATATCTTGGAGAACAGGTAAAGAAGGGTAAAAAATAATGCTGAGAATTGAAAATCTTAAAGTAAACTATGGGGCTATAAATGCTATTAAAGGAATCTCGCTAAATGTTCCTGAAAAGTCTATTATTACATTAATAGGTGCAAACGGTGCGGGGAAAACAACTACATTACGCGCAGTATCAAGTGTGATTAAGGTATATGGCGGAAAGATATTTTATGAAGATAAAGATATTACAAATATTCCTGCACATAAAGTTGTAGAGATGGGTATCAGCCAGGTTCCCGAAGGCAGATTGATATTTTCAAATCTCACTGTAAAAGAGAATCTTGATATGGGAGCTTATATCAGGAACGATAAACATAATTTCCAGGAAGACCTGGATTTTATATTTCAAATTTTTCCGAGATTAAAAGAAAGAATAAAACAGCCGGGCGGAACACTCTCCGGCGGTGAACAGCAGATGCTTGCCATTTCAAGGGCATTAATGTCAAAGCCGAGACTGCTTTTGCTTGATGAACCATCGCTTGGAATTGCTCCCCTGCTTGTGAAAACAATATTCGAAAAGATTGTTGAAATAAATAAAAGATTGGGTGTAACAATTCTTCTTGTGGAACAAAATGCACATCTTGCATTATCAATTGCAAATTACGGATATGTGCTCGAAACAGGAAATGTTATACTCGAAGGTCCTGCAAAGGAGCTTGAATCAAATCCGCAGGTAAGAAAAGCTTACCTTGGTGAAACATAGAGTTTATTCCGAAAAACGGAATAATATTTTTTAAATTAATTAATTCATAACTACGATGAAATTAGCAGATAGAGCTAACAGAATGGGAACTGAAACTGCTTTTGAAGTTCTTGCAAAAGCAAAAAAGCTTGAAGCAGAAGGCAAAAAAATAATTCATCTACAAATAGGAGAACCTGACTTTACAACTCCTAAAAACATATGTGATGCAGCAATAAAATCCATATTACACGGCGATACACACTATACACCAGCCGCAGGCACTATGGAAACAAGAAAAGCCGTATCAGATTATGTTTCAAAAACAAGATGTGTAGAGTTTTCACCGGAAAACGTAGTTGTAACGCCGGGAGGCAAACCGGTTATGTTCTACACCATACTTACGCTAATTCAAGAAGGCGATGAAGTTATTTACCCTAACCCCGGTTTCCCTATTTATGAATCTATGATTAATTTTGCCGGCGGCGTTCCGGTTCCTTTACAGCTTAAGGAAGAGAATAATTTTAATGTTGATATTAATGAGTTCGAAAAATTAGTTACCGATAAAACAAAGCTCGTTATTATCAATACCCCCGGTAACCCTACAGGCAGAACAATTTCAAAAACCGATATAGAAAAAATTGCAGATATCCTGAAGAACAAAGATGTCTACATTTTGTCTGATGAAATTTATTCAAGGATTTTATATGATGATGCTGAATGCTTCTCAATCAGCAAGCTGCCGGGGATGAAGGAAAAAACAATTATTCTTGATGGTTTTTCAAAAACCTACGCTATGACAGGATGGAGAGCAGGTTATGGAGTTTTTCCGCTTGAGTTAGTTCCTTCTATTTCCAAAATGATGGTTAATAGTAACTCGTGCACAAATTCGATTGTCCAAAAAGCATGCATTGAAGCTCTTACAGGACCACAGGACGAAGTTGATAAAATGGTTGCTGAATTTAAGAGAAGAAGAGATGTGATAGTTGCAGGACTTAATAGTATAAAAGGTTTCTCCTGCCTTACACCCGATGGTGCGTTTTATGCTTTCCCGAATATTACAAAAACGGGATATACATCAAAAGAATTGGAAGATAAATTGTTATATGAAGCCGGTGTAGCTACTTTAGCCGGAACATCTTTCGGCAAGTTTGGAGAAGGGTACCTTAGATTCTCATATGCTAACTCAGTAGAAAATATAAATATTGCAATCGAAAAGATAAAACAGTTCATCGGCTAAAAACCGGAGACAAGATTTAGCATATTTATTTTTTAAAATTTTGTTTTAATTGTAATTGCGTTCATTTAGAACGCAATTACTTTTTTATTAACTTAACATTATTAACGATGGGTTATTTGCATCTCTCAATGCGGATGATATTCATCACTGCCCTTATATTTTGCTCAGGTAATCTATATTCAGGTAATACTGATAATTCTTCTTATGATGTATATCTTAAACAAATTAATGAAATAAAGCTGCCTTCATCCCCAATTGATGTAATTATTAAAGATGGATTTGCATATGTACTCTGCACCGGCACAGGCGGCGGGTCGGTTGTTACGTTAAACATCGCAGACCCCGGTAATATCCCTGCTTTTACTTCTCAAATAGGTATTGGCGGCGGTACTCCTACGGCATTATCGTTTAATTCTTCTTATGCATATGTTTCCAGCAATGAAGGCAAAATATTAGTGATTGATTTCAGGAATAACACAAAGCCAAAAGATGCAGGAACAATAGATGCAAGCGGGCAAATAGTTAAAATGGCTATAAGCAACGGTTTTCTTTACCTCATAAGGAAAGATTTCGGTTTAAACGTGTACGATGTCTCAGTGCCCGATTTCCCGCTTTATAAAGGCACTCAGCTGGTTCCGGGTGAACCAAGCGGCATATTTATCAAGAATAATCTCGCATATGTGGCATCTTCGAACGCATATATGTCAATTATTGATGTTTCCGACATTTCTAAGCTGCCAATAGTAGGTTCTTATAACTTCGGTATGAACTTTTATGACGTTTTTGTGAGCGATAACATGGCATATTTAGCCCAGGGAAGCACTGGTGTGCAGGTTGTTAATGTTTCACAATCCGGCAGCCCCAAATGGATGACTAACCTTTTCTCACGTAATTTCTCAAAACAGGTTGTAGTTTCGGGTTATTACACATGGGTGAATGATGAGAATACAATTCAGGCATTCTACAACAAAGACCCTCAGCATCAGGTTTATGCCGGTAGTTTTGACAACGATAAGAAGGCAATAAATAAAATCGAGGTTCAGGATGCTAAGTATATATATTTGTGCAGTTCCGGGGCTGTGCTTAAAGTGTTGCAGATTATATACAATTACTAAACTATTCTAAAACACGGCATTCCTGCGAAAGCAGGAATCACTAAAATAATTCGAAAAAGCTTGACGTATATTTTATTATAAGATAATACTAGTCATTATAGAATAACTTCCGGACTCCAGACTCTTTAATACATCCTCACTACATTACCATAAAACGATTTAGCACTATCGGAGCATAGATATAAGATAGTTTTAGCAATATCCTCAGCACTCACCCATTTTGTATAATCTGCATCCGGCATAGAGGCTCTGTTTGCCTGAGTATCAATGGTAGATGGTATTATAACGTTTGCCATGATATTGTTTTCTTTATACTCCTCTGCAATTGTTTGAATGAGATTAACCACATTGGATTTAGAAATGGAATAGGCAAATTTTCCGGGTGTTGTTTCAATAGCAGGCATTGCACCAATGGCAGTGATTCTTCCATAATTATTTGCAGCCATGCCCGACAATACATTTTTACAGAACAGGAATGTGGATTTGAAATTTAAGTTCATCATTTTATCAATCAGCTCATAATCCATTTCTTCTATCATTTTCTTTGGATGATAGCCGCCTACTGTATTAACTAAATAATCTATTCTCTTCTCCCTTTTTACAACATCGTCAACAAATCTTATTACGTCCTGTTCATTTTCAGCATTGCATTGAAATGCATATATTTTCCTCAGCTTGAAATCTGTCGATGCATCGTTCATTGAATTGTCAAATTTACTTCTGAAATCTTCTATTGAACGAACCGGCACATATATTTTCATTCCTTCATTTGCAAACAGATTTACTATTACCTGCCCAAGTCCACCGGTACCACCGGTTACAATTGCTATTTTATTTTCAAATTCTGACATAACATTTATAATATATATTTAATAATGTTTGAGCATCAACACGGTTGATGCACTCCATACACTCCATACACTCTATACATACACTCTATACACTCCATACACTCTATACACTCCATACACTCCATACACTCTATACACTCTATACACTCTATACACTCTATACACTCTATTCACTCAAGCCAGGCATATCTTTCCAAGTATACTATCTTTTTTTGCACCGGTCACGCTTCTCATACTTGCTGGATTTCCGCATAAATTTTCATTAGCAAGCACAGCAAACAAAACCGCTTCTTTTGATTCTGCTGAAATTCCTTTACTGTTCATTTTAACTATCTTAACCTTTGGAAGTAAGCTTTGAAGTGAATTCATTATTACAGGATTATAGCTGCCTCCGCCGCTTACTATTATCTCATCTAATTTTACTTTAGGGTAAACAAATTTCTTGTAATTATAACTGATAGTGAAAGCAGTAAACTCAGTTACTGTTCTGATAACATCTTCTTTTCTTGCAGTACGGGTTAATCTGCTTATCTTATTTAGAAATTCTGTTCCGTAATACTCCCTGCCTGTTGATTTTGGAGGTCTTTGCCTGTATTGTTTATCCTGTACCAGAAAATCAAATAATAATTTAATTATCTTTCCTTTTAGAGCAATTCTCCCGTCTTTATCGAATGGTTTATTGTATAGTCTTCTCATCAATCCGTCAATAAGCATATTACCGGGACCTGTATCAAAAGCAAATACTTCATCCTTCTCACATGATTTAGGTAGAACAGTAATATTTGCTATTCCGCCGATATTAAGCAATCCCCTGTTAACATTTTTATTTCTGAACAAAATATAATCCAGGAACGGCACCAAAGGAGCACCATCTCCGTCTGAAGCACAATCCGCAATTCTGAAATCACCAACAGTAGTTATACCTGTTACGTTTGCTATTATAGATGGGTCGCCAATTTGCAATGTTGATTTAACCTTGAATCCTTCATATGGTGTCATATCAGGTAAATGATGAATTGTCTGCCCATGTGAGCCGATAAAATCAACTGATGAAGGTTTAACTTTATTCTTTATGCAAATATTTAATGCGGCATCTGCAAATAACTTCCCGATAATAACATTCAACCGGCATATATCAGCTATCTTTGCAGTAGAATTATTGGAATTTATAAGTATCTTATTTTTTATTTTTACAGGAATCTTATATGTTTCAAAATCAATTACCTTAATTCCGGTATCTGCGCCTGAGTTCTTTATTTTAACAAGAACTGCATCGATACCATCAACAGAAGTACCTGATAATAATCCTATAGCTGTTTTTTCTTTTCCTGGATTAATAATTTTTATTTTTTCCTGCATAAATAAATTTATTCAAAAGATTTTGAAGAAGTAAGGGAATAAGAGCGTAGAGTTCTTTAAGTTTGTTAAGTTTGTTAAGTTTGTTAAGTTCTTTAAGTTTGTTAAGTATTGTCATTCCTCTTTCCCAAATTTCCATTTGGGAAAGCCCATGGAGGATTTACAATTGCACATAGACAAGTCATAGATCCCTGCCTGCCCGTTGTAGCCGGGCTTACGCCAAAGCTTCTGCCAAGGCAGACAGGTTGGCAGGCAGGCTGAAGAAGCGTCAGCTGACATCGGGAGGGTTACTGTTATTGATTCGGATAAAAGGAAATAACAGTATACCTTATTTTAACAACTTAGACTATGTTTATCTGATTACCCATTGAAAACTATCCGGCTTAATTGAGTTACAATCTATGAGTTTAGCCGCATTTTCTTCATTGTTATTGAAAATTGCTCATTTCTTACGTAGGAAAATTCCTACATTTGGAAATTTCTATTTCTATACTTTTTTGTTTCCATATCTGACCCTGTAGCTAAGCTCA
>Ga0209819_10000058_pt1 | contig 32993 bp, 43 predicted proteins | sample PPLLak2March2015_FD_187248 | JGI IMG/M metagenome (GOLD analysis project Ga0209819, IMG submission 187248) | Freshwater sediment microbial communities from Prairie Pothole Lake near Jamestown, North Dakota, USA - PPLs Lake P7 Core (1) Depth... | ecosystem: Environmental > Aquatic > Freshwater >... | reverse complement strand
TGCTGTCATGAACTTGGTGTTGCCTTTTCAAATCTTGAGGGTTTTATTCCGGTAAGAGACTATCCAAAAGATTTTGCCCTAAAGGAAAATGAGATTGGCGCTTGGAGAAATTTAAGAGTCATTGCCACTTTCAATAAAGGAATTCCAGACTTACAACGATTCGATTTGGTTTTTGTGTTAGATGGTAAAGAGACGAAGCGCTGCGTTAAATATGTAGATGTGCGCGCATTTGCAGGGTGCTGAGATGAACTTTATAAGGAGAAATAATGGGATTAGCTTGTTACGCAAAGATCATTGCGGGCGTTAAAGGCCAAGATGTGTACAGAAAAGAAATGCTTGAAATTGAAGTCATTAAAAAAGATAAGTATGGCAATAAATACATGGAGACTTCAAAAGTCGAGGTGGAAAGATTTGGGCCGAGAACATTTGGGCTTGAAGATGACTCGCTTTATGAGTTTCTCGATATGCGAAACATTGAGGAGTTCAATGATGGTGAACTTTATGGAATCGAGATTCTTGATACGGGATCACACCGTCATGATGGAACATACGCGTTAATAGATACCGAGGCACTCGACAAAGGGCTTTATAAGGCGAAGAAGGTCTTTTCAGACATTGGAATAAGCGACGAGAAGGTAAAGCTCTATCTTGTTAATGAACTTTCATATTAAGGAATGATGATGACTGAGGATCAACGAAAACAATTAAATAAGTTATTGGCGTTGAAGGATCAAACATTTGTATTTACGCCAAGCTTAGACGACTTTTTTGACGATGCTGAAATTGATAAACGCTTTTATTGTGGGGAATCCCATAGTGACCTAATAAAAACCCAGTCTAAGCATCCAACTTTTGAAGAATGTCTGAGGGAAGAATTTAAGAACGTGCCGCTTGGTAAAAGATTTTGGAAGAAAAGAGAACTGACACGAATTAAAAGGAGCAACAATGTTTGAAGACACCATTGACATTGTCCTACGACTTCCTAATTCATTGAGAACTGCTTGCATCAAGGGACGCAAGACTAACACTCTCTCCAAAGGCTAACACCGCGAGCCCCGCGGCTAAAACATTTTTTGCTGCATTAATATCACGATCATGAGAAGCCATGCACTTTGGACATAGCCATGATCTAATATTAAGCGGCAAAGTATCTACTATAAATCCACAGCAATGGCATCGCTTTGAACTTGGGAACCATTGATCAATTTGAACAAATGTGCGTCCAGCCCATTTAGCCTTGTAGGTTAACTGTCTACATAATTCGGACCATGACGCATCAGCAATATGTTTACTTAAACGATGGTTGCGTATCATATTTTTAATGCGTAGAGTCTCGGCGCAAATAACTTGGTTTTCGTTTATCAATTTGCGGGATATCTTATGTAAGTTATCAATTCGAGAATCTGCGATTTTTGCGTGAATCTTAGCGACTTTAAGTTTTGCCTTAGTACGATTGGCGGAACCTAATTTTTTACGGCTAAGATTGCGCTCTGCTTTAGCAAGTTTACTTGCATATTGTTGGGTAAAATGCTTATTTTTGGTTTTTTCACCATCACTAGTTATCAATAAATTTTCGATACCTAGATCGATGCCAATCTGTTTGTTGATAATTGGTAGAGCAATAGGTTTAAATTCACAAAGACAAGAGACAAAATAGCGCCCTGAGAAATCTTTAGTAATGGTTATATGTAATGGATAAGATGGTATTTCTCTAGTTACTTTTAACAATAAAGGATCGTTGTTTTTGGCCATATACAAATTGCCAGATTTAAACCTGAATGAATTTCTACCAAAAGTCGCTGATTGGCGATGGCTTTTTTTCTTAAATGTTGGGTATCGAGCTTTATGATTAAAAAAGTTCTTGAATGCAATCTCTTGATGGCGTAATGTTTGTTGCAACGCAACGGCAGATGCATCATTAAGCCATTTATATTCATCTAATTTTTTGATCAAAGTTAATTGCTTGTGCGCGGCAAGATACCCAATTTTTTCTTTGCGCTCATAATAAGCATCTGTGCGCCATTTAAGAATATGGTTATAAACAAAGCGAACGCAGCCAAATGTTTTTGCCAATAGTTCTTTTTGTTTGCAAGTCGGATAGAATCTGTACTTGTAAGATTTGTATTCCATGCTTTACAGAATACACGCTTTTCTGTAAAATGCAAATGATATAAAGGAGTAGTTATGATGAATGATGTGAACAATGGAACCACAATGTACGATGAGAAGCTCGAAGCGATGGCCTCCGCGGATGTGAAGGCGTGCGGGAAATTTTTGTATAACCGGCTATTCAAGCTGTATTCGCGCATGCACAAAGAGTATGAAAATATTGATAACGCTGCCTGCCAGCAGTTTCTGGAGGAGATGTTTGATGAGTTTTATGCGGTGATGGAGAAGAAGGGCATTACATTGCCTGAGGAGAAGGAAGTTGGAAAGTAAGGCTATTGATATGAATGTGTGTGCTTGTGGTAGTGAAATAGAAAAGCCGCATGTTGGGCATTGGTCATGTATGATGCGCTATTGCGAAGAACTGCCATTAGAACAAAAGTTAGATCTTTGTTGGAAGGGATGGGAGCAAGCGCGACATCTGCATGAAATGCATGCTTTTATGGGCATTCGTAACCATAAGTTAGAAGAATTATTACAGCCAATTGACTTTGAAAAAAAAGAACGCTACAAGATCAAATTCGTATGTATTGACCAAGAAGAGAAAGAGCTTTCTCAGAAGATAGCGGATATTTTAAATGGCAGAGAAGGCGTTAACAAAATAATAGAATTGATCGCCAAGAAGCATAAAAAGTTTAAAGAAGTGGAACGATTGATCAGTGTCATAGGCTACGTACGTCCATCATGTTTGACCCACGAACCAGAGGGAGTTGTATGTTTAATGGATGGCATGTTGCCTGAGGAGAAAGAGTAGGCGATTTATGGCAATTAATAATGAATATTACGTATTACGGAAACACGAAATTATCCATCAAATAAATTGCCATAAGAGAGATATTGGTTATTTAGAAAAGGAATTAAATCGGTTCTCAGAGATTGAAAATGGTGCAGCGATTACCGATTATGAGCGATTGATATTTGATGCTGATATAAGAATGAGGGCATTGCGCTGTGGAGATATAGAAGGTAAGGAAGCAATTTCGAGGGAGTTTAATCAATCTCTTCGTCAATTATCTAAGCCATCACCCGAAGATTTATTAAAAGTTGCCTTAACGCTTGCTCAAAAAAATCATCTTGATAAAGAGGTAGGCTGTGTGTACATTTCATCGGTATTTGCGAAAAACGATGATATATATTTTATAGGCACTTGCCAAAGGTGCAGCGAAACTGCGGAGTATGATTATGACACGGTTCTAGGGAGAAATAGAGAAAAAAAGATTCGCCCTGGCTCGTGTCCTTCTTGTTATATAACGTCCCATGAAAGATGTAAGCTTAGATCTTCATTCCCTGGAACATATACTTCTTGGTTGGGGGCAATCGATAGATGCACTAACCCTAATAATGCCAATTACAAGCATTATGGTGGAAGAGGTATTAAAATCTGCGATGAATGGAAAAATGATTTCAAAATATTTTTACAGGACATGGGACCGCGTCCTGATGGATTATCCATAGATCGAATTAATGTTGATGGTAACTATGAGGCGTCAAATTGTCGTTGGGCAGACTGGAAAACTCAGGCCAATAACAAAAGAACAAACAAATGGTATAAAGAGAAACATCAACTAACGATTAAGGATTAAAAACACTAGCCGAATAAGTGAAAAAATAGTATTTTGTTGCTTCATTGAGATTTTTCAAAACATAAAACAAAATGACGGGTTTCCCTAGAAAAGTAACCCGTCATCTGTTCATAAAAGAGGTAAATATGATACTACAGAAAACTGTATCATGTCAAGCAAATAAAAAAACTGCCAAGCAGATTAGACAAACCAATATAAATAATCAACTTGAATCAATTCCCAAAGATAAAGCCTTTTATATTTTATTTGAAGAAGATGAGTCGGTTCAGTATTTAATGTTTGATTTATTGCAGTGCGGAATCAAGTTTCCTGCTATACGATTCTCAATGCGTAATGTAATAGCCCCCTGCCATTATAATTCGCTTTATAGGGCAAGTGCGCGATTGGCGCAACTTAAACTTATATCAAGAACAAGGCGATTAAGAAGGCGCGCTTTTACTTACCAACTTTCACCAGTCTTTAGCGATGCAAATTTTGTCAACGAAGTGATGTGTTTTTTGGGGTCAAAGTTCGCAGATTTTACTGCGGAGAAATTTGCTGAAAAGCAAGATTTAGATGGTGATACGAACTGTGATACACATAGTGACACAGACTGTGACACGAATAGTGACACTATACCTTTTAACCTTTTAACCAATAAATTTAAAAAACCTTTTAATAGTATTACTCATGAGAAAGACGCGCGCGAGGGAAACGAGCAGCGTCGTACATTGCAAGAACAAGTGACACAACAACAGCGCTCAGGGATGCTTGCTACTCCTAAGGAGCAGCACCCTTCGCGGTCATTTCCTGTGTATAATGGTCAAACTGCGGCACAGCCGCCCCATGACGTACAAAAAACACAAGGCCGACCCCCAACCCCTCCAGGGGAGAATCCCATAAAGAGGCAAATTGCAACCGTCTTTCTGTCTGAACTCCACCCAGATCGCCTAGACGTTCTCGATTTTGTGAAGCTATCTTCTAAGGGCTATTATCTCACGCTTGAAGCTCGTTGTTTTTTGGCTCAATACCCTCGCCACATTTTGGAGTCAGCGCGCCGACAGTTAGAATGTGAGCCATATGGCATAAAAAATCCGTGGCTTGTGTTTCTTGATCATTGCAATTCTGGTGGCAACTGGTGCAAGAATATCAATATTGCAAACGATCTCTTGCGAGTTATAGAAGCACCTCAATGCTGGACACCCTATGTAAACGGGGATGTTTTTAGATGGCGCGTATTTCCGACACGCAAAGCAACTAGACTTGTGTCAGGATTGCGCGACAATGTGGCAAGGTGGAAAGAAATGCAGTACGCCAATGGTATGACAGCATAGAGATTGAAAACGTTCGTCCTGGTTGATCGTCGTTTGAATTTGTACAAAGGTTGAAAAATGAAGTATTTAGAGCGGTTAAACAAGTATAAGTTTACACAGGTTCAAATGGACGCACTGCTTGGCTTTGGTGGGGAGATATTAGAAACCGTGTTTGAACGTTTTGACAGTCGGGGCGAGGTGCCAACGGGCTTACAGCTTTATGGGGAGTGTGAGAAAGAGCAAGCCAGTCCGTCTAGTGATCTTATGAAAAAGAAGATTGCGGCACAATTGCCATCTGTCAAAGAGATGGTAAAGCACATTAACCAAGAAGAGCATAGACCGCACAAGCCCTATTTTTATGGAGACCATCCGCATGCGCGGTTTGATTTCTATCACACGGGTCGGCGTGATAAGGGTACGCGCGAGGGTTGGTGCGCTTACCGGATGCGTCTTTTAAGTCATTCTCTCGAGCATGTGGCAACTGATGAAGCGCGCTCAAAGCTTGAATTTGAGTATGCTGAGTGTGTGGCGGAGTCAAAAGATTATAATCTTTCTGAGTTTAGTTTGCCGCATGAGTAAATTAGTGGCGGGCTCTTGTCTGATCGTTCTTTTTTGGGTGGTATACATTGGACAAGAGCCCGCCACCCCCACACCAAAAAGAACTCTCTTCCATAAACCCCTATTTGCTGACGCATTAGTCGGCTCCCCTAGAGATCTTTAAACATCTTTTCATAATTGCTTGACATTGCAAGAAGTTAGTTGTAATCTATAACCATGATACGAAAAAACCTTAGGAGTTAAAGATGGAACTGACACAATTCGACATAGCAGCAACCGAGCAAGCAGTAGAAACGTTCAAGCAACAAGCGCGCGAAGAGTTCAAGAAGTGGATACTTGAGTTCTACCCAGAAGACTACGCACGGGAGCTGTGCAAAGAAGTCGCTACTTCGCTAAAGCTACGAAGCGCAAGTAAAGCACGACAAGCAAAGAACTAAGGGGAAGCGATGGAAATCACCAGCGAAATGATTGAACAAGCAAAACAAACAGCAGCGAATATGACCGCAGAACAAACAGCCAGCATGAAGCGCGATCCCTTTTATTGGCAAATGGTTATGTTGAAAAACGATGATTTGGATGCGAAACAGTTATGGGAAGCTACCAAGAAAGTGCTACGGGAATTTAAGAAGGTTAACAAGCTTGATATGAAAATTAAAATGCACAAAGATGGTTATGGCTTGGTGCAGGTGATTCTTGATGCTGAGCGTTCTAAGTTATTGATTGAAGAACAATACAAGCCTGTTGAAGACAATAAACTTTTATATAGTAGCGCGCGTTCATATGTTAAAAGCTTGCGCGCTTGTCTTGATGGAATATTGGCATATTACAACGCGTTAGATCAGCGATTGAAGCCAGATCGCGGTTGTGGCTTAATGTATCACTGCGAGCTAATCATAAACATTCGTCCTTGAAAGGGAAACAATGAGCGCACCACTACAACCACTATGGCACGATTACGATCAGGAACCAGAGATTGCAGCTTATGACACCGACGAGAAGGGAGACTATACAGTGTCTAAAGTTGTCACCGTGCTTGATCAAGACGGCAACGAAGCAGAAGGCTATCTATTTTTAAGGATTGATCCAGATGGCGAGGTTCTAGAATCTGACTGGAGAGACGCGCGAACGCACAGAGTTATAGAGAATATGGATAAGTGGTGTGAAAGTCTTTGACCACCTAGCGATGTAGCCCCCCAGCGTCAAGCAAGGGGGGGCGTGCTATACTGCAAGCAACAACCAGTTCAAGGAGCGTACATGTTCTTACTTCTTTTGTTGCTGTTAATCCCCTCATGCGTGCCACACAAGCGAATAGTCACCCTTCAACGCAATGATGAGATATACAAAGTTCACTGGGAACACTCACACGCAGCTGATCAAAAAACACTTGCCAATACGCCACCCAATTAGGTACGCTATTCTTTTGGGGTGAACGCAAAAAGGAGTAAGCATGCAATGGACTTATCGCATACCACTCACCCCCCTTCCCCTTCAGCGCGCGCGGCATTGTTGGCGCAATTTAAAGCCGTTTGACAGTCAAAAAGAAGAAAAATTGGCATTCGGAATTTATTTACAGCAGCAAAAACCAGACATTCCCCCGATTTCTAAACCGATTAAGCTTGAGGCTTATTTTTATTTCAAAATAGCTGAATCAAGAAAGCGCCAAGCAATAAAGGAAAATTGGGACATGCATATATTTAAGCCTGATATTTCAAATCTCATAAAATTTGTTGAAGATGTTGCTGTTGATGTTGGTATCTTGCGAGATGATTGTATAATCTGTTCAGAATTGGCTGAGAAACATTGGACACTTGATAGTTCTTACACTGTATTCACTTTAACGGAGTTATAAAACAATAATGATTGGCGAACGCTACGGTCATTGGACTATTGTTTCTGATATTCCAAGAAAAGGAAAAGATAGAAGGTATTCGTATTTGTGTCAGTGCGATTGCGGCGAACAACTTTATTTAAGATTATACGTTTTGCAAAAAAGAAACCAGTGTAGAAAATGTAGCAATAGATCGCGATTGCGTGATTATACGGGTGAGAAATGGGGGAAATGGACTTTTATTGAAAAGTTACCAAAAAAAAAGAAATCCCACTTTTTATATAGAGTTCAATGTGATTGTGGAACTGTAAGAGAATGTCTAGCAACTGATTTAAAGTACCATAATCAATATGGTTGCGTAAAATGCTTTATTAAATCGAAAACCACACATAATATGTCTTATCACCCACTGTATAGGGTTTGGTCAACGATGATCGAGCGATGTACAAACGAAAACAATAAGGCCTATAAATGTTATGGTGGTCGTGGTATATCTGTTTGTGAGGCTTGGGTTAATTCGTTTGAACAGTTCCATAAAGATATGGGAGAGCGCCCGAAAGGCTGCTCGCTTGATAGAATAGACAATAATGGGAATTATGAACCCAAAAATGTTCGTTGGGCGACGCCAAAAGAACAAGCAAATAATCGACGCATTTTAAAAGATATTGCGGGGCAAATATTCGGCTCATTTAAAGCTTTAGAGTTGGTGCCAAACTTTAAATATGGAAATACGTATTATAAATGCTTGTGTAAATGTGGAAATATAGAAATTAGAAAGGCCGCTGATTTAAGAAGAGGACGAACTAAGTTTTGTAAAGTATGTTTACTTGAGCAACAATCAAAGAGGTTTGTTCATGAAACGACGCAAAAACATTGAGCCTAACACACCCAAGTCAGAGGCGCAGCAAAAACCGATGAAGAAAAAACGCTCAATACTTCAGTGTGAAACACTTGAAACACTTGAAGATAAACGTAAACGCATCGCCAACGAATTTAATGAATGGTCTGCAAATTTAAGAGAGACGTATATTGATAGTGACAATAAACGAGCAAGGCGTATGCGTGATTTTAGGCGTAAATTCAAGGTTTCTGAAGAGGCATGGCAAGATTGGTACACAGATAATGCAGATGGATTTGCTGACAGGATAAGAGAAGGCAAAGAAGATTTAGGCACGCATTTATGGGCAGGCTGGGCCGAAGGTATCTTACAAGCCGGTGCAGTTGCGCCTTACCTTCACAACTTTTCTGATGAATTTAAAAAAAATGACGATTATCAAGACCAGCGCGAAATCAAAAAGATTGAGGCGCGCGCAGCCGCAACTGAAGCAAGTCAAAAGCCTCAAAACATAACTATTAATCTGGCTGATGGACAAAAACAATCTGATAGTTGATGTACCGCCCTTTTATGCCCGTGATTATCAATGGCCCCTTGTTGAAGCATTTCAAACAGGTAAAGCTAAAAACTTTATAGCTGTTTGGCCTCGCCGAGCCGGCAAGGATTATATCTGTTTTAATCTGATAATACGTGAAGCACTCAAGAAACCAGGTGTGTACTTCCTGATATATCCCACCTATGCCCAAGGAAAGAAGATTTTGTGGGATTCTATGACCAATGACGGCAAACGCTTCCTTGACATGATACCAGCCCAGGCTATTGCACAAACTAATAGCCAAGAGATGAAAATACGCCTGATTAACGGTTCCCTTTTGCAAGTGATAGGGTCAGATAATATAGATTCTATAGTCGGTACAAATCCGATCTGCATTCTCTATTCAGAAATGGCTTTGCAGGACGAACGTGCGTTTCAGATGTTGAGGCCGATTTTAGCAGCAAATGACGGCAAGTGTATTATGATAAGCACACCGAGGGGTAAAAACTTTTTCCACCAAATCTATTTAGTTGCCAAAGAGTCGTCTAAGTGGTTTGTTTCTTATCTTACCCTTGATGATACTAAGCATATTCCACTTTCTGAAATTGAACGAGACAGAGAAGAGGGCCTTCTTTCTGAATCGCTTATCAGGCAAGAATTTTGGTGCGACTGGAATATGGGCGTTCAGGGTTCATACTATGGCAAGATTTTAGACAGGATGCGCGTACGCGGTCAAATTGGCAAGGTTATGTACGATCCTACGCATTTATGCCATGTTAGCGTTGACATCGGTTGGAATGATCCTTTTTCCGTAATTTTTTTCCAGACAATCGGGAATGCTATTAATATTATTGACTATCACGAGTCTGATCATGAGAAGCTAGAGTTTTATGTTGATCTTATTAAAAACCGCGGTTATCGCATTGGAACATGTATCGGTCCGCATGATTTGCGCAAACATTCGTTAGAGACCGGAAACACTCGCTGGATGGTGCTAAATCAACTTGGTCTAACGTTTGAGGTTGCGCCAGACATTGGAAGAGTCGAGGGAATAACAAAAGCACAATCAATCCTTGATCGCTGCTGTATAGATGAAACAAGGTGCGCGCGCCTTATTAAGTGTTTAGAAAATTATCGCGCACAATATAACCCAAAAACAGAAGCTTACAGTTATGAGCCGCTTCATACATGGGCAAGCCACGGCAGCGACGCTTTTCGGTATCTTGCGATTTCACTTGATCTCATTCAAACAACCAACTCAACACCTGAGCAACTAGACAAGCGCTACAGGGACACTGTCTACGGTCCAGATCAAACGTTTTCACCTTTCAATCATGGCCAAAGATTCTAGAACTTGACACAATCTGTGCACTTGTTACAATGTTACAGAGGTGTTTAATGAAGAACGATAATAAAGCGCGCATTGTATTTGATACAACGCCTAAGTTTAAGAAGAAGCTTAAGCAAAAAGCCTTGGACAATGAAATGTCGCTCAGTAGATACATAAAGATGATTCTGTGGAACGAGATTACTGATCTTTCGGAGATGGCTGACCATGAAGAATACTGAGATTATTGCGCTTGTTATTGCTCTTTTGTGCTTCGTTTGCTGTGCTGGTGGTTTGTACACCTGTGGCTTACAAGTGTGCATGACGTCGTGGCCATTTCTTGCCTTGCTTATCATTGGCTTCGGCTCCTTCTTTGTGTTCCTTAACAAAATGATGGGCCTGTAATGAAACTGAGCTGCAAGAAATGCAAGAAGAAGTTTGAGCATGCCTCTAGGCGCAAGCATTGTATTGAGTGTCATGTTTATACATCCCGAAATAAAACGAGCGTTATAGTGAAGCCTGATTGGTGGGAACGAATTAAATCTTGGCTAGGGAGATAATGTGTCAGTCGGATTTCTTATTTGCTCAACCGGTTTTATGCTATGGCTCATACTTGCAGGCGTAGCTATTCAAAGAGACCTTTTTGTGTTTTTTCTGTTGCTTGGCGCGACATGGCTAGGCTGGAAAATGATTACCGGCGAAATTAGATAGTTGAGTATAGCCAAGTTTTTCCATCCTCTTTGCGAATATCTTCTTTTTGTGGTGCCTTAATGCCCGCTTTTTCTGCTTCTTTGCCTAGCTTTGTAAGATTATTTGCAACACCGGGAATGTATCCTTTGGCGGCATTTCCCAATGTAGCCGTATAATGACGTTTAGCTATTGGGTTGTCTTCAAGAAGTTTCTTGAACGCGGAGAGTTCGCCGCCAAGACGTTTTGCTGCTGCTTGGCCTGGGTACAGATAAGCATAACCGCCAAGGTTGTTGATCATACTTGATGCTAGCTTTGCTGCTGCGCTTTTAGCAATTATTTTGCTTAATGAATCATTAGTTCTAATAAACTCAGATGCTTTTTCGTATTTTTTCCAGCCTCTATAAAGATCACGCGCATCGCTAAACTTGTTATACAGATCTGGATTCGCCGTCTTCATGTCTAATTCTATGGCTTTTTTAAGCTCTGATATGTAATGTTGACCTGTTGGCGTCAAACGATCTGCCATTTCGTTTAAGTCGGTAATGATATTCTTGCCCTCTTCAAATGTTAATTTGCCATCGCTAAATGATCGTTCAACTTCACCTAGCTTTCTGCGTATAACATCAGAGTCCTCAAATGTTGGCCTAAGTTCCGCATCGATATCAAATAGCTTTTTATGGGTATTGCCAACAGCCATTTGTTCACTTGGCGCTGTCTTCTCAAACTCTTCATAGGCAGGCTTAATCTTCTCTTCGATTCTTTTGGGGCTTAAGCCAGGCTCAAAAGCGTGTGCACCCAACATAAATGCAGTGTTTTCAAGCAATGGGCCAACACGACCTGTAATAGGCTTGAACTGCTCTACGCCCTTTTTTGCCGTTGTTGCCGCCAAGGCTTTACCGCCAGCGCGCAAAAGATCTGGAATCTTTGTAACGCCGCTGCCTGCAATAAAAGCGGGTGCCACCTCCGCGACTTCTTCTGCAAAACTCTGGCTTCCGGCTCGTTGGCCAAATAATTGTTCTTGAGTTTGCGGTGGCAAATGTCGCTCGCCAACTCGCTCAGCAAGGCGGCCAACGCTCGTAGGTGATGGAATACCAAGAGACTCTGAAAGAATGTTTTGTGGTATTGGAATATCTTTGCCTGTTGCAGTATGGTAGAGCAAATTTGCTGCTTGCACTGGTAAATCAACAATAGCACCGGGCAAGCCAATGGTCCCCTTTAAGGCAGCAAGTCCAATTCTTCCCGTGCGCATCCCTGGTGACAACTCTTGGGTAGGCACGCTTGATGGCTCCGGATTATATAACTCATTGGTTGTCGAATACTTCCAGTTTTTTTCTTCCATCTTCATGCCCTAAAATGGTAGCCATACGTTTTTGTACTGTATTTCGCGCTCACCCGTATCGGCTTCTCTGATGTTGAACTTCTCGCCCCGTATAATGCCAGTGATTATCTTTGAATAGAGCTTTTTTTTGTTTCTTGCCGATTCGCGAGCATCGTCCTGAATGGTAAGTGGTATCTTGTTTTTGTTTTTAATCAGACCTAGCGCCTCTGTATAGGGCAGCCGGTTCATTTGCTCATTCAATGTACCAATTGTGGCTAGTTTACTAATGCCTGCAGGCGTGTTTACAAGTGATGGAACAGCCTTGTCCAAAAACCTTATATCTTTATCAGATGTATTGCCTTTAAGATTTTTAGCAAGATTCAAAATCATCTTATTGAGTGTGGATTTATAACCCAGTGTTTCTGGTTCCAACAATGATTCCCAGCCCACTTTTTCTAATAAACTAGGCCCCGCACCTGTTTGCAGGTTGCCAGTTTTAGCATAGGCTGCTAGCTCGTTATAACTGTTTATCATTGTGTCTGCGGCATCAGCTGCCTCGCGCATTGGCTTCAATTCCTCGGCTCCGGCTTTCTGTTCAGTAAATGCTTGTTTGCTCTTGCCCAGTTCTATTTTCTCTTCCGCCTGCTGGGTGCCGATCTGCTTGTACCAATTGTCTGCATACTCCTTGTATAGATTTTTTCTAATTGTAGGAGCGTAATTTCGAGCACTAGGATTATTGCGCAACCATTCAGCTTCACTTTTTGGTTGTGTTTCTCTTGCTGCGCCGCCGACCATCTGAGGCGTTACAACGCTAGCCTTAGGGCTTGGTTGTGCTCCGGGAGCAACTCCGGGAGTAACACCGGGAGTTGGCATGCCCTCTGGCAATACCATTGGGCCTTGTTGTTCTGGCAGCGCATACTGACCAAGATAAGCCGGTAGCGCTTGAGGGTACCGAGCTAGCCATGTTGGCAAGCCCGCCTTTTGAAGTGATGATTCGTCTTGCGCAAGCTGTCTTTGAAGTTGCATTTGCTGGAGCTTATCCTGAGCCATTGTTTGCAGAGCTTGTGAGAGCTTTTCGCCTGATATATCAAACGATGATGTGCCCGTGGGCAAAATTTGAACAGCCATTATCTATTCCCTCCAGTCATATAAGGCGAACCGTACATTTGTCCTTGGCCGCCTACAGGGCTTACTGGATAGCCTTGAGCAGTAGTATAACCACGCCAATTTTTCATGAACTTGTCGTATTCGCTTTCTTGAGGCGCACCCATGCCAGCCATTCCTAACCCCATCATTGACCCGCCGACTTGTCCAGCCCAGCGACCAAAAGCATTTGGATGCTCTGGTATGTACATAGTCTGGAATTGTGGCGATAATCCAGTATGCAGTAGATTGGTAAGCGCACCAAGCCTTTGTAGGTTATATTGACCGTGTTGTGCCGCTAAACCCTCCTCAAACTCGCGACCTGAGCCTAAGAGCGCAGCTCTAGCTCCACTGGATAGAGATGTATCCCCTCCACCGAAACGTTCCATTAAACCTGGCACTGTTCGTGTTTCAAAAAGTCTGCGCGCTCGCGCTTCGATAGGGGCGAAGCCGTAAGGTCCTTGTTCGCCACGAAGGCCACCCATAACTGTTTGTAATGCTTGGTTTTGTGCCGATATTTGTTGTGGTGAAAGCGTGGGAAGTTGTTTTGTCTCCGCTTTTTCTTGGCCAAAAAGACCGCCAGCACCACTTAAAGCAGCACCACCCCCAGCCAGCAGCAATGATAAAGTTATTGGATCCATTGTTAACCTTTTCTACTTCGCTCTTCGAGCTACGAAGAACGGGTTACGTAAATGACATGTCTAACTAAGCATAATTAATGGCGGTATCGATGACAAAGAAAACCCCATGGCTTTCCATGGGGAGAAGGAGAGTAGTAATGAAGCAGACTTTAGGTCTTTAGGTATTCAAGAACAATGTAGGTTTCGGTAAAGGCCGTGCGGTTACTACCGGTCTCTATAACAATGTTGGCGCCCTCAACAGATAGCTTGATATTGTTTGCTAGCGTTGGAGAAGCAAAAGGGAGCGGTAACCATATGCCAGCACCTGTGGAGTTGCGGGTTACGCCGTAAATGTGGGTGAACATAAGATCATTATTTAAAGATATGTTATGAGGTATCGTATCTGAGGCTGCATTAGGCAACGGCTTTCCCCAGTTGAACACCTTCCTAAAGGCTTGTCGGCGCTGATCGCCTGTTTTAGGAGAAACAACACCCCCTGTGATTGTGGTATCCATAAACCATTTTTGGGCATTCATGGCTTCTATAAGCGCATATTCTCCAGACTGTCGCGCGTCAACCGAGAGCGCCATTCTGTTGAGGTTTTGGTACATGCGAATAAGCAGTTCTTTGAGTGCCTTATTATCAATGTTTGCACTTTGAACTTCGCCAACGTCCCATACTTGTGTTGTTGGTGTAAATACACCCTTAGATTGAGCCATTATGCTCCTTATTGTAGGTAATACCCCGAAGCGCGTGTATTTAACACAAGCCCTTGTAGTTCAAAATCGTCAAACGCTATCGCTGGCAACTTAATCTGCTCGTCACTATAGTAAAAGAACAACTGAATACATTCGCCATCGCCCTGGAAGTATACGGGGTGCCATAACCTTGTTGATTGTGCTTCAATGTTGTTACCAGGATAGGGCGATGTCTCAAGGATATTAGTGCCCAGTATCGCCCCCGTTACCGTTCCGTCGTCAATCAGCGAGATATTACTTGCTGAAGATGGCGAATAGTCTACAGTTATCTGGCCATTACTTGTTTTGGTGACTGCAAAGTCTACCCTGCCAAGAAATACGTTGCGCCCTTTATCAACATAAGGGTTCCATTGGCGCGAGCGTATATTGATGTTGGATACTCGTCCAACCGTTCCGCCGCCACGGTAAGTCCCTGTGATGATTACTTCATCTACTATGAATTCAAACGTATCTTTACTTGTGACGGTTATGGATTGAATCTTGCCGTTGAGTGTACTGCCAATAATGCCTGTATCCTGTATTGAATCTATATAGATATAGTCTGTTTCTGCATTGCCAGGAATGGTCGACATAAGGCCATGATCGATAATGGTGCAGGTTACAAGCGTGTCTGTTCCAATCGTTGTCAATGCAATGTCGGTGATTTGCATGACAGCTTCGTTTTGGCTGCGCCCAGGCAATACCATAAACACATAGCCTTGTTGGTTGCCTGCTATTATTTGCCTAAAACGGGGCTGAATAGTGCCCGAATCCCAGCTTACGTTGTACGTTGACCACGCATTCTTAGCAGCAGCCCATGTTAAACCGGTTTGCTGTTCAAAGTAGCCAAAACACGTAATACAATCGGTATTGAACGCCCAGGAATGATTCTTGTAGTTATACACCAACACCCTTAATGGGTAGGGACGATCATTTTTCTGCAATGTACTTGGAAAGCACCAATAAACCATCTCGGTAAAGTAGTCACGGATACCATGCACTCGCTTGGTGCCATCTGTTTCATTCTTGACCTTGAAGACTTCGTCAGGAATCTTGGTGTCTATACGTTCAACGTTTGAACCATTGCAGGCATGAACACCCGTTTGGCCAACGCTTAAAATAAACTGGTCGAACGGTACTGAAGAAAATTCAGCCTCACAGCCAAGCTCTGTGTTAAGTTTCTGCCATAAGAACGGCATCAAGTCGTTGTCGGTATAGGCAAGTTCCCACGTGCTTCGCTCAAAGAATACAATTAATCTATCTTTTATGAATTCGGCGCTGACAATCTCTTCGTCAGTTGCCGCATCTACAAATCCGCCGCCATCGCCATACAATGTTCCATCAGTTGTGTCCGATTCATACCATGCGTTATCAGCAAATACATCATTCTTGTGGGAATAGCGAAATCTATTTACGCGTGGCGTATTAACGGTGCCCGCAGCATTGGTTTCAACGGGCGCCAACAATCCCATGTGTCCCTTAAAAGAAACAATGAGTTTGGCAGTACTTACATAGGGGCCAGTATGAAGACCCCCTAGCGGCGCAAAATAAGGATAAAAATCAGTCCAAGCCGTGCCATTATAATAGCGAATTGGATCATCAGTGAGTGCAGGGATAGCTGTATAGCGATAATTAGTCACAAATAAGTTTTGTTGTCGGGCTCCACTCACTTGATCAAAGGCGTTCCAGTTGCATGTCCAAAAAAACTGCGAATTAGTGCTGTGCCATGTCGTTACAACGGGCATTTCTGCGCTAAGCCATGCAGCCCCAGAAAATACATAAGCAAACTGTGTATCCCATGCATAAGCAGGCTTGTTGTTTATGGCAGTATCAATGCCCCATTGAGTAAGCCCCATAACCGATTCGCCAGGATAAAAATAGATTGCCGTTGTCGCTTCCGCCCCTGAAAAAACATACGCACCATTGGTAGTCGAATAGGTACCCGTTGAATTCGTTTCAAAATACACAGAGGTTGAAGGATTGAGTGGTGACGATATAACAAGGGCGCCAGTCGCAGTGTTGAACGTGCCTGATCCTGTGCCGCTTGCCGTTAAAGCTGCTAGGCCAAGAGCTGAAATAGTAAATGTTTCGGTGCCAACAATAAATACTTGTCCAATTGAATAAGGACCAGACCATAGACTACTAATGTTTATAGTCAAAGCGCCTGTGCTGTCGGTAGTGCTAATGAATGGCAGTGTTTTAAGCATGGGCTGAGCTACACCAGCGGTCACTACGGTGAACATCTCGGCGCCAACAGAGAACGCCTGGCCAATCTTGAAGATTGCTCCTGGCACTGTGTCTGTGCGGTCACCGCTGCCATCAGTTGTTTGAACTTGAAGCCTGATCCTAGAAGACAATTGAGCTAGGCCTGGAGCTAAACTAGTACCTGTGTACCCGCTGCCAAATCTCTTTTTTAAGCGTCCCCTGAACATATAGGCATTAGTTAATTCTTCGTAAGCCGAATCCGCAATCAGCCATGGTTTCACGTCTAATTGCAAGCCTTCATTAAGTGGTGCGATAAGAAAACGGTCAAAAGCCATGTTAATAGCCTATTGCTTGATAAAAAATGTACTGATTTGGGTCTGATGGATGAGTTGCCGTTGTCCAGTTTGATTTAAAAGTGAAGCCGCTTGTGCTCTTTGCGGTTACAAGCAGATTGAGTTTATAGGTCAAATCTCCGCCAGCGCCAGCTTGATATTGGCTAATGACAAGCGATGTTATGGCTGTAGGGAATGTGAGCGCAAACGTTACCGCTTGAGAATCGCTAGAAATCTTTACCATGTCCCATTGTGTTATAAAGCCTGATGCTAAATACGAATAGCCATTTGTAGCGGTCGTGCTGCCCCATTTATTGATAGGGACGGCAGCGTCAGTACCTTTTTTGATAAAGAACCAATCATCGGGCGCCGTTTTGCTAAGCATGTAATAATTACCTACCAAGAACGGGCTTGGCAATGCGCCACCAATAGGAACCTGGAGGAACGTAGCAAGTGGTGGTATCAGCTGGCTGAGGGCTGTATTATTATTAAGAAGATCCGCTTGCGATTGTGATAGTAGGTCACTGGCTTGCGGGATAAGTTTATTAAATGTTGCCATGTTCTCTCCCTAGATGTTTTTCCAGGTTTTATGTTTAACGATTTTTCTGACACAATCATAGCCAACCTTGAACTTGCGAGCGATTTCTCTCTGATTAAGGCCTTCAGCAAATGATTGCCTAATTTGTGGGACAACTTCTGTTGTAACTGTGCAATAAGACAATCTACCTTTCCCTAGCGCATCTATTATGTTTTCTTGATGTGAGCCTAGCCAAAGATGTTCAGGGTTTACGCATGGAGGATTATCGCAACTATGACAAATTTCTTTGCCTTCTGGAATTGTTCCATTATAAAGTTCCCAGGATATGCGGTGGGCTCGAATGCCTTTGTTTTTAATATACATTCGTCCATAGCCTTTATCGTCTTTTGCTCCCTGCCAAACCCAACAATTGTCGGTCATTTTTACATGTGATAGAAATCTGCAAATTAAAGAACAAAATGCTTTTTGACCAGGAATATCTATTCGTTGACATGATTTATGACATGTTAGGCATTTGTCGTCGACAATGTTATATCTTTTCATTGAATGATCCTTATCCATTGACCCACCATCCAAATGGTCCGGGCCATCCAGAGCCAAATCCCGATTGTTCGGTATAGATGGTAGCTGATCTTTCATTGGCCTGTTGAACAAGTGTTCTGCGTTGTATAAGTTCTTCTTGTTTGATGAATTCGGGCATGATCTGCTGGATATCATCAAATTGATTTCTGTCTTCAAAGACCTTCTTGGCTGCGCCATAAGCTATGTACTGAAACCATTCATTATATTGTGGGGCTTGGCCAGATGCTATTAATTGAGTGGGTTGTGCATAAGCTTCCATGTTTATGGCATAAGCTTGGTCGGGTACTGGTCGTACCGTGAATGTGTCCTGGTAGAACAACAGTGCAACTGGCCGAGCTGCTTGATAGGGAACTGTTTGCGCATTAACCTTGGCGTTGGCAGCTGGTGCAGATTCAAAATCTATAAGAAACCCGCCTGTTATATAGTTGATTGTGCCGCGTGGGACTAATGTTTGAGTGTTAACAAGATTGCCAGCATAGGGCAATCCAGCAACGGGCTCGTCTTTATATGAAATACTATTACCACTTGCGTCAATGGCAGATATTAAGACGTTGTTTTGCAGAAAAGGGTGTTGGTTTATTGTGCCCGTAAAAACCGTTAATCCGCCCGCCGTCCCAAGCCCTATTTGCTGGATATACGTTATAAATGGATAGATATTAAAAAATTGTTCCCTGCTCTGCGAATAGAATGAGCGATAACCGGCTATATAGATCGGTTCATGTATGCTTATGTATTTATTCTTAAAGTCATAGAGTGGGCTTAAAGTATCTGTGGTGTTTGTTGAATATGTATCAATATTTGCGGTTGTATAAAAAGTGAGAGTAGTTCTTAAGCTTTTTAGGCGTAAATGCTCAGGCATATCATATGCAATAAACGTATTTACATACTGATCAATATCATTATCAGACAATTGATTGGTTGAAGGGTTTCTGGTAAGACGCCGTACTTTGATGCGTATGTCGTTGAGGGTTGATGTTGCTAGAGGCATGGTAATCCTTAGTTGGTAAGTACGTTTCGTACGGCTGCATCCAGAATGCTATTAATTTCGCCCACGGGAACAACCTGACATGTTTGTGGAGTTGAAGATGGCGTGGTATACGGGTCAAAATAGGTTGTATCAATATCCACATAAAAGGAAACAGCATCGTTTGTCGTCGCAGTGCCTACGAGCTGGTTTGCTTGTTGCATACCATATCCAGGAAATATAACGAGCCGAACAATAAGCCCATCAATATAGTTATGATCCGTTTCCGTTGTTACAAGCGCTGGAAAACCGTTTGTAATGTTGGCAATGGCTCTCATGGCGGGTTTATAGACCGGTGTTGTAACAAGCGGTAACGTCATATTCAACTCCACAATTTTACTTATCAATAGCCTAACAATAAGGGTTAGCGTTGATAAGAAGCACTCGCTACTTGAGATTCGCCGAGTGCTTTTTGTATGTCCTCATCCGCAACAAAATCAAATGGTGCAAAGCTATAGCGGTGCATCCATGAGCCGACAACCGTTGCTGCTGGCGCATCTTCACCAAGCACACGTTCATGCTTGTAGACCGGATACCGCCCGCTTGTCATAAGATGCCGTACAACGCCAAGTGGCAGCGTGGTTATCTCGCCATCGCGCAGTTTGTATTTGGCGACCGGGTCATCTTTGTATTGTTTAAAGACAAACTCAAGCGTCCCGCCTCTTACCTCATGAAAGTGAAACTGGCCACGGATAGGCGTTTGATCTTTGAGCCTCCGCGCTTTCATGGGGTCTACCTTTTCAACAACTTCTTCTTTATGCTCTTCTTCAGCCTCTGGTGCAGCCTCAACAGTCTTTGGCTTTCTGGTGCGCTTGATCTTTTGTGGCTCTACTTCAGTTGCTGGGTTTAAGATCTCTGGGGTTGCCTCTGTTGTTTGCAATAATTCATCTGCCATATAGTTCTCCTTAGTGCGGAGGGGTCATGTGACCCCTCCTTTATGAATGTCCTTAAATTAAGTAGTTCTTGCCAGCCATCCAGAACACAAGATCGCCAGGCGAGCCGGCTGTCTTTCCAGCTGGACCCGAGATGGTACCGTTGCCTGTTCCAAGTACGAGATTGATAGCGGCGGTATTGCGCGTTGCATCATCAAGCAGATTTGGGTTGAGAGGGCCTGTGTCTACGCCAGCTGCCGTTGCTCCATGGATTGTCGCATCCACGTTTTCACCGACGGGAACAATTTCTGCGTAGGTGAAAGGCATCAGTGTTGAAACTGGCCATGCAAATGTACCACTCCATGACGATGTTGGAATATCAAGAGTTATGGTGTTTGTGTAGCCATTGCTATCAGCTTCGCCAATCGCGCGAATGACGCCAAGAACCCCATAAAGCCCAGAAATACCCCATACCGAAGGAATGTTAACGCGAACCTCTTGGCCTACCGTATATCCATGCGTGACAGACATTGTGACCAATGTTTGTGTGGTCAAGACCGTTCCCGCTTGAACAGCAGTGATGACACGACGACGTGGATAGTAGATAGGATTGAATGGGATGCGACGAACGCTAAATGCGGTAGCATTGACGAAGGCAGCGGGTGTTGTAAGCAAGTTTGTCAAACTAAATGTATTTGCGCCAAGACGGGTGATTGTGAAATCAATCCCTTGGACTTGATACATTCCTGTTGTAGTTCCCGTAACTCTTACAACGTCGCCCGTCGCGTAACCATGGCTGGCAGCGGTAAATATACCGGTTGCGTGATCAATGGTTGTTCCAGTTACGACTGTTTCAGGCGTCTGCACAGAAGTGTCTTGATAGTAAATACCACCTTGGTTCAGCGTAAACAATGCGGACAACATTGTTGTACTTGAGTTGTGATATTTTACTATGGCAGAACCTTGCGGCATGCCTGTTTGCCAGAAGAACTCAATACCAGCATTAGCGCTTGTGGCTCCATATTCTGTGTAGTTGACTACTTTTACCCAGTCAAACCCAGCGCGCACAGGAATGATGCGTTGAGCAAGAGTAGCGCCAACGTTAAAATAACCTTGTTGAATTAATGTGTTATCCATGATGGCCTCCTTATGATACCAACAGGGTTGCACGCAGAGACAACAACCACGCGTCATTCAATAGACGTGGGACCATTGCCGTTACGTACGCCGCTGTTGCGTTAAGCATTAATGGACCGCCAGCAATTTCTTTAGGTGCATACCTAAATTGTTGTGGATAACCATCTTGATCGACAATGCCGTAAGCCTCTAAGCCAGTGACAAAAATGTTGTAAACATTGTTGCCAAGAGCAGAAGATGTAGGAAGAACGGAACCAGCAGATGATATCCAGAAGCGGACATTGCCAATGTTCCCAAACTCGCTTTCTCCAATTCCTTGCTGGGCTGGATACTCAGCAGTTGGTCTGAATCCATTAACATTCTGCATATCTGGTGTTAAATCGCTATGACACATTGCCAAGAAGCAATTTCTCACCGGGGCTGTTCCAAATTTATTGGTGCCATCGATCATTTGAGCAATAGTTTTAGCATTATTGCCAACCAATGTGCGATAGATCAAATCAATGTCAGAACGCGTTAGATTTGTAGGCGTGTCTCCATTGGTTCCATGTGTACAGTTAACAACTGAAGCTGTTGCTGCAAGCATGTCACGAGTCAATTGATCTTCCGTTTCACGAAGGTCCATACCAAGAAGTTTTGCGGCCTCTGTAAGAACTGGATCTTGTGCTTGACAATTAGAAATTAATACTTCTAATTTCTGTTACTTTTTTGACCTACTTCTAGGCGGGAAGTCTTGTTATTCCTTCCTCCAATTCTTTCGAATTGGTTCAGACTATCACATAACTCATTGCTGAGCTCCAAAGGGGTTAGTCGTTGCGGCTGTGCGTTCCATACGGAATACTTGCCTCTGGTTACCATGCTCATTATAGAGTTTAGGCTTTCCATGTAATTACCTTCGGTTTATTGACCCCTCAAATTACCAAGGGTCACTTGTTCGTTAATGTACAGCCACGTCCCGTAGAAATCCATTTTAGAATCGATGTCGATCGCGCTCAGGGTTTTCGAAGGCGGATTAACGCCTGAATTTCCTAAAGGAACTGGCGATGTACCTAGACGATTGTAGCGACGCATACGAAGCGTAGTACCGCCATTTTTTGGCATCCTAAACTTCAATGCAAAAAGATTGTGGATCAGTGTTGGAAAGGGGACCGAAAGAAGCATCTGGGAAAAGCTTTGCTGGATCGGCGCACTTAACACTGACGTAGTTGTTAATGCCATAAGCATCCCTTAAAGTTTGCCCATCAAAAAGGTGATGGATTCCTTTAAGCCGAGACGAAGCTTGGTGTACGTCTCTTGCCTGGCGGGGGCCAATACGCCGTTGTGTTTGCGAAACACGTACGCATGACCAGTGTATAACAAAAAGATACCGCCTTAAAGCAAGGCGGTACCCAGGAAAAAGGGGAAGAGATTTATTCTTTGTTTTGAAGAATTTGTTGCATGTTGGCCCAAATATCTCGTTTTCGGGTATCTGTTAAAGGACCATCTGCATAGAGAGTGGCGCTTGCCAGGGGCGATTGTACTGCGCTTGAGCCTGGGCGAGGTTTTGCAAGATTGCGTTGTACTTTCTCTTTTTGAGCTTCGATAGCTGGTGACTGTTCAAGCCCCAGATTCTTTATGGCTTCATAGGTGCCGGCCATTTGAGCATAGTGATCTTTGGTGTTATAGAGCGTCTCTGTTAGCGCTGGGGCGTGAAGCTTAAGAGCTTCTACTGCTTTTGGCGTAACAACCTCAGAGAAATCAGGATACTTGTTTTGAATTTGGAGTTGCGTGAGCATCGCTTTAAGCTGTTTTGTCTCTTCTTTGGCTTCTTGTGCGTCTTTTTTGACCGCCTTTAGATGTTTATATTCTGTAATATCGTTATCGTCTGGTTCTTCAGAAGGCTTCTGCACTTGCTGCTGTTGCTGGCGGATATAGGCTTCCATCTCAGCCGCTCTTTTTTCTGCCGCTATGGCGCGTTCAGCCTCACGTTCTGCTTTCTCCCTTAAGAGGCGCATGTTCATGGTCTTGCTGTCTTCAACCTCAGACTGAACGACCTTTTGAGGTTCTTGTGCCTCTTCTGGCTGAACCTCTTCAAGAACTTGCTCTTCTACCGGTTCTACTACTTCAATGTTTTTATCATCGTCCATTAAGTCTCCTTCCCATCGAGTATCAACTTATTTTTGCTGCTTGTTAATTGATCATCAGCAGGCTTATTATAGATCAGTGTCATTTGATTATAGAGTATATCAAGCTCGCCGCTGGTGAACTTGAGAATATTGTTCAATAACGCCTTTTCTGATTCATCAACCTCAAGCACGTGCTCCATATAATAGACACATGTTTCTTGATCCGGGATCGTCCACAGTTCTTCAACGGCATCATGCTGGCGTACATAGCGCCATACGGTTTGCCCCCAAGACGGGCGTATGCACGTCTGCCGGGGTATCATAATGGCTGCCACCTTTTTAGGGAAAACCCTATCACGCCACGTAAGATATACAATAAAAAAATCGCCTGGGTATTTCTTTTTGCCTGCTTCTACGCGCTGCCAGAAAGCCGCTTCAAACTTCTCCTTGTTCTGCATCTCCCGTTGAAGTTCTATGGGGTCATAAAGAACAGTGTCCTTTTCGTGAAGATCAAGGGCAATCTGCCCTGCTGTCTTTTTTTCTGCCATAATCTCTCAGGAAAATGCCCATAGAGCGTCATCTACTATGGGCATTCACCAAGGAACGTCTTATTGTGCTGGTGTTTCTACTACAATTTCAGGCGACACTGCTTCAGGTTGTTGAGCCGCTGGGTTGATTCCAATAAATGGAACGTCAGCAACTTTTACCTTAAACAGAGACCAGTTATTTTTTTGTTTTTGCGTGAATACAAAAACGATGCCATCTTGCTCAGTTTGATATCCGCTTACAAAATTAATCTCCATCGTGCTCCTTGTAGGTGTCAATATAGTCAGAGTTTATTTCTTTTTCTTTGGCTTGGGAATCTTTGCGCCTGATTTTCTAGCCTTGTTCAAGGCTATAGCGATTGCTACTTTCGGCTTTTTGCCACTGGCAATTTCAGTTTTTATATTGCTAGAGATAACCTTTTTAGATTTCCCTTTAGCGAGAGGCATTATTTTTTACCTTTTTTGTTCTTCTTTTTCTCTACTTTTTTCTCTTTTTTATCAATCTTGATCGAACCTTTATGGCATGGTTCTTTTGCTTCTTCTTCGTAAAACTTCTTCTTGTCAATCTTCATCGTATCCCTAAAAAAGGGGCCGGAGCCCCTTCTGTTTAAACACCATATGTTCTGCGATATTGATCGCTCATTTCAGCCTTTTGAGCCTCGACCTTTTCTGTCTTGGTCTTTTTCTTGCGCTTCATAGCGTCAGGCTTACCAATGATGGCATACAAGATCTTCTGAGCTTTCTTTTCACGGATCATTGTTGGCATGTTAGACCTTGCGAGGTTTCACAATAACATCTGACCTGTCTTTTCTCATTTGTTCATCAATTGAGGCAAGTGAATCATCATAATAATGATCAAATCCGCCAACAGCCTTGCTATCCCAATCAGTCATAATGACTTTGTTTGGTAATCCTGTTGAGTCAAGGCTTCCGAGTGGTGCGCTTTTTGAATTGTGATAACGTTTTGCCATGGGGCACTCCTTAGAAATTGCAGACCATCATAGATGCTGCAAGGTTTAAAACTACCTCTAACTTAGAGGACCCAATAAGTTTTGAACTTCTTTACTGTGATGTCAAAAAAAAGGGATTGAGAACCGCACGTACTCAATCCCTTTCCCTTGTAGGACCACAAGGGAATACTTTTATTTAAACGAGGTTGGTATATGCATAATTTATCTTAATCGCTACCCTAAAGATCCCAACCTCGTACCCTTAGTTTACTATCAATCGTTATTTCTTCTCAACTTTCTTGAGCTTAGTATAATAATTCGGAACTTCTTTCAGATGCGCCACTACTATCTTGGCAGTTTTCACCGGATCGCCCTTGGTAACGTCAGAGTGTTCTTTTTCAATGACCATCCCGGCCTTAAATTGCTTAAAATCATACTTTTTAGCGTACTTTTCGTGTAATTCTTCCATTCTGGTTGTCATGCGATTAGACATCTTTTATTCCTTACCTCCACTTGTGCTTGCAAGCCATGTAAACATTCCGGTTATGATTGCCGTAGCCAGATTAGCCGCAATAGCACAACGTGTCTGCTTGGCTTTCTCTTCAGCCTCTTTTTTAATCTGCTCAATCTCTTTGTCTTTTGCAGCTATAGCCTCATCAAATGCCCGTGACACAATTGCACAGATCTTTTCAGCGTGAGGACTTGCACACGCTGCTGGTGGCGTATTACTTGGCGGCGTTGTGCGTCTCATCGTTTGATACTGATGCAAGGCGTGTACACCCTCATCGTTTGGCATAAGTTCTAATTGCCTATGCACATATGGTATGAGCTGACTATAAAAAGGTGCTTGATCGCCAAAACAACACTCAAGCGCTAGTTGGCACAGCCCCTCAGGGTCGATTGTAGTAGTGTCAACAATCACCGTTAATGTAGGTGCTTCACCAGCATGAAGAGCCATAAAGAGAATGAGGGGTATAAAGCGCTTCATGCCATTTGTCCTGCTTGTTGAGGCTGCCCCGCGAGCATTGGTGGAGTTTCGGGGATGTTTTTTGTAGTAACGGTTTCGGCGGTCTTAAGTAATTGACTCATGGTAATCAATTTATGAACATTGTCGAAATCGACGGATTCTAACTCCTTGATTGCTTTCACAAGATTGAGCAGCGCCACGTCATCTTCTTTGGCAGCTTCATGCTTGCGTTCTTCGGCTGCGGCTATGTTTTCATGCACGCGAGAATTGCGCTCATTTCCCTGCGCAGTCTCCGCATAGGCTAACGCATGACTACGTTCAGCGCGTGCTGCAAGTTCCTGCATGGCCACCTGTTGCTGTTGCTGCTCCATTTGAGAGCGTTGTTCGTTTTGCTTCTGGATTGCTTCAATGAGCTCTTTTTTGTTCTGAATGGTTGCTGATTCAAGAAGTTGATCATCAGGAATTGGCACTCCTGCCTCACGAAGCTGTAACAATTGTGCAAACTGCATTTGTTTCTGAGTTGAGGTATACATACCTTCTTCAATAACGCAGTCATAGCGGCCAAAGTTCTTGTTGTAGAACTCAGGCGATGGCTCTCTTTGCAATATAGTTTTGACCTTGCCGGGCGCGAAGTTGTTCTGAATAGTCTCAAGCTGTATATGCCCCAGAAGCTTCTGGGCATAGTCAAGCTGATCAAATATTTTCTGAAGCAACGTTAACCCGGCTCCTTGTCGAAGCATGCTGAGAATTCCAGCCTTGTCGTCAATAGCGCTACCCAGCAACTCTTCGTTAACTCCTGATATCTCTTGTACTTCTTTGGCAAGCAATTCTGAAAGCTGTGTCATAGATTGAGGAATTTGTGGCGGCTGTATTTGCTGCACATCGGTCATTTGAGCGCTGCTTTTTAACGCTATACCTTTACCTTGACCAGTCATAAAAACATCGGCTGGATTAACGAGAGCGTTCTCTTTATATATGAATCCACTTGTGGTTTGAGACTCTAGAATATCAAGCTCAATAATGCGGCGCCTATTATAGAGGTATTGCGCATCGCGCATACCTCGCGTCATGCCCTGTACGCGCCATGCAAAGTCTGGCATTTCTGGGTGATAGTAGCACAGCACAGGCACAAATGGATATTTATCAATACCTAGGGGGTTGGGACCCGAATACATCACGCGCTCTTGCAAGAATATATCGCATGATACGGTTGGTATGCTCTGTTCAGATACTGTTACTGTAGGATATTGCTGGAGATAGTATCTAAGCGCTTCTTTATCCTCAGATTTCCATTCCATCGTTTCACCAGTTTGGGTGTCAATGAGCATGGTTGCCTTGCGGAAATCTTTGTAATAAAACTCGTCGTGCATGAGTAGATTTTTGGGGCCATACGCATAAGCCTCAGGAAGCAGGTTAAACTTTCCGTCTCGCCAGTCGCCGCTTGGAAGTCCTAGAATTTCATCTTCGCGGCCAGGGAAAAGTGACATAGCAGAAAGCTTGGTGATAGGTGTACGCATCAAGATGCCGTTGCAGTCAGAAAGGTCTGTCTTTCTAAAGTAAGGGTCAATAAGAAAGGTGTTGTAGGGCTTACTATCTACCTTAATGTTTCCCGATATGGGATCTGATCTAAAATCAAGCCACACATGTAACAAGCTCATGCCGGTGACAAGGGATGAAAGAAAGGCGTCGGAGATTGTTTCAAGGATGCCTTCTTGGTTATTGTTCCACATGATAACTTTTGTGAAATCATCTGCCGTTTGATTAGAGGCGTTTTCAATAGGCACTACAATAGTTGATTTCCGGTTTCTTCTTTGATGTCCACCTACCATATCAATGGAACGTCTTATCCTATTGAATGCAAACTGCTTACGGCGATTAACTGGAACTTGCCCATAATAGTTCGTAAGTACTGATTGCTCACCAGAATAAAACCGCATATCAGTATCGGCTTCTGACCAGAAAAGCTGATTTATCATTAAACACTGGGTATAAAACGATTCTTTACGCTCTATAAGTGATGCGTCCTGGTCTGCGTAGTAGACAGGATTCAAATTGGGAAACAACATTTATTAGCCCTTAGCGTTAAGAAAGCCTATTGATACAGATAGCCTACAAAAAAGAGCTAACGATTAATATTGTTTGTTTCGTGTTTCAAGAGCAAAACAATGCCCCGAACAACAAGCTTGGTCATTGTGCAGTTATGATTGCGCGAGCTTGTCTTTAAAAGATTGTATACCCATAAAGGGATGTCGATTGATAAGCGAACGCGTCCCGGGCGCCCCATCTTTTCATGTTTGTGTGGACATTCGCTTTTCATCGCAACCTAAATGACAGATAGTGGTGATGACATCTTATAGTTTACTTTTAAGGGTATTCATATGGCAAATTATTACGGCAAGCAAAACCGTGCCTATAGTGTCGGACAGCCATTGTCCGGCATATTCCCTGCGCCGATTGTGGTGTCAGGGGCAACAAACACGCCCAAAACCACAGACCATGCTGAGGTGGGCCAAATGTGGGTTAATACGACGCTTGATTCGTTTTATGTATTAACAAGCGATGCTGGCGGGACCGCAACATGGCTTCCTATGTCAACGGCTAGCGGTGCTATTACGGGTACGCAGCTTACCATTACCCCTGGGCCTACCTCAATAACGGGCACTATTGTTTTTCCATCTATTCTTAATAAAGTTCTTGTCACGAATGGAACAGGTACGGTAAGTGGAACAGCGGCCACGGATGGCCAGGTTCTGGTCGGCTCTACCGGCGGCGCGCCAGCGTGGACAACAATTACTGCAGGAACTGGAATAGTTGTGACCAATGGTGCTGGCACGGTTACCATTTCGTCTCCAGATAGCGGAATCACCTGGGAATCAAAAGCGGTAAATTTCGCGGCTCTATCTAACTATGGCTATCGCATAACGGCCGCAGGTGTCACGGCCACTCTGCCTGCGTCACCAACGATAGGCGATGTTGTGGTAATCACACAAGATGTAGCTTCGGGAACGGTGCTCAATGTTAGTCCAGATGCAGCAGATACAATCAACTGGGGTGGGGCTGCTCTCGCGGCAGGTGTTGGCTTAAAAACGACAGCGCTAACAACTGTGGGAACTGGGCCTACAGATCAAATTGGTTGTTATCTTGAATTTGTGGCAACAAGTGCTTCAAATTGGAACGTTGCTGCAGTTCAAGGCAACTGGGTTCCTAACGCTTAAAGGATATTATTATGGCATTAAATACTTCAAACCCCATCGAATTAATGAACTCATATTTTTGGTCGGGTAACAATTCGGCAGCAGCAACAGGCCCGTATGTTATCTTCCAAAAGTCACATGGACCTTTCCAAATTGCGGGTTCTGCAACGCAACAAAATGACGTGCTCGGCTATTTAAGCTTTGCAGGTGATGATGAATCAGCATCTATACCCGCAGCGCAGATTAGCGCAACATGTATGGACAACACCGTTGCCGCTTCAGGTGTTGTAACATCACAGCTTGGGTTTAGCACATTCAACACCTCTCTTGCCGAACGTATGACCATCGGCAAAGATGGAGCCGTAACCATTAACGCTCCGGACGGTGCTGCTGTTGGTCTTACCATTGCAGGCGGTGGTCTTTCGGTTACCGGTGCAATTACATACACCACAACAACGTATACCGTTACTGCTTCAGCAGCCTCTGCAACGGCAATTTCGTTTGATGCAACCAATGCTGCCGGTGGAATCACCATGGCAGCGGGTACAGGCGGTCTTAACTTGGGCAACCAAGCAGACTGCACAACGATTGGCATAGGCGACTTTGCTCCAACGGCCTCACGTACAACTACAATCGGTGGTGGAACGGTTATAACCGCTGCTGTCACAGATACAGTTGATATCGGCCCCGATGGCGCAACGACAAACGCCAACTCGGTAAAGACAGTCAATATCAACACTGGCGGCGTAACGCTTGGCCAAGTACTTACTAACATAGCTTCAGGTACAGTCACCTCAGGCACGCATACCACAGGCATTGCTTCTGGCAACCGTGCTGCTGGTACCATGGCCTTGAACGTAATGACTGGTACGGGCACAAAGACAACCAATATTGGTAACGCTGATGGCCTAACGACCGTCAATATTGATGCGATCACGCTCATAAACGACAGCATCAACGTGCAAACCTCAATCAACACCGGCACCTCAACAGGCGCAGTTGTTATTGGTAACGCACTGGCTGGGGCAATGTCTATCGATACAGCGGCTGGTATATCCCTTGATGGCGCAACAGCTTCTAACTTTACTGTCACAGGCGCCGGCGCAGATCTCACATTGGCATCTGTTGGTGGCTCAGTTCTTGTTTCATCTACAGAGAATGCTGCCCAAGCAATTCGTTTATATGCTAATGGCGGCATACTAGAAACTATTGAACTCCATGTAGATCAGGGTACTGACGTAGCTTCGATTAACTTGCTATCTGACCTTGGTGGTATAGCTTTAACGGCAACTGGCAATGCAACGGCAGACGCAATCAACTTGAATGCAGTCGCTGGCGGCGTTGATATCGATGCAGCACTTGCTGTAGATATTGATTCTTCTGCGGCTGGTATTGAAATTGATGGCGTGCTTGCAAGTAACTTTACCGTAACAGGAGCGGGACAAGATTTAACGCTTTCTTCTGTTGGCGGTTCTGTTCTTGTGGAGTCTACTGAGAACGCCGCACAAGCCATTCGCTTACATGCCAATGGTGGCGTGCTAGAAACCATCGAACTCCATGCTGACCAGGGTACGGACCCTGCTTCTATCAACTTGCTTTCTGATCTTGGTGGTATCACCTTGACCGCGACAGGCAATGCAACGGCCGATGCCATTAATCTAAGCGCAGTTGCTGGTGGCGTTGATATTGATGGTCAAACAGGCGTCACGATTGATTCAGCTGCAGGTGCGGTATCTATTGATGCTGCTAACGCATCGAATCTTACCGTTTCAGCAGCGGGCCAAGATCTAACGCTTGAATCAACGCTTGGTACGGTTATTGTAAATTCTGGTGAAGATACTGCACAAGCGATCTATCTGCATGCCAATGGTGGTGTAACAGAAACAATCCAGATCCATGCTGATCAGGGTACCGCAGCAACATCGGTCTATCTCTTGTCTGATGCTGGTGGCATTACCGCAACAGCAACCGCAGGGGCAATTGATGTCAATGCAAGCACAGGAATCACCATTGATTCTGCAACGGCTGGAGTTTCTGTTGATGGCGTAACGGCTTCTAATTTCACCGTCACAGGCGCAGCCGCTGATTTAACGCTGTCTTCTGTCGGTGGTTCGGTTATTGTTGCAGCTTCGGAAGCTGCGGCAGATGCTGTGCAGATTACCGCATCAGATGCTGGCGGTGGCATCGCCTTCTCAGCAGGCGCAGGCGCATGTCTTGGCACCTTGGATGCTGATGGCCTTCGCGTACAAAGCAACTATCGTGTTAACGCGGTACGTACTGGCGGCTCTCAAGCAGTTGGTGCAGCAAATATCGTGATCTTCAACACCGAAGGATTCGACCCAGGCAACGACTACAACGATGCAACGGGCGTATACACTGCCCCTGCCTCAGGCATATATCGCATTACAGCGGTTGTTTCTTGCCTTGATGGTGTAGGTGGTGGAACAAAGACGCTGACGCTTCGTGATGGCGGTGCTGGCACGAACTATGTAGCAACTGCAACGGTGGCGAATGCTGAGCGTGGTATCTTAACGCTTTCTGTTTTGTATGAACTGACAGCAGCCGACACGATTGATATATACTACGCAGGTGGTGCCGGAGACACAGTGCTCAACGGTGCTCATTTGATGGTTGAGTTCGCTTACATTAATTAAGGAATTATGGGGGGGGTTATTCCTCCCCTCAACCTTGAAAGGACGCAATGGCAAATCGAATAATATGGTTACCGATGCGCGAAAACCTTGTTTCGCCTGTGGGTGCCACATATCAAGCGCTCGTCGACCCAAATAATGCAGCAGCATTGGGAATAGAGAGACCAGCGCGGCAGTTCATTGTCATAAATAATACAGACAATTCGGTCTTTGTTTCTTTTATAGCGCCTATTGGCGAAGATGATACTGGAATAACGTATCGCAATTTAATTTTGGTTGCTGGTGCTCATTTTGTATCGGATATTGCCACAAATAAAAATGCATCACTCAAAGATGATGGAGTTGCCCTTGCTAAAGGTACCATAGTAACAATCCGTCAGGTATCTGCAGCTGCAGCCGGAACTGTATATTTCTCATATTGGTGTTCGGCGGGAGATAGATAATGAGTCAAATTTATAAGGTTGCAACCGGCGGCTCTGGAGGCTCCGGTGTCATCACGCTGTCTGACAATGCGGGTACGTTAGTATCGCCAGGCGGTACCGGCAATATTCAGCTTGAGGGAATTGCGGGCTTAGTCTTCACCGCTGGTGCTAACAAGTTAACGCTGACAGATACATCGTTTACCAAATTGATTGGCAACGGTGGAACATTCGCCACGGCCGATGCCTCGCGACAAGGTAATATTGTTGGGTCTGGCGCAGTTGCGGTAACGGGCGACAATATTGATACCCTAACCGTAAGCGTATCTGGTGGTGGTTTGGTATGGGAATTTGTGACAACTGCCACAAAACAAATGGAACCAAACCATGGGTATATTATTCAATATACGGCCGGTACAAAACAATGCGAACTTACGCTACCAATAACTGCTGATTTAAAGTTAGGTGATATTATTCGTGTTGTTGGGTGTTCTCAGGGTGGCATTTATAAGTCCTGGAAGATTAAGCAACAAGTAGATCAACGTATCCATATTAGTAATCTTGCAGATGGTACAACCGTTAATACCACTATTGGCGCAACTCATGGATTAGAGTCAAGCAAAACTCAAGACACGGTTGAACTTGTTGTTATATCTGCAACACCTCCAGCTTCTACGCAGCTTGAAGTTATATCCTATATTGGCAATATATTGACGTTTTAAAGGAGTCTTAGAATGGCTATCATAGCATCAAACCCAATTGGTTCTGGGATTCTCAATGATACGTTGATTATTGAACAGCAGAATCTAGGCCTTGGTCCAACAATAGTTGGCATTAAGA
>Ga0209819_10000055_pt1 | contig 34735 bp, 67 predicted proteins | sample PPLLak2March2015_FD_187248 | JGI IMG/M metagenome (GOLD analysis project Ga0209819, IMG submission 187248) | Freshwater sediment microbial communities from Prairie Pothole Lake near Jamestown, North Dakota, USA - PPLs Lake P7 Core (1) Depth... | ecosystem: Environmental > Aquatic > Freshwater >... | reverse complement strand
GCCGTATCTCTCAGTAATACAAGGATGGCACGCAGTAATGTTAGTTACTCCGTGCTTTCTTGCATACTTTCTGGAGCGTATAAAATATCGGCTACACACTTCACATTTTTTGCAAATGTATCGCAGTTCTAACGGCCACACTAAAAGTATTTTTTTTAACATTCTTGCCTCAAAAATAAAAACAATTTACCACTACATTTTGCCCTAACACTTGGTTCAAGTTAAACATCCTAATGCTACTAGGAAACCCCGAGGAAATTGAATGGCAATTAAATTTCCTAAAATTGACCGGTGTACTTGGTGTCACTATATAAACCCCGTCCGGAGAATCATTACTATCAAACTGATAGTTGGCAGTTGTTATTTGCACTTTGACAGCTACTTGGTCAAGTGCCCACATATTGCAAACAACATTTCTTCCTATGTTTTTACCGCTAATGTTTTGCCATGCTTCCATTCCATCAAATGGCCCCATCACAAAATTTCCTGTAGGAATTGCAGCTTGAAAGTCCTTTGTCGCATAAACAGTAGAGGCCGCTAAAACTAAAACAGCACATAATAAAAATTTAAACTTCTTCATTTTGATATCCCAGATTAATTACAACTTGTCCTGCAATATCATTGTCCTAACGAACTGTCCTACTATCCAAAAAAGCCGCGGGAGCACTCTTGGCTCATGAACCTCAAATGCCCTATACCGTCTGGTCTTGCCAGCTGCTCTTATTTGAGCTATCAGGGCCATTAGCTTGCTAGCAGCTAATATGGCGGTCAATGACTGGATTCGAACCAGTGTTACGTATCATAGTTTCCCATGATAGGCAAACCTAAATATAAGCCACGCCTAGGCGACCTTCTTATATCTAGTGAGGTCGGCCACCGTTGCTATTAACAACTGCATCTATCACGTTTACCTAGGAAACCTCGAACTCCCCCACATTGACCAAAAAATAGTGGCAATCGGGCTGGATTCGAACCAGCGACCATTGGAACGCGGCTTGCGTGTCCCCGTGCTCTACCAGACTGAGCTACCGAATGCATAAGAAGTGCCACCCTTTGCGTCGAAGCTACAGACCGTAATTACACGAGGGAAATCAAATGCAATTTCTGCGGGTGACATTAATTCATTAAACTTTTTTTTCTCTCCAATCATATGACTTACATTTAGGGCAAGAAATCGGGGCGTCCTTTCTAGGCTGCCACCGCCAATCACACCGAGCGCATTGCGACATTACGTCTTTCAATGCCGTTTCTTTCTTGCTTTTGTCTAAATTGTTCATTCATAAACTTATCTAATCTTTATCCTCCTCATAATAATAATAATAATAATAACTGTCAAGCTTTTTTTAAAAATAATTGCAAAATAATTTATATCCATTTAGACTATTCTTTTGTCCAATTTAGTTATTAGGAGTTCCTAAATGGCAGTATTAAAAGCTAAAGCGCGTAATAAACTAAAGAAGTCCACTTTTGGCCTTCCAGGTGAACGCAAATATCCTATGCCTGATAAAGCCCACGCCGCAAATGCGAAAGCACGCGCTACGCAAATGGTAAACAAAGGCAAACTGTCTTCAGCTTCTAAAGCCAAGATAGATGCAAAAGCAAACAAGATTCTAGGCAATAGTAAAAAGAAAGGTAAATAGTAATGAAAAAGAAATCCATCAAAGCAAAAGACAAAATGAAAAAAGACCATATGAAAGAAGAAAAAGCAGAAAACAAGGCATTAAAAAAGTCCCCTCAAAAAGCTGTTAAAGAAATAAAGAAAATCCATAAGAAAGCAGGTTATTAGCAATATTAAGCCGATTCATCCTCAATTCGGGTCGGCTTTCTTTTTTTATAAATAGTCCCGGGGTTCTTTAATCTTTTTGCTGCCCTTTTTTTTAAATTCTCTCGCATGCGACATTCATCCTCTAATCGAGCCAATGCCATCCTCCATTCGAACGGATTAAATGCGTGCTTTACCTTTTCTTCTTCCTTTTTAATGGAGTCAATTTCTTTCTGTGCTTGCATATTCATTTCTTCTAGTTTTTTAAATTCAGGGGTGTCCTCAAATTTACATTGCTCATTTATTTTAGAATAGATCCTAAGCTTCGCTACTATATCTTCATTTATCGAATTTATTTTTTCTTGTCGATGGCGTGATATTTCTATGGCTGACCATCTTCTCAACATTGGAACTTTATCAAAAAATCCATTCCAAAAACTCATAACTTATTCCCCTCTAACTTTTTCTTCATTTCATCTATTTTGTTTAGATAGTCCGCAGAATTTTTCATGACGCAGTCGTGCATTCTTTGGTACATTCTTGCTAAAACCGGGCACGCGGCCACCTTATCAATAACTCCTTGATACCTTGTTTCACTCTCTTGATTGTTTCTTAACTCCCTTTTATGCGCACAATACAAACATTCTGTAGATTTAGTGCGTTCATCACCCATGAGTGTAGTAAAGATAAAATAATTTTTAGGAAATATTTTATTGCATGTCCTGCATCTCATATCGAAAATCCATTTAAAAAATCCTTTAATCCATCAGCATCAACTTCCCTAAATTTATTATGCGTAGCAGACTGGATCCTAAAATCAATCATTCCTCCCTTAACTACTTTGTTAATCCTTATAGTATGATCATCGCATATCTGATTATCATCAAGATAAAGTCCAGCATGCTGCAATGCATCAAACAGTGCTTTTTTTATGTTGTCTATGTCACGCTTACGTTTGTCAGGGGGGTAGATAATAATCTCTACCATTAAATCGCCATGCATGGGCTCACCGTCCCACTTTCTGTCCTTACCAATGCATTGCCAAAGGGTCGATTTTATATCGCTCCTGTACGCGTTCCCAGACGGCTTTAAATAGACCCGGTTTTTAACGCGCCCGTAATAATGGTTAACAGACGGTGGGTAAGGCAACTTCAACTGAATCATTTCCTGCACCTCCCGCAACATGCTTTCGCTGTAAACTGAGTAATAGGGCGCAACCTTAATTCACACCACTTCCTAAACTTCCCGCAAATGTCACATCTATTCATTCAACTTTCCACTCCTCTATTTCCGCCTTAGTTGGTTTTTCATAACAGAAATGCTTATAGCGACGATAGAAGTTATCAGCTTCCACATAGCACTTAAACACACCTTTAATTTCTTTTACTTCAGCAGGCTCTATAGCCGATACAATATAAACATTATCGCTACAAGAACCATGAGAACATCTATTCATCTTCGCCCTCCTCAAATTCTTTTATCTTGTCCTTTATCTTGCTGTAAAGCGCCATTCCATAGCACCTAAACTCAGAATGTTCTGGATGGTCTAGGGCAAGAAATTTTGCTAAAGTTTTACGAAGAGGGTATAAATCCTCAACTATGGTCTCATCGTATCTATTCATCTCTGTGTACCTGTTTACCCTCTCAAAAATTTCATCTCTTATTTGTGCCTCCCAATGTTTTTCTTTTTTAAAATTGGCATAAATCTCAAGATTAACATATTTGCCAGTAGTAACTTTCCCAAGATAAATATCATTAGGGTCTTTGGATTTATTTTCTTCTTTCTCATCCAACATCTTTTACCTCTTCAATATTGACAGTATAACGTTTATCTAAAATTAGATTTCGGGTGCCCTTCTCTTTATAAAAACTGTGCTTAATGCCTTCTTCATCATATACCAATGTAAAAGTATCTTTTAAATCTATAGGGGAATTTATAGGTCTACCTCGAATATGCGCGATGGGATGAGGGACATCTGTTTGCGTTATTTCTATATAGCCCCCCATTTCATCGAGATAAATATCACCAACCTGAATTTTACGTTTTGGTTTTTCTGTAAGGTTATGGATGCGTCCGAACAGAGTAAAAAGTTTATCTAAATACTCCCGAGCAATACTACATTCCATTTCTACATGATAAGGTTTTAATAGATTTAGCTGAACCATAAGATATTCACGTTCTTCTTTAGTTAGCATGTCTTTTCCTCATTAATAATTCAGTTTGTTTCTTAGCGGCCGATTTTTTCAAAACATCCATACAGTAACTAACACACAGTTCAGCGAACGGCCTTCCCGTCAATTTCGTAGTGCTCAGCATTTTTTCTACATCTTCTGACATCACTACGGGAAAACTACTTTCTTGTGCGCCCATCTGTTTAATCTCAATTGTAGAAATAGGAGGGACTTTAAACCCACATCCGCATTCATCGCTAAACATCAATGTATCGCAATCTGGACAGTTCATTCTTCTTCCTCCAATAATTCTAGATTTTCATGAATGTTTCCTATAACTATTGGATCCATCTTTTTAAACGACCCGAGCTGATAACGAAACTCTGCATCTACTTTTAAATTTTTTAGCTCCCAACATCCCCATTCTTCAGAATAAACCACCTCAAATTTACTCTCAGAATTTTTTGTCGATGCTTTGACGATGTCCCCCTTATAAATCATTATGCCGTTTTTATCTTTTATCCCCGTGCATTGCATAATATCGCAATCTTTGAATTCGGTAACACATTCCGGATCACTAGGTTCTATAGCCGTTACAGGAGAATCACTTAAATCCTCATGGGCAATATATTCTTCATTAAAATCAATTAATTCAACTGTTACCATCTCATGATGTGTTTTTATCCAAGCTCTAAATTTAATTTCTTTCATTATTCAGCCTCCATAAATTTTATTAATTCTTCTATTTTTTGTATCTCTAATTGAAAATCACTACTTAATAGTGCTCTGAAACAAGACAATTCTTCGCCAGTATGAAGTGCCATCTGATAAGATTCATATAATGCAATAAGTTCATGCAAAAAAGAAAATATATGCGCTTTAGTTAGCTCAGTTTTTTTTAAACTCATTTTTTTATTTCTCCGTAATTAATTTTATTTATGTTCCTCCTCATAATAATAATAATAATAAATATTGTCAAATTAATTTCATTAAATTATTTTTTCTTGTTCTTCTTTTGTGATGCATTCAGGTAAATATTTATCGTAAAAATTACTTTTCCTAAATAATGTAATTGGCCTTACATATTTCTGCATCTCTTTATTGTTTCCCCATTCACGTTGTTGTCTCACAATGACCTGTTTAAATTGTTCGATAGTTACTCCTTCTTTAAGTAATGCCACAATAAGTTTTATAGAAGTTTCCGTATACCTAAAATTCTTCTTGGCTTTTGTATTTAAAAAATCAATGACCAGTTTTGCGGTACTCCGCAAAACAGAAGAAGAATGTTGTTGCAGAGCTGAAGTTTCAGTTTTTTCTTTTATATAGTTTTCTTTTTTTATAGTTTCATTATTACTTATATTATTGGGGTTCGTGGGTGGACCTACCCTAGGTTCATGGGTGGACCTAGGGGTAGGTTCATGGGTGGACCTACCCCCCTCTGCAAGAATGCTCTCATTTATTACATAATGGTTCGAATTAAAGTTATTGCCTTCTAATTTTTGGGGGATTTTTTTTATCAAATCTAGAGCGCACAAATTATGAAGAATGCGTTTTACGTGGCTCCGGGAAAGATTACAGCGTTTAGTAATTGTATTTATGGAAGGGCAGCAGAGATAATTGTTTTTATCATTGGCGCAAGTTGCAAGAAAAATAAGCACAAATTTTTCACTTGGCATTAAATTTATTTCAGTGTTCCAGACTAATTGAGTGAGCTTAATGCTCATGGCAAATCCTCTTAAGAAAGAGAAAAAATATCAGGACGCAGTTGTTCTTTTTTTATTCCGTATATGTGTTCTAATAGAACACATACGCGTGCACCTGGTAAATAAACGCCCTTAATTAATAGGCTTAAAGAAGGATTTGAAATATTAAGAGATTTGGCGAGTTCTTTTTGGGATCCGATTTGAGAGGCTAAATTTTTTAAAATTTCTCTGACTGATTCCCTTTCTTTTTCTGATAGTGATATTAACATTTTTCCCTGCATGTTATTTAGTTTAGACAAACAATATAATCGACTTTTTCTGAATAAGCAATTATTTTAAAATATTTTGAAAATAATTATTGACACATTTGTTTTTATAAACTAATCTTGTTTTGTAAAAGTTATTTTATGGAACTAGGGAGAACCGAAATGACAACTGAGGAAAACATTCAAGATTACGTGGAATACCTTGTGGACTTACAGGGCGTTCGCGGACTTCAAGACTTACTACCGCACGAGCATTCAAGATTATTATTTTTACTTTTAGTTAATGACAACTTATATGTAAAACTAATAAAATCAATGCATAAAATTTTAACATCAGAAGTACGAAAACAAACCATAACACGGAGATAATGCTATGGATTACATCCAACAAATGAGAAGCATGCGTTTTGCAATGCATGTTGTTTCTGAAAAAATACCTACCTTATCAGCCATGATTGAAGACATGAAAAATCAACCAGATCCAGATCCTGATTTAAATGTTTTAACAATGTCTGACATGGAATTTGACATGACGCATCGCGGATACGATGAAATACACGAAAAAATAAAACGTTTCGATCCTGAAGATGAATACGGTAGAGTTGAAACATTAAGTCCAGAAGAAAAAAGAGGTTACCAATGAACGCACAAGAATTAACAACAAAATGTTTAGAAGCAATTCAAAATATTTTAATTACAGAGAAATTAAAGTTAGATACAGTAGATTTTGTAACTAACAGTATCTTTTGCGCTTTATTTGCAAATTCATTATTAAATGTAGATGAAGATAAACACCTGTCTTATCTTGAATATAGAATGAAATTGCTGAGTGAAATGATAGACGCTTGTATGGAGGCCGTTAAGGTAGTCAATGAAAAAAAAGATGCAACTATCCATTAATGTCTATTTTTATAGGGAGAAAATCGCAATGAGCCAGTATTTAAATGTATGTTTATGGGGAATTGTTCTGTGTGGAACAATGTATTATTCACTTTGGATATTAGGAGGGAATTAACATGGGTGGATTTATTGAAGGCATATGTATTGCAATTCTTATTTTGGGGTGTTACCAAATTTTCGGGAGGAATTAAATGCACACTGTTACGCTACAAATATTTCTAGGATTAATGACATGCGTCTTGTCTTTTTGTTTGACGCGCATATTTCTAGATATTTTTCCGAGTCGCTTCAGGTTTTTTTCATGCACTTTAGCGGCGACCATCTCGTTAGGAATTTATTTTTTAATACAATATATTTAGGAGGGATTTACTATGCAATACGGAGAATTAGAAACGGCCTTTAATCATGCAGAACAATTTGAACATGATGGGTCAGTTGAGTTTGATATTTATCAAGCCCTAGATAATGATTCTTCAGATGAACCTGAAGACGATTTAGAAATACCTTTTTAATAACGGAGAATAAAATATGTTAACTAGAGAAGAATCACAAAAACTTTATGAGGCTTTAGTCGGACTAGATTTAAGGCCTCATGAACTTAAAGATAGAATACAAACATTTACAGAGCAAAGAAAAATTAAAGAGGGAGATATTTATAAAAATAAAAAAGGCTCCTTTATTTCAATTACAAGTACAGAGCACTATGAGGTAGAAGGGTACCCTATCTATGGGGTGGAGATTTTTTCTCTGTACGGCGAGAGCGGTAGTTATACAAAAACCGGTATATATAATGTAGCTATGCCAGACTGCGCTCTAGATTTATCTAATCGATATAAAATTGTTCAAATAATCGGAGAATAAAAATGAATGAAATGACAATATTAAATGAAGATCAACAATACGAGTTGATGAAAAAACAAGCCGGTGCTTTTTTCAGAAGTGGCATGTTTGCAGAGTTAAAACGTCATGAACAAGCAGTCGTAAAAGTAATGATAGGCAAAGAAATGGGAGCAGGCCCATTTGCAAGTCTTCGAGGAATTTATATATCTCAAAGTGGATCTATAGAACTCAAGGCAAGCTTAATTAGTGCAATTATTGCCAATAATCCTAGATATTCTTACCATATGAAAACATCCACAAAAGAAGCTTGTGAGATAGATTTCTATGATTCTGAATATGGAAGCGAGCCTGTTGGGACTTCCTCTTTTACAATAGATGAAGCACGGCAAGCAGGATTATTAAACAAAGATCCAAAATATAATCCGTGGGTTAAATATACTACTGATATGTTATTTAATCGAGCATTAAGCCGGGGGGCTCGTAGGTTCTGTCCTGGTGCATTTGCGGGAGTTCCGGTATATGTTTCTGGAGAAACCGAGTCACTATCTTTACCTCCTAAAGAAGCACCTGTTATTTTTACTGATATTTCAGATGAAGCTATTATAGAAGAATTTAAACAAACCAATGTAATAAATGAGGAGTTCAGATAATGAAAGTATCAATTAAACATGCCGAAGGGCATGTATCTTATGGCGTAGTCAATCAGAATGATTTGTTAAACTTATTAGAAAGCTTTAAAGACAAACCATTAAATGTTTTAATTACGCAGCAATGCATAGCCGATGATTTATTAGAAGCTATTGACCCAATTTCGGGAAACACTTTTGAGGACAAATATAATGATTGATGTAAATAAAGATGATGAAATAGATGCATTTGTGGGGACATTAATGAGCTATGGTGTGACCCCTGAAAAATATAAAGAAATTTACGAGAGCTTATATCATCACCAAAAAAAACTAGAGAATGATTTAGGTCTTTTTTTTCAACCAATGGAGAGCATGTAATGATTGATTTTGATTTGAAAAGTTATGCAAAGCGAGTAGCACCTACTGGCGAATATATCGTTCGCGTAATGGGAAGCGACCTTAAATATACAAAAGCCAATAACGGTTCTCGCTATCTTGAAGTAAGGTTCAAGATAGCAGATGGACCAATGTCAGGAGTGTTCATAGCAAAGAAATTTAATATTTATAATGCGAGTGAAACAGCTGAAAGAATGGCGCGTGAAAGCTTTTGTGCGTTTTGTGAGGCTGCCTGTGTGGCAAATATTAAGTCGTATGCTGAATTAGAAGGGGCGACCCTTCTGGCTCGCGTAAGTCAAATTTACTACCAAGATCAGCCTAAAAATGAAATAGATGGATTTGCTAAATATGAAGGGACAGTCCGAGTTACTGAGGAGGAGCTTACTGCGCCCCCTCAATTAAATGATGACATTCCATTTTAACTATGATTGCCCATCCGTAAGGGTGGGCATACTTTTACATTAACAGGGGGTTTTATGAGTATATTTATGGACACAACAACAGGCGAAATTTATTCTGGCGCGCAAGATAGCATTGATTCATTAATAGAAACAATTGAACATGCTGAAGCGCAATCGATGGAATATCGTCGACACGCATACGAAGCAAAACAAAAATTAATTGCAATGGCGCAATTTAATGAGGGGGTAAAGACATCGCGCGTCCAAGGCCAAAAATATCGGGCTAAAATTGAATTGCCTTCTCGGGTAGTTTGGAACCAAAAAGAGCTCGACGCTATTTTCAAACAATATCATGTGCAAGCTGCCATCTCTATCGCAGCTTACAAAGTTGACATGCGAGAATATAAAAAAATGGTGAATACTGTGGGTGACAAAGACTTTAATCTTTTAAAAGAAAAATTAATAAAAGCCAACTTAGGGACTGCTGGAACAGCCAAAGTTACAATTGAGGAAATTAAATAATGTTTATAAAAATAATAGATACTAAAACTGATTGTGATAGGCCGGAATATGCAGTTACTTCTGCCACCCGGTGCGCAATCATTAATCTTGAAGCAGTCGAAGCCATTACAAAAGTAAGCGGATGTGAAGATAAAATTAAAATTCATTTACGCTGCGCGAAAGAATTTAAGGCCGACATTGAATGCTTAGATATGATAGTTGACAATATAAAAATGGTGGAATGTTTATGAGTTATTTTAACGATGCAATGAAATATATTTTAGAAGTGGAAGGCATTTATTCTAATGATGAGTCTGATTTAGGGGGTGAAACATATGGTGGAATTTCTCGTCGCGCCCATCCTAACTGGGAGGGATGGACATTAGTAGATAAAGCTAAATCAAACGGAACAGATTTAAGGGCAAAATTTATTTCTGTTGATGGAATTTGTTTATTAAACCTTGTTAAATATTTTTATAAGAACAACTACTGGGAACCTTTAAAATTAGAAAGTGTAATGGACAGAGACGTTGCAATAAAGATATTTGATATCGGGGTCAATATAGGAATTAAACGATGTGTGCAAATGGTGCAATCTTGCATAGGTCTTTTTGAGCCAATCAAGAACGATGGCATCATAGGCAATAAAACATTAGCATCTATTAATAGCATGGACTGGAGTTTGCTATTAAAACTGCTTACGATTAAACAAGGCCATCTCTATTTACAAATAGTTTCTGCTCATCCTTCACAAGAAAAGTTCTTGAAAGGCTGGATAAATAGGCTTAATATAACAATTGGAGAATTTTAAAATGAACAATATATGCCACTGGTGCATGAAAGAAGTCGACGGTAAAATAGTATGGTACATTCCTGAATCGGAAAAATACCTGAGCGCATGTAATAAATGTGCCGAGAAAAACATTGAGGAAATTACTTAAAATAAAGAAAGCGAAGGGCGGTCATTAATGAAATAATGACCGCACAGATAGGCAACCATCTATGGATCAATTTGTCCCAGTTGCTATTATTTTTGTCCGTAATAATGTCAATGCGTTTAAACCGCTCTTCGAACTGTTTATAGCTTTGTTTTATTGCATCAATCTCACGATTAATTGCCTCTATTTCGATGCGAGATTGTTTTACTTCGTGAGTAAGATGTACCAGTTGTCTAACATCGTTTCCTATTTCGTGCATCTTCTCAGAAAGAAATTTTTGGTCTTTCATGAGCAATTGTAAATCCGTTCCGACAGCGTGTATGCTATCGCGTATGCTAGCTATTTCTGTATCATGTTTATTTACTAAATTTTCTAACTGCATCATGCTTCACTACTTTGGTATTTTGCTTCGTATTATATTTACCATCGACGGGGCAGCGTGATATACGCCTAGCCCTAAAAGTTGCCACATTAATTGGAACAAAGCATCTGGATTAATGGGATAAGGCTCTAAATGGCCTGTATGTAAAAATGTTGTTACCCATAAAATATCAGCCAGTATAAAAAGAGGAACATAGTAAAGTGCCAAACTTGTTCCACATACCCACCCTATAAAAGGGTGCCATCCCGAGTTCCACCAGGAACTGCTTTCAGCCTCTTTTTTAAGTAACTCAGTCTGGGCGATTAAAAGCGCGCTCTCACGTTTCTCAGTTTCATCCGCCAGAGCAGCTAGCGCAAGTTCAGCGTCAAGCTTATCTTTGCCAGATGAAAATTTACCTATAATTTCTTTTATTATATCAAGAGGAGCACCCAAGGGTGCTACCACACCCTTAACTACATCTTCTATAATTGACATTGCTGCCCCTTATGTGTTAGTCACGTCCCATGACATAGTAATGTTCTCAAAGCCAGCAACGCCCGCGTTAGCAAATGGGCCTTGTCCAGCGTTCGCATACACTACAAGCCCACCACTTGTATTAACAGATGCTGCACCAAATCCAAAAACAGTATTGTCAACTATATACGCCTCTTCAAAAACATCTACTAATGGCCTAAGTGCGACAGGAATAATGCCACCGACAGAAATAACATTAGAACTAGTAGCAGCCGTTGCTGGTATTCTAGAAATAGTCATGGTAACGATATTATTTCTACGCGTAGCTGTGACCTTTCCGGGTACCGCACCAGCAAATGGTCCTTGCCAGTTAACAGTGGTGGAAAACTCATTGAAATAGTTAATTGTCCCACCACCATTTGCAGCCGCTAGAGTAACACCGCCTTTAATAAGGGCAGGGATAGCGTCAGAACCTATTTCAATCGGAAGAGTAGAAATCGCACCGATTACCAGAGGGTGCCCTCCTGCGCTGATGGTATCAATTTTATTTGTGCGAACACCGGTCGTCACCGCTGCGGTGTCCTGTCCTATCAAAGTGAGGCCATCATATGTAGGATGAATTAATAAAGTTCCCCCAGCACTAACATTATTTATAATGTCTGTAATAATGCCGGAAGGGAAAAGGACATTAGCTGCTGCGCCACCTATAGTAATTGTAGAGGTTTGATTATTACCAATAAACATCATATCGGCATCTACTATACCGTCAATGCCATTTACTCGCATGCCATCTACTAAAGTTTTTGTCCCATCGAAGACTTGTGGTTGAGTAGATACAATCCCTGGACGGCCTAAAGCAGCAAATTCTAATGAAACATTCATGCCAGAAATAACGATGCCGTTATTATCTATCGGGGCAATTGGCGCAATTACTGTTAATGAACCCGCAGTAAATAAATCAGCCCCTAATGTAACGGGGTTTACACCGGTTATATTAACAAAAGAGGTTGCGCCGACGCTGTCTACAATAAAAAGCCAGTCTTTCACAAAGATTGCATCTAAATCAGTATGAAAGTTCGGTGGAAAATATCCAGGTGCTGCTATTTGTGCAAGCGTGTCCACCGTACTTTTATATGTATGGGCAACCGCTGTTAGCCCTTGGCCTTGAGTGTTAGCAAAGGGAGTGCCCCTGTTAACTTGTAATCCTAATAAATTGTAAGCCATGATAAACCTCGTTAGTTAGAATAAGGGAAAGTCCCCGAAGAGAAGCCATTAGTAACGGCAGCTGTAAATGCCGTAGTAAAATCTACATTGTTATAAATATTGACTGCACCTGCTGCCGTGACTTCAATCCATCCATCAGAAAAGATGCCATTATTTTGTACCCGGAAAGGGCCATTACAATCTTGACCAGGACGAAAGCGTGCAGGGAGTGGCGTATCGGCACTAAAGAAAGCAGCCGGGGCAAGTTGTCCAGGCACTGAAGCAACGGTAGCATTTCTTAAAACAATGGAGTCGCCAGTCTTTACTAAGAACAAATCAATGCTTGCAGTCGTTTCGGTATTATTAGTAAAAGTGGTATTGTGGTCGTATTCTTCATAATCATTTAAAGTTGCTGGCGTACCGCCCGCACTTAAGAACTGGACGCCTTTGTTCATCACAGCGACAGTCGTATTTGTTGCGCCTAGGACTAAAGGGGCTGCCGTGGCCGAATCAATTTGGTTTGTTAATAGTTCTTTAGTGGGATTAATCGCAGTGTTCGTTTCAAGATTAATGACAGTAGCATTTGTTGCCCCGATTGAAATAGGCTGCCCAACACTAGAGTCTAAGAAATCTATAATGGCCGTATTATTAATGCGGACAGTCCCATCAACGTCATCAAATATTATTCCCGCATTGTTTCCCGCTAAAACATAAAGCTGTGGATTTGCAGCACTAAAGCCAGCCCTTTTATAAAGCATCCCAAAAACTGCGCCTGGAACGCCTGTATCCATAAATACTACGCCAGGAGTTGCATTCGGATCGCTGGTAATTAAATCAACGCCAAAGCTCCCAATCGTTTTGGTGATTACAAATCCGTTAATCGGATCTACCAGAGTAAGGTTATCATGAAATGTTTTTGCGCCGCCGAATTCTTGAGGGGCAGCCGTCATGATTCCTGGATGGGTCAAGTCGGCAATTTCCATTTGTAAAACACCGCCAGAAATACGCGCACCATTTCCGTCAACAGGGACTATAGGAATGCCCATGGTAATAGCGGTTCCACCGGTAAATACATCGGTGCCTAGAATAAAAGGAACGAGTGTAATAATCGGTGCTAATATAGTGCCATCCGAGCCGGCAATAAACATGAAGTCATCGACAAAGACCATGTCATCGTTAATGCCGAGCCCTAAATTAGGAGGAAAATAAAGTTTAATAGTGGCAATTGTGCTATCTAAATCGATATAGGTATGAATGACAGTAGTGCCATGTCCTGGTTCATTAGAGCCCGCGGAGCCCCGATTAATTTTTAAATTTAATGCATTAAACATTTCTATTCCCCAGTGTGCCAGGTCAATGCTCCGGCAGTTGTGCCGGCAGATACTACCATTATACAAATCATACCGTGGTACCCTATTTCCGCATTTCTAACTATTTGAAATAGTGGAACGCCTTCTAAGGTATACCCAGAAAGAGCACGTAAATCGCCAGCCACTCCCACATGGATCATTTTTGCTACTAAGTGGTCAGGTGAAAAAAACTGGTCTAAAACAACGTCGCCACTTTCAGAGTAAGAACCAATTGAATTACGCATCGGCAGAAATTTACTTGTCCGTCTTATCCGGACGTCTTCTGGATCGCCTAAAATAGAAGCTGCCATATTATTTACCTTTTAAATAAATTTTAAAAATATTATATCATATTTACTATAATTTAACATACAGATTGAAATACAAGAGTGCACTTATCGAACCACTCGAAAATGCTACATCTACAAAATCACCAAATGCATGATTTCCATATATCGATTGTCCTTGGCCTACAATGATGGCACCTAAAAGATGTCTTGGTATAAGCATTTCTTTATTAGCATTAAAATCAGCTTCACCAGATGCGCCACGTCCACCTGTCACAGGACATTCGCTATCATTGAATGTGTTCCACCATGCAACATATAAGTTCTTATAAATAATACCGGCACGAAATGCTGTGCTTGCAGCCGATCCTAATGTGTCTCCTATATCGTTAATGGCGACCCACCCTTGAATATCACGTGGAGTTAAATTAGTGCTTACATATTTCAATTCACCTACAGGATGTATTGCATTTCCTGTCGTTGCTAAATCAATTAATACTTTATATTGGTCTTGCGCGTATGTTTGTTCAATGTAAGGAGTAACGCCAAAAGTACCTCGTTGTACCTGATGGTTGACTTGATCGAAAGACCCCAATGTATTTAGAGGATTGACAAACCGAAACGCTACGAAATCATCAAGGTTAGTCCCTTTGCTTTTGGTGGCAATCGTAGGGACTGTAATTTGAAATGACTGCCGACCCCATGCGTTTGCAGTAAAGTTAAGGACATGCGTTGTAATTACGGGCGCAGACGGCACCCCGCCAGTCCCGAAGTTCTGGACAATCTGCAGTTCGCCTATGCCTACCCCAATGTTTGCCCGCGTGTCTACGGAAACAGTCAATATTTCATTTTGGAATGTTTCAACGTTCGGAATTGTATCTACCCATGCAGCGTCTGTAATAAGGGAGCCAATTGCCGACAACTGATACCTAAAATAACGGGTAGCATTTGCACTGGGAGAATTCGGAAAGCCTTCGCCAATTCCGGTTACAGCAACAAAGCTTATGGTGTCGGTCGCAGTGTCGCCTCCCGATTTCTGAAAAGTCCACCCGGCTTGTACGCCACTGTCAGTCGTACGTACATAATTGCCGTTTAAATCTTTAAAGAAACCCGAGCCTGGTGCCATGTGCGTTACACTGTCTGCAGGGACAGGTGTCAATACCGAGTCGGTTTCGTTATTAGCATCAATAAAAATAAATTGCCCATTTACTAAATGGTTTTCAATGTCAATGTTGGCAGTAATCGGGGTTACACCACCACCCCCAATTAAAGGGAAATTATCTACTTCACAAATCTTATTGCCGAATTTATCAGTCACTAATAAGTAATATAAATCTATCCCGTTAAATTCCCAGTACATAGGGCATTTTGTGCCACCACTATCATCAAGTTGCATCGGGTCAGTATAAGGATTAAGTCCAAATGGATCTGAAAATATAAACTTAGGCGTAGTCCTATCTAAAGAACTTCGCGTAATCATAAAACCGCCGGCAGCCGGTTTCCCAAAGGAATCGAAGAAATACCACTTCGGAGAGGGTGCCAGTGAAAATGTAGATGCCATATAAATTGCCCCTTAAAAATATCTTCTAACGCCTTCTAGCCCTAATGCTGGAATGCCTAGCCCCATCGCCCACTTTAATCTGCTCTGTTTGCTTAAGTCCCCCATAATAGAAGCAATTTTCATGTTTGCTGAGGGGGTCATTAAATAATCAAGCCCTTTATTAGGGAGCGCCCCATATTGGCTTATTAAATCTTGAGGTGTTACCGTTGTTTTAAGTGCTCCACTTTTTGTAGGCAATTGTTCTATTGCTGATTTTAAATTTGTCCCTAAGAGATAATTTTTAGAAGTATCCGATAAATCATTTCTTACGGCAGTTGTTGCAGCATCTCTTTTACTTAGCAAGTTAGAAATGGTGGTTGGATTTATTTCTGATAGGCCTTTTTTCAAAACAATATTTCTTAAAGAAGGATTAGATAAATAAGGAGCAACAATATTTTTATAAGATTGACCAATCGAATTATACTTATCTGCTAAATCACTATCTCCGTTACTAGTGAATGTATTTGTAATATCATTATTTAATCCATTTCTTAAATTTAATAATTGCCCACCAGCTTGTCTGTCATTTTTATCAGCACTTTTACTTAATTTAGCACCCGTATTTCCTAAATCAGATTGCAAATCATGTGCACTGGAAAAACTAGGATTATTTGAAAAATTATTTATAGAATCTTGTATGTCGGAACTATGATTAGTTAAATCGATTTTATCCAAAGCATTATTAAAGTTATTTGGAACAATCGCTTTTTGAGTGGGTGCCACATCAATTCCAGGCGTATATTTTTGTATTTGAGGTAAATACCCACGCTCTGCAGCTTCATTTTTCATTGAATCATATAATGAGGAAAAATTAGTTTTAGCAGTGTTATATTTATTTCTGATTTCATCGCCCACAGATTTAAGTGCGTCCGCCGGAGCTTTCCCTTGCAATAAATCATTCATAAAATATTTTGCTTTTTGTGCCGCATTCAGACCTAATTGAGTTTTTGCAAAATCTGCCAAACCTTTTGCGCCAGCAGTTCCTAATAGGGCTATATCACGAGCAGGCGCAGCTAATAATGCTGCTGATGCGCCAGTTTCTGCAATGGGATTTAACTCTTGCTGAAGCTGCGGAGAAACTCCAGGCATCGAAAAATCATCCGGATTTATCACAGCAGGCGCAGAAATTTTATTTGGATCATACCCTAATGCGCCAGCTAACTTTCTATTAAGATAATCGCCGGCAACAATGGGAGTATTAACTAATCCAGAAATTGCATCAATTATGCCTTTTCCTACTGTTCCACCTAACGCATTAATCCCAGTCCCAATATCATTACCAATTCCAGAAAGTGTAATCGGAGAAGATGCCGGCATATCTAATGTTGCATACGATGGAATATTATTCGATGTAGAAGTTTCTTCATTATTAGAAATAGCGGTAGCATATGAAGGAATAGGCATTTTATTTCCTCCTCATATGATAATTAACCATGGCATCATATACTTTATTAGCTGGCACATTATAGGTCTTTCCGTCATCGCCTATCATGGCAATTTTTCCATTTTTGTCTGCGCCTACTTGAGCAGCTTTCGTATATTCTTGTTCTAAAAATTGTTGGGCACCAGAATTTCTCCCGATTTCACTTAAAGGAATTGCATTTTTTCCTAAGAAGTCGCTGGTTTGGCTATCTAAATCATTTAAATGTGATTCAAGTCTATTTATTCTATCGGTATAACCTTGGCGCGATTCCCCATTTTGCCGGTCTAACATGGTGTCTATCATTTGGGTAGTCATATCAGTTTTTTGTAATTTTGTGCCTGTCATAATGTGCTCGAGTGCACCGGCTTTGTTCGCTTCATATTTAGCTGCAACATCTAATGGAACACCACCCGCTGCATTCGGAAGAAACTTATTAATGCCAGTCGCCCCAAATTTACCAACTGTTCCATATTTTTTTAATTGTTCAAGATAAGGAATGGCCTGTCTTAAAGAAATTAATTGGTTCTGCATTGAAGTACGTTGCGTAGGAGTAAGCACACTATAATGCTCGCCGGTATGCGCATTATAAAGCGCGCCTACTTGACCACGCGCGCTTAATGGCCCCGCTGATACCATTATATCGGGTGCTTGTGGATTGCCACCCGATGGTGGTGATGAAGGAAGAGCACTTGGCGAAGGCGTTGGCATAGCCAATGAAGGCAATGGAGCTGCAGGTACCTGTGGAGTTGCAAGTAAATTATCTGGCGCAGTTGAATCATCCGACGGCGCAGGCGGTGAACCTAATGGCGAAGAGGGGGCACTATTATCTGGTGGTGGGGCAGATGGCGCAGGTGAGGGCGCAGTTCCGGGCGCAGATGGTGCAGCAATGTCTGACGGCAATCCAGCATACGTTTTAGGGACTTGGATAGGTGCACCTGTTTGTGCATCATAGGCTGTTTGTAAATGCTGAGGGTTCATTAATACTTTGCTCAGCGTCGCCTTAATTTGCGCTTGCTGTAATGCCAATCCTAGTTTCAATTTGTCTGGAAGATATTTAAAGTTCTCGCTCTTCATTGCATTGTCAATTCGCATTCCTTGCGCTACTAACCCAGAATTTCTTATCTGGGCGTATTTAGCAGCTAAATCCGCTTGGCTCATTTGAGGAGCATATTTAAGCGTATTTTGCAAAATACCCGTATTAGCAATTGCCTGAGACAATGACTGTTGCGCTTCAGGTTCGGCATATTTTAATTTAACTTGGCTCAATGCATTGGTAAGTGCTTGCGCGCGCATTTTTCCTAATGCACTTGCAGTATTGTTATAAGCATCAAACACAGTTGGTGCAGCCGTAAATAGATTTGACCATAATGCCATGATTAAACTCTCTTATTAAAATGGATTAGGCAACATGTCAGGGTCTTGCCATTGCGAAGAACCTCCTCCACCACCGCCATTAAATAAATTTCCTAACCAACTTCCCATACTTGAACCGAGCGCAGCCCCAGGCAGCCCTCCACCAAACATAAACCCTAATCCCCCTCCGATTAAATTGCTCCAATCGCCAGCTTGTCCGGTTTGTTGTGCGCCCGCAGCATTTGCCATGTTTTCATAATATTTTTGCTGTAGTGCCGCTTGTTGTTCAGCTAGAGTTCCGGCTTCACCGGCAGCTTGAAAACCTTGGTTTTGAAGTCCTTGAAGGCCGTTTCCGTATTGAGTGCGCAGACCTAAAACATTTTGCATGTACTTATCAAAGTCCGTGCTTCTAACAGATTGTGCTAAATTAGCGGCTGCAGTTTGCTCTGCCCCGGAACCAAGCATCCCACTGGCAGCAGCAGCATTGTTTGCATTATTTTGTCCCGTAGTAATCTGTGCTTGCGCTTCAGGAGACATCTTGTATTGCGATGAAAGTTGATTGTATAAGGCATTTGGATCTTTAACTTGATTGAGAAAGTCCATATAAGCTGCATATTCACCAGGTTCGCGCGCCATAAAAGGGGCAAGAAATCCTTCCCCTTGATTATAAAGCCCTTGGCTTCCTTGCAGCCCTTGTTGCAATTGTCCCATCATCGCGCCGGCTGCATTTGATTGCCCACGCCCGAAAAGTGCATCAATCCAATTCATCATAATTTCACCTATGCAGGTATCGGCGCAAAGGTCACCCACGCGCCAGCTTCTCTAAAATTAAATCTGTTCGTAGTGGTGTTGTACACCACCATTCCATCATAAGCATTTTGCAAGTCGTTTCTTTCTGCTTGCGTCATTGAAATAACGCAAACTACAGGCGTTTCTTGCTTGCTGCTATTAAACCTGTCATGCCGTACAACAAGCCCTAATGTCTGCGTCACTGAATCAATGTGCCGTTTCCAAACATCGGATACTTTTATGTTCTTGACGTCCGTATCTTTTCTTGTGGTCGTCAAAGCGTCTTCATAAATAGGGGCTTCATTTAAAAAAGATACACCCATCATTCGGCGTCTACCTCATAATCAATAGCAGCCCGTAAAACATAAATCGGCACAGCATTAAATATTTCTATCTTGTAAATGGCATCTCGCCATGTTCCTAATTGACGCCATATAATGCGTATTAACCGTTCTCCTGCTTCACCAAATGAACGTTCACCGTAAGTGTGATATGTAATTCCTCCGTCATTCGACATACTTAAGAAAACTGTGGGCACAACATCCGATGCATCTTGAGGGGGCTGTACATGTGGCGGATAGAAGCTAATGGGCTTCGTATTTATGCGCCCCACTCCTTTTAACATATCTAATTCAAACCGATTGTGCCTCATTCTTTCTAATGTCGGCACTTGCATATATCTTGCAATGCGTGTCCTTTTTATTTTTTGCCCGTTATTGTCTAAAAAATCTGGGCTCAATTCATATAACTTGCTGTCGTTATACGACGTCATAAAATGCGTTTTTCCTATAAAGGTATGGCTGTTCGCAATGTCACGCGAACCGTCTAACATTTCTAGTTCATTCCATAAATGTTCTTGTACTATTGCAGAAGATGTCACGTTATAAACAAATGTATGGTTATCAGTTGTAAAATTAATTTGATAAAATATTTCCCCATTAATTTTATAAACAAACCCTATCGCGTCTTCTGGCGCGGTATATCCTTGGATTTTTTCATCCATGACCGGATCGCTTATAGGCATGGGCGTTATGCCTTCTACCATCATGATAGAGCCTACCCCGTTTTCATCTCCGGAAAGATAAAACAAACGGTCGAAGCCTTCTGCTATTGAAGAAATTGCTTTGACGCCATGTTCAAACAATAAATTGTTCTGCCGTCTAAACCTAAATACTGCAAGTCCAGCGTCTTGCCAGACTTCTGTTTTTACTTGCCCAAAAAAGAAAATGTTCCTTTTTAAAACTGCTACGCCATTTAAAATAGTTGGCCGTGAATTAATTAACGCAAAATCTAAAATGTTCCACGTAGTCCCATCATTTAATGCGCTTATATAAAACCTATTTTGGACGCCTGGACTTCCGCTTATTAATATGAAAGAGCCATCCATAAACGTCACATCTAAAGGCAAAAATCCGGGTGGCAAGTTCGGCGTATCATCTATGCCTGTCGATGTCGTTGTGTTCCATAAAAACGCCTTTACCCCATCAACAAAAATTATTTCATTTTCATTTGCAGCGATTCCAATGTGCCCAGTAACTGTAGTAAAAAAATTAGGGGCAATCACAAGAATTGTAGGCGTGCTGTCTACCTGATAAATCGTGTCGCCCACAACATAATAAGTAAACCCTTTAAATGAAAAAGATTGGTTGCGCCCTGTGTTCCCATTGACAAATGTGCCGACCTCTTTTTTGCCAGGCGTCAAATGCAAATAACTATCATCTTTTCCCGTATGCGGGACTACTTGATATAAATTAATCGTGCGTTCAGCATTAATGCGAGTAATAATGTCCTCGCGATAACTACCAACAATAGGAAACGCTTTGCGTGGCATCGCTTAAAATCCCCCTACGAATGGTCCCCATGGATAAATGCCATAAGCCCCATAAGTACCGTAAGGTTGGCTTAGAATACGGCTCGGCCGTGTAGTTAAATTAACTACAGATGCTGCCTTGAGTTCTTTACGCACTAATGCCAGTTCCGATTCTTTGTCTGCGTCCCATCGCCCAGGATAATAAAAGCTCAATCTTTTAGCTAAAGCCAGCTGCATAAAATAATAATAATGCGGAGGGACTTCTGTAATTACCTCAAATAATGCGAGCCGGTTAAGCATTACTTTCGCCCGAATCTGGGTTATGTAAGCTAAATCAGGTGCTGGATAAAAAGTAAGTTTGCTTTCCCTTGCAAACTTATCTAAATAGACCGAGCTGGGAAGCTGATTAAATTTAGTGTACGTATAATGGTTAAGGAGCATGGCGCGATCGATTATTCTAACGGGCCAGTTAGAACCATTACTCAAAATAATGTTCACATAATCCAATTCAACAATACGATTAAAATTAAAATCAGCCCCTACTTGGTCAGAGACCGTATAGACTGCTTTATTGGGTGTCAGCGTGACATCAAATTGCTTTACAATGCCAATGTAAACGCCCAAGCCAGAAAAATAATCTATAAGCTGATTAAGCAAATAAAGCCCGCGTTCTACTTCGGCTGCATTTGGGACTGTGTCGGGCGATATCTCACCAAGCCAATAATAGGCATTAACGATAAGGTCATTAACTGTAGTGGTATCTTGAGACATTTATACGCTCCGTTTTGGGCGTCCGCGTTTGCCTACTTTATTCTCTGTGCGCCCTGACCAAACGGCTTCACTGGGACGTTCCGTTCCGGTAGGTTTGGTGCAGTGGGGGTTATCCAGTTTGTGTTCGGGTTCTTTCCGGAATGCCAATTGGAAGCTGCCGGAGTCTTGTTGCCCATCATTTTCTTTGCCATAACTAAGTACCTCGTTATTTTCTATTTCTATAGGAGTATAAACCGTTTTGTCAAACCATTTTCCGGTGGCAAGCAATTGAAGTGCTTCCAACCGTCCGCATGTTTTGAAAGAACGCGACTCCATCGAAAACAAAGAATACTGCTTAAAATAAAGCGAATATTGCTGTGTTTCCGACGGTCTCGCCCCATATTTATTTCTTGGGATTTTATAAATATTGGCCGCTAAAATCATAAAGAATGCAACCTGAAGCAATATTGGGGGTGCCATTTGACGCCCATCAATACATCCACACGAATTAAATTTAACGCATTATATATGTCGCCAAAGCGGTTAATCATTAAATTGGTATTGCTGTTCTTATCAGTCGCAATCCCAGTTTGTAATGCAGTCAATGGGGACATTGGTGGCAACACAACGTCTAGCCCACGCTCAACATAAATAACGTTGATAGTGTAGGTAGAGTTAGGCGCGCCTTCTAAAGTAACTGGGGTACCAGCAATAACAGGAGTGCTTACATTTCTGTAAACGTCTGCAGGGTCAGAAATAATTGGAGGGTTAACAATGACGGTCGCATTTCCAGCACCATCAGAGTTTACGTCTTCTTGAACGGCAAACGTCATAAGGATGCCTAAGTCAGCCCCACCAATCGGCCGTACTTGGTTTATGCCAGTAAAACGGATAATATCGCCTGCTTTAAAAACGCCGTTGCTGCTAAGTGGCAAGCCAGTTAAGTTTACTGTGCTCGAACCACTAACAACTGTAGTAGCGACAGTGCCACCACCAGGATATGAACCTACTTGGTGCCGCTCAATCGCTTGGTTACTAAATACATCAAATACCGAGAAATGCCCTAATTGAGATGAAAAACTGATGTCATCATTTAAGATAGGGTTAAATGCATTTTGTTGGCTAGTACGCAGAGCAGATGCTTGAAGAACATCAATCCCAGCATAAGCGTCATTATAGACCTGAATACATTGTTGCTGCATTTGGGCAAAGCCAAAATCTAAAGATGCAAAGGACAATGGAGCGGTCGGGCTGCCAGTAACTAAATTTAATTGCGTTTTAGCCAGCTGGGCAATAATAGATTCCAATTTGAAAGTAATGTCTTGGGCGATAGGACGGACATAGCGTGAATTAAATGGCCCCATGTCATCATTGACCGACAACGTTAACTCTTTCAAGTCAAAGTCAGTCATTACATTTTCCCAGTAATCGATAGAAAGAATTTCAGAAGTTTCTTTAGTGGGCTGCACTACGCCTACGCGGCCTTCATTAACAAAATATCTATTTTGTCGGCGCAATTGGATAAAATTGCCGGTTTGATAAGTCCGGTCACCGAAAATGTCTTGGTATTGACGGTTAGAGGTACATAGAAAAGAGTTGTTAGTCCCAAGTGTTGCTAATGCTTCATTAGCAATTAACTGACTAGTTAAAATTTCATTCATGGCTCACCCTTAATTAAAGTTTAAATTGAATTAAAGGAGAGCCACGTAAAGATTAACGCCTTTTTGAGCGCATCTTTTCTCTTTTCTCTTCCATTAATTCCTGAACACTTTTAATGCGAGTATTAGCTGATTTTCCAGAAACACCATCTTTAGGTTTGCTGACCGGAGTTGGTGCGTTAGTTACTTTTTGTTTAGATACCATGTCTGTTAAATGCCTCGCTAATTCTCGCCTAACTTCGTAAGCGGGTAGGTTTTTTAGTCGTGAAACTTCACGGGGATTAGAGCCAATATAATAACCAAGGCTGCCAGGGTCGTTAAAATTAGCCAGTTCTTTTACCAGCTTTTCATCAAACCCCGAAGACGTCATTACCTGAACAAAGTCAGGATGGCGGTCTTTAGCATCTTCAAAAGAGTCGTAGACGTGATCGTATTGCTCCCGATCAATTCTCTGCGCTTCTGTCGCTGCCTTTTCAGTTTCTTGCTTTCTTATATTTTCATTAACTTCTTGTAGATATTGATAACGGTCTTGCCCTTCTTTCGTCGCAACATCAACTGTCTTGCCAGTGAGGGGGTCAGTAAAAGTTGTGCCCGATTGCAAAGATTGCGGGTGGATAGAGTTTGCCCTTGACCTCTCGGCCTGGAGTTCTGCTTCTAACGCCGCTACTCGCCGTTCATACTTCTTTTGTTCCCTTCCCAATCTGCGCTTAGCAAATTCTGGCAGTTCACCATCATTGTTTGTCGCCCCTTCTGTAGCAACATGAGATGGCTCAGAAGTTTCTGTACTTTCAGGTGGACTATCTACATAGTCCTCTGCAACCAGTCCCGAAGGTTCCGGACTTACATTATCATTTTCTACAGCAGTTTGTGTTTCCACATGTTCGTTGTCAGACATATTTCTACCTTAGTTTACGGTTAACTTTTAACCCTATGCGATTGACTGGCAGCATATTAGCCCTATGCATTTAAAGTTGCATATTCACTTATTACCGACAATGTTATTATATTATTTTAAAATATACAAGAAGATATTTGCGTTTAATGATAATTTTTTTTTAAATTATTTAGCTGAAGGATAATAATTATTCATTGTCAGGTTTTTGCGTCAATGGTGTTTGAGTCAGGTTATGGATGTGTTTAACAGCATCGAAATGTTTTTCCGAAACATCCGAATGGGCTTGTGCGATTTTAGCCATGCTCTGGACTATCTGCGCTTTATAATCGAGTCCAGCTTTTTCTGCTTCTACAGAGGCACTTACTTTTCGACTTTGCGCATCTATAAGGGCGGATGTCAATTTTACTTGGTTCAATTCTTGTTTGGCCTGGGCATCTGCAATTGCAGATTGTGCTTGTGTTTGCGCCGCTTGTGCGCGGGCACCCTCAACCGCAAGTTTTCCTTGGGCAAGTTGTTCTGCCATTTGTTGTTGCTCTTGTTGTTGTTGTTGCATTTGCTGTTGTTGCTGTTGTTGTTGCTGCATTTGTTTTTGTTGTTGCGGTGACAGTTCGCCTTGTGTTTGAAGAATAACATTTGGTGGAACAAGAGTTTTAAATCGATTAGCAAGCTCTATACTGTCCTCCATGTCAATGTTTTTAGCAATGATGTCTGCTACTAATGGCGAAACTTGCTCGTTCCAACCAGCAATTACTTTTTGGATTGCATCGAACGCCTCTTCTTTTTGAATTGCGAAGTTTGGTCCAGCAGTGATTGTTACATCATATCCTGTGCCACTCAAATCATTTTCCAGGCCATTCGCAATAGGCTTGTTTACGGTGACTTTTTTTATATTTCCCTCGACCGTCTTTATTACAAGGTCGCGTTGCGTATCATAAACTTCAGGTGCCATCGATAAAATAGTCCGACCTACTTGCTCTTGCGCACGGCGCAGATTATCAAAGAATATTAAATTAGCTGAATTGCCGTCCCGAATCATTTCGCGGAGTGCTTTGCCGCTCAATTGCCCATAAGAACGGTCTTCGCTGTCTAGCATCACGCCAACAATAGTTTTCAAGTCACGCTGGGACTGGGCTATCAAACCGACTAATGTTGAAGGCAGTTCTGGCGTAGGAAGGACAACAGGCGCAGCTTGTGTTTGGTCATCAGGATTATAAAGTAGTGCGCCGTATACGTTTTCTGGGTTCTCATAAATATTTTCAAACCCTTCTATGTTTGAACGCGTTGCCATCAGTCTTTCTTTGCGGTTGTTTTTTATTGATTGCGCTAAATCACTCACAGTCAGATTAAGGAAACGCTGCGGGTCTTTTGCGTACGTCACAAATGAACTGACCATCCGCTTGCCTTCTATTATTTTCTCGTCTCCCATCACTGCGACCAACGGGAACTGGTTGCCTGGCACATCATACTTTTCTAAGACATGTCCATAAATGCATTTGTAACAAACGATAGTAAATTCACGTGTTTTTCTGCTCTTAACAATAGTAGGAAGGACTGGCATACCGGCTTGAATTGGGGATGGTGCAATCGGGGGTGCTTGGCCTTCTTCCATAGGTGCTTGTGGTGCTTCTTGTGAATTTTGTACTGCTTCTTCTGCATTTGGCGGCGCACCTTCTTCAGCTTGATTATTAGGTGCCATTCCTTGAGGTGGCATTTCTGGGGGCGCAATTTCGTCTGCGCCCATCAGTTGCGCTTCCTCGAAGTCTTGCTTCATTTTTTTATATTCTTTTTTTGTTACTTCAGTCCCGTCACTCAAAAGATAAATAGTAAATGAACGCCATTTCTTTTCGTAAAATTCACAAATCGTAATTGCTTCTTTCGTCCCCCAATTGAAATTATCTATATAGTAATTTCCTAATGTTGGAAAAGATTCAGGGTAAGGAATGTCCGGGTAAGCGCATTCAAATTCACTTTTAGACATATCGTAATGGCGACCCATCGCCTCACCATCTGTTTTAGTAGGTTCTTTTGCCATGGGATCGAAAAAGACACGTTCAGGCCGGTCTTCCATTTCAATGCTTATTTTTTGTTTAAATGAGCGCGTTGATTCATAATCTGATTTTATTCGGATGAAACCCATCCCAGAACTCAAAGCATCTTCAAATGCTTTTTGGTAAACAACTTGCGCGCGTGATTCGTATTCAATGCCACGTATTAAATTGGCGCGCAAAGTCACGGCGTCCTGCGTGCCAGTCCCATTTAGTGAGCCGACTTCTAACGATGAGGTATTAAACCTTTGTTGGCCTACTATTTTTCTGAAATAAGAAATTAAATTATTATAAGTGAGGAGAGGTTTATTGAGTGCTGTAAACGAAGCACGTTCCGCTGATGTCCATTGGTCAACAAAAAGAAAACGCTTGTCGTTTCGCCCGATTTGTAAGTTATGCGAATACTCTAAATAATAATTATCAATCACTTTATACAGGCGTTCTAATACAGGGCGCGCAGAGGGATCGAAAATACGGTTCCTTCCCATGCTTGTCTTTTTAGGGGCAGTATTATCTGAATAGTTATACATGTGCTAAAATCTAGGTTGATACTTTATTATATTACCTATATTAGCATTATTCTTAACAGCGGGGAAGCCAAACGTTAGGGCAAGTGCGTCTCCTTCGTCGGGACTGCGGACACCACGGGACTTCATTGCGTCTTTGCTTTCAAGTCGCCATCTTCCTATTGAATCTACATCGTAAAAGGGGGCGCATAAATCGGCATGCAAAGAGTCGCTATTAGGTATGGATACAATTTCTTCTCGAAACCAGTCTGCCATGAGTGCCCATATTTCACTGCGCTTATTTACGTACCGGTCTTCCTTCAGTGCTTTTCTGCCAAAATTAATTGCCTTAACAATGTTCCCGTAACCAAGTTCACGCAGCCGGTCAACCACCCCCGCGCCCAGGCCGCCAACATCAATGCACACAAAATCTGGGTTTTCTTTTTTAATCAGCCCAACAATTACGCCCACAGTCCCCATGGTGTCCTTATTAACATAACTTTGCAGCCCATAGGCCACGCGACCTTGCCTAATAATAATGGATGTTCTGTCCCGTTTTGAATTGATGGCCTGCGTCTCGGGGTCGCCCCCCGCTGGGTCTACTCCGATAAATTTAATCCCCGATGCAGTCGTTTCACATTTACGCGCCATCTCTACTAATCTTCCTGGAATAAGGCAACTTCCACCGCTAACAATAAATGCCTCGTCAGCTGTCGAAGGATATTCTTGTTGAAAGCCCAGTTCTTTTAAGGGGCTGTCCGCTGTTTTTGAACGCCTAAATTGAATTTGTTCATTGTCTAATTGGTAAAGGTTCCTGTATTCTCGCTCCTCTTCCGTCAATTCAAACCCTTCTCGAAGCGGGAGCCGATACGCCTTTTCCCAAAACCAAGGAATAAAGAGTGGCATGAAATCGCTCACACCAGAGATTGCATCCATCCATAAATTATAAAAGATGTTGCCTTTTCCTCGCGCGGTGCTTTCTAAAATTATCTCTGTATTGTTTCCAATTGGGACTGCTTGCATGATGCCGTCAAGATGTTCTGATGCGCGTTCCCACTGCGCAACTTCTGAGCCATGGAAAAGATGGATGGTCATGCCACGCCCGAGCCCTTTGCTTCCGGCCGTTCCTACTTTGTAGCCAGAATCAGGGGAAATAAAATTAAGCACATGGTGGTTATTTTTGTCTTCGATTGGGCGGATTTCAATGGGACAATGTTCTTGAAACCTTTTCACCATATTGAACAAGTCATCAGTAGATTTGTCATTGTGGGTAAGCACGAAAGCTTGATAGCCGTTATTGAATGCAACCCGCTGATAATATCTGGACTCAACAAACGTAGAAAACCCTATCTGCCTTCCCTTGAGGCAAATCACCCGGACTCGCCCGGTCTTTCTTTTTTGTTCTTCAATTTTGTTGTACGCGTATAATTGACCTTCATTAAAGACCAAAGGAATTACGCCGGTGACACCAGGTTCTTTGCTCCTGATTTTAAGTGCATGGTAAGCAAAATAAGGAAGGTCGTTCTTAAATTTTAAAAGTACTTGCAGCTCTTTGTGGTTCATCTTGGCCTAAATAATATTTCCCATATCCCACCTAAAATACACACGACACAGAACACCGTCAACACAATGAGCATCCAAAGTAGGCCAAACAATAATGGAGAGAACACAATGAACCAACTTAAGTACGGAAATGCAGTGAACTTTAGGACAAGCAGAACAACAAATGAAATTCCCCAGATATTACGCATTTTATGTCACCTTATTTTTATAAAAAATTGCCTTTCATTATTAAATATTTAATATGGATTTCTGCCCATGGATGCAGTGCTTTTATTTTATCAGAAAATTCTTTTGCCAGGTCAATCGCCAAATGCATGTCATCGATGCTATTGCGAATGCTTCTGCTTGTTTCGTGCGTGCCTTTTAAAGGCATCCCTCCGAGCCCATTGTCATGCGGGTCAACATCCATTCCCATCATCGCTTGACTGGCTCTTTCCTTACTCGCCTGACTGAACTTCTGTATTCTTCCAGTCGGTCAGCATCGCTTTTTCTTTTTAGGATTATTCGCCCATCAAGGCCAACGCCCCGCAAGCTGTTAGGGTCAGAAGAAATTGTTCCTCGTTCATGCCTATGGTCTATTCGCATGGCTCACACCTCTTTTGTCTCAAATGATTTAATTATCCTGTTTTGTATCTCTGTAAGGGCAAACAGAAACCCCTTTTCAAAGTAAGCGTTCTCTTTTATCTTTTCTTTATATTCATTTTTGAATTTATTTATGATTTCTTTTATTTCTGCCTCTGTCATTTAAAATGCTCCGGCGTTTTATATTCAACGTAGCTGTCAATTTCTAATATTACCTGGTCAGCTTCAATCTCTACACCTTTTATTTGAGTTCTATACGCGTAACCGTCTACATCCGGAACAACTTCAATGTCCCCAAACCTATCATAGGCTTCTTCCAGTTTATGCATTAGTTCTAGCACTTTCATTTCTTTTCCTTTTTTAGCTGTCGCGTATTTTGTTCATCATCAAACCAACGCCATAAGTCACTTTTTTCTGGAAGAAAATCAACCTGGTCTAATAATTGACAGGCCTCAAACAACAGTTCTTTTACGCGTATAAGCTCTTTGCATATATGGGAATGGTTCATCGTCATTTTAATTCTCTGGTAGCATTAACTTCTATGCATTTAACTTCCAGCATCTTATTTTCTTTAGCCATCATTTCGTCCATCCTTTTCTGGCTAAATAATCCATGCTCGCTGTCTTGCGGGAAAGGAAAGTAGTCACTCATATTTATACCATTATAATGAATATGAGATTCTTCTTTACCGCACCGTTGGCATTTCCAAGAAAACTTAGTAATTCCTAACCTGTCAAAGTCTTGTATTTTCTTTTCACCATTATATTGATGAGCAGTTAAAAAGCATATTAATTTATTGAACATGGAGCATCCTATCAACCCATTTCTGTAAATCTGTTGGCATATGAAACCGATGAGTGCCATGCTCTTTTGCGCATCTGCTACATTCCCATAAATCTATAGCAACTCCTATATTAGGGAAGTCTTCAGTTATCCTCTTTTTGTGCACATAAGAATGAGCGCTTAACCAGAATATTAATTTATTTATCATTTTTTTCTTCCTTATCATCGGAACATTCTATTTCTTCAAATTCAATTGCTGGAAACACCTCATGGCAATTAGGGCACCTTGCCTCACCGTATCTATCTGGAAGAGTATCATAATCAGTGCCTGGTACTATATCAATGTAGCTTTCAGTCTGCACCTTATAATGACGGTACCGGCGAATCCCATAAGTCGCCCCTTCGCACTCATGATAAACAATGCTAAGCGCAGTCCGGCGTTTATATTCTTTAATTAAATCATGCACCGTTTTTAAAATCATTAGTCTTCTCGTTGTCTTCTATTTCCCTCACAGCAAACCCATTCACATTAGTGGTGTCGCCCTTTTTATCATGCCAGAAAACAGTGGCAGCTTGCATTACTGCCATCTGCCTATCTGCTGATTTAATGATTATTTTTTGGTGTTCACCTTCTGTGCCATAAAAAACGCTGACTTCATAAGTAATCATTCTTTTTCCTTATATATAAAGTCTGTCAACGAGTTATCTGGATTATAAAACAAGTCAAACCTAAGTATTCCGGTCTTCTCGCTACCAGGCACTACTCTTAGCCCAATTTCAATGCCTCTAAAATAAGGTTGGTTATTGTTTAGGGACAAATTATTTAAATTATCCTGACCGTTAGAGATGCCGTCCAGGACATCTTGCGCTATCGGATGGTTCTATAAAAACTTATCCAGCATAATTCCAAACGTAGCACGCAATGTTCTGCGCATGTCTTCTTTTGTAAAATGCTCTGACTTAAGATATTGACCCCCTAAAACGCCTACCCTACTTTCATAAGGGGTCACGGCAGATTCAATAATTACATTAGACCAGTACGGCTGTTTTAGTTTGCTCATTTCATTACCCCACTATTTCACGTTCTTTATGCCCCGCAGCGTCTACGCGCAATATATCAATGGTTTCTAGCGCACCTGGGTTTGGTGCAAGGTCACCATCCATTGGAACTTTAAGTTCAACGGTCGTTACTTTAACGCTATTATCTTTAGGCATTTCTTCTATAACATGAATGTCTTGCACAGCAAGTTGCCCAACATCAATATTATTGTCCTGCGCAAGTTTAGTAATTGATTTGACCATCGCTGACTTATAGTCTTCAGCTTCTACAATTACAGTTTGCATTGCCATAGGGTTGCCACGCACACATAGCTTAAGTTGATATACTTTCATTCTTAATTTTCTCCGGTTGGTTTACGTTTCTGTTTTTTATCAATTGCATAATCAATATAGTTAGTAAGCTTCTTAAAGCAAGTCCCTTCCAAATAACTCTTAAGCGTGCGCTCAATGAATGCTGCGTCTGCCTCAACTTTTTCTGGGAAGTCTTTTTTAAACTGTCGCCACCTCATTCTTTCGCCTCTTTTTCTGGGACGATGTCCGGATAGCCGTCAGCACACCGAAATATCATGTTAGTTTTATTTGAGTAGGTGTGCGCACATTGTTTGGTGCAAAACATATATGCCGTTATTATCTCCCGAGGAGGAGAAAAAAGCAGGTCTTGGTGCCAGTAAATATTGCGCCCTGTGTCTTCTCCGCAACAAGTACATTTAGGAGGGTCTAAATAATCTAGTATGCGTTCCAAAGACTTCTCTATTTTTTGGCAGTCTTTATAAGGAAGTTCTCGCTCATCTATTATCAGCCTAAGTTTTTCAATCGCCATTAGTATTCTGTCGTTCGCTATTTTAGCAATCGCGCTGTCGCCCACTTTAATTGTCATTTTTACATTCCCTTTTCCAATGTGGATACATGTTTGTTTCGGGAGGCATATCAAAAAACTTAATGTCACACGTAGGGCATTTACCGTCATTATAAAGATAGTTATATTGGATCCATGCGTTAATGTCCCATGAGGCCATCCTATATAATCTTTCTCTACTTGGGTAAAACATGCTCCCGTATTTCATTTTTTCCTCGTCGCATTTTTCTATTTTTCTTAGTCTTCTCTCTAAACAATAAGTTTCTAAACAGTTATCGCAAAAAACGTGATGGCACGTATTTCTGTTGTCCTCTCTTAAATGATAAGAAGTCGCTTCATTGTAGCACCGCTCACATCGCAGGGGGATATAGTCATATGTCATTTTGCCACCCTCCCTTTATTCAACTTTACCATCTCTATTTCTTCAGCATTTGCTTTAGGTGCAGCTTGCCTGACTTTAAAAAAATCTGTGGCTGCTTTATCAAATTCTTTATTATACTTTTTAGCTGCTGCAAGCCTTCTTTCATATTCTGCAATATTTCCGTATCCCATCATGGGCTTCTTCTCCCTTCGTTGATTATAAGTCAAGTAATTGTGTTCTGCTCCGTACATTCTGTCCCTTTGGCTTGGTGTTCTTTTAAGATGGGCTCTAATCTCGAGGCCATTTCGCATATATTACTCAGCCCCTTCACACTTAACTTTCCTAAAATATCTTCCACTGCTTCGACCCTTTTTATTAGTTCTTGAATATAATCCGCATCTATTCTTGCTTCCCATTTCTTATTATGTTTTTGGCAATCCCCACTCATGATTACAATTGAATGTTCGCATGAACAAACAGAGAGGCCATTAAATAACGATGGTGACGGTGACACAAAATATTTAGCCATTCGGAACCTCTTTATATAAATGTTCTTTATATAATTTTTTTGCTAGTTCAGGGTCGTCCATCGCAACATCATCAATGAAATACGACAAGGAGCGCAGTGAGCTTCTTTCACATTGAGAACATTCACAATCTTCATATTCATCAAAAGATTCAGTCATTTCTTAATTTCTCATTGCGCTTCTTTTCACATTTGGAACATTCACATAATTTCTCATGAATCAAATTTATAAAGGAGTCCTTAAGGTTGTCTATTTCATCCCGAGAAATATGCGCGCTTATCGTATTAAAGAACCTAGCATTAATAGTTAAAACAATGCTCGCCATATCGGAACCTGAAACATCCTCTCTATCAAATACAACGCACAAGTATTTCCATATTGTATCGCACAAATTTTTTAATTCTTTTTCATCCATAATCTTTGACCTCTTCCTCAATAGACTCCCATATTTCTACGGCTACCTTGGTAAACTCAAGCCATTCGAAGCGTCTTTCTTCTACCGTAATAGAAGTATTATTTTCTAGCTGGTGATGAAATTTATTTTGCAACATCTTTAGTTTTAATTTAATTACTGCGCCTTCAATACTATTCATCTTCTACCTCGGCCAAAGTTTGAATAATTCCCCGGTGGTCACTTAATCTCATATCAACTACTTTTTCATCTTTAAACAAATTTAAATGCCGACCAGAAAGCTCAAGCGATTTCAAAATAGTTGCTGCCAGCTTTTTATTTTTAGTTACTTTCAAATCATTTATTTCTTTTAATTTACTCAAAATATATCGCGCATTTAATCCAAGTTCTTCTGCTTCTTTGCTCATTGCTTTCTCTATTTTTAACTTAATTTGAGGTTTGTTAAGGTTTTCATACGCCATTTCACCGGCAGTTTTCTTGCTATATCCAGCTTTAATAGCTGACTGCATTCCATTACCAGTTTTTATATATTCTTTAATAAATCTTGTTTGTTTAGTTGTTAACTTTCCTTCAACATGTCTTGGCATACTTAATTACTCGATTTTCTAATATTTTTTTTCTTTCCTCTTCTGGTAAAGAATAAAATTTCTCAAATGCTTCATCGACTTGCTTCATCAAGTGAGGACATTGTGCATCCATCCATTTTTCAAACCATTTTTCAAAATCACATTTATCTTCCACTACTTTCATTTTTATCTTCCATGCTCACATAAATTGTAAAATAACTCTTGCCATCTTCCATTCCCATTCTTGCGCTCTTAATGGTCGTCTTATCAGGATTAAGAATGTTTTCTTTAATCTTTTGCACCTCTTGAGTAGAAAAATGTCCTTTAATCCACATAGCATCTAAAAAATATAAAGCATAGTCAGTTAAAGAGGTATTTTCATGCTCGTGCCTCAACATAGGATGCACAGGGTATTGCCCTTCAAATTTTCCGTATCCAATAACAACATTGTTCTTGTCTGCAATAAAATAACAAAAAGGGACATTCGCCCTAATATAAATAGGTATAGGCAGTTCCCCGAGAGAATTAAAGATAATAGGATTAGGCCACGGACACTGCAAGTCCCTATCACTAAAGAGAATGTCTTGAGATGGATCTATTATAAAAAAATACCCACCTGGATTGTTTTTCTTCTCTATTATTAAATCTATAGTAGTGTTCATTTATTTTTACCGGTCTTGCGTACATGATAGATATACTTAATTTCTATGGTCTCATTAGCTACGTTTGTTCTTAAATATGCTGTCCCAGACGCATCAGTGCTAAGAGTTTCACAACCCCAGCTATTTGCATTCATTAATAACCAAAAAAACAACGCTATCTTTTTAATCATGCTTTCCCCTTTCCTCTGCTTCTTCTACTTTCTCATTCATAATCTTAAATAGCCGTAATCTCTCAGTAATACAAGGATGGCACGCAGTAATGTTAGTTACTCCGTGCTTTCTTGCATACTTTCTGGAGCGTATAAAATATCGGCTACACACTTCACATTTTTTGCAAATGTATCGCAGTTCTA
>Ga0209819_10000054_pt1 | contig 35028 bp, 64 predicted proteins | sample PPLLak2March2015_FD_187248 | JGI IMG/M metagenome (GOLD analysis project Ga0209819, IMG submission 187248) | Freshwater sediment microbial communities from Prairie Pothole Lake near Jamestown, North Dakota, USA - PPLs Lake P7 Core (1) Depth... | ecosystem: Environmental > Aquatic > Freshwater >... | reverse complement strand
ACATGACTTTTTTCTCGGTAGGACTTAATAATCTCGCTTTCAAATCTTCGATCTCTTTAACAATAATTGGATCATCAGGTAATTTGGTACCATCAACAGGCATTTCTTCATGCGTATATAATCCACCGAGCGAATTTGGGAATGCTTCTCTTAAAGATTGCACTAATGCTACTTTTCTGATCATTGTTGCGGGTTTGCTGAACCAAAGACCCTGTTTGGCATTATATTCAGATAATGAAACGGTGTTTTTAATAGGTGTTACATATTCTTTTCTATATACTTCTGCCCATCCACCTATTAATGTTTCGTTTGGCAAAACAATAGTTCCTTCTCGTTCTGTTATAACTCCATTGTTATCCGAGGTGACAATACCAGCTTTCATACCTGCATATTCTGGATGAGATTCCGCACGCTTAGTAAATAATTCTTTCCCTGCAATAAAATTAGCTTTGGCATTTTTGCCGTTTTTGTTTTGATATTTAACTAAATAAATTTCTCTTAAAAACGGATTAACTTTCATTGATTCGCACAACTTCAAAAACATAGCTATTTCGCCATCTGTTACACAAGGATCTGTCGAAATAGAATTCCTAACAATATCTGGACTAAGCGTGATTACTTGACCGCTATCAGCCTCGTAACTAATTATTTCGTTGTTCTTCATTTTAATGCCTCCGATTTTATATTATTATTATTGTTTTTTTATGTAATCTTCTACAGCTTCATTTACCAAATTATATAAAGTGATACCCTTATTAACCGCTATTTTTTTTGCTTTCCTGTGTAGCGATACGTCCATTTTAGCCACCTTCTGCATTCCTGGATCGATTTTTTTACTTACCATACTTACTCACCTCTTTTCTATATATTTGTATATTAATATATTTCTATATCTTTGTCAACGATATTTAATTATCTTTAAATAGCTTTTAAGCGTTTTAAATCAACAGGGGTACTATTATATTAAAAATTAAAAAAGGGCTTAAAAACGAAGGGAGAGCGATATATTTCGGGCAAATAAAAAAACACCCTTAATTAAGAGTGTTGGACTCATATATTTTTTCGCTTATGGATAATCCCAAATTATATTCTTGATTGAAATTCATAAGCTGAATTGTCTTGTCCAGAATAACTTGGCGATCCTCTAGCATTTGACCGTTCATATCATCCTTTGATATCATCTTAGAGTATCCGTATTTAGTAGATACAGCCTTATTTGCTATCGTGTTCGCTTTTATGAAATTCACCTTTACAGGAGAAGCTATGGTATCCATGGCTTTTTTTTGATGCTCTTTATCAAGCATTCTGAAAGTTTGCCATGCTTCTAGACCACTGTTCTTCCGTAAAGAAGGTAATAATTCTTTAGTTATCCATTTTTGAAAATGTTTTGCTTCTTTGAGTTTACTTTTCAAAATTAAAGCATATATTCCTGATTCGTTAATATAAACCATCTTGCTTTGGTAATTAGAACCACCCTGTCTAGTAAGCAGGGTGGTTTTTTCATCTTCATCTAAATATCTAGTCGATGCATATGCCGTATTCAATCCCAAAATATCCGTTATATCTTTCGCTATTGCCCACCACTCTGTTTCAATTTCGATAAATCTTATTTCGTGATCATTCCAGTTTACTATTTTCATGAATTTTCTCCTTTTTAAATTATTATACCACATCCCCAAAAATAAGTAACGGTTTCTGGGTAATGAGGTTGAATCTGAAAACCACCCCGCTTATAAAGCTGGGTGGCTTAGTACGCCACTCGGGTATTTATACCCTCCGTTTTGTCGCTTATAAAATCAAGCATAATAAGACCTGGTATATGCATTACATACATTAGGTCAAAAAAACCTGATCCACGTTTTATAGCGGTCAGGTTTTTTCTTCAAGTCTTTCACAGCGTTGTTCAAGGATATCTATTCTTGTTTTGATTTGCATAAACTTAGTGGCGATAGTCCAACTCGCATAAGTAGCACTCGAAATTAATGTTAGGTTTAATTTTGATACTGCATTAACAAATTCATCACTCATAATAAAACCTTTTTATAATGAAAAATCAAGATCGTCATGCTTTTCTATTCTGTCATGAAGTTCTTTATTGACTTTGCACAAAGCCCACTTAGTCCATTTGAGATTATCTAAATTCTTGATAACGTAATTAACTCGCATGATGTGTTGTTTGCAATCGATCATTACGTTTGTAATGAAATCATGAAATACATGCTCTTTTAGATCTAGAAGCAAATCATTGTTATGGCATAATCCTTCATATAACGCTTTTACTATCATAAGTAAATCAGCCCAGAACTCTTTTTGACCTTCTTCGGTATCCAAATCATATTCTTTGAATTCATCAAATTCCATAACATAATCACAATCATAATATAGATTGTCTGCAACTAGTCTAGTTAATTCAAAACGATCTTTCCGATAACAATCGCTCAAATATTTACATATTCTATATTTACCATTATCAAATTGATACATGCGTGCGTGATTAGCCATTTGTTCTAGAAGATGATCATATTTGAAATACATTTGAGCTATGTCACGTGAGATAGCTTTCAGTTTTTCGTCATTTTCATCATAATCATGCTCATCTGGTTTGCTCGGCTCTTGCAACGGCTGTATCATCTGATTTCTTTGTTGTTGTTGCTTTACCATTCTTTGTTGTTGCTGTTGTTGGTACGGATGCATTGGAACCGACTCCTTTCAATAGTTCTTTAATTTCTTGCATTTCTTGGCGTAATGAATTAACCTCATCACTTACATTGTCGACTTTAGCAAGCGAGGGATTCATTTTGTTTTGCACAAATCTTTGGAATTTCTGCACAAACTCTTGTCCGTCTTCTGTTTTTTCAAACTCTAACCAATACTGACTCATTTGTTGAGCTTGTTGCATTTGATTAGTATTTAAGCCATTTAAATTCAAATTTACATTTGGTGTATTTGGCATCATATTATTTAGGTAATTACCGTAATTCGTCATTTTAAACTCCTTTTTGCAAAAAGAAAAGAGGGTTTAAGGTACCCTCTTAAACCCGTTTATTAAGATTGTTTAGCAAGTTGACTAGATAAAGCACCAATTAAGCTAGTTACGTTACTTCCGATAGCGTTAACTTGGCTCTCAAGGTTATTTATTTGAAGTTGAGTACCATTGTTATGTCCGTGACCGTGATCATGACCGTGGTCGTGACAACGATTTGGGATAACAGCCATAGCAGGACCCGTAGCTGTTAACAATCCACGAGAAGAAAGCTCAGAACTTAAATTCTTTTCAGCAAGTTCGTCACGTAGACGTTGCATTTCGTTATTAGTCATAGCAGTTAAAATAGTTTGAGTGTTTTCGTTGTTGTTAGCGATAATGCTAGCAGTGTTCATTGATCCTTGGTGACCTAACTCACAAATAGACTTTTCAATACCGAAGTTTTGAGCAGTCAAATTAGCAGTTTGATCAGAAATAGAACTACCAAGCATGAAATTTTGAGAAGTTAAATTAGCTTCTGTTCCATGAAGAGCATTTCCAAGCATAAAGTTTTGGTTAGTTAAAGTTCCAACAGCGTCACAAATAGCACTTCCAGTCATACGACCTTCTGTAGCAACTTGCATACCTACGCCGTTTACAGCAGTAGCAATACCGTTTAATTGTGACGTTGTGTTAGCTTGAGTAAAACCAGTTACCAGGTTTCCATTGACTCCAGCAAAACCGTCTGCCATTTGATTAGAAAGGAATCCGATTGTACCAGAAGCTCCTCCAGTACCGTTTCCATCGCCATTCAATCCACGTCCAAGTAAAGCACCTAGAACTACTCCACCAACTAATCCACCCATTCCCATTGAACTGTTATCTCCTGAACCACCACTTACAATAGTAGATCCAGCAGGAGTCATCATTGCGTCATTCGTCAACATATAAAATACCTCCAAATATTTTTAACGATTTTTAATCGTCATTCCCAATTATATTTAGAGGTAGTTTTTATTAATACACACAGTTTAAAAACAAAAAAAGATAACTTTTAAAGTTATCTCTTGATTTTGAATGTTACAAATTTGTGGTAATTATTTAAAGACACAAGGCACGCAGTCCATATTTCACGTTTTTTATAATCAAGTTTAGTACTAGTAATGAATACCTGATCCATGATTTCCTGGTGTTTATATCCGTATATATACATCAATTGAAATATTTTCAATAAATCAGGATCACGCAACTTAGCTAAATCTATGATCATATGTTCAAATTCAGGTAGTTTGTGATTCTTCTTATTCGCTAAAAACTTCTTGATATCATCATTATAAAGTAATCCATCATTTAAATTAGCATGTCCACTAGCTAAGATGGCGAATAAGATAGCCAATAAATATGTTGTACCAAGTCCCCATAAAGATAAAAAGTTAAGGAAAAACAACATAGAGAACGAAAAAACAAAACACTTCAGTCCGTTAAAATAATGGAATTCCCTTTTTAAAAGTAATCTAGTTATAACAAATATTAATTCTATTGTGATTATGTGCTTGATAGGTATATTAAACAAAAGACTTTGTATTATTAACAATGAATTAAGGAGAATAAGATTAATATTCTCCTTGAAAAACGCCTTAAACATTTATTGGATACTCTCGATGCGATCGGTTTTTTCTTTTGCACCATAAAGATATCTACTATTAGTATCTACCATTAAGTTCAAAAACGGACTAAAAAAAGATTTGAAAGCTATACTCATATGGGATCACCCTTTCTATAAAGATTACACTTATTATAAGCCATAAACACATAATTATGATACTAATATTTCTAGTATCTAATTTTCCCCATCTCTCAAGCAAAAGATTGTATATGTTTTGTAACCCGAAAAACCTCATAGTTATAACTAATATCAATAAACAAGCATAAATGAAATAACCTAATTCGGGATTGTATATATAAAAAGGAATAGTAACGAGATTCAAAATAAGTAAATAACTATTCAATATCATTAAAAATATTAAATCAATAAAAGTAGCTTTTTTGATAATAACCAAATATGTAAACACCGATAAAAGTAATAACATATAATAATTAAGATTCTTATCAGCGGAATCAAACAAAATTGCACTAAAAACAAAATCAATTGTAGCTATGGCAACGAAATGAAGCCAGAAAATCTTTTTTACCTTGGTAAGACCAAGGGCAATGAACACACTTTCTAATAACATTAATGATATCTCCCTGAGTTGGAATTAATTTTGTTTTCTAAAACGTCAATCCTTTTTTCGTTAACTTCTATTTGTTTTTCTACAAAATCCAATTTACTCTCAAGTGTAGATTGATCTCTTTTGAGTAGATTGATATCAAACTTAAAAGCATTAAAATCATCATTACCTTCTTTTAGTTTTTCTTTAATGATTTCATCATTAGCTGTTAAATCTTCTATATTTTTTGTTAATGTATCAAATTTATTGCCGTGAAAATACTTACTTATCAAAGCATAACATCCAACAATAATTGCTATAAAAACAGTAAATTTCATTTGTAAAAAATCCATATGTCACCCTTTTTCTTTAAAAATATCTATTAAAACCAAAACACAACTGTGTACCAATAGGGATTGTATCTTTGGATATGACATGCCAATTGGGATTATATTCGATTTTATATTGTATTTTAGTAATAAAATCAGGAATAAGATCCAAGCTGGCATTGCCTTGAGATTGAAAAGGCAAATTAAACAGTTCTTCATCAACCTCAAATTGTTTAGTAAGTGTAATATTTCCATAAACAGAAATATGTTTAATATTCTTAATGGTTTGATAAAAGCATGTTAATCCTTGGTTGGTAAGACCCGGATTAAGAGTTATAGTTCCTGTTTGTCTATTACTAATTCTTCCATCCAAAACCATACCCTGGTTAGCCGATAAAGCATTTTCGATAGATGTAGATGTTAACACATCCTCCACAATAATTTCGTTGCTATCTATCTTTTCATTCAAAACTCTTCCCTGATTCGCTGATAAGGCATTAATAGTCGAGGTTGATGTTAAGTTATCTTCTACTATTACACTCGTACCACCCCCTCCTCCAGTACCCATATTGTCACGGATTCCTTGGAGTCCTTTCAAGATCCTTGCATCACCCATATTGTTCTTTTTTTCTGTCGAGATAAGTGTTCCGCCTACATTGGTTAAAATTTCATTTACAACAGGCACAAGTCTTGCGTCACCCATGTTATTCTTCTTCATTAAATAGCCTCCAAACTATAGAAAACTCCAAATTTTTACATTATTCTTGTTTTTAAATCATCGATTTCTTTTTGTTGTTTTTGACACATTAATATTAACGAATTAATAATAGAATCATAATTAACGTGTAATGCACCGTTTTCTACTTGTAATACAAATTCGGGGTTTATTTCCTTTAAATCCTGGGCTAAAACACCATTATCAACATGACCCCAGACTTTAAAATCTTGTTCTCCGTTTCCTTTGTCGTATGTAGTCTTTTGCCAATCAAATGAAATAGGATTTATTTTCATTATTTGTTCTGTTGCTATTTTTTGAGATATATCCATATCTTTATATATAATATTTTCTTTTAAATTCTCATCTGATACCGATAATGTAACAGCATAATTATTACTGTTTGCGGTTACGTGCATATACGGATTAACTCCATCAGATGATATGAAAAGCTGTTTTACAGCATCCATCTTTGAAACTACCAGGTGATTAACTTCGCCAGCTTCATAACCAGCCAAAAAACCTGCTATCAAGGTAGATGGCTCGTCTTCAGTGACAACCTTACTGCCATCAACCCTTATTTCTCCGTTTGTAGCCATTCCTATAGTGAAATCTAATTCTTTCGATGTATATCCAGATGGTATACCACCACCTATTAAGTTACCCGATGTATTAGGTTCTCTAAGTGTCCATCCTGTTGGGTTTTCCATTTCTATTTCAATATCCAGAATACCAGCAAAACCACTATAAACTTCGAGATACGCTTCAGCATCAAGATGTTCAGTGTGATACACTATTCGGGCTTTTATTATATTATTAGCATTTAAAACGTATGCCTCTCCCAAAAGCTGAGTCATGGAATTGGTTGTGCCGTAAATCGAAGATGCTTCCAGTATAACTACTCCGTAATTTCCGCCACCGTTCCATTTTATTTTGAACCTACCCGAACATCTTTGGATATCTACAGGACTTACTGCGATTCTCCACCATAAATTAGCTACGCTAGATGTTTTTCCAATCATCGTATCGATCTCAACAGCTCCGACATCACTAGCTGTTAATGTCACATTGCCACCGACGGCGAATATGCCATTAACACTTACAACCCCACCTGATTCAGGAAATTGAAACGATTCAGAAGGATAACCATTCAATACAAATCTAAATGTATTTGTACCTGTATTTTCGACATAAAAAGATTTAATATAATTAATATGTCTATAATCTGCCGTTGGAATCCCGTTTACTACATCATAGATATGAAAATATTTATGCGTATTAGTGGTAGTCGGGATAGTTGTATACATCTCTAACGTTGTTTCAGATGTATTCCCGCTAAGAATGGTTTGTATTACCATTGAACCACTAAAAGTGGTGGGGATATCTTGTGATTCTCCGTTCTTACCCAACATAAACGGTATGCCGTTGTTGATTCCTGTGCCAGCTGTTAAAGCACCGTTTTCAAAATCCAATCCCACACCGACAAAGTTAACAATACCAGCCCCTAAAGCCTTGGCGTGTTCGATTTCATCCAAAGCTTCTCCGTTAAAAAAATATGTCCCTTGAAAAGTAAACATTCACTCACTTCCTTCCGCTTTAACATTATAATTGTTTATTAGTATATTTTGCAACTATTAAATTTGTTCCATTTCATCAATTGCATAGCTTATATAACCATTTTCGATTATTTCGGATAATTTCAATATTTGATATCGCCCATTAAATTCAATAGAGAAGTTATTTAATTCAATAATATCGCAAACTTTTATATCTTTTAAATATTCTCTATCTGCGAAATGCATTTCGAACATTGAAATTATTTTTTCTGCAAATTCAACAGATAATGATTTCCCTTTAGTCTGTAATTGTTCAAGAAATCCATCATCATTATCCATTTCCTCCTGCATTTCGAAACTTGTTAAATCACCTGTTGCATAAGTTTTAACTGGCATATAATCAAAGTTATCCCCAGAACTTTCAACAACTATATAATTGAAATATTCCTCGGTATCGTAATCATATGATGCCGATATTGGGATATCCTTATTAAAATAATTATCCACTGTTAAAGTTCTGCTTATTCTATATTCAACGTATAGCAATCCGTTTTCGATTTTTAATTCCACGTTGTATATATAACCAGGATCTTCACTCCTGGTGAAATTGAATAAATCCTTTTTTATATCCAGTAAAGATTGTTTTACCAACAAAGTTGTGTAACCTATAGTACCAGAGCTATTACATTGCATATAGGCATATGCTGGTATTTCTCTTGTTGTATCAATACCTAAATATGACGGGTCTTTGCCTTTGTTTCTAACCACAGGAAAACCATCAGCCCCAGAATTTTTATATCCAATATTTCTGCTATATAAATCAATGAGCATGGTTTCAACGTTTACATTGTTATATTTTATTTTGTTAAAATCATCGGGTAATTCTGGATCTCCTGTTTCGGGATTAATAGGAATACTTTCATAAAAAACATTATGCTGACATATCCTTCTAGCCTCGACAAATCCTTTCCAATCTATCGCAGAAACTGTATAAGTTGATAACCCCACATCATAAACCATTGAATTTTTAGTAATAAAGAACATTGGATTAAAAAAAGAATGATCAACAGGAGTTATCTCGGGATATATTAATCTTTCAATCATCAATGTTCTAACGTCTAATACTTTTTCGTATAAGTTTCTTGCATATTGTCTATCTAGCAGGATTATTTCAATTGTATTCGGCTCTATATAATTGTATTCCGACTTAGATGATACCACCTGTTCAAATCTGATGGTATCCCAAAATACCCACTCATCATTTATTATTTCATAAATGTTAAATGCTAAATCAGTTGGATCAAATCTATATAACGCTTTGGACTCTGACATCAAACGAAACCCCCAATTGCATATCTTGCGGTATATATTGTAAATCATGATATTCAGTGGTGTTATTAAGTGTCCACTCCAATTTATTAATACCACCAGAAAATACTAAGAATATATCCCCTGTTACTATATCGCTTCTATCAACTCCAGATTCATTTATAACTGTTAGTTCATCGGAATCTATTGTTATAAAATTATCTTGATAAATAGTATTATTAATATTTACATATTGATTATTTGTAAGATCTCTAATTTCGACATAATCCCAAGTTCCCAGCATGCTTGCCCCAACTTTAATTCTGGGTTTAGCTGTACTAAGTGCTACGAATTCCAACATAAACGGATACACCTTACTGCCTATTAATAAATTACTTGGCATTAACTTAGGGATATAAGGGTTATAAAGTTCATTAGCATAAAAAGTACTAGATTGAAATTCAGATAGCCACAAGGCCTCCTCGCCCTGTCTCGAACTAATTAGCTCGATTATTCTACCTTCTGTATTGGTATTCTCGCTACTATAAAAATAATTCGTGTATTTATTATTAACGATTACTTTGATTTCCGAAGTAGAAAAAGCATCTCCGAGTAATATCGATAAATACTGATTAACACTAACTCCTCGTGCATCAAGCTCGGTGTAATAATTAGTGAATTCCATTGAGACTATTTTCTCCGCAAGACTAAACGCTTGTAATACACTACCGTTAGCCCCTAATCCTGCGTTTGTTTGGGTTCTAGATGGATTATTAGCAGTAAACCCACTATGTGCATTCATAGGGATAATAGGCAATTCTCCTTCCATTACGCAATAATTCGATAATAACGAAGGATAACCATATTTTGAAACATATTCAGAGTGAGTCATAAAGATGGCAGATAATCCATTCGATTCATTAAATAATTCAACTATCATCCGTATAATCTCCTTTCTCTTTCTGCGTTTCTCAATGACATATCTTTTGTTGTTCTAACATTATATGTAATGTTAGTTGTTGCGTTACTATTACCACCCATACCAGGCAATGCACTACGTCCTAATCCAGCCATACTAGCTGATGCGGTACCAGAAGCGGAACTTGATTGACTTCGTATATCCACAAATCCACCTGATTGAAAATCATCCATTAACTTGCCTAATGCATCCCCGACTTTGCCAATCAAATCTAATACTGTTTCCAGAATGTTTACCAATGGATCAAACGCAGATACTAAATTTTGAACCCAACCAATAACGGTGCTTATTATACTTACCAAGTTATCTATAGCTACAAATATTCTGTCAAGAATATTTATTACTGCCTGTATTCCAGCTACCAATAAATTACATGATTCTAACCAAGCAAAAAACTGTCCGACAGCCGTTATTATCATATTAATTAATGCTAGAGTGGATGCCGTCAAGAAACCGACTATATTTATTACCGCTTGTAATATAGCCATTAATGTTTCACAGGATGCAATCCAGGATAAGATTTGTGTAACTACAGTTACTATTGTATCGATAAAAATCAAAGCAACAGCTACAACGCCACCTATTACCATAGCTAAACCTTTTAATATAGCCATTAGTTCTTTACTGGTTACGATAGTATTCACTGTGTTTTGTATAATCGCAAACAAAGATTCTATAAATGGCGTTATAGCTTCTAACACGGCATAAAAAGTATCTTTTAACATAGCTAATGTTGTTTGATATCCAGAGGTAGTTGTAGATGATTTTTCCGTAACCATATTTAATGCTTCTTGCGTTGTTGCCATATCAGTCATGACAGGTATTGAAACACCCATCATAACAGCCATTTGACTAATAGATGCTTGCAGTTTTATTACCATTTGTTCCTGTGCGGTCATTTGGCTATATGTCTTGTTTATTTCAACGCCAGCTTTTTGCTGTTGCAATATAAATGCATCCATTGAAGCGATATTTAGAGATAAATTCAACGCATCGGCCGCCTCAGCTTCGCCTCTAAGTGCAGCCGACATTGCTTGCGCCGCCTGAGGTAACGGCATATCAACAAAATTCGCCGCCACTGCCGTTACTTGTGCAAATGCAATTCCTAATTTTTCGGCTTCACCCTCTGTAGCTCCCATGTTTTGGGCTGTGATAGCTAACGTTGCTGAGGTGAGTTCTAAATCTTTTTGAGATACCCCGAGTGTTGTTGAGAGAGAGGACATCTCTGCCTCGAATGACGCTAACGATTCAGCCGAATCACCATAGACTGCATTTATTTTCTCTTGTACTCCAGTCATCATAGTGGTAGCTTTGCCCAGAGCTATAATACCAGCCGTAGCACCAGCCACAATACCAGCCAAACCCGAAATTGTTGAACCTAAAGCTGATGAGGCACCTTTCATCATATGACTTCCTTTAGAAGCCCTGTCTAGTGATCGGGTGAAATCATCATTAGCTTTTGAACCTTTATTTACATCAGAAACCAAATCGCCAGTATCGGCACTATAGACATAATTAACTGTTTCAGTAACACTAGCCAAGTTTCAGCCTCCTTTCTCTATTCTGTTTGGCAATTACGCCAATACCTGAATTAGTGATAAGTCTGCTACGTGATTTCATTTGTTTTATTATGTTAAATGCTTCTAATTGCTCATCGTTAAGCATTTTATAACCTTGTTTGTAATCATCTTTATTATAAGAACCAGTTAATAATTTGTTTCTGTAATATATTACATCCTTAAGAGCTTCTAGACTGTGAATCTTCATCGTAAAAAGCGATATATGCAAATTCATATAATCATCCCAAAAATCCCCTTGATAATTCGGGTAAACTAAATAGAAATCATATTCAATATTGATAAGGGGACATTCTACTTTTTTTCGTCTGGGTCAGCTGTTCCATCAAGAAATGATGAATACTTTTCTTTCTCTTCTAAAAATTCGTTGTATATTTGTTCTAAGAATTTATCTAACGCCGTTTCCCACATATTAGGAATGTTCTTTCTGAACATTTCACTTAATTCTCCGTATGAAGGCAGATCACCATCGAATCCTTTGTAAAATTCAACCTTAATATCGTATGCAGTATTCATTATTTCCTCAAGATTGACAGATTCAGCCAACTTATTAATGGCTTCCTGAGCAACTTTGGGATCTGACATTTTTCCATTAAGAGAAAAACCAACTTTTTTCATTGCTTCAAATTGTTTTGTCTGGATTTTCTTTAATATATCCGCTTCTCGTCTAATGTGATAATCACTTACAGTGTATTTAAATACACCTCCCCCAAAATCAGATGTATCAATCACCAGTTCTTTAGTAACGATATTCCTAAACGCATTTAAGTTTATTTTAGCCATTATATTTTTCCTCCTTTTTTAAACAGTTACAGCAACTTCTAAACCTTCACGAGGCATTTTAATTTCCTCAGTTAACAACCAATACAACTCATAAAAAACTTTAGTATCAAAAGTACCTGTTATAACCAAATCAGTACCATCACCCATATGGCGAGCTGTTAATGTTTTGTTGCCTAATTGACTATATACAATAACCCACAGATCTCCCTCGGTGCTTTCCAGTGCAATAAAATCAGGATCAGTCATTGTTAACGCACTAATAGTAAATGTTGTTGCCGTACAAGTAACAGCGTCATGCGTAATTTCAACTGGCTTCGTTCCTTCTGGAAGACCAACCATTGGATCAATAAGACCTTTATAGTAAACATTCGGATGATTCTCAACAAGTAGATTAAATTCATATACGCTTTCTGATGTATATTTCTCAGAGAAAGGATTAATCCAGTTTGAAGCTTTCATATATGGATAAACTTCTTCGATTATGTATTCAGTAGCTAATCCCTTGTTATAAGTGTGTACTTTGCGATACCAGAAGCCACCGTTAGCATAAGCTAAAAGCTCAGTACCCCTAGTATTATTGATACCCTCATTCATAGTGATTAGTTTTAAATAATTCAAGAATGACGAGGTTGGTTTTGCCATGATAACGGGATTAATTTCCCATGATCCTATTTTGGTAGCGTTAGTTTGATGAATAGGCAGATCAGAAGTTACGTCTTCTCTTTCAAATTCGATTGTATCTGCTTCCATTTCGGCAATGGAAAAGTCTTTCGCCTCTTCAAACCAAATAATTTCAGAATTGTAATCTCTTGGATTCTTATGTATTCCTATTGATGCAATAGACTCGACATTCGAAGCTCCCGAAGATGCTTGGAATCTTTCTGGATAATATTGATCATCTACTGCGTAATTGCGTACTGGTTGACTCATTTTATTCCACCCTCTCATATGTCATTTCAAAAATATCTGGCTTACAAGGATAAATTTCACCTTTAACACCCTTGATAATATAATCGCCATAATCAGCTTTCATAACTCCTTCAAGAGTTTTTATCTCGGCAGATGTTTTGAATTCTTTTAAACTTTCTCTATGGATATCGCTTGGTGCATCTGAACGCAAAATAATTGTGTTATCAGTAACTTTATCCATTGCCCAATCAGGAATACCATGAATACCTATTATAAAAGCTTCGATTTCAACGGGTTTTTTTCTATATTTCATAGTGGCACCTCCTCATATTTAAACCTAACTTCATATTCAATAGCTTTTATTGTCTCTTCCTTGCTCATAATCAATTGTGATTGAGTAAGTTTCATATCCCATACCAGATTAATAACCGATCCCTCAAACTTAATATAATTATGAGTTAAGTACATTAGTTTTTCTCTGAATAACTTTAGTTTCTCGTGTCTACTAGTATCATTCGGTACTCTAACATAAATAGTTTGATAATTTACTAGATCATTATAGTAATCTTTTTGACATAGGATAATACATTTTTTTTGTAATTTTTTAACATCAAATTCCTCAATAGTAAAATCTTTTTGCAAATCTTTTTGATCGTTAAGGTAATCATATAATTTACTCATTATTTAACCACGTTTTCCGACATAATCTTCTTGATTTGGGTTTTCTTATCTCTATACGCTTGCTGAACCCACTTGGTTTTACTTGGATTAGTCTTGTTGGAGTTATATCTAATACCTGCATAATCCTGGTTCCAGGATGTTGTTATTTCGATGTTTGTTTTACCGACTCTTTCGGATGTCGTTGTATTTTGTTTCAACTTACCAGTCTTAACAGGGATATATTTACTATCCATTGTATTTTTTAACAACGAATTAGCTCTGAAAGTGTTGTTTTTGATACTCTTCATACAAGCATTGCTATCTAAATTCCTATCAAAGTTAGCACTTTTACTAGTTTTGATTCTTATTGCCATAACAAATCCTTATTTTTGAGGTAATCATAACAAACTTTTTCGCCTGTTATTTCGTCATTCTCTTCATACAATTCATAATATGTATAGAAAGCACAAGCAATATCCGCTTGTGCCTTATTAGAATCATTAATACATAGTAAGCCGTTAATATAATTAGTTGCTATCATAATGGTAGAATTTGTTTGATTAATATCTTCTCTCGGTGAAATATCAATACTAAGCTCCGACTTAATTAATTCGACATATTCTTCATAAGTTATCAACATAATTACATATCTGCTTTTGGATTATTCTGCATTCTAGATTCAACCATATCCTCTTTAAGCTTTTTTTCAAAAGCTTTCTTTTGTGCTGCTGTCATTTCTTGTGTTGTTTCTTGAACACTCAAAGTAATCGGAGTTCCAGCAGTTTTAGGAGTGATTCTTTCGAAATCTTCCTCGATATGTGTTCCTGGATCAGCAGGTACAGCACCTGTAGCTTGATATTTGATAACCCCGGGACTACTTATAATTGGTGTAGTCTCATCATTAAATTGACCAAATCCCATTAACTCAGCACCAATTAATTGCGGAACACTTCCAGGATATTCAAGAGTTACGATATTACGGAATTCCACCATTGATTCATCCCAAGTCTTGAAACATGCATATTCTTTTACGTATATTCTCCAATCCGCAGTAGTTGCAGGTGTTAGTACCGCATCAAGGTAATTACCAGATAATGCATCTGCAGGAGCAACAACCACACCAGCAACGCCTAATTTTTTAGATAAAGGACTAATCATATCAGTCGTTTTAACACTATAATCTGGTACTTGATAATCTTCATTGGCTAAATCTAATGCGAATATTTCAGAAATAACAACAATTAAATCTTTCGCATTCCATCCATTACCCACCATTTGCTTAACACCACTAAATAATTCGTCTGATCTAGTAGCGTCAGGTATTGCAAGAATATCAGCGGTAACATCAAGAAGTTCAGGAGTCTGCATATAATAGCCGTATGTAGCTTCTGTTACAGCGTAACGCTGGGCAGTCATGTCTAGTGCTTCGGCTTTTTCAGCATCGGTTAAGTCTTTTCTATGATGATCAACAAAGATTTCATTAACAGATAATGGTTCAGTAGCTGTTAAGTTCTTGAATGTAACAGTATTGATGTTAACGGGTAGCTTATAATCAGTTTCCCCGATAGCTGTAGCACCTTTGTTAATTCTAGGCTTAGATCTTACTGTAAAGTTAGATACCTGTGCCTTTGAATTCTTGTCTCTAAGGTTAAATAAAGCCCCTAAATTTACGTAATCTGACTTTAAACTTTTTAATAATCCATTGTACATATATAACATAATTAATTCCTGCTTTCTCTAGCTAATTTTAACATTGTATTTACTTTTGCTTTGTCTTCAACATCATCACTTTTCATACCAGGATTTTTTAAATCTTCTACCTGTAATCTAGAAAAAGGAGTGAAATCAAACTCCTCCATAGCATCAATATTTGTTGATGTAGATAACTTATCAATAATATCTTTGTGGACGTTTGATTCTTTGGCTCTTTTAACAAAAGAGTCTCTTGCAAGCATCTCGCTTTGCGTTTTTTTAGCCAAATCCGTTTCTTTTTTTAGGTTTTCAAGCTCCGACTTAAGCGTCTGCACCATTTCCATATGATCATTATCTTTTGGTTGTGTCGGTGGTTCTGCATCCTTTGGTTTTACAAGTGATTCAAATTCTTTTTTGGTCTTCTCGACAGCACTTGTATATGATTTACTAACTTCACCCTCAATAGACTTGTTAATGTCGTTTAATTTATCAATATCAAGCTCTCCGTCTTCTAAAAGACACGCTTTAATTTGTTCTGCTGTTAACTTCATTTTTACCTCCGATATAAGTCTCGGTGACTATGTTTTAGTCTGTTAGTTTATGCTGTCTCCCAACAGTAATCGGACAGTATGTATTAAACGTGTATCAAATTTCTGTTTATTGACTTATTAAAGCTTTTCAATCTATTATTCCATTCGTTCCATTTAATAGAATCTTTAGAATGATCTAACCCACAAGCCTTAGCTTTTTTTATTCTATCTGTATACTTCTTTTTATTTCTTTTTAAATATTTCCATTGTTGATTTTGTGCATACAACTCGCTTGATTCCTTGACATTTGGAGGATCATCTATAACATCATCAGGAAACCACGGATTCATGTTGTGTCTGCAATAAGGATGAAAGAGACCTCCGCCATAAATGAACATCTGAGGCTCTAATTCTGGATAATCTTTATTTCTTATATTAGTCCAGTAAACTTTACCCTGCCTCTTAACACACAAAGGTGAAGCAATAGCGTTAGAGGGGACATATACTAAATTATGTTTATATTCAGCTAATAAATCATATGTGTGGTTAATCATCCTGTTCAAGATTTCTTGATGGGTTAACCTTACAATCTCGGTGGCATATGTTGTAACAGCACCACCAGCAATAACAGTAGTAGTGGTTAAAATTAAAGCCTTATATAGATAATCATTAATATATTGATACAGAGACTCTATATAATTAACCATGGGATCATTACTGTTGTTAGGCATGTTATTAATTATATTTTCTACCTGGCTAATAGGTGTTTTAGTTGTTTTGGATATATATTCTAACTTATATTGCTCTGCTTGGGACATTTGCTTTCACACCTTCAAGCGTTTGCTTATATTTCAGATAATAAGACTCGATATACTGCTGGGTAATATTATTAATGTTTTTCTTATAATCAGTAGACAGATTAGCCACGACAGCCTGCCTTTCGATACTCTTACTTTTAAATATCTGTTCAAATTGTTGTGCATTTTTATCTGTTCTTTCTTTGACTAACTTACCGATTTCTTGGATTATTTCTTCCAAATTAACTTTCAATGATTCCCGTGATATATTGTAATACTCTTCACGAGATAGTGTTTTTCCTTCTGCCATAGATCTCAGTATTGATTCATTTGTAATAGATACCATGCTAACGTCAACGTTATCTAATATTCTTTCTATGTTGTTTAATCTTATCTCTACTTCTTTATCATAAAATTGAGCCATCGGAACCCTCATCAATCATCGGACTTTGTTCAAAAACATTTTCTGTAATCAATCCCGCATTAATTAGTGCCTGATTCTCTGAATCAAATAAACTCATTCCGTTTTCATATTTTATTTTAGCCGTCTCTAATATAACCTCTTCATCATCTTCGGGTTTGTTCAGATTCACAGCAACAGCGTTACTTATACTTCTTTGCCTCGATTGAATAGCTTTTTGATTAACATCGATAATAGCCTCCTCGGATTCCAATGCATATTTACCAAGATCTACTATTATTTCTGTTCCAGTTAAAACAGTGAATATAACGCTTAATTCATCACCAAAAAAATCACGCCATTCATTAACTGTTTTAGCCGTTGTATCGTTTTCATAAGGTAAACTACTAGCGAAGTCTTGTGGTGCCGATTCAAGCCCTAGAGCCTTCTTGGATAAGCCGAAAACATTTACTAAATCCATTTCTTTTTCTTTTTTACCGTTGATTATTTCGGTGATGGTTTTATTTGAATTAGCTAGATAGATATAATCACCGATTTTCTTATCTTTGGTTATTTCTACACCACCAGGTACATCTACTAAATTCATTACTTCGTTATTTATTACATTCGATTTATGTATTCCTTTATCAACATATATCTTAGACTTATTCATTTCTATTTCTTTTTCGATATTACTATCGGTCATGTCATAAGCTAATATCGTTTCTAAAGAGTTAAACATATCCGAATCAAATGATATTTCGAAGAACATTAGTGAGTCAAAAGAAGTCTCGGTATCATTCAGGAATAATTTACCTGCTGATAACTGTCTTTTTTCAATCATCGGGTTACCTTTCATATCAAAAGTCATTACATAGACACTATCACTTGTTTTGATATACTCGAAAGGTTTAAGGATATTAAGAGTAAGGTATCCAGTAGTTTTATCTACCTCTATATAGATGCCTACCTTCTCATAGATATAACCCGTTTTGAAAATATTCTTGAAAACATCATTCACAAACAACATTTTCATATCTTTATCAATAAAATCGTAGCTATCAATTATTTCTTCTTCGCTACCACCTTTTTGAATCTTAACTTTTAAATCACTTATTACTTCCCTGGTTAAATTCTTAACAAACTTATTAATCGAGTTTTTGAAAGTATTCTTGCTATACAATACAACCTTGCCATTCCTGACTTGATCGGTAACTATCGCTCTTAATTTATCTCCTGGTAAAAATATTTCTTGATCAACCCAGCCCAGGTAATAGATATTGCTTTTACATATAGCCAATGAAGTACTATCTTTTAATAATTCTAATGTATATGTTTCGGTTGAATGATTTTTACTTTTTAAATCTAAACCAACCAATGCACCTGCAGACTTAACAAGTTTTTGTGATAAATTCAATTGCTCCGTCACATTGTACCCCTTCCTCGCCAATCATCATCCAATGATTTACCTTTTAATATTCTTCTTTGATTAACCAAACAAGTGTACATTGCAGTATCGAGAGCATGCACATGTATATCATCGTTATCGGTAGATTCGCCTTTTTTCGATACCATAGGTTGATTATCCTTGTTGTATTCTAGTTCAGCATTCTTCATTTGTGTATAAAGTATTTCATTTTCTGAACGATTAACTATTTTAAATTTATCCTCAAGCATCAACATCTCGATTAGTCTATATTGCTTAACTCGATCCTTTAATCCGTGAACAGATTGAACATCTTTAAACTTTGGTGATTCTTCTCTTAACATTACCGCAAAATCTATTCCGTCAGTAGCAATATTCTTTGTTGTTATGCCAAAACCATTATACCATTCACGAAACTTTTTGCGGTATTTATAGCTAGATATCATATTACCCGAAACTTTTGAACTGTGATAATACATGGTTATTAGGTGTAATTCATCCGAGGCAGTCCAGCCGTATAACGCAAATACAGTAGCATTCACGGTAGCCTCATCGGTTTGTATATAAAAATCAATGTAATTATCATCTAATTCAGTCCAAATACTATCATCTATCCTGAACGCCGATCCAACAGCAGAAGATTCTTCCCCCAGAAATAAATGTCGCCATTCCTTGTACCTTTTTTTATTCACTCTCATTTTCTCGGCGTGTTCGAGAGTTGTGATATCTTGCCAGCGTTCAGGTAATCCATAGATAGTACTTTCGAGGCGTTGATAATTACTATTAGATCGCCAATTCACAAGTAATGAAGTAATCAACATATTCCTGCTGGGGTTATAAGTGAAAAATACTAATCCATCAGTTAAGAGTTGTCTTAACAGCCTTATATAGTTAGACTCATATAGTTCGAACGTACCGAACGCAGATAATACACCAGAGAATTCTTCAAACCAAATGAACTTATACGCCGAACTCATATCTCTCTGAGTCTTAAAACGATCTTCTAACGATGCTTTGCTACCAGTTGAAACAGATTCTAATTCAATGACGTTATTGTTACCAAACTCAATCATTAACGTTCCTCGGCGATCAACAAACTTAGCGTTAACATATCCGTGTCTCTTAAGGATAGATACCAGCATAGACGCTGTTTTGGCTTTCTGTATAGCATGCTCAGTTATAACTAATGCTTTATCGCCAGCATGTTCAGGTAGCCAGAAGCATATAGAGTTACCTATATAAACACTTTTACCGCTCGCACTACCAGCACCCAGATCCCAATATTTACGAAATTCTTTACCGGCATAACTATTTCTAACGGATTTAAAAATCGGCTCAAATTGTTTACATCTAAATATATCGCCGTGACTTTCAGAGGCTTCTTTTTTATTCACTAGGCTCATCACCCAGTACCCGATTCACTTGTACTTCATTAGCTGTATCAACTTCACCCAAACGATATATCCTTTTCAATATATCCAAGGCTTTCAGTCTATCTTTAGCACTCATATCTTTTTTAGCTACCGAAGCGTCACCATCTTTCGAAAATCCGATAACTTCCTCTTTTTGTTCATTCCTAGCAATTGAGGTTAACAACTCTAACATTTCATCGGCTTTCATAACCATATTAGCGTTCTGCTCTCCTAGTCTTTTATCTATGTATTCTTTGATAGTAGCGTTTTGTAAGTTCTGCGCACCCTGTGGATGAGGGTGTTTATAACCTGCCCTACGAGCTGATTCGGTGGCATTTCCACCAGTTTCAAAATAATATTCCACAAATTTTTGTTGTTTCATTGTAAATGTTTTCTTTCTTTCGACTACATTTTCCATAAATTTACCTTACTTTTAACTAATTTTTAATTATAATAACACAAAAAAACCCCGAAAAACCATATCCGAGGTTTAAATACATAACGAAAGTTTGTAATATTCAGAAAAAAGAGCATGGTTTGGATTTTTATATCCAGGAGCTTGCGAAGCGTCACGTGTATTATATCAATAATCAATCTATTTGTATATACCACTCTGTTGCCATATCTAATATTTGCATCTTACGAGCCATCAGAGCCATCACCACTAGAGACGTAGCTATTGCCACCACCATTGCCATCACCATCGCCATAGCCAGAGCCATCAGCATAGCCATCGCCAGAGCCAGAGCCATCGCCCCAGCCACCACCATAACTATGATTTATATTCATGCTTTTTCACATCAGTAATAGATTTTCTTGCCTTTTCGGTACACGGAATTATTTCGATTGCTTCAAGCAATAATATTTCTTCAACAGTTAAAGCGAATTTACAATTATCTGGATCTTGTACACCATCAATAGATATTTGACTTAGAGTAAAAGCACCCGACCACGACCATAAACGTGTAGCTTCTGTTAGTATTACCTCTTGTCCGTTTCTTTCTTTTACATATCCAGCAAACACGCCAGCCGAACGCGTTCTAACTACGCTATAAATTTCACCGTTTTCGTTTTTGGGTTTTTCGTTTTCAGGTACATACACTACTCCGTCAATTGTGATTTTGCTCATTTTATTATTCCTCCTGTTTTTTTATAAAACAATTTTATTTCTTTAAAAATAATAATAAAGCTAAAGAAAAATTTAATATTAACATTATCAATAAAACAATTTCGAAAACCATGTTTTTCTCCTTTTTTATAACTCCACAACTTCAATCCAGTTTTCTTTCTCTAAATACTTAACTATGCAATCATCGCATATAACATCTTGATCAAACGAATATACTCTTTCTCCTTTGTGTAAATCTTCTTTACAGTGTTTGCAATTAGCTTTTATTTCCAAATCACGATCATAATAGTCAGGTAACATCTTAATATTCCTCTTCATCTTCATCTATTTTGAAACCCAAAGCAGGCACCCAATAATCGACCCCGTTAAGTGTTTCGCAAACAAGATCTTCTTCATAAGTTCGTTCAATAAGATCTTCTAAACCAATATCCAGGTATTCACAAATTATCAACATGGTATCCAATCTCATTCTCGATCGTCTATCATGATAGAAATTCCTTAGAATCGCCATCGAAACGCCTGTATCTTTACTTACTTGAGATAATTTTAATCTTCTGGTTCCCAGAATCTTTGAAAAAGTGTTTTCATATTTCATTTTCTTATATCCTCCTCACTAGCGTCTGATCGCTATTTGTTTTATCCTTTCCCAAATTTGCGGATCAATTGATGTTGACGAAGTAAGATTATGATCGTTAACTTCATTACTAATTTCTTCTATCTCTTTCTGTTTTTCCTCTTCGATAATTAAAAACTGCTCAACCTCTAAAGATTTATTTTTATCCCCCATGAGTTGATCTAGAGAAACATTAAGATATACACAAAGCCTTGATAGCGTATCTAGTCTTATTTTTTCGCAATCCTGTTTTTTTAAAGCATACACCGTTCTTGTAGAAAGACCTGTATCTTTAACAACTTGAGCTATAGTTAGATTTTTAAATTTCAAAATAGCCATAAAATTATTCTCGTACATAATTATTCTTAATCTCCTTTATCATTTTTTTTGATATTTTTTCAATCATTAATATTTCGTCCATAGAATTATCTTTTGATTCCATTCCGATAAGTTGATCAACTGTAACTTCTAGATATTCACACATTATAAGCAGTGTATCTAGTCTCATTCTGCGATAAGTATTGTTTATAAAATTATACATAGTTGTTTTCGAAAGCCCTGTATTTCTACTTACTTGTTCTATTGTTAGATTTCTATGTTCTAAAATGATTAAAAAATTATTTTCTGGTATCATTTTCTCATCTCTTTTTCTATTTCTTCAAACAAAATTTTCTTTTTAGCATACTTTTTAGCTTTACGAACATTTTTATGATATTTGTATGATTTATATACAAAATATGGCACCGTGAATATCATCATCATTGACAAAAGTAAATAAGCAATCAATACAAACATGAATGATAATAATGAAACAATCACCCAAACACTGATAACAATTGCGGTATTTGTACCCTTTCTTTTAAATAATTCATCAAGCTTTTTGAACGGATATAGTATTCCGCTGCTACATTTCATGAAAAACTTCAACATCTTGTTGCCTCCTTGTTTTTGTTAACTTCTATATTTATATAATAATATACTTTTATATCTTTGTCAACTATATTAATTATTTTTTTTAGACAACAAAAAAAGACCAATCAAATGAATGATTGATCTGAAAATAGGAAAAGGAAATATATCAATATTGTGTGTTCTATTACCTTTATTATTATATCATATATTAATATTTATTCAATACTTATTTATTGAATTTGTAATCTATCAAACGGATCTCCTTTAATTCCAGCATATCCATTACTATCAATAGTATTGTAATGAGTAACCCAGGGTAGATAATCATCATTAACTGGACTTACTCTATATGTTCTATTCTTGATTCTAATACAATCGATAGATTTCCCGTGTATACCAGCATATCCATTACTATCAGATGTGTTATATCCAGTAACCCAAGATAGCCATTTGCCAGCGGTGTATACTTGATAAGTGATATCACCTTCTATTTGTATTGCGTCTATTTTTTTGCCAATAATCCCAGCATAATCATTAGTGCTTATAACCCAAGGTAAATAATCATTATCACCCAATGCTTTGACTCTGTATTTAATAGTTGTCGGTTCTGGTTCTACTGCATTTTCAGACAATCCAAGATGCGCAGCGATACCCATCGCTAGAGATTCACCGACTTTTATCATTTGTTCTATGTTCCTTAATACCTCGATATCTATAGTCGAGTCCATAAATCCGCCCTCGATCAATATAGCATCCATGCTTGTTTCTCTAAGAACTTGGAAATCACCTTTCTTAATTCCTCTATCTGTAAGACCATATGTACTAAGTATGTGACTATGAACTTCGCTCGCTAATGCTTCTGATCCTGGTAAAGAACCATTATAAGTGTATGTTTCGGTACCAGAATGATTACCCCAAACTCCATTCAATGCATTGTGGTGAATGCTTATATAACAATCAGCATTCCAGTTGTTAGCTGATTCAACTCTATTATCAAGAGACACATCGGTAGCACCAGTTCTATCATCTACCCTCATTACTTCTACATTCGTATATGTGTTTAACTTGTTTTCGCAAGCAACAGCTACCCTGTCATTAAATGTCCATTCTCTTTCGTCTGCTGGTGATCTTTTTCCAGGTGTACTAATTCCGTGTCCTGCATCTAATACTATTTTTGCCATATTTATTTCCCCTTTAATTAATATATTAATTTTTTAACCCAATTAATTTAGAAAATATTGTCTTGATTGCTGAAAAAGAATAATTATTAATCTGTTCGCAATGATTCATGGTCATTTTCCATACAGTGTTATCCCTATAAAACTCAATAAACTCATGTCCCTCGGGGGTTATGTGACTGACGGTTTTACCATTTGAATCTGGATAACCCTTCATAGAATTAGCAAGACCAATGAAATCACGTTTTTTCAATTGTTTTAATGAATACAAAACATCTTCCACTGTGAATTCACTCATATCGATAATATCTTGAAAACTTATTTCTTCTGGACTTTTTTCAATAATCAATAAGCACGACCTCATGCAACTAATATTTAATCTCATTCTGTCTTCTGCCTTTCGAATTATTCTACTCGCCTCCAAACACTTCTCCACTCCTTTCTTTATCTAAATATATCTTATCACACCCCGCTATACACGTCAACAGTTTCGATTAATATTTATCAAATAAAAAAAGTACTCATTACGAGTACTTAATTTTAAATTATTCTACTACTTTCCAGACATCTGTTTCCCCTGGCTCATCACCCTTAGTCCACCATTTCGCTTCGTATTTAACGCCGTTATATGTTATTACATCACCAGCATTATATGTCATTTCGGCTGTCCATTCATCATTCTCGTCTAAGGTTAAGCATATCCACACCTCTGATTTACCAGGTTCATCACCTTGAGTCCACCACTGCGCTTCATATTCTTCGCCGTGCCAAGTTACTTTATCGCCAACGTCATAAACCTTATTGGGATCCCATTCGTTAGAGTCGGGTTCAATAATTTCGTTTTCTATTACAATTATTAATTGATCAAAAATTTCAACATCGTCAGCACGGGCGCACTGGATAGTAATATCTGTTCCGTCTTCCTCGGTTGTGGATGCTGAAAATAATCCTGATGCATCTATATTCGAACTACCGTTACCACCTGTACAACTCCAATAAACTGGATGAGCCTCGTTATTTTCATCAATAGCGGTATATTGTGATGTTGTTCCAGCCGTTACTGATTCATTCCCGATTATCTCAATCGTGTGAGTTTCTTCGGGAATATTGGATACCGTAACATTAAATTCACCAAGTGCTTTTAATGTTTCGTTAGTGGCTTCGACAAATTCTGTTGTTGCCTCCTGGAATATTTCGGGTATCTTCGCAAGATTTTCCATTAATTCGGCGGTGACTCTCAATATATTTTGATCTTCTTCTTCGTCCCCTACAGATAAAAGTCCAACTTTTGGATCGATAACTGTATCAGGATCGGTGCCGTTTGTAACAAACCACGTTATTTCGTCTGACGGTTCTCCGTTTACAGTAGCTGTATATTGATAATCTTGTCCAGCCTCCACCAAACTATTTCCAGATATTTCAATGATGGTTTCCTCAATAGGTGGTTCAGTAGTGCTGTCTTCAAATTCTCTCCCGACTACACCGAATTCATAAGGATCCGTAATTCCTGGATTGTCACCATATTCACTATCTTCTTGCGAATCACGATTAGCAACCCACATTGATACTTGTCCTATTTTTTCTCTATTAGCGTGTTCAACCATCGCTCTATAATTCTCGGTTGTAAATACAGGATTTCTATCATTTTCGAAACCAATCGAAGGAGTTGTACCGATCATTGCATATGCATCATCTAAAGATAATTCTTCATTAGTCAGTTCGAAGAAAAGTTGTTGTAATTGTCCAGCTGTAGCGTCAACCGCATCAATAGATGCTAACCCATAATCCAAACTCATATCGTCATAACACATTGTCATTAGATTTACACGCTTAACCGTTACATCCTCTTCCAGATATGTTCTTAAGATTTGATAATCTTCCGAAAGTAATCCATCAGGACTTACCGCTAACGTAATATTTACATCAATATCCCTATCGTTCTGGAGCTTTTTAATAGCTTGTGCGTTTTTACGATTGTTGCCAATGTTTGTATTTACGCTACCCTCGCCACCTTCGATATCTAAATCAATAGTTTTCAGTTCATATAAATCCACAATCGTCTTATATGTTTCGGCTATTTCATCTACAGATGCACTTGGAACAGCCCAGAACGGCGTTCCGATAGCTCCACCGAAGCTTATGATAATATCGCCGCCATAAGCACGCAAATCCGCAATTGATCTATTGATGCCCTCGTATTGTGTGTGGTCACTCCCTTCTGACAATACAGGATTTCCAGCCCATCCCCAATCTAGATATCCATCGTGTTCACCGCCCGCATAATTGATGAATCCCAAATTATAAAACTTTGCTCCCTGCCCGATGGAATAACCTTTCAAGTCTGGTGCGCCGTTATATTTGCCTCCATTTACCCATATAACCATATCGACATATGGGGCATAAATACTATTAGGATGTTTTTCGGTCATTGATTCATTTCTCCTTAAGATTAATTTTGTTCTTTTTAATTCTAACCAATAATTGTGTTCCAATCAATTTCATTAAATTTTTTATTTCGTTGTTCAACTAATTTGATATTCGTCATTCGTTCGTCATGAGGAGTTTTGTTTTTATTATTACTTTCAAGAATTAATCTTTCTTTAATGCTATAAAACGCAGTAGGAGAAATGTTTGTCAAAATCAAATGTTGTTTTATGTAATCATAATCATATTCTTTCAAAACCTGAACAAATGCCGTTTCAATAAATTTAATTGATAGATATGGTTTATCACGAAATATTATTTCGACAATGTTATTTTTTTTGAATTCAATCATTATTTCTTTGTGAATCCTAATTGATTCTTTTTGGTATTTCTCATAATCACAATTATTTAAATTTATTTCCACATCAATTTTTGATATTTTTTCTTTTTCCATTTTTATCCTTCCTTTTCCCTGTCGAAATTAAGTTCGTTTATGCCCCCAAATCTAACCGTTCCACGGAGCTTGGTATAACCGCCAATATCAGCGGATCCATCTATATCAACATTTCCACGTATATCAGCATGACCATGTATGCAGGCGAAGCCCGAAACGTTAATTGTTCCGTATATTCTGGCATGATCACAAACCTCAAAAGATCCATCAAGATCAGCGTTGCCATAAATAGTTGCATTGCCATAGATTTTAATTGCACCCAAAACTTTAGCCCTTCCCAAAACACTAGCATTCCCGAAAATCCTGACGTTATCGCCAATTTGAGCATTACTTAAAATTGTCGCATTCCCGAATACAGAAGCCTCACCAGATATCCAGGAATCGCCGAAATGACTAAGGTTTCTTTCTTTTTCTACAAATCCGCCCAAGTCACCCTCTTTAATACTACCGAACGTTTTCAAAGATCTAATTCTATATATCGTTGTTTCTCCAATGCTTTTGGTTTCTTTTGTCAACTCATATTTTTTCATTAGTCCACTTCTTTATTGTTTGATTTTTTAAAAAGTTATTGGTGTTTCTTTGGTTCCGTAACTTCCGCACAAACGTGCCTGCGATATGTCTGTAATTTCATATTCTTTTAATATTTCTTGTGGATTCAACATCTTTTCTACCCTGGTTATGCAGGTTTCACAAAGATCGTATTTTTTATATTTTTGAGAAATAGTCCCGTCACTTTCGTAAAAAGTAATGTAATCAGCTTTTTTCGTTATCGCTCCACACGAATCACATTGATATACTCTCATTTTTTATTATCCTTATCTCGACTTCTACCCTGGGATTATCCTTGTCTATTTCAAAATAATCCCTGAAGCCTTTAATATATTTTTGATTATCATTAATTATTAATCCGCTTTTCACTATTGCATCGTTTATAAATTTCTTGAAAAAGGCAACATTATCTAAATCTCGTTTCATATTTTGTTCAAACCATGTATAATGGATTTCGGTCGCTTCGGATATTTTTATAAACCCTACCTGCTTGTTTATTTCGCCAATTATCTCTAGTTCCTTACTCTTTTTAAACGAAGCGCCCACATATTTATTTGTTCTATTCATTCTTATATATTCATTCAAACCAATTTGTTTACCTGATATAGTAAAACTAACCAATTTTGGATTCCCATTGGCAACCGCAGTCGCATTCACAATGATAATATACATGTACGTTTGTACAACTTCCAGTAATTTTCCCTTGATTTTTGCACTCTGGACAAGTCTGTGCTTGTTCTTTTAAAGCTCTGTTTTTTTTATGTTGTTCAGATGTTCTATGTATTATTTTTTGTATATTAACATTATCTTTATCCATTATTTTTTATCCTCATCTTCCTCATCGGTTTCCAAATTACCATCAAAATCAGCTTTCATAACTTCTTCTTTCTCAATTCTGTATTCCCAATCCATAACTCCATCGGTGTTAAATAGTTTTGTATCAATTGCATCGATGATTGATTGTGCTTCCCTTGTATCAAAAACCACAGAAATTTTAATAATTTGTTTTTTTATCATTTTTTCTCCTTCAATTCCTTTCTTTTTTCATCACAAATCAATATTCCGCACCAAGAACAAAATTGTTCTTCAGAACTTACAGCCATATAACAATGTTTACATTTAGATTTTGGATTCATATTATCGCCCCTGTTTTTTATTTCTTAATTCCACGATTGTCATTATTGAATAATTAGCAAGATCCATCAAAGTATCCTCGCTAATTCATTCAAAACATCTTGATGGTTTTTACCGCCATTTGAATCAACTAAGTATCCAGTGTTGTATTTTATATCCATATCACTTTGTTTCATTTTGTCCTCCTTTAGATTCATTATTTTTCATTAACAATTCTGGGTTTTCATAAATATTTCCTATAATTTTAAAGTGATTATTACTAAGATTAGACGAGAAATCTTCCCAACAACCTTTTCTTGACCTCAAAAAATAACGATCGCTATCCCATACTACTTCAAATTCTTCCATATATACTTTTATGTCTGATTCAATTGAAAATTCTTGCCTTTTCAAAACATCGCCATCATAAATTAATTGATCATCAACGTCTGTTAGCCCTGTACAATACATAAATATCGGTATACAATCCAAAGTAATCATGTGTGTCTTTCTGCACTCAAAAAGAGAATCTTTGTCTATATCGCACATTATTTCGGCACGTTTAAACCATCCTCTACACTTAAATCTATCATTCTCCACTTAACACTTATTCTCCTTACAATTCATTATTTATTATTAATTCTGGGTTTTCATAAATATTTCCTATGATTTCAACTTCAAAATGATCATTACCGACATGATAAGAAAAATCTTCCCACTTACCTTTTGTTGATTTCAAATAATAACGATCACTATCCCATATAACTTCAAAATATCCCGTTTCTTGATAAGTCGAACGATCAAATACGTCTAAAATATCACCCTCATAAATTAATTTATCATTCACATCCGTCAACCCTGTACATTGCATAATCATTATCGAAGAAATACCCCGATAATCCATATATTTACGCAATCCAAATCCAGATGCTGACAAGGATAAGAAATCAAAGTCATACATTTTTTCGTAAAACAAACTCCAAACACGAAACTTAAATTTATCCTCCATCACTTACCTCCTGAAATCAATTCTTCACCACACCAGTAACATTTTTTGCAATCAATTTCTACTGGCATTCCGCACTTTGTGCATTGAAATCCTAATCTTATTCCTGTATCATGAATGTTTTTCATGCATTCTCCTCATCATGAATATTTTTCATTATCTTTCGTATATACCTAGAAAATGAGAATCAAAATTTTCCGTCTTGTTTTCATACACATATCCCATAACACTTTGGACATTACTGTATTTTTTTCGTAATACTTCCTCTTCTTCACAACGATAAAATGGTCTATTAAGCATCATTTCCAAATCTAAATAACTCATTTTCTCGATATCCATTTTTTATTATCCTTTCTGTTTTAATTCCTCAACCGAAACGTCATAAGCCATCTCTAAAACGTCTTCAAGAATCTTAAACCTACTGTCACATTCCTCTTCTGTCTTGCAGTTTTCAAACAACCCCAAAAACATAATTTCTAAATCGATATACGTCATGTCTTTTTTCATTTCATTCACCCTTATTCATAATTTTCGTCATACTCTTCAGGAGTAATAAATCTTATATTTTCTTCTGGAAATTCTTCGAGTTTAATGAATTTCAAGAAACTTTTTTTGTCGATATTTTCAATTCTTTCGGCATATGAAACAGAATCATCTAATCCTTTTTCAAATACTATTTCTGCCTTTACTCCTGCCCACCCTGCTTCACCTTCGCCATCTTCTGATAATCCGAATATCTCGGCATATATAATTAATTTATTCGACACGTTACACCTCTATTTCAAATTCTTCCAACTTTAACCATTCAAGCTTTGAAGGATCATCTAATTTAAATTTTTTAGTTCCCGTTCTAACATCTAGATTATGTTTCAGTAATTCATTTTGTTGATCTTTGTTTAAACCAAGAAATTCATTCTCACTCATATCCAAGCGCACATAACCAGTACAATTTATTTTATATTCAACCTCAATTTCGATTTTCATCCTACTCTCCTTTTTTGGATGTACACGTCCAGCAATTCGTATTTATCTATTAATTTTATTTTTTCGTGTATGTAGTTATTTTTTTTCAATCCATCTAGTCCGCAAAAATAATCAAAATCAAACACCGTCGGAAAATAATATTCATGAAATACTTCACAACCTTTTTTGTGACCTGTAGTAAATCTTATCTTGATAGTCATTTCTCTTTTTCCTTTCGATCGTTAGAATTCGTTTTAAGGCACCTGTTTTTCTCTTGGGTGTATTTATATATTAAATTGTTTTCAACGCCCGTAAATCGAGCTGTTTTCGTTATTTTTTTGCCGTTTAAATCCCCAGTAAGTCATTCGTCTCACGGAAATTATTATTTGCCTTTTCTCTTCTTCTGCTCACTCCGTCAAAAATAATTGGATGGCACACTTGAATTACACGGTCATAAATCCTTTTTTGAGACATATCATGAATATTTTTTATATCATCCAAGCTTTTATTTGTCGTCACGATAAACGGCTTATTAGTTTTTAATCGATCATCAATCAATTTATATATTTGCTCGGTCATGAAGCTCGTGTCTCTTTCGCCGTCCAACTCATCAAAAACTACTAAATCGGAATTTTTGAATAATTTCTGCCATTTTTCCGAAACATCAGCCTTGGTTTTGTTCGATGTCATATAATTAACAGCGTTGATAGTAGTTATCATGCAAGCTTGATATCCTTGTGAAATCAACTCATTAACAATCGCTGCTGCGAAAAACGATTTACCAGTACCTATATCGCCACAGAATAACAATCCTTGGTTTTTTTCTTTCATTTCCTCGAATTTTTGAACATATCGAAACATTGCGTTACTCATTTTTATTGATTTTTTATCATCAACCTCAAATTTCCATTCTTTATATATTTCTCCATCAAGCCATCTATCACGATTTAATTCCCATTTAGCTTGTTTATCTTCAGTGTTGTCTATATCCCATTGTTTTGATTCACATTCGCACATACAATAAGGTTTTTCGTGTCTACCGAGTATAAAAATTTCCACTTGTTTCGGAGTTTTGCATTTATGACAACAATATAATCCGTCTTCTCTTAAATAATCTCCAGGTTGTAATCTATGATCTATTTTTGATTTCTTAATAATTCCATCAATGCATTCAATTAGCGCATCATTTCCCATATCATTCTCCTATGCTGGCAAAATACTCGTCCACTTCTTTATCGTTAAAAGGATTTACATGTTGTGGTATGTGCCTATATTTATTACCTTTTTGATCGTTTTTGTTATTATCATCATTTTTTCTTAAAGGAAATATTCCAGTCCAGCTATTCATAGTCGATTGATCGAATATAGCGATCATGGTATTTTCTCGGTTAATGTCATCCTCTCTGACCATCGTTTTTATTTTGTCTAAAGTTTTCTGTAATGCAGTGTTGGTTAATTTAGCTTTTTTTAATGTACGCATTTCTATCCAGTCATTAATTGCTTGCTGTAATAATTTGTTATCAGTGAAATTATTAATTAAATCAAAATATGTTTCTTTTTTATTTTTTTCTTTATATTCACTTGTATTATTAATACTTGTATTATTATCCTTAAACTTTTCTTTAATAGGGGTATTGAACTTTTCTTTAATAGGGTTACCAACTTTTCTTTCATAGGTATTAAACTGATTATCAATATAAATGTGTCTACTTTCTATTTCTTTAGAATTTTTTTTATAATTTATTTTGATATCTACATGTCCTCTTTTTTGTAATTGATTTATCCATTTCGATATTGATGTTTTACTAACGTTATATAATTCGGAAAAATAATTATTAGTAGCCCAACAAAATCCTTTTGCATTAGTTAAAGCGGTAATTTCTCCATATAATAACTTAGCATTCGGAGTTAATTCCTTATCATATCTAACGGTTGCTGGTATTGTTGCGAAATAACTTTTTTGTATTTCATCATTCAATTTCTAACACTTCTTTCAATGTAAAATTTAAATATTTTAATTATTATCCAAGTACAATTCTATTTTTCTGCGTGTAACGGGTCTCGGTTTTGTGTTTTTGCTCTCTATAGACTGAACAGATTCACGACTTATTCCAATTTCTTTAGCTAATTCTTTTTGAGTCATGTTTTTTATAGCTCTGATAGATATCATTCTCTCTGATAATTCTTCCAAATGTGGCACCTCCTTATTAACTTAAATACATCTTATCACGTATCAAAACATAATGCAATAGTTTTAAATAATATTTTTCAAAATAAAAAACACTCGGTTAAGAGTGCTTAACATCCACGTTCTTCAAGAAATATTTCAACAGTCAATATGGTTGTTTGTTTGCATTTCTCAGAATTATTTTCCAGTGCCGATAAGGTTGTTCGATGTATTCCTATTAAGTCCGCTAACTGTTGTTGGCTCATTTTTTTCTTAGCTCTAAATCTAAGTATTCTATCTTTTAATTCCATTTTATTTACTCCCGATAAAAAATGTGTGTTGACTTTTCTTTATTTATGGTATAGTGATCTTTGAAATAACGTTGTTGTATCATTTCCAGTTTTTAATTTATTATGCCTCCAAACATCTTTAGATATAAAAACTAAGCAATGTTATTTCTTAAAGAGCATATTGATCTATGCTCTTTTTACTTCTTTAAAATATAGTAATTCTTCGACAGCCATTTGAAATCTTATTCTTGCTATGTCCCTTTTGATACTTATTGTTAATAAAAATATTGATATTAACAATGTCATTTCTACTAAAAATAAAACCACGCTTTTACTTGCTGACATTATTGTGATTAACAAAACCAAGAATAACGTCACATCTAACAATTTTAACCAATTCATTATTATGCCTCCAATTTTCTTGCAAAATTAATATCTTTCTGACTTATTTTTCGTAGTTAATAATTCCGCAGCGAGCAACATTAACCAGGCTGTTGTAAAAATTGCCAAGAAAATAAATCCAGATAAAACAGATATTGTTATCAAACTTGATAGTAAAAACACATTAATCATATCATTCCAGCTCCGTTTTTTGTTTTTTAAAATTTAGATACACGGTAATGTTATTTTTTCTAACTGACCATTATCGACCAAATACGTCAATATACAATCCTTACAATATAATTCTTCGTCAGGACTATATATTTCACCACTAACAAAATCCTCTTGACATTCCTTGCATTCCGCTATTACAACTTTCATATCATACTCGTGTGCGTGTTTCATAATTTCGCTCCTTTAGGATTATATTTTTGCAATCTTCACATGCTACTATGCTTGTTTTAATTTCTCGTGCTAATCCAGGGGCAAATACTAATAAAGCCTCTGTTTCCAGGTAATTAGCCGATTTAATTTCTTGACACACATAACATTTCATTTACTTCTCCTTTTTCTTCATTTTATATAGATTGATAACATTCAAAATTATTACTGTCAGACTAAGAAACATGTAGCTCCACAACCCTAGATATATGTCATAAACCAACAAGAAACTCGATCCGATTATATTCACTTGCCTTATCTTTTTTTCTCCGCTCATCATGAATGAAACTATGATGGTTATATTACCCAGCCATCCGATTAAACTCGCTAATGTTAATTCCATTTTTTAACCTCTATCTTGTTTTTCTGACCCTTCGCTTGCCACCTCTCTTTTAACTTAAACACATCTTATCATATCTTAAAACACAATGCAACAGTTTTGATTTATTTAATTTAGTGGTGTTTTCTGTTTTGGAAAGTACCACTAAAAATGGCTAATGCAATTTTTGCACTAACCAGTTTCGGCAACAAAAAAACACCCTTTTACAGGTGTTTAATCATTCCATATTATTTTTTCGTTTTTCTTTCTTACGAAATCAATAAAGCATTTTTTGCGACAAAATAATTTATCTTGATATATTTTGATTTTATCGCCCTTGGGCAAAACGCCCTTGCAATATGAACAAGTTAGTTCACTCAAATTACTCACCTCTGTCGGAATAATCTTTGCGGAGATCTTTTAAATCTTTGTGAAGTGTTTTTGACAAAATATCATTTATTTCCTCGTCTTCTTCATTTCCCTTTCTGAAGATAAGATTAGTTATAGCTTCCGCATCTGCTTCTGTTTCTCTAATTGCTTCTTGTTCGAGTTCTTTTTCTTCGACCAACATTTTGATCGTGTTTTGTCTTCTTGTTTTATCGTCCAACGCATCACAGATTGCTTTAAAATCTTTGAATTTAATGTCGGCAGGAGAATCATAACCAAATAACTTCGCAATAGACACACACAAATTTTTGTCTCCTCCAGAGATTGAAAACATGACTTTTTTCTCGGTAGGACTTAATAATCTCGCTTTCAAATCTTCGATCTCTTTAACAATAATTGGATCATCAGGTAATTTGGTACCATCAACAGGCATTTCTTCATGCGTATATAATCCACA
>Ga0209819_10000053_pt1 | contig 36458 bp, 61 predicted proteins | sample PPLLak2March2015_FD_187248 | JGI IMG/M metagenome (GOLD analysis project Ga0209819, IMG submission 187248) | Freshwater sediment microbial communities from Prairie Pothole Lake near Jamestown, North Dakota, USA - PPLs Lake P7 Core (1) Depth... | ecosystem: Environmental > Aquatic > Freshwater >... | reverse complement strand
TTTTAGATAAGTTAGTTAAATCAGTACTCTTTTGTAACTGTCCACTAGCTTTAGCTTGTCTGATTTGATTTTGAGCATTATCAAACCACTGAGCTACTTCAATTACTTTATTATCTCGTTCAGTTTTAAGATTATTAACTGCGTTATTGTATGTTTCACCCAAAGCAGTTTCTCTCTTATTGATTTCAGCTTGTATAGAAGCTGTTTGAGAAGTAACATCACCACGAGCTTTGTTACCTTGTTTGGTAAGAGCATATGAGTATTGATTAGCAGCTGAGCTATCCCCTGCTCCTCTTGAACCTAAATAGACATTTCCAGCCATAAACATATTTCTTAAATTTTCTGATAAGTCTTTAAGATTTTTTGATTGATTGGTAACGGCACTTTCTCTTTCACCTTGTAAGCTAGATAAACCTTGAGATTTTTGTAAATCTAAATCACTTACTCCTTGACCAAATTGATTTTGAACTATTTGTTCTTGACCAGTCCTTTGACCGGTAAGACTATTCATCATATTGTCTAATTCACTAAAATAGTTAGAATAACCACTTTCAATTTCACCTCTTACTCTATTAGTCATATCATCTACACCGCCACCACCTGAACCACCTGATCCAGTTTTAGAACGCCATGTTTGTTCCCAATCCATTCTAATAGCATTTGGATCGTTCCAACCTTGATAAAAACTCATATCTACTGATGGGATACCACTACCAGAATTACCACTTGGTACTGAACTACCGCCTGATTGTTGTCCTGTTGGGAGGGTTGGGGTATTAGAGTTTAACTTTTCATTAGTCAACATATTGTTGATTCTATTGATATTATTGTAATCAACATTACTATAGTCTAGTCCTGGTTCAGCAGCAGATACTTGGTTTACCCAACTTCCAGTCATTGGTCCACCACCAACAGAACCAACACCAACATTTTGTAATTTTGTCCAATCGTTTAGGTTTCCACCTGAATAATTTAAAGCCATTTTGTTTTTTAATCAATAAAAAAAACTCCCACGAAAAAATCTGGGAGTTTGAACAAAGGACTTGCCTTTGTATTAACAATATAATTGTAACAATCTTATTTAGATGGTGTCAATATACCTGAGAAGAATTTGGCGTAATCCTCTACGTGTTCATTTATAGTCCAATTTTCTTTGGTTGTCTTGTATGCTTCTTCACCCATACTCTTTCGTAATTCTTTATCATCTATGAGTTTTTTAATCTTTTCATACCATTCATCTGCTGTCTTAGCTAAGAATCCATTTTTACCATCTTCAATAATCTCGGAATATTGGCGAATATCTTGATAAACTCCGGGTATCTTAGCACTAGATGTTTCAATATATTTAATACTAGATTTACAACGTGTATAGATACTGTCTTCTAGTGGAACTATTAAAATGTCAGTTCTATCCATAAAATCTGGGAACTTATCTTTTATCCAATGGTAAATATCTACGTGACCAAATCCATTACTATATCTATTACCATACTTATTCCTAAACTCTTGAATAAATGAACCAACTGTCTGAATATTAACATTTGGGTATTCTTGCATTATCCGGTCTATTCCTTTTTGGAACTCTCTGTTTTGTAAATCAATATGATGAGTAGATGAACCGTGGTGGAGTAAAGTTATATTAAGTTCGTCTTTGAATGGTGAGATGTGATTATAGAGTTCTAAGTCTATATAGTTAGGAAATACTTTTACATTTTCATCTCGTTTCTTAGTATTGTTACAAATTACATTTTTAAGATATTGATTAGTAGTGGTTACATAATCAACAGCGTCACACATACAAGATAAGTTACTCAGGGCTAGTGAACCTTTTTTATAGACTTCATAAGCTGGATTATCTGGTAATATTTCCCATAGAGCATCATCTAAGTCCATCACTACTTTTGTTCCATATTTTTGAGCCATACAACCCATTTGAGCGAATCCCCAATCGTTAGTTATGTAGTTAAGATAGATAATGTCGTATTCTTGGGCTACATTACTCCAATTAGCTTCTTCTGGTGGATCGTTAATATCATAGACTCTGGTTTCAAATTTAACCCCATCTAACTTAAATCCGTTTAAGTGTTTAAGAGGTTGGATAATACGAGCAAAATCTACACCTGATACTCTTTCTTTTGTTTGGTGACTTTGAAGTCCATAAATCTTGATTTTATTTTTGTGTTTCATACTGGATGGTGCATAACTTTTAACTTAGGGTGTTGGGTTTCTTCTATAAAGTTGTCTAGTTTACGGCTGAAATCTGCTTTTAGACTATTATAATGAAGTGTAAAACCTTGGGTATCTAATGGGACGTTTTCTTCTAAACCCCAAGATATACCGTTCATTCCTGGTTCATAGTTCTTATAATCATCTTTTGAATAAACGTTATTTATCATTCTTACCTTACACCCACAAAGCCTAGCTATCTCACTCATAGCACTAACTGGATCATACTGGTATATTTCTTGACACTCGTTTAACACGTCTGCTAACCATTGCTGGTTTCTTGACATTTCACGAGTAATTTCAATAGCATCTTTTGGATGGTATTCTGAGTTGTAACCCTTACCGACGAAGTAGGCTGTCTTAGTTCTTGGTTTGTGTTGGTCTTTGAATGTATGAGTATCTATTATAGGAAGGAACATTAAGTCTTTATTATCTACTCCCCATACATCAAATAACTTACTAAAGACTATAATTTTGTCTTTCTTGTCAAATTGAGTTGGACCAGGTACTCCGTTACTAGCCATTACACCTGGTTTGTTAAGAATATAACGAATAACTGTATTGGCTTGGGCTGGATTTCCTTGTACTATTTCAGGATAGATAGCGATTATATCTCCTTCCGGTCGTCTATTCATATAAACTTCTTGACCTTTGGCTAATAGGTGGCCGAATAATCCCCACATGACACGAATTCCACCACTTGTTAAAGAAAAATCAGGACTCATTATTACATATGGTTTCATATTGTGCTTAGTCTCATTGATTTACCATAAGAGGAGACAAACTCTAAGTATTCTTTAACTTCTAATCTAAAATCTGAGTTACTAAAATCTAATTTAGGAAATACAGCACCCTTAGCCCAATGATAGGCTTTAAATTCTTCTCCGTTAAGTGTTAGACGGTCATCTTCTACTCTTACCTTACTTTCTTGTCCCAAAGATTTACATCCGAGATAGTTTTTGTCTTTATCCCAAATAAGACGATTCATTTCTTTAACTTTTGGATTGTTGTACCAGACTAAATTAAGAATATCATTCTCTTTACACTTATAACCCATAGCTTTTTTGTTTTCTTCTTCCCAAATATCCCAAAATTCTAGCTTTGATGACCCCACTAGACCCGCTTGAACGTACGATTTTTCATCAACCGACTCTACACTCATATTTTCATAAGAATTGTAGTTCCACGCCGCTCCAACTTCCCATTCAGTATCTAATATCTCTGTTAGTCGTCCACAAATGACATAATCGGCATCAATATTGATAACTCTCTCATATTGGTCGGTAAGTAATTTCGCAAAAGTTGGTTTAGCATTATAAAAGTTTATTCCTTTCTCTTTAAATACTTTATCAATCATATCTTGTCTAAAGACAATCAAATCAATATCAGGGTGAAAGCGTTTAAAAGAATTTATAAACTTATGAGTACCGATAGGATAATAATATCTATCATCTACTATGGTAAAAAAACACGTCGATCTCATTCCCTTACAAATAATACAATAATTGCGGAACTTTGATATCTTCGTGCTTTATATCCTAAATCTTCCATATATGATACTAAGTTCATCCAAGTAGGGAAGTGAAACTCTATTTCAATGGCTTTAATCTTATCGCAAACTTTTTTAAACCCTTCACTTCGTAAAATATCATCTTCCGCTCCTTCTACATCAAACTTCATAAAGTCTACTTTTTCAATATCGTTTTCTTTAAAGAAAGTATCAAAGGCTTGGGCTTTAACTGATTCAGCACCGTCTACATAATCTAAGACATAAGAATTACAAGTTCGGTTTTTACCGTTCTTGTGCATCGTAACTTCTCCATCTTTTCCAGCAATAGCCATATTAAAGATTTCTACATTATCCCATTCGTTAAACTCTTTATTCTTTTTAAGAGCAGCAAAGTGTTCTGTACTTGGTTCAATAGCATAGACTTTTTTGGCATATCTTTGGAAGTGTTGAACTGTAACTCCGATGTTAGAACCAACGTCAACTATAACTAAGTCTTTATTTTCGTGTCCATTAAGGATATCTATATAAACTCCTTCAAAATAAATCTCTCTATAAATATAAGGAATATAAAGTGTATCAAAATCTATCTTTTCACCATTATATTCAGTAGGGTAGAATAATCCACCAAGTTTAACATTTGTATCTGTCATCTTTTTAATGAAATAAATAAAGGTTTTCCATCTCCAATAGCTTGTTTAACCAGTATTGGAATGGTTTCTAAATCTTTGGGAAAATATTGGTCTATATTTGTTAGGGTATTTAAAACATCTTTTACATCTGGTGATTGATGAGTCCAACCATCATGGTCATAATCATAATCTCTACCACTTCCAATTAATTTAACTGGTATCTTTTCAAGATTAATATAGTTTCTAAGCCATTCATAAGGTCTATATACTGTGAAGTTAGTTATAGAATAAAAGAAAGGTATCTTACCTTGTATGGCTAATCCAATAGCAATACCAACTCCTGCTTGTTCAGCAGCACCAGCATTGATAAATCTATCTGGAAAGTCCTCTCTAATACGATCAAACATCTTATAACCTAAATCCCCAGTAATTAAGTAAATATCTGGGTTATTCTTCATTTCTTCGTATAAGTAATAGGCAAAGTAGCCTCTTTGTGATTGATGTGGTTTATCAAAATTCATTTTGTTATCTCCTTACCAAATAAATCAGATTTATTTGTAAAACCTTTAATTTTACCTTCTAATCTAAAAAGAATATCTTTTTTTAGATTCTTGCCTATTTTTATCCATTGATCTTCAAACTTATACCCAAAACTTTTATTTTCATCAATTAAATGTTCAAAATACCAGTCATCAATAACATATGTATTATCAATTTTTCTATTTTCTTTTTGTGGTAATCTTTCAGTTAAAGTAATATTTATTTTAATTCCACTCATTTTATTATCTCCTTATATTGTTCGTCATTCATAACTACATAATGTCCATCTACATTTTGTAACCAAGACGGATATTTATACATATCTGCTTTGATTGTCATTACAGGGAAGAAACTCTTTAATCTACCTTCTAAATAATCAGTATCTATCTTTCCATAGGCACTTTGTCCATTGACAATGACAGTGACTCGTAAATTATCTAATCTTTGTTCAGCAGCAGTTCTTAAAGCTTCCCATACACTACCCTCAGCACAAGCACCATCACTAGTAACTAAATAAATATCTTTTTTCCTATCAGCCATAGCCATACCTACTGCGATAGTTTCTGGTTGACCTAAACTACCACCACTAACATAAACTCCGTGTTCTATATCTCTAAAAGCATGAGTACCATATTTTTCTAACATTTCCTCTGCATTGCAAAATCCATATTTTTCTAATACTACCCATAAAGCTAAAGCAGCATGAGAATTACCTAAGACTACTAAATCATCTTTTTTCTTGATTGAGTATATATGATCTAAAACATTGACAGTTGTTAAACAAGAACTTAAATGAGATTTATTGTGTTTATAAGACAAATCAATTATTCTTTTTTCTAGTGGATTTAACATATTAATTCATTAATTTTTAATCTAACGTCATCTTTAAATTTGTCTAGTAATATTTTTCCATGTTGTTTCCAAGCATCACCAGCTGCATGAAAGATACACAGTTTTTTGTCTCCTTCATCGGAAGGTAAATATATTTCATTATCTTTCAAAAATATATTTTGATAATTTATCATATCTTCAATACCGTATGATTTATCTGGAAATGACAATGCTTTTGTCTTATATTTACCAGAATAAAATAAAGTTGTGCTTAAATTTTGACTAGCCATCCATCCATCACTTTTACTAAATTCCTCAATAAGTTCATCATATTTTACCCAAAATCTTGGAGAGTTTGAAACAACTATACCATTATTCATACCTGTTTTATCTTGATAATTACCATTATTGTAAGGTAGGGCTATTTCAAAATCATCATCAAACAATTCATCACATTTATTACACATAATAGAATCACCGTTTATATGAATAACAGTATCAAATTCTTTATGAAGTTCTTTATAATGTCTTGCATCTTGATATAATTCTGTTACTTCATTTATATAATAATGGAAAAATGGTAAATCTGGATAAAACTTTTTAACACTAGCAATCATTTGGTTGGTCATTTCTCTAAACTCTGGTGATGATACTACCCAAAAACAAGCTTTCATTTTTTATACTCCTCACACATATTTTTAATAGATTGTTCTAGTGAAATACGAGGCAACCAACCCCAAGACCTTGATTTAAAATTTTGAGATACCCATTCGTTGTTATCATAGGCTCTCATATTATCAATAATCTTAACTTTAATCTTTTTACCAGTTATTTTCTCTACTAAGTCAAATACTTCTTTATTAGAATACTTTTTGCCTGTTCCTAATTCAAAGATACCCCTAACTCCATGAGAACTAAGATTAATTATTCCATCTGTTAAGTCGTCTATATCAATAAAATCGTGAGTTGGATTTGGGACTAAGTTTATTTCTTTACCAGTATAAGCAGCATCAATTAAAACAGGAATTAAATGCTTAGGTTGTTCTCCCGCTCCAGTAACTGAGAAAGGTCTGACAACACAAAAAGGTAAGTGGTATTTTTCAATGAATGAGAGTATTAATTCTTCTCCAGCTTTCTTAGTCCTAGAATACATTGTCTGGATAGGAAGTTTAACAGAGGAAGTAGAGATATAAACAAAGGATTTGAAATTAAATTTAGAGGCTTGAGTGAGAACATTACAAAGGTCAATTATATTAGCTTGGATTATCTTATCATCTTCTTGTTGATCGGCCAAGTTACCATAAGCAGAGCAAAAATAGAAATTATCAAATTCTTCTAATTTAGTTGTGGAAATTTTATCGTGTGGAATACAAATGGTTTCACCTGTTAATTTCTTTAACAAGTTACTACCGACAAAACCTGAACTTCCTGTTAGAATATTTTTCATCTATGGCTCCTCTAATTGCTAAGATGATTATATCACGTTATTTCTTATATGGAAGTTTTTTTACTTTTACACCTTTTAAAAACTCTTTAGCTCTTTCTTTAGAAAGACCTTTTTTCTTAATCTTTCCTGAAGCTACCATTCCCATAAAACCTGCTTGTTTTTTTGATTTTACTGGCATAGTTTGTTTAATTAATAATTTATTTCTTTTTACCTCCACATTTTTTATTCATGGTTGTTTTCCTCTTTTACTTCCACATCTTTTAAATTACTCAATACTTGAATAGCACCAGCAACCTCTTGATAAGGTCGGGTAACTAAATAATCTAACAAGGCTTTAACTACATCATTTTCTATTTGTTTCATAAGTTATTTTAACATTTAATTATTTTGATGTAATTAAGCGAGAACCAATAGTATCGCACTGATAATGTATTCCTAGCATTCCTAAAAATGGGTTATTGGTTGGTTCTGTACCAGTACCCGCTATTCTTTTAATTCTTGTTTTAATTTGGCACCCAACAGTCATTCCAGTACCGCTTATTGTTCCCATTGATAAATAAAAAGCAGATTTATCTAAAGTATTAGCAGGGATAGTTAATTCAGCATCCAAATAAGCTTCTGCTGAAAATTGATGTGTTCCAGTATTAGGACAACCAAGTGAATAATAAACCCTATATTTAACTTTTCTTTCATTTGTGTCACTACCGTTTGTGGCTAAATGTAAATGAATTTCAAAATCAGTTCCTTCTTTATAACCATGTAAAATTTCCATAGTAGATAAATCAACATAATCATCCACTTTAAAAGTATATGAACCTAAATTAGTTGTAAATGTAGACCAATCAGGATAATTAGCAGCTGGTATTTTAGCAGCAGCAACAGCAGTATATATATCGTTATAAACTATGGTATTTAATAATAAAGTTTTAGCCGCACCAGTAGTTATTAACAAATCATGAGCTGAGGTAGTATTTGTTTTAATCCCTATAGTTCTAGTAGTAGCTTCACCATCTGTTGCCATATAAACGTCAGTAACATCTGGACTCCCTATTGTCGCTGTATTAGAACCTGCACCATCAACATTAAATCCGATAGCAATTTCATTAGTATTACCATTAGCACTTCCTTTTGAATCGTATCCAATATAAACACAATAATTGTTAGTAGTTAATGTTCCCCAATCTTTATTAAAAGAACCAGAATCATAACCAATAGCCACATTACCAATCCCGGTAAGATTGTAATATGAAGAAACATTACCTATAGATAGGTTATAATTTCCTTCAGTATTTGCCACTAAAGCAAATGATCCTATTCCTAAATTCTGTTGACCATAAGTGTTGTTATACATTGAATGAAATCCAAGAGCAAAGTTTTGTTCTCCAGTAGTGTTTAAATATAGAGCTTCAATCCCAATGGCTACATTGGTTGCTCCTGTAGTATTTGAATATAAAGCTCCATTGCCAATAGCCATATTGTAAAAAGCTCCATTTTGTAAACTACCACCGCCATCACCAATAAACATTGAACCAGCAAAATTACTGTTTAAAGCTCCAGCATTATAAATTGTTTGCTGACCGTTAACAGCTATTTTACCTATAATATCTAGTCCAATAGAAGTAACTGATGACATTGAAATAGTCAATTTATCAGTCATCGTATCACCTGTTACATTTACAAATCTCCCATCAAGCCAGGCAATACTTCTAATGTAGTCAAAGGTACCGTTAGTCGGATTCCATTTGAGCATCTTAACTCCTTATACAACTGATAAGAGTTTCTTTCGTGGCATCAGTATAAATTATAGTTATAGTCGCTACTGTATCTCCTGAGAGTTTATAAGTATAAACTTCGGTTACAGTATCAGGTTCAGTTAAATAGACTGAATCAAATTTAAAATTAATGAATCCAAATAATTGATTATCAGAGGTAGCAAGTGGCTTGTTTCTTACAATACTATTACCATCTTCACTTTCTGAAAGTATTTCAACAGTATTTATATTATATTTTGTATCAAAAGATAGATTCCCCATCTCTTGTACACTTTTATTTATTTTGTCTGGTTCTTTATCTATTGGCATACTTTTTTAAGTTAAACTTTATATGGTCACACTCCATCAAAAACTTCGTATAAGCAGCAATAGTGTCAATCTTAACTATTGGACGTTCGTGTTTATCAAGATTAGTTAATTTTTCAATCTTTTTAATAGCCTCTTTAACGGACTCCACATTGTTAGGTAATTCACCTTTGTCTATTCTGTCCTGAATAAAATCCTCTATTATAGCTACTTCTTGTGGAAAACCACCGGCTTCATCTCTCCAAGTATCACCCAGTTGAAAATAATCAGCGATAAAAGGTTTGCCATTCTCTTTGTGATATTCACTAAAAGGTGTCTCTACGCTAGCGTTACCGTCTACTGTTGATTTAACAGCCTCTGGCGTAGTTTCTTTTGTGGTTTCTACTTTAGTTCTGAAAGTTGTATCAGCCATTAGAATTGTCTCCCATTTAAACGATTATGTTTATTACGATTCAATATCTCACTATACTTTTTGATACTATATGTATCATTACCTCTAACGGCTTTAATTAGAATTTCTCTTATCTTACTTTCTTCTGGGGTTTCAGTTCTAATCTTTTTAACAGCATCTTCAATACATCTTTTTTCCATAGGAGAACTAGCTTTTTGATAAGCAAGATACAGACTATCTAAGTCTATTTTTCTCCCATAGTCTAAGTTCATTGTTCTATACCAAGTATGTCTTCTGGTGAAACGAATAAGTAATTTACCTTATCTTCAACATATTCATTTCCACCCCATTTCTTATAGATAACGAAGTCTCCGACTTTATAATCTAATTCTTCATCCATTTTACCAATCGCCACTATCTCTCCTCGTTGAGGTTTTTCTTTGGTAGTTCCATCTGGGATAAGAATACCACTATCTGTTTGTTTGATTTGTTCTTCCTCTTTGACGAGGATTTGGTTTTTATTTGGTCTTATTTTCATAATTAGTTATTAACTAATTCATAGGGAGTATTTACTTACTCCCTATTTTTAGGTACAAACTAAGCAGCAGTAAATCTAGCTGAAAGCACCCAAGAACTATTCAAGAGCTTACAAGCGTATGCACCTGCCCAAGAGATGATCGAGATACGACCAGCTGGTGAGTTAGAATCCACAACGTTTGGAAGAATGTATAATTTTGGTTTATCTTGTTCAAGGTCATAAGCACCGAAAGAATCTTTACCGTGAACATAAGTGTAGAATCTGACAACAGTAGAAGCTGCTGAACCAGAAGTCTCAGTTCCCGAAGATAAATCGTTGTTTAATAACCAGCGAACTTGATAAAGTTCACCCATTTCACCTTTATATAAGCCTTTAACATCGGAATAAGTCTTAGAATTAATCCAAGTACTATCTCCGAGTAATTTGTATTTAGAATACGGATCGGTTTTACCAATAAACATTCCATCTTGATACTTCATCGCTTTTCCGAGTTCAAGTTGTCTGACCATCATTCTGATGTTACAGGCATCAAGCACATCTCCAGCGGCAATAGTATCTACGGTATGACCATTTGGGTAATAACTAGTTCCGTTTTGTAATTCAGTTCGAATTAAACGGTTAATAGTTTCACCCATATTTTGACCAACCAAAGAAACTTTTTCTTTCATGTTACTGTCGATTGAAATTAAAGATTCAATACGAGAAGTATTAACGGTTAAACCGTATTCGCTTAGAGTCATTGCGACTGTACAAGCGGTAATAGAACAAGTAACTGGGTTAGAAGCCTCACCTAACGGTGTGGTTATAATGGTCAAAGGTTCGTATCGAGTAAAGTTTACAGTGCGTCCTTCATTGACTGGATGAGTTCGAAGTTGTCCACCTTCTTTTAAGACTAATTCATATTCAGCACGAGCCAAAAATGTTTTGTCATAAAAAGTTTTGACTTCTGGACTCAAACTTGAGCCAGTATTGACGTTTGTAGCACCGGATATTCCACCACCAACAACTGCCATAATTTTTTATTTAATTTTTAATATACAAAACTAAGTTTGAACGACACCTAATTGAGCTTCCATTTCTTCAAGTGTCATAGATTCAAATTTTTTCTCTGGTTGCTTTACTTGAGTAGGTCTTAGAGCGGCTTCACTAACTTGTTTTGCTATGTTTTGTGTTGCCTGTCCTACTTCTTTTGTTACAGCCGTTTTATACGGCTTCATAAGTTTGTCAACAAATTGTTTGACATTTGCCTTATAAGGATTCTGTCTAACGTAAGCCTCAACAGCTTCTGTAACTGCGTCTGAGACATCATTATCAAAAGAGTCGCTATCTGGATCGAGTTCAGGATAATTCCTGAGTGCTTCTTTGGACTCTGAATTAATCCTTCCAATAGCTTCCTGCTGTTTTAATCGCAAGTTAATAAGACTGTCTGCTGTTCGCATAACATCTTGTTTGTATTGGTCTGGACTAATCTCGGTACCTGGCTCAACTTGAGGTGTGTATGGACGATTATAGTCCGTAGGTTCTGCTGAACCTGTAAGTTCCTCAAGGCGTTGAGCTAACGACTGTTTTGATTGCCTTTCGGCTTTCAGCTGGGCGTTAAGCTCTCTAATCCTTTGATTAGCATTTCTTTTTTTAATGTCCTCATCCGTTTCAGTTGTTGTTACTTCTGTTTCTCCCGTCGGATTTTCAGTTGTTTCAATAACATCCTCGGCAGCGTTTGTTTCAGATACCGGCGTAGTATCTTGAGTGTCATCTACCACACTCTCTTGGTTTAACGCCATTTGATTGTCAATATCTTCCATATTTATTACGCACCTGTTTGGTGGTACGAATCCCCAAGCTATAACGTGCTTGTAACAGGCTCTTGCCTAGTACAAATTCGTTATATTTCTGATCGTTTCTTGATAATTGGAGTACCATCGCTTTCTTCTCCAACCATTATCTTTTCCATTCCTATAAAGATAGAATGTTTTAGTTCGCAAGTTCTACAAACTAAAAATGGTCCTTCTTGTCTATAAGAATGACGACCTTTAGGTATAAAAGAATAACTTGGATTGTTAAAATCCAAATTTTCTTCTTCTGTTTTAACGTGCTTTTTCTTCTTCGATATTGGCTTCACAGATTTCCTTAGCATCATTGACCTTATTTAATATTTTTTCAACAATGTCTTTGGCTAAATTAATAACTACTGTGTTTCTGCCAATTTCTTCAAAAGATACCCCTGTAGATATTGCTAATCTATTAGCCTCATCAACTTCTTTTAATACATTACGAGCGTATTCAGAGATTATCTTCCAACCAACATTGTTGGTTAGAGCGTATAAATGGCGTTCTTCATCAGTAACACCTCTCTTTTTAGCTTCTTCATCTCTTTTAAAAGATTGAATATTAAAAATTGTTGGCTTGATTGCTTGGTTGTCCATTCATCATCTCCTGTTCCATAGGTTGAGCTGGAACTTGATTAATACCTTGCATTTGTTGAACTGCTTGAGCGAATGTTTGAGCATCTTGACCTAAGACGACATCAGATTTTTCTTCTTCGGTTTGTTCTTCTATTATTTTGTCCCAATCTTGAATACCAGTATTACTGATTATTCTCTTTAACATTTCTCCTACTTTGATGTTGTAACCCTCTTGTGCGGCTATTTGAACTAAGTTTGGATTCTTCAATAGTAGTTCTATGAGGGAAGCCAGACTATCTTGTTGAGTCTTTTGATCTACAGCATAAGTTGAACCACTAACGATGTCATAATCATATAAAACATTGGCTACTTTTGATTTATTAATGGTTATCTTGCCAGTCTTCTTATCGTAAATGTCTTTAATCTCAGGATATTCACGGCTAAGTTGTTCAATCTCTGGTTCAAACATTCTAATTTGAACAGATGAGTTGAGTTTTTTAGCGGTCAAATTGACCATCTTCTTACAGACTTTCTTAACAAACTGTTCCATAAAGAATCTATCAGCAGCATCTCTTGTATTTTCTCTTGATTGTTGCATTTCTAAGGCTTGTGGAGTCTTACCAAATCCTGCCTCTGTTTGTTGGGTAACAGTAGTATCAGTAGTACCGAACATATTAAGTAGAGCCGCATTAGCTACTTGATAAGTATTATTGAAGTTAGCAATACCTTGAGGATTTAATTGAATTGGTTGAACTGCGTTGTTAATCTGTCCTCTAACTAACCACTTAGCAGCTGGACCCCACTTAAGAGAACTCATAGCAGCGATATTGTCTTTATTAATCAACGTTGGAGGGAACATAGACATCTTGACTCCATCTAAGTATAAATTCCAAACAGAGTTAACTACTTGTTGCATCGGTGCGCCTCTTTCCATATCACCCATTCCCATAATATCGTCTAACAAAGGAATAGAATGTTTTTCAATGATAGGGATATCATCGTCATCGTGAGGGTTCTTTTGGTCTCTAAATTCTAAATCAGCATCAACACAGTAGTCCACCCATCGGTCCCTCTCGTATTGAGTTAATATTTCAAAGTAACCCGAATTTTTGGCGGATTGACCAGATGGGTAGGCTTCCTGTTCTCTTTGAGATTTACTATTTTCGTCCTTATTATCTTTGCTTCCAGTCTTTCCTTTTAAGATAGCGAGTATTTTATCAATGTTTTTATAACCATTTTGTTTTTTTAGTGATTCAAAATAAGATAGCGGTCTCCAAGTTCTTACAATACAGTAATCACTATCCTCTACACTAACCGCACCAACTTGAGGAAATACATCTCGGATATTAAGTAACCACATATCTGGACCAACATATCCATTCTTACCTACATTCCAATCAACTAGAGTATAGAACTTACCATATAAATTAGAATATAAATCAACTAATCTTAGTTTAGTAAGAAAATCAAATTGAGAATTAGCATTTGGGATAATGTATTTGTCTAAAGTCAAGTTCATCAACTTAGATGCTCCACCATCATTCTTACTGATACCTTTTACCTTACCAGTAGCTAATTGCCCCATAACTCTATAAGCACGTTCAATTAAAAGAGTAGATAGTTTAGGATCAAATACTTGTGATTTTTGTATAGTAGAGATGGCATCAGATAAGATGTTGTGAAATAGTTTTTCCCACGTGTCCCAATTATCTCGTTTTGTTTCTAAATAATCCTCTGCTGCTTGTTTTCTTGATAAGATTTGATTTTTTGTTTCTGACATAAAAAAAAGACCGACAAATTAGTCGGCCTATTCTGAGCATTTGCTCCATCGGTAATAATATATATTAGCAATCTACTTTGGACTGTGTCAATACTTATATCTCTTTCTCTTAACAGTATTGATTGTTTTTAGTTCTACAACTCCATTCTTGATAGAGAAAGTATAAGTTATCTCTCCAAAATCTATCTTTTGGCAGTCTAACTCTAGTACTTCATGTAATTTGACATTCGGTGATAGAAGCTGTAAAAATGGCTTCATATTCTCCGGGGCTGGTGTTGATGTAGTTGACATAATCTACTATGTTTCCTTGATTAACTCTTAACGTCATGGTAAAAATACCATCTTTCTGAGCCTTAATATCCCTTTCAATATCTAAATGAGGAACTACATTATTCTTACGAACTAAGAAGTTATGTTTCACTAATACATTCCTCCCTGAAATAAATCACTTTCGTCTGGTAAGTCGTATATATCATCGTCTTTTGGTTTAAGACTTTCTAAGGCATATCTAACTGCTGACATAGCGTGATCCATAAATCCTTGTGGTTCATTTATAATTTTACCGTCTTTGTCTGTTATCCATAAATAATTACGGTATTCTTTCCATAAGTTTACACTTCTTTTAGTTACATATATTATTTGGTCTTGGACATATTGAATACCTTGTAATACACTACCTGGACCTTTATTTGAACCGATGATTGATACTCCATAACTTGTTATTTCATCAATACTCTTTGGTTCAGCACTATCAGCAATGCATAAAGCATCTTGGCCTAATCTAATTACATCGGCTATATCTTTATTGCTCATTCCTTTCCTATATATCAGTTCGTCAAGGATAAAACTATTATTCCAAATATAAACATCTACTAAGGCACTTGGATCATTTGAATACCCAAAGTCTAATCCTTTACGTTTTAATCTAGCTTCTTCTGGTATCTCATCTAACTGACTCCAACCCTTATATATACGTCCTTCGGCATCTCCAAGTTCACCCTCACCGTAAACACGCCACCAATTTTTATTACCTTTTCTTGATTCTATTGTCTTGACGATTGATTGATCTAATCCTTCATTATCTTTATAAGTTAGGATTATAAAGTCAACATCATCTCTCTTGTCTTTAATATCTGTATAGAACCAAAACTCACTAACTGGATTCCAGTCTAACCATATCTCATCCTTAGTACGGACTTCTAACTGTTCAAATGTTTCTAAGGGAATATTGTTAGCCTCGTTTATAAATAGTCTTTCACGCCTTGGACCCCTTACTTTGTGTGGCATATCAAGTGAAAAGAACTCTATCTTACTTCCTGTTTCAAACGTATAAGTATAATCTGTTTTATTCCACCTATCATCCTTAAAATAGTTATGCTCCTGCATTATGTTAAGGAAATCTCTTATCGCACCTCTCTTTAAATGAGGCATACTCTCTGATGTAATAGAAGTTAATGTCGGTTTAGTATCTCTCTGAGCTTTATCAATTAATATCTGAATAATAGAAATAGTCTTACCGGCAGATGTTCCACCGGCAATACCTCGTATCCTCTTATTCAGTTTCGTTAGTTTGCGAGTTGCTTGAGTTATTATAAACGGCATCTAATAAAGGTATGGGTTTCCCACCACTTGTTAAATCTTTCCTTTCAATCAATTTTCCTTTCATTTTTAGAGCAGTTTCTAAATACTTATGTCTTACAGCGTAATCAGGTAATACCCTATCTGGTTCTGTTAAACTTGTTTTAACCATAGTAGCTTCTAACCCCTCAGATGTAACTTCAACTAATTTTTTATCAGGTAGATATTTTTTCATTAATTTTTTCCAACTCTTAGTTTTTTTCACTTTATCTGGACTATTAGAATAACTTTCACTATAACCTAAATCTTTCATTGCCTGACTCATTGATATTCCGACATTTTCAGACATATATTTCAATAATTCTTTTTGTCTATCTTGTGGTTCTTTGTTCATAGTGGCTCCTCTAGCAGTTATTATAGCATAGTGCCAATAAAATACCCCTCAGAGTATGAGAGGTAGATTATTCTTTATTTTTTAAATAAAGCGTAGGTTGACAGTCCTAGAGCAGTAATACACCATATCTGATATATATCTAGAGTTCCGTCATTGATTATCATCAAGAGACCTAGAGTATATATGATGGTGGTTACTAATACGAAATATTTTATAAATTTCATACTTTGTTTAAACTAATAACTTTTACGACCATTTGGTTCGTTGATTATCGCCATAACATTATATGACTCTTTATTTTTCTCACACTTAGGACATCTTTTAATTATTCCATATTCATTATCTGGAGCTAGTTCTTTACAATAAGGACAAAGAACTCTACCAGATTTATCTACTTTGGCAAATTTCTTTTCGTATGGTGCTAGATCATCTATTTTCATTTGATTGTTTTAATTACTTGATTTAAAAAGCGACTAAATAGATTAACAAAATTTTCATCTTGCCATAGTTTATGTTCCATTCTGTCTAATATACAATGAGTTATTTCATGTAGTAAGTTCTCTTGTAATTGGTCTCCATCAAAATCACAAGCATTAAATCTATTTTGAATCACTATCTTATTTGAGTTAGGATGATATTGACCTACAGCATCATGGTCTTGGAATAACTTATCTGTATACTCAATATTTATCTTTACTCCACCAATTTCAAAAGATGTTGGTTTATCTAGTTTCATGCGTATTTTCCTTTACCTAATTTTTTAATACTATCTTCACTTGGTTTGTTTTTGTGAGATAGACATATTTTACAGTCTACCATACTCCAATCTTCGGTTAAGTATTGTTTATCAGCCTTTCTTCCACAAATTGCTTGATTTTCTTTTGGATAGTGAAATATCATATTAGTTATGTACCATACTCCCTACTAGTATGATTCCCATAAAAAATAATGAGCCACAGAAAGTACAGAAAGCGTTATATATTTTTTCATTCATAGTTTTCTAGTTAAACAACTCATAATTACTGAACCCCACATACTAATTAAAAAACCTATATCTTTAGTAAAGACATATAGTAAAAAATTAAGTATTACCAAAATGGAATACCACATTGAGTAGTTCATTTTAAAACCTCATCTATTGAATTATTAAATTTATCTATAAGTTCATTTTCAGGTTTATAATCCCAAGTATTCATTTGACATGAGAACTTAGTTTTTCCTCTTTTCTTCATCTTTAACCCTCTTACTTTATCTTTAGGGACATAGTTTTCTTGTATCCAATTCCATATTAAATCTATTTCAGGAATTGATAACCAAGAGATAAATTCATCTTCAAATTTTGATTTGTTTGGTTCTTTTTTTAAGTTTTTCATAGTTTATTAGATTGTCTAAGTTGGGTTAGTTTTTGTCGTTGTTCTTCTCTAAAGTTATTTCTATGAATTGGTGGGAGTTCATATAAAACTTTGTTTGGGTCTTCGTCTGCTCCTATCACTTCTTTATCTACTCTATCTAATATTTCTTTTACTATCTCTTGGTTGGATTGAGAGAGGAGGTGTTTTAAAGTTGATATCATAATTGATAAATCACCACAACCATTTTTAGTACCTTCTTCTAAAAATTCTTTTATTATTGCTTTATCTAAGTCTTTTATATTCATAGTTGGTTTACCAATTTTTTCAAACTCACATTTAGGACAACAAATAAAATTATCTTCTCCAATCTTTACTTTTGGAAGTTTAGAAATTGGATAACCTTTATCTACCTCAAACTCTTTTTTACAATAAAAGCATTTCATAGTTGGTTTGGAATAGCTAATGCCATAATTATTCTACAAATTCTTTCAGCTTCTTTAACTGTTAAGTCTGTAGGTAATTCAATAGTTGTATACCTGTCTTTTCCAATAATAATTGGGTAGACTGCTTTTGTTATTTGTTTTTTCATAGTTGGTTTAATGGTTTTTGGCATTTAGTTATTTTAGATTTTCATTCCATAAATAATTAATATAGTAAGAGCAAACCAAAATATAGACCAAGCTGGTGTTTTATCTTTAAAATGGGTTACTGTGTTTATAATTCCACAAATTATTCCAATAATATAAATTATAATCATATTCTTACTTTTCCTTTTGTAAACTAATAAGGTAATCAATAATTTCACATTGTTTTTTCCAAATATCGTGTAATGTAGTAGCTTCATATCCAAGTACTCCATCATAATTAAATTCTAATTTTGTTGGCACTACTAATGTATCTAGGTGTTTAGAATTAATCTTTATTTTTTGTTTTAGAGTTAAACCGTCCATTACCCATATTTCATTTTTAGGTATACCTTTTTTAGCAAATAATGGTATTCCATATAATTCAAAACCATCTCCGTCTTTTATCTTATCTTTATCTAGGTGTTTAGTGGGTTTATCTTTGCCACAATAAACACAAAATGTTTGGTCTTCAACAGTTTTCCAAGAGTGTTCACATAGGTGTTTACCCGTAGAGGGTTTTTCATTTAAAACACATTCTACTGGTTTATCTTCTCTATCCTCATCTTCTGCTATTCTTTTAATAACATCGCCAAAGTTCTTCTTAACATACTTAGAAGCTTCATCTAGTTGTTTTTTACTTGGTTTCATTTGGTCTCCTTTAAGTAATCTAATAATTGATTAAACTTTTCAATAATTATTCTTTCTCTACCAAAACATCTAAAAAGTTTTTCAGTATCTATTTTTTCTGGCAATTGTTTTTTAGGTTTAACTTCTTTTGGACACTCATCTTTTCCATAAAACTTACACATCACACATGGAACACCTTTTTTACACTCTTTAATTACTTGTTCTGTCATAAGTCTTTGACTTTCTTCTTCTGGAGAGAGTTTGGCTAATCTATTTTTATATAAGTCAATTAATTTTAATGTTCTTTCTTCCCCAGACAGATGATTCCACCATTCAGTAGTAATATCTCTTAATTTAAGATATTCTTTAACTTCTATCTTTGATTTAGTATTAGGGATTAGTTGGAGTGATGATTTAAAAAACCAATCAAAATCATTTTCATTAAATTCAACTTTTATTTGGAATAATTTATCTTGTTTTATATCAGCGATATTTCCTGTTTGACCATAAAAGTTTTCATCTTTATTTATTACTTTTACTAAATCTCCTATCTTTAGTTTTGGTTGTTTCATTTTGACTCCTTTAATTTATTAATTTTATCTATAACTCCCATATCATGCATTTCTTTTAGTCTTAATTCAAGAGAAATTAATATTGGCCTACGGTAGTCTTTAGATATATTAAGAATATTAAAATAAAGATTAAACTCTTTTAATATTTGTTTTATTCTCTTTTCTTTATTTATAGTTTGGTTTTTCATTTTTAGTTATGTATTAATTTTTAATTACAATTAACCATTCCGTTAGTACAGACTTCTTTATATGTCTTGCCAGAAATTATATTTTTAATAACCCACGCATTAACTTTAAATTTTTTACTTAGACTATAAATGCTATTATTTTTATAATTTTCTCTAATGTAGATAACTTTATTATTAGTTAGTTTTCTCCTTGATATTCCCAATTTTCTAGCACCTTTAAAAAAATTATCCATAAATTGTTCTTTTCCTGTAAATTTTTTCCTCAATTTATTAGTATAAGAATGTTTAATATTTTGTGATGGAGTACACCATTCAAGATTAGACAACCGGTTATCATTTTTTATTCCATTTTTGTGATTAACAGAAGTGTAATTATTTAAATTTTGTAAAAAGTTTTCAGCCATTATTCTGTGTATAGAATAATATTTAGAATAACCGTTATCGTTTAGGTTTACTCTTAAATAACCACCTCTCACCATAGTTTTTAATTTTCTAGTCTTACCTTTTGGATATTTAGTTGTATATATATTTCCAACCTTATCTATCTTATATCCGTTATGATTCTTTATATTATATAATTTCATTCTTATATATTGTAACATTTTTATTTAATATATCCAAGTTTTCTAGCACAAACCCAAGGATTTAGGCCTTGTTCTTGATAAAGTGTGTAAATAAAATCTATGTTTTTAACAAAGTCCATTCTATCTTGACGGCTAATTCTTTTAGAATGTACATCGTTTATTTGTCCGATTCCTACGTCAAAAGTTCCATTGGAGTTTTTATTTAATGCGTCCGGTCTTAAACCTGATTCACATTTCATTGTCGCAATAATTTTGGTGATTTCGGTATCTTTAATTCCTAATTGAGTACCCTTACATCTTAAATACGTTATAGGGTCGTAATCGCAAGGAACTTCATTACTAGTCACTTCTACCGCTTTTACTTCAATCATTGATTTACCGTCATTTGGTGAGTCTAATTTTACTTGTTTATAAGGATTGTCGGCAATGAATAATCCAAATAAAGAGCCTAATATAATTCCATCTACTAAGGCAGCCAAAGTATATTTGTTAAACCATCTTTGAAAGTCTTGGTTTCTTTTATATCTTTGATCGAGTAAGTTTTTGATTTCTATTTTGTTTTTCATAGTTTTGTTTTTAGAGGACTAGATGTAGGAGAATGTGGAATCGAACCACCAACAGAGTAGCGAACTCCTACACCAAGTTTCTCCTACATTTAATCCTCTAAATTGTTAATGTTTCTCCTAGACTACCAGAAAGAGGAATGGGGCTTTGGCAGTTAACCTCACTCTTATCCTCTGTCCGATAGTCTAGGTTGTTAAATGTACGTTTCCCTGCTTTGAGAATCTTTTAACTTAGGGTTCTGCTTCCTAAGGGTTCAGCTATTGTTTAAAGTTGTTCTGCTGTCTCAACTGTAAATAGTCTACCACTATGGTTAGTGAGTGTCAATAGGGATGATTAATTAACTTTGGTAATAGCTAGAAATCTATTGGTCAAAATCATGTTTCCAACTCTGATAATTTTTTTACCTTTTGCTAATTCTAGTAAGAAATATTCTTTTTCTTCTGGTGTTATCCAAACGTGGTGACTATAACTAATATCCACTCTCCAACATTTGTGAGAACTCCATTCACTTCTGTCTATATCAATTATTTCTGGTTGTTTAACTTCTAAATTAGATTGATACTTCGTTACTTTGTTTTCCATAGTCTTGTTTAATTTTTAATGAGTCTCTCTTAACCCAATCCCTAAGGCCGGAGAGATAGTTTTTATAATAATTCTTTTGGGGATTCTTTTCGTGCCAATTAATTAGGTCGTCTAATTTACTTCTAACAAAACTAACTGGCACTTGGTATTTTTCTGATATGTCTTCAAAATCTTCCTCCTTTAAATCCTCTATCTTATTATATTTACTATTATTATTACTATTACATGTACTATTAGTACCCCCACTATACCCCACCGTAACCTCTGGGGTGGGGTACTCTTTTACGTTAATTAAGGTATTTTTTATACTATCAGGAATTAAAGCCATTTCTTTACTAATAGCCTTCTCAAAACTCTCTCCAACAAAATTGTTATATCCCTGAGCATTGACTACATAAACCCACCCATTAGAAAAAACAACCTTAGGAAATAACTCTTTCTTTACTTTATCTAATTCCTTTACCTTAGTATCGAATAATATCTGTCTATCAGAAATTTCATAACAACCACTAAAACCAATACTTTCGTTAGTTAATAAATAGAGAAAAATTAATCTAGCATTTTGGCTTAAATCGTAAAACCAATCGTCTTTCCATATTTTAGTGTATACCTTCCTTTGTTTCACTAAAACCTCCAATCCAATAAAAAGCCCAAGGCAGAGTTATGAGACAACACCTTGGACTTATTGCTGGACTTGAAATTTTTAACTCTTATTTGTTGTCTCATACTATCACTATACTATTTCTAAAACTAAAATAAAGTATGATGAAATATATCAAGTTATCTACTTACTTGTTGACACTGACTAACCATAATGCTATATTCACTTATTACTAAATTAAACAAACAAAATGACACAAGATCAAAAAGATACCATTGAAAGAGACTTTAATGAAAGTATGTTAAAAGATATTGAAGAAACTAAATTATTAGAAGAAGAAAAACTTAGAGAAATCCCTGATATGACAGAAGATGAAGAAAATGCTTTTGAAAATGAAAGACAAGGTGGTAAAAGTATTTTTGATGATTCAGAAGATTTAGATGATAACCAATACTAACTATGAACTCAATAAAAGAATACAAATTAAAATGGAAACTAAAAAAACAATTAGATACCATTATTTTAGAAAGTAACATGTCTCCTAAAACGGTAATTGAAATGTTAGAAGAACTTATTAATTTATATAAAAACTAATGGATAAAACATTAAAAGATAAAGCAATCAATTTTAAAGGTAAAGAATATGTTGAAGTCAAAGAGAGGGTTAAATTTTTCAATGATACTTATAAAAACGGTTCAATCATAACTGAAAGACTTAATGTAGACGGTAAAGAATATTTTAAAGCTACTGTATGTCCTGATGTAGATAGACCACTAAGAATATTTACCGGACACTCTCAAGCCTCATTTTCTGATACTACAAGTTTCGTCAATAAAACTTCGGCTACTGAAAATGCTGAAACCTCAGCAGTAGGCCGAGCATTAGCATTAATGGGTATTGGTGTTATTGACTCAATAGCTAGTATGGACGAGATTAACAAGACTACCTACACCTCACCAAGTCCTCTTAAACAATCAAATACTGATGAAGTAGTAAGAGAACCTATTGATATGTCAAAGTCTCCAACTGATGTCGATAATGAGTTTAACAAATCTACTTGCCAAAACTGTGGAGCAAAGATTGCTATTAGTAAACAAGGAAAACCATATTGTACTAATAGATGTTGGTTGCCAGAAAATAGACACTTTATTACAGAATTTAAAAACAAATAATGAAAAAAATACAATGTCACTCAATTATTACTGGTATAAGAGCCAGAGTAGATGGAAGTTTAGGTTTGACACTTTCAACACCTGAACTAACAGCAGAGGAAAAAGTGGCTTTTATGGAGTTACAAAATATGGATTGTAAAACCCTATTTGAACCATTATCAGAGAAAGCCGATCTGATAGAAGTAAAAGGTGAAACAGAAACTAAGACATCTAGTCAAAGATTAAGAGGTTGTTTATTTGTACTTTGGGAACAAGAAGGTAAACAGGGAGAATTTGAACAATTCTACAAAACTAAGATGGAAAAGATTATTGATTGGGTTAAGGGAAAATTAGAATAATCATCCACCAAGATTTATATAATTATGAAAATAAAAAAAACATTATTCAAAACAGAAATATCAATCCGACCAGATGAATTATCAAATTTTATTCATTATGATAGATTTGGTCAAATAAGTAGTTTGTTTAGATGGATAAAAAAGAATTTTAAATTAGATTTATTTCCTAAAAAAAATGATTTATAAACTACAAAAAGAACTAGATAAACTCTTAACCAGACAAGAGATACACGATATTACTGGTATCCCTATGAGGACTCTAAATGAGTGGATACAAAAGAAAAGATTACCTGTGTATCATCTACGTAATGGAGCTAAGTATGGGATACGTTTAATTGATGTTCCAAGTTATTTGCGATTACCTAAAAAGAAATGAAAACCTTGAAAGATACAATACAAAATATTCTCTTAACAAAACCAGAAACCAGAGATAGTGATAAGAAATTGATCTGGAAAATTTGGACTGAACTAGGACTAATTAAAACTAGAATGAATGGATATAGCGTTGATGATATTATTACCGAAGAAGATTTTATGAAAGCACCAAGTCCGGAATCAATTAGACGTTGTAGGCAAGCGCTACAAAGAAGTGACCTATTATTAGGTAAAAACCTTATTCAACCCACTCCAAAAGTTAAGGAAAAGCGCCATGAATTATCAAAGGAAAAGGGTTTTTCTTATATAGCAGGAAAATTACCAGTTTGGAATCCTGAAAAACAAACTTATGAAACTAACTAAAAACCAAATGGCTATCTTATATCAACTCATCTTTAATGAATTAGGTAGAGTAAATAGACAAACTTCACCAAATTACGCTGATTCTTTACAAGAACTTGAATTAATTTTTAGTAAAGAGTATGACAAAAATAGATCCTTGTGATTTAGTTAGAAAACATAAGGTAGAAAATCCTTTTAAAGAAGTAGATAGAGCCAAAGTTACTAATCCTTATGAAGAAGAAGAAAGTTTGATAACAGACGAAGAAAAGAAAAAACTAACCTTTCCTGAATATGTTAGAAAAAATAATATAGTAAGAGATGAAAAGGTTGGTATTAAGGAAAAATTTAAACCTCTCCCATATATCTCTAGTAATGAAAAATATACAGAATTTAGTAAACAATATTATTCTGATCTAAAAAGGATAACTACTCAAAGACTTCATATAAGATGGTTTGATGTTGGTTTAACAAAGAAATGGAATATGGGTCATAGATTTAGTAACGCTAAAAAATATGAAATATGACGAACCAGAGGCAAATGAGTGGGTAATGCCAATAATGAAAGGTTATAAATTATCTTGTTGTGATTGTGGGCTAGTTCACGAAATGGATTTTAGAATAGTTAATAAAAGAGTAGAATTTAGAGCCAGAAGGAATAATAGAGCAACGGGACAAGTTAGAAGATATATGAAAAACTATGAGAAGGAGACGAAATGAATATACTCTGTAAAATATTTGGACATAGAGCAACCAAGCATATTTCTTGGAGTTATTTATTAGACTCTGCTATTAATTTTACTATTAGTCCAATGTTTGATAACCGAGGGAAAAAATATATTCACAAGTATTTATATTGTAAAAGATGTAAAGAAAAAGTATGCGAAGAAAAGTAAATCAGTCTAAGGCTATCTTTGACCAGATATATAACGTCTATAAGAACGTAAAGCCTAAGTGTAAAGGGAAGATAGTTAATAAAAAGAAACGTAAAAAGAACCCTCTTAATAAGCTCCTAGACTCGTTATGGAGTAAAGCAGTTAAATTACTCGCCAAAGAGAGATGTGAATACTGTGGGTCAACTGAATACTTAAATTCTCATCACGTAATAGGACGTAGAAACTTTGGGGTTAGGTGGAACGTAAATAATGGAGTATGTTTGTGTGCCAAGTGCCACCAGTTTAGTAGTAAGTTTTCAGCTCATCAAACTCCTACATTGTTCTCAGATTGGATACAAAAGAAGAGAGGTAAGGAGTGGTATAGTCAGTTAATTATGATGTCTACTATGATAAAGCCAGATAAAGAAGAAACGAAGAAAGAATTGGAAACTATTATCTATGGCAAACCTAAGTCACTCCCTTTCTAAAAAAATACTGAGCCAAAAAATTAATCTTGACCCAGTAAAGTTATCTATTTTAACACACTAGGATTACTTCTAAACATCCTATCTGGTACTAGGTCTAATTCTTCATTAAAAGCCATATTTGATAGGTAAACTCGTGTCTGAATATCATTATGAAAGTAATTATCATCTAAGAAGTGTAAGTGTTCGTGAGTTTGAATATAGAGTGGAACAATGTTTTGCCTGCTATTTATAGGAAATCCGTCTGGTAATCTACCCTCTTTCTTATCTCGGCGTTCCACAATATGGTGGAAATTTATTCTTTTGTCTTTGGAGCTTAAATTTAACTCTTTTCGGAGTTCTTTTTTTACTTGTTTGTATGACCTCTCAGTTCCCACGGAGTAGATAACAAACAACTAATACAGAGATGAGTAAAGCAAGACACTTAACTAATTCGTATATGTTTTTATTAGTCATTATTTTAATTACCGCAAATTAATGCGGTTTATGATAAACTATATTATAGACTTGCTTATTGTTACATCAAAAGTAACCATCTCCCCAGATTTTAAGCGAGTCTTTTTTTTATTTATCTTTCTTGAACGTATTTTTTAAGAATATCTATAACAACATTAAGACTCCATAGGTAGAGAGAATAGAGAGCCTGTTTGACAGGAACTCCATTAGAAATAGCGGTGAGGAAAATAATAAGTGCTGGTGCTAAAAAGATTAAAGTATTCTTAGCCCACTTTTGGACATCTTCTTGATTAAGAGAGAATTTCTTTGACATTATTTTATTTAGCAGAGTTTTTATTAGTCTGCTAATTTGCTTAATTTATAACTGTTGCCCTAACTTCAACTACTTTCTAAACCTCAACCAACCTAATACTCCACGATAATCGTGATTGTAGTATCGGCAAGGAGACTTAGAAGGATAGTTTTGATCAAAGGAAATAAATTTATTTACATTCGCACCAGTACAAATAGCAACGTGTCCGGCATATCCAGTAACAGGCCATTTCCAGTCCCAAAAAATTATGTCGCCTGGTTCGGGATAATTATTGGGGGTGTTCTTAATCTTAGTAAATTTATCTGTTCCTAATAGAGGAAATCTTTTAAATATATTTTTGGCATAATCTGTCGGTGGGAGAGTATAACCGTCTATCCCTAAAACATCTACACAATACTGTCTCATAAGGTCTACACATTGTGGACCAAATTTCTTATCGTAGTCAATGTATTTACCGTTATTCTTATTTACAAAATCGTTTAGTTTCATAATGTTATTATAACACTCTAACTTTGTCCTATTCCCAAATTTAATAATGCCCCACTAATACATAACGGAGAGATATAAGAACCAGTAGACATAAGATAGATAATGTACCCTACAAGAACTAATGTCGCCAAAATTAAGATTAATAAGAACACTTGTATTGATTTCATTGTGTAGCTTTAACAGTAACAACTAAGTCAAGCAAAGCCTTTCCTAGGGTGATAACTGCTAAACCTATGGCGCTATAAATTAGTTTCTCCATTTGTCCGACACGTTTATCCTGTTCTTTCTTAGTTAAGTCAAACTCTATTTTAGAAACATATTCTGTACCCATACATCCTAGTTTAGTTTTAATATCATCAATACCATCTTTTAAGTAATTGATGTCTTTTTTTAGTAGAGCGATTGAGGTTTCGTCTTTCATTTCTTTTTACCTCCACATTTTTTATTCATAGTTAGAAAAAATTAAAAAAATTTGATGATTTAGGTTCTAATTTCCAAGTACTAGATGATGTAAAAGTATGTATAGTTTCAGAACCTACAACAGTTTTAGTACCACCAGTAGCTAAATAAGCTGAAAAATCAGCTGTTAAGTAAGAAATTATCACTGTTCCATCTCCACCTTTTGCTCCATTATAAGAAACTCCACCATATCTTCCACCACCTCCACCACCACCACCACGTCCATCCATACCAGCAGCACCAGTTGTACGATATCCACTATTACCACCTACACCTGAACCACCAGTACCAGGAGTTGTTCCATCATTTCCAACAGCACCTCCGCCTCCACCAGAATAATATAAAGCAGAACCACTTATAGAATTTGATGTACCAGCACCTCCATTTCCACCAACACCGTTTGTACCAGCAGCACCAGCAGCAGCCGATCCTCCACCACCTCCGGCAGATGGTTCACCTACAATATTTCCATTAGCACCATTATTACCTTGAGATGGACTTGTACTTGGAGTATTTCCAGCTCCACCACCATTTACGATAGCTCCACCTCCTGAACCTCCAGCACCACCACCAGAATCATCTTCTCCTGAACCTCCATAACCTCCTCCAGTCGCCGTAATCGTATCAAAAACAGAATCATTACCTTTACCACCTTTATTTGTTGTTCCAGCAGCACCACCAGTTCCGACAGTAACGGTATATGTTTGAGGAGTAACAGTAAAAGCAGCATTATATCTATAACCACCAGCACCGCCACCTCCACCCCATTTAGCACCGCCACCTCCACCGCCGACTACTAATAATTTAACTGCTAATGCCATACTATGCTTCGGTAGCGACTGCGATTATATGCCAAGTTGTCGCAGCTAAATTATAACTTGCACCTACATATCCCCATTTTCCTGCTGTAGTTGTAGTTGGGATAGTTGAACCTAAAGCTGTAAATCCTGTAAAAGTAAGATCTTTTGCAACACCAGCATCTTTGTATCTTATTAAAAGTTTCTGACCATCAGTGGGAGTCCCTGTAACAGTAAAAGTTGTGGCATTGGCAACGGCAGATAATTGATACTCATCAGTCGTATCACAATTTATTTCGGCAGTTGCATCATCAGTAGTAGTAACAACCCTTTTAGTTATTCTTTTATTAGTAAATGTAGTAGTAGAGTCTGCAGTTACTGAAATATCAGTTAAAAAAGCTACATCACTATCTGCTAATGCTTTAGGGGTAACAATTTTTAAATCATTAGTAGCACTGGATGCTATCTCACTACCAGTACATTTTAAAGAAGTAACTAAATCTGAAGTATGAACTCCAAGTTGTGTATGTTGAACGAGTAAATGATCGACAATATCGTTCCAACCTTTAGCAGTAACTAAGATTTCAACTACCGCACCAGCAGAATGAGCTTGGGCTGTTCCCTCTTGTCCTCGTAAACAGTTTATAAGGTTCGAACCACTAACAACACCAATAACAGTTTCTTCTAATGAAGCCGTTTTAGTTCCATTAGCGTCAACTCGGTCAATAGTCGCCACTACTGCCGTATCGGTTGGTAAATTAGTAGTAGTTGAAAGTGGAATAGTTGTAGCTGTTTCATCAGATACCCCACCACTTCCGATTTGGGCTACCCATTTTCTAGCCAATTTTTTTAATTTGTCTGTATTTGCCGCCATAGTTTATATTAATAATTATATCAAGAAGTCCAGGAGCTTGGCATTCGCCTTTTGATGACAGAACCTCTTGCTTGTAGAGATAGTAATGAATAATTAGTATCTGCTGATGTAGAATAGACTTTGAATTGTAAGGCATAAACACGAGCTTTTTTCTTAATTCCTCGTCTAATAGTTGATTGAGCATAGGTTGATGGAGCGTCTAGTAAATAGATAACCCAATTATCAGCTCCACCACTAACACTTGAATTAGTTTCACCAGCCATAAGTTCTCCAGCAAAATCTGTCCCAACTCCAGTATTAGAACCAAAGTTAGTGATTGTCGTCGCTCCGAGGGAAACAAATGAATTATCTTTTCCGATACCTAATAATTGAAAGTTAATCGTTCCTCTTGGTCGTCCAAGTTCTACTATCGCTTCTCTTAGAGAGAAGACATCTGTTTTATCCCCCGATACCGATAATAGAGGAGAGATATAAGATTGATTAAAAGGAATCCCTAAGTCATCACCGACATTTTCACTTAATTCAATGAGTTTAGTTCCAGTTGTCGGAATATATAAGAAGTGAGTATTGCCACTTGTATCGGTATAGTCTAAGAATTGTCTAGCACCATTTGTCCAATCAACAGTCCAGTTGTTTCGTTCTGTATCATAAATAATCATTCGGTCATTTCCTATTGTAGAAGTAGGCACAGATATAAACACCTTAGCATCATAGAAGTATGAACAAATACCTGATATTTTATTAGAGATTAAGTTACGCCAGTATGGACGAATAATAGATGAGTTTTCCCTAGTACGAAGTACACCGATATATTGTCTTTCTGGACCAAGTGAAAACCAACCTTTACGATTGGGAAAAGCAATATCATTTTGAGTTCCAACTGTTCCCAAGACGGACTCTGTACCAAATGAACCAACAACTTTAGTAGCACTAGGAACTGAGAATGAGGTATCTCCAACAGTAGCCGTAGAGATAGTCAACTGCCAAACAGCACCCCTACCGTCAGGTGTACGACACAAAACTGTAGGTCGTCCTTCACCTTGACCACTTTGATAATGAACCACAGCCGTAGGCATTTCACGTCCACCTTTTTCAAGGTTTATCCACCCACCACCATAGAAATCTGAAAAGTTACCCAAGTATTGTCCTGTACCTGAAAAATAAACTGTATATTTTGAATCATTGTTATTAGTCGCCCAAATACGGTTTTCTGAAACACACATTGATATAAATTTAGGAGCGCCAGTAGTATTGGACTCAGGAGCAACTACATATTCGTTTAAAGTTAAACTTCCGTCATCTGTAAAGTTAGTTGTAGTAGACGAACCCAGTAAAACTTCGTCTCCACTTTCATCAGATAAGTAAATTTGGTACCTTAAAGCCCCACCAACAGCCGTCCACGACCAAACCACCTTATCAGTAGTAGAAGTCCAATTATCACGGAGTTTATTGACGGTAATAGAGGCCTCCGTAGAACCCACGGTTTCACCTATTTCATTAAGGGCTGTAACTTCTGCGTATAGAGGATAAACTCCACTAGAAAGCCCACTAGCCACTAAACTTGCGGTTAAATTAGTAGGAGCGTTTATTTCTGTATAAGTAGTCAAGACCGAACCGTCATAACGAGCCAAATTATCAGTTCCATTCGCTATATATAAGTAACCCCCAATCTGTAAGAAGTAACATTGTAGTCCGACTGTAAAAGTAGCCCCGGTTATTTCGTTAATAGTTCCACCATCTGTGCTTTTATAAGCCTTACCATTAGAGATGACGACTAGCTCGGTAGTGCCATCACTTTTAACAAATTCTTTTGCTCCATCGGGATTTAAGGGGTACTCTGCTCCATATTCTCTTGAACCCCATTTAGTTTTCCATATACCGTCTTGGTCTTGCATCTGGTTAGTTGACTCAACCGCATACTGTTTTCCCATTCTAGCTTCATCAAGTAATTTATTACTTCCACCATTAAATTTGTCTATGGTGAGTAGGACATTTCTTGATTGTGATTTATTAGTTGTGAATTTCATGTATTGAATCCATCTTGAACAGGATTATCAACAGTATCGTTTTGATACCAACCTGTCATATCATTAAGAACTTTCATAGATTCTAACTTTTGAGTAGCAATATTAAATCCGCTTGTATCTCCTTCATCTTTTTTGAGTTCTCCTAAAACATAATAGACAGCAAACATTGGATCAGCCATTTCAAAAACACTAGAAGCACTCGTTACTTGTGAAGCAGTTTTATAGTATTCGTATTTAATCGTTGCTCCAGTTTCAAGTGAAACACTTGGATTAAAATGTAAATCAAATCCAGTAGATGAGTTTCCAGTAAAGTAACACCAGTTACCCTTAGATGAATCTAATAATTGAACATCTTGTGGTTGGACAACTGAAAAGACAGATGTCTTATTTCCAACTACTCTTACATATCCAACAGGAAAAACAAAGTCAGTAGGACAATTATAATCCCAATCACTAGCAGCTATAGTTTTATCTCCATCAGTAGCAGCGGATAGGGTAGTAAACAATTCTTTCCATAAAACTCCTTCTTCTCTTTCCCAAATAGAAATAGCAATATTTAAGAGTTTTTGCCAAACTTCGTAATCTTCATCTCCATCACTAGGAGAAGTTGAATCTCCCTCATAAAGGACATTTATGTAATCAATAGCATCTGATAGTGTATTTATAATTTTCATAAAAAAAGACCGCCAAAATCAGCGGTCTGAATTGCCAGTCAGCAATATTAACTAATAAATTATATCACTAAACTAATTTAACACCAGCAGACAACCCCTGTATCTTAATGGTTTTTAGTTTAGGTGCTTTATAAACCTGAGTAATCTTTGTTCCACCTTTAGTAGACTTTGATTTGACAGGTGGAGCAGATATTTTAATATTAGAAACTTTAGGAGCAGATGATTTGGCAATACTTATTTTAGGAATTGATTTACTTGCAGATATAGATACTTTTTTAGGTTTCTTAGCATATTTGGTAAATCCTTCTTGTTGAGTAAGTCCTAGTTCTGCTCTCTTTTCATTAGTAATAGCTCTCTTTTTATCCCAGTATTCAACTAAGTCTGGATTTGCATTGATATATTGTGTTCTAGCACCAGTACCGTAAGGCAAAGTATAGTAATAATCTAATTTCTTTTGCATTTCTGGACTGGCGTATTCCTCACTTTCTTCTTGTGGTTGAATAATTCCTTTACTCTCTAATTCATCAAAATAAGCACTTCTTGCTGTCCAATAAGGTTTAAGCCAATCAATATTCTCATTAGTTATATTAGATTTCTCTTTATCACCTGGATAGAAAGTTTTAAGTCTTAATACTGTCTGTTGTTGCTCTGGAGTAAGAGTGTAGAAAGGATCAAGTGTTTCTCCTGTCTTAGCAGCGGTATCAATAGCTGTTTTTGCTTTAGTTCTTAATACACTAGGATTAGCCAGTAAAGTAAGAGCCTCAGCCATATCCATTTGAATATCAGCACTAGCTGATATATCGTCTGGTCTAGTTTGTTCTAGTGTGGTGTAGATTTGTTTTTCTTTGCTGTTGAGTTCTTTTAGGGCTTCGTCTTTACTTTCATAATAATAAGCACTAGATAAGGCATCTCTACCAACCTTATTATTATAGAATCTAAAAGGTAATTCTAATGCCTTAGAGAATGTTTGATAAGCTGGTACTGATTGTTTGTTAAGACCTAATTTCTTTTTAACTTCTGGTGATAAACTTTGACCAGCGACATTCATTATTTCTCTTATATAAGGATGGTTATATTGTCCTGCTAAGTAGAGTCCAATATCTCCCCATTTATTAGTGGAGTCTGGATCATATATTTCACCCCCAAAGTAATCTTCATTAGTGAAAATATCAACTACTGGTCTAACTCCCGATGATAGGAGAGACTTCATATCATTAACTGTTTCTGGTAAATTCCCAGATATTAAATGTTTTCCAGTCTTAATAGTAAGTCTGGGAATAGTAGCGATAGATGAAAGGAAAGGTACACCAATATATCCATCCTGAGTCTTGATTAACATCTTATCTTCTTTACCTTCTGGATTTTCCCACATATTTTTACCAGTATTAGCTTTATTCACGGCATTCATAGCTATAAACGTCATTATTGCTCCAATACTGAATTTAGTATTTGTTATATTCTCTGCTGAAAAAGGATTTTTAAGAGCCTTTATATTGTTAGCCCAAAAATTAATCATTGACTCCCTATATCGTGGAGCAAATAAAACAGTTTGAGTTAAATCTTTACCAAGTTTATTTCTACTAGCCAATACATCGCTACCAACAATGCCATAAAAGTTCTTAACTGCCTGTGCTGCAGTATCAGCTGCTTGTTTTTGATCAATTCCCTTACTAATTAACTTGGCTTCAATGTCGTTAAATAGACTAATCTGTAATTGAGGCATAAATAGTTTAAATGTAGGCTCATTCATTACTTTATTCCATGCACTACCAACTGAATCTCCAAATAGTTTTTTAGCTGTACTTTGATTGATTAAGTTTTTAGTTTCGAATGTAGTTTGCAAAGGGATATTTCTTTCTTGCATTTTAATTATCTGTCCAGCGTTTTCTTCAAAGAATTTATTAGAAGCATTGGTACTTAATGACCTAAATAGGTTTTTAAATGGAGATATAATACGACCACTTAATACTTCTTTAGTTACTTGAGCTACAGACCAAGCATTTAATGGTGTTTTAGGAAGTCCACCTGATAGAGTTATATCTTGGATAGCACCACTAACTTTAGCTCCAGTTTCAGCAACTTTTCCAAGCATTCCATAGTCTTGAGGAGTAAATATTCTATTAATTTGATTAGCTACATTCTTTGGTGCATACCAGTTACTTATAACTGTTTGTTGATCTCCAATAGTTGCTCTGGCTCTAGGAAAACCAGGAGCATTTATCGGGGCAAAATCTGGACTATTAGATACTTTATTTCCACTAACTATTAATCCCTCTTTTTTGAGGTTTTTAAATAGTTCTATATTGGCAAAGGTTTCATTTAATCTACGAGTATAATCTTCAAGTATTTGAGCAGTATTGTTATATTTTGGTACTAGTCCCATTTTAATACCTTCTTCATAAGTAGGCAGAGAACGATTACCAGCAAATCCAAAAGTCTGTTTAGCATTCTTATATTCTTGTGCTACTTGAGTAATTGGTTTATCCCAAATATGAGTTAAATAGTTTTCAAGATAATTCATATCTACACCCTCTTTTTTAGCTTCTTCAAAGAGTTTATCGTATGTTTTACGAAGTTCTGTACTATATGTTTGTTGTTCTGGACTTAGTTTTATATTTCCACCTTCAACCGATTTAATAATATCTTCTGGGTTACCTGGTACATTAGAAAATTTACTGGCTTCAACAGTAGCTTTAGTCTTAGAACTTTCTCTTTTACCTATCCAATCAGCAAATATTTTCTTAAATACTTTTGGATCTTCTTCTGCTTTAAAAGATGAGAAATCAGCAGCAGTTTGTGTTTCTTCACTTGTCATCTCAATACCTTTGTTTTTAGTTTTGATACCTGGAAATTGTAACTCTCCACTTTTGTCTATAAATGGTTCTGTAATTTTAATAGGTTTTACTTCTGGTATTACTCCTCTAGATGGTGTTTGTGGAAATGGTTTAGTTTTATCAGTTAAATCCATTCCACCACGTTGTAGTTCTTTGTTTGCTAAAAAGTTTCTTAAAGTAAAAGGTTCTTTATAACCTCTATTAGTTTTAATATCTTTGTTTATTACATCACTCAAAGCCATTATTAAGTTCTCTGGATCTTTATTAGTTTCTATATTAGTTAATTGTTTAATTTTTTCTTTACTAAGTACATCTCCTGCTAATCGTCTAATTTCAGCATAAGCATCAACTTTTTCTTGTACAGTAGCATTTGGTTTGTAGTAAGTATCTACTAAATTGTTAAACCGATTAGTTCTGTCTGTTCCGTCTACGGTATTTCCCATAAAGTCAATATAACCACCTTGTTTCTTTATATTTTCTGGACTACTGGTTTTTTTCCAATAATCATCAGCAGCTTTGTTAATAGACTGTTTAACTATTGGTGTTAGTTTACTAACATCACCCAATGATTGAACACCAGCCATACCTACATTCATGACCAAGTTTTCTACCGCCTCTCTTTGTAAGGCTTCTACATAAGTTTCTTTTTCACTTTGAGTTAGAGTAGCCCAAATTGGAGTTTCAACGGCAGTTTCTATAACAGCGGCTTTAATTAATCGTTTACCAGCAGTTGTAAAGAATTTTTTAGTTGCTTGGCTGATAGTATCAGTAGTGTTTGGTAAATTACTAGATATAGATTTTTCTGTTAGTTTGTTTAGTAATGGAATAGAAGTAGAAAAATGCTGAACTAAACTATTTGTTAATCTAGTTGTTCCAGCATTGGCTAAACCTGTTCCAGCACCTTCAAAAACTGCGTTACCAACACCTTGTGTTATTGGTTTTTGTTGGTAATATTTTTGTTGGGCGAATGAAGGAACTCCTTGTATAGATTGACCAGACACATTGGATTTTTGACCTTGCTTATTCTCGTATATATTAGTTCCAATCTTAATTAATGGATTAATTACTGCTCCACCTAGTATCGCAGATAATGGAGCTTTTGCCAATCCATAAGCAGTTAATCCAGCACTAGCAATCTTTTTAGTATCTTGCCAATTTTGTTGAGGAGTTTGTTTTGGAGTAAATGGAATTAATTGTTTTGCTGAACGTCCTAATGCTGGGATAGCATCTTCAAATCGTTGGAGAGTTGGTGCTAAGACTGGATTTTGTTTAAGTGGTTGCCAAGTATATTTATTAAAGTCTCGTTTTTGAATATCTATCTGATTTTGAACACCTTGTTTAGCAACATTACCCCATCCTTGTAAATTCTGTCCCATCTGTTTAACTTGTTGTACGGGAGTAAATTTACCTTTACGAACCAATCCTTCATCATCTTGGGTTGCGTTAAATAATACTGTCTTAAATTTATTCAATAAATCTTTTAAGTTGGCCATTTAGGTCTCCTTAAAAACCAAATAAGCTATTCTTTTTTTCTTCAGTATTACCAGTAGACCAACCTTGTAGGTTAGCTAGATTAAAGTTACCTCTTGAGTCAACTGTTGGAGTTCCACTAAACTGCTGAGCTGTTGGTAAATTAGCTTGATAGTTAGATACATTAGCAAGGTTTGATTTAAGTTCACCGATTGTCTTACTATTATTCATAGCCCATTCTTGTAGAGCTGATTGTTTGCTTCTAGCTTCTGTATCAATAGTATTTAGTCTATTAATAGCATTTTCAAGTAGTGTTTTAGATAAGTTAGTTAAATCAGTACTCTTTTGTAACTGTCCACTAGCTTTAGCTTGTCTGATTTGATTTTGAGCATTATCAAACCACTGAGCTACTTCAATTACTTTATTATCTCGTTCAGTTTT